>Ga0181595_10000128_pt1 | contig 76536 bp, 52 predicted proteins | sample 041ome_7_FD_145604 | JGI IMG/M metagenome (GOLD analysis project Ga0181595, IMG submission 145604) | Coastal salt marsh microbial communities from the Groves Creek Marsh, Skidaway Island, Georgia - 041401AS metaG (spades assembly) | ecosystem: Environmental > Aquatic > Marine > Intertidal zone... | reverse complement strand
AGTCATCGAATTGAACTGGCTGGCGAATCGATGAGAAAACTAGACCAATCCGATCACTTAAGGTAAAACTGCAGGGACGAAAAAGAAGATGAAAAAGTGATCGGATAAAACCGAAACGACCGATCGGATTCACCGAAATACGCAGATAAAGCAGGTAATTAAAACGCCTCCTCAAAAGGTTGTCGATATTGACCCTGAGCCCAACGATGGCCCGGGTGATTTCAACATTCAAAACCACGTCCCTAACACGGCACTCAACCTGTCTATTAACCTTAATGGTGCGCAAGGTGACATGCAGGCAACACCGCAGTTCCGGGTTGACCCCACGTATCCTCCTGAAGCAAGTCGCGATGGCGTAGAGGGATGGGTGAAACTTGGATTCACGGTAAGTGCAAGTGGGGCGGTATCCGATGTCACAATTCTTGATTCAGAGCCTAAGCGGGTGTTTGATAGAGCTGCCCGCAAAGCACTTAAAAAGTGGAAGTACAAACCAAAGCTTGACGGCGGTAAACCTGTTAGTCAACCAGGTATGGTTGTAGTATTAGATTTCAAACTAGAACAATAAGGACAGCCTATGAGTATAGGCGCAAGCTTGCAAAGCCTGATTCAAGGGAAGCGCACAACTGCGTTAGGCGTGAGTGAGAGACTAATGCTGCAGTACGGTAAAAAGGGTGATGACGCATCGTTAGCCGCGCTCTTTGATTTACACAGCAACAAGCTCTTTTATTTTTTGAGAATGTTAAGCGATAGCACTATGGCGGAAGATGTATGCCAGCGTACATGGATTAAGGTTATTGAAAGGCGCCATTTATTCAAAAGTGGCGAGAATTTTCAGGCATGGCTGTTTACTATTGCTAGGCGAACGCTCATTGATGAATGTCGTAAAAATAGCAAAATTGAATATAACAGCGAAGCAGTAGAAGCGTTATCGTTATCTGATCAACTCAAACACGTACAGATTTCAGTAGAAAACGATGTAGCAAAAGGATTAGAAAAAGACGCGTTTAAAGCCTGTATGCAGTTGTTGCCCTACAAGCAAAAAGAGGCGCTCTCTCTTCAATTTGAGGGTTTTACTGTTGAGCAAATAGCCATTATCTGTAGCGCTGAAAAAGAAACGGTGAAAACACGCATACGTTACGCGAAAGACACTCTTAAAACGATGCTGGAGAAATTGTAATTATGTCTTTAACAGATAAAGAACTACAAGAGGCGTTTAGGCGCAGCCAGCAGGTCCAAAAGCAAAATGACATTATGGCCGAACAGGTCAATAGTAAGCTACGTGCAGCCGTGCTTGCGCACAATAACGGGATAGCGAAGAGCAGTGCAACCGAACGAGCATTTACATCAGCGACTTCACACATTCGCGCCTATTTCGCTTCGTCAACATTAAGGATAACGGCAGTGGCGTTTTCTCTTGTTGCAATGTTAGGGGTATATCACATTGGATTGCGCCACGAATATAACCCAGGGGCGGCACACCAAATAGATATTGTGCACTACCATGGTTTTGTGGGCGAAGACCAACTGTTGGCTAACAAGACTGGTCATGATTATAACGCGCGTTTTAATGCCTATACTCAACAGTATATTGAAAGCAATTTAGTGGCTAGAGCGGTAGCGTTAGAACCAGCAACCCTTAAAGCGCAAGACGGATACTGGCTTTTGGTAAACTGTAGTAATCAGCAGGTTGTGGTTTCTGAAAACCTTATAGCATCGCTAAACACTCACGGTCGCATTGAAGGAGATATTGATATCGGCACTCGCGTTGCGCTAGCCTTCGATGCACAAGGGAGAATACTCGCGATTAAACAATCCGCAAAAGCATTGATGTGTTGATGCGCTCATTTTTAATAATACTGAACTAGGGCGTGTTGATCTTTGCTGTGCACTTTTGCAGCGAATAGTGCTTAGCGAATAGCGCGCCATTTAGGCAAGGCGACTGTTTACGGGTCTAGTGGGTCTAAATCAAAAACAGTCAACGCCGTATAAATGTCGGCCCCTTCGGGCAGCTAATTTCGACAAGCCCTAAGATAAATGTCTAAACGAGGCAAGTACAACTAACGTTTGCATTAGCCTCATTTACGAACGGTTTTCCATTGAAGATTTATTTATCTAAATCGTGCGCCCTGAAGGCATGTGGGAGTAATTCACCAATCGTGGTTGCGAACGTGTTGCCGCTTTGACTCACCATGGTTACAGGGGTTTCATCCGGCGCGAATTCAGCAATCTTTTGCCTACATCCACCGCATGGAAAACAAAACTCGTCATTTGGACTTGCGATAACGATATGTGCGATACGATTATGGCCTTGTGTAACCATATTGCCGATAGCGGTGGCCTCTGCGCATTGGCCTAGCGGGAATGCAGCACTTTCTACATTACAACCTGAATAGGTTTCTCCGCTGGGGGTAAGCACTGCAGCGCCAACTTTAAAGTTGGAGTAAGGTGAGTGAGAGTTTTTCTGTGCGTCAAAAGCAAGTTGTGATAGTTGTTCTAAATTATTTTTCTTCATAGCTACCTGTGTTAACCACCCATTACGCTTTACTTTTATCATCAAATGCGAGAAGGTTGGCGGCATTAACGCCGCAACAAGCGTATACTTAATGCGCAGGCGGTTTTTTCTTTTTTTATAGAATGCTTTTTTACCATGTGCAGAAACGTTAGTCTCATCTTTTTTTCTTTATTCGTTGCTATTTTAAGCGGTTGTGCGCAAACAACATCGGTTTCAGAAAGACCTCAAATGGGAAACTTGCTCTTAGCCGAGCCAGCACCGATAAACCCGCGTTCTGAAATGGCTATTGCGCGCTATAACCAAGTCTTAACAAGTCCAGCGCTTTCAGATGAAGACAAAGCCGAGCTTCACTTTCAACGAGGTATGCTTTACGACAGCGTTGGTTTAGGAGGCCTTGCCCAATTTGATTATTCTCAGGCAATTAATTTAAAACCTGACTTAGCTGAGGCCCATAACTCGATGGGTATTCACTACATTCAGCAAAACGATTTCATTCAAGCGTATGACGCTTTCGACTCTACCTTAGAGATCAACCCTGATTACGATTTTGCATTTTTAAATCGAGGGATCGCGCTTTACTACGGTGGAAGAGCTGAACTGGCTATCACTGATCTAAATCGCTTTTTTGAAAAAGACGACAGCGACCCGTTCCGAGCACTGTGGGCTTATTTTGCTCACCATGACCTATCACAGGCTGACGGGCAAACATACCTCGCTTCAATTCGACCTAACTTAAACAATGACCACTGGGCAACCACGCTGGTGGATTTATTCTTAGGTACGGTGAGTGAAAACGCGGTGCTGAACTCTTTACTAGATGGAGTGAAAAGTCAAAAAGAACTGACAGACAGGCTGTGCGAGGCATATTTCTACCTAGGCAAGTTTCATAGTCATCGAGGAAACAGCGGCGTAGCGTCTAACTATTTTAAGCTAGCATTAAGCACTAATGTATTTGATTACGTTGAACACCGATACGCTAGAATGGAATTAAACCGTTTGCGCGAACAGGCCGCTAGCACGCCAGTAAACGAAGAGTAACCGACTTACGTTATGCGAGGCTTATTTCTAGCAGTGTTCGCACTGCTCATTGTTGCGGGCGACAGCGGGCGTTATATTCCTCAACTCATCGCTAACGCGCAAAGCGTTCTTCAGTTTCACTCTGAAAATGTTCCATTAACAGAGAAGGCAAGCAAGCTGAATGATGAGTTGTCTTCTTCATCTTATTCGCCACATACTGATATTGACGAGGCGCTGGCTTTTTTGTGGTTAGCGTCCAAGCAAGGCAGTGAAGTGGCGCAATCTATACTTTTAGAGCAATTTGAGTCTGCTTACGAAAAGCAGTTTCTCGCCATTGGCGGTATCGATAAATCAAACACGGTCCACTACCTCGAAAAGCTCGTTAATCTTGAAAACGCAGATGCAGCATGGTTGCTTTACCAAATTCTTGGAGAAGAGGGCGCTTCTAAGCGCTTTATGCGTTTGGCAGCATTAGGCAACGTTGCAGAGGCACAGCTCGCTTTTGCTATGTCAACGGACTCGCCAGAAAAGCGTGAAAAGTGGTTGGTGCGGGCAGCCTCTCAAGACTATTTACCTGCTCAAGCTGCGCTGGCAGATTGGTATTTGCTGCATGGCCAGCAGGCGCTAGCAAAGCCTCTATTAGCGAAAACTGCCACGCTAGATATGCAAAGCGCGTTTAAATATGGCCGATTGCTGTGGGGTGAGGGAGACCATGCGAAAGCGAGAGAGCACTTTAAAGTAGCTGCTGAAAAAGGCCATGCGCAAGCAAAACAAGCGCTGGACGCTACCGAACGATACACGTCATACTCAGAGCAGCAAGCGATAAAGTACTCGGGTTCATTTGATTGGGAAAAGGAAAAAGATTGCCTTCAACGAATACAGCCGTTTGCGACAAGTTTAGCTACGATCATGCGTGCGCATACCCTTTATGAAACGTTTAAAAATGATGACCGGTTGCAAGGGCTATCTATATGCTTAGCCCCTCCAATCTGGTTAAACGCCGAAGTATTAAGCTGTGAATCAAATTTCAAAAATACCGGGGTTTTGGGGTGCGGGATCGCGCCGTTGGCGAGTATTGCGAAAAAGCGCAAGTTTAGTCATGCGATTGTTGTGGCAGAACAAGGTAAAGCGAATGTCCAAAACGGGGTGATGTATTTAGATATAAGTGATGCATACTCGGTTTTTGTTCATGAGTTGGCCCACTTTTCTGGCTTTGCAGATGAATATCCCATGGGCAAAGGCATGGCGAAAAAACTATGTGATGAAAATGGCATCGGTGATTTTTTACCGCCCAATCTTATTGTCGATACTGATTATTGGTATGCGCCACACACGACCGTTAGTAATTGGCTAGAAATAGATCCATCGACCATTATTGCTCGCGCAAAGACCTGCGCCGTTTTAGGCGTGAACAGTTATAAGCCTAGCCGCAGGATTACCTTTATGGAACATCACGATAGCGGGGTAATTCCTCCCTTGTATCTGGTACTTTGGGAGCAACAGCTAAAAAAACAGAATGCGCAGCGACCCATATCGATGAATTTCTTTCAAGTGTTCCACAACAATGGCAATCAAAAAGAAGCCGCACACTGGCTAGCAGAATATGAAGCCTTCGCGAGCGCGCAAGGCCAATAATAAGGTCTGAGTCTTTAAGCAGATAGAGTTTTATACTCGCTTTACCAAGTGAGTATAAAGCGGAAAATTGCTCATTAACGAGTTATGTCGTTTCTCCTGTGACTGTCTTGCAGGTGAGTAGTGCGCGTTAATCATGAAGTGTATGTTTGAGTTCGCGAACCCACATTGACGTCGCGCCGCAAATTGCTACCGGCATAACAATGAAGTTAACCACGGGGATAAGAGAAAATACGTTAACCATCATTCCAAACGTCATGGCTTTGCCTTTATGTTCACCCAGATGCAAACGCATACGAGTAAAATTTATTTTGTGGTTATCATAAGGGTAGTCGCAATATTGAATAGCCATCATCCAAGCGTTGAATAAAAACCACAGCACTTGACCGATAACAGGAAGAAAGAAAAACAATAGTAAAAAGCCGATGGCGCGAGGCACATACCAAATGAGTTTAGTGAGTTCACGGCTAATCGTGCGTGGAATGTCTTTGACCAAAGACATGACGCCTTCATCGCCTAAGTCCTGCCCCGTTAAGTGACGCTCTACTTTTTCTGATAGCACGCCATTGAAAGGCGCGGCTATCCAATTAGCTAAAGTACCGAAAATAAGGGCAAAAATTAACAGTACGCTAATAACCGCCAAGGGCCACAAGAAAAAGCTTATAGCGGTTTTTATCCAACCTAACCATTCAGGGACGAGATCGATAACATACGCAATGCCCATCTCTATCTGTCCAAACAGGAAATAAAAAGCCACGGAAAAAAGCACCACGTTGATGGTTAGCGGCACAAACACAAAACGCTTTAACCCTTTGGTTTTGATAAGCGAAAAGCCTTCGAAAAAATAATGCACACCACCTGAACTCATTCGTACTCCTTTTGCGTGTTTCACGCCATGTTTACTGACTCTATGCTTTATCATACGCGTAAGTGGCATTCTCTGCCTAACTCACTGAAATGGTAATTGTTACAAGCTGTTAGATTTGGTAGAGTCGAAATATAATAACAAAAGAATCTTCCGTGTGATTGCATCATTCCTAATTCGTCAGCTTGTTCAGTCGTCCTACTCGCGCTATAGGTCGCTGACTCTGTATTGCAGAGAGACGAAGCATGCGGCTTAAAAAGATAAAACTTGCTGGTTTTAAATCCTTCGTTGAGCCCACTTCCATTCCTTTTCCCGGCGAAATGACGGCTATAGTAGGGCCTAACGGCTGCGGAAAATCGAATGTCATTGATGCTATTCGCTGGGTCTTAGGAGAAAGTTCCGCAAAAAACTTACGCGGTGACGCTATGACGGATGTCATCTTCAACGGTTCATCTTCTCGTAAGCCTGTTGGGCAGTGCAGTGTCGAATTAGTTTTTGATAACAGTTCGGGGCGTATAGCGGGTGAGTTTGCCAATTATAATGAACTGTCTGTAAAGCGTTTGGTCACCCGCGATGCTACATCGACGTATTTTCTCAATGGAACCAAGTGTCGCAGACGCGATGTTACCGATTTGTTTTTGGGAACAGGATTAGGCCCGCGTTCTTATGCCATTATAGAGCAGGGAATGATCTCACGGCTAATTGAATCAAAGCCACAAGAACTTCGCGTTTTTATAGAAGAAGCGGCGGGCATTTCAAAATACAAAGAGCGTCGAAGAGAAACTGAAAACCGCATTAGGCATACACAAGACAATCTTGAACGCCTGAATGATGTTCGCGATGAGCTAGGAAAGCAGATAGAAAAGTTACAGCGGCAAGCTGCTGCTGCAACTCGTTATAAAACCTTAAGAGCACAAGTTAGAGAGTTAAAAGGTCAGCTGGCAGCCATTCGGTTTCTTAAAAATAGCGAGCACATAGAAGCCTTGCAAAAGCAGCAGCAAGCGCTTCAGCTAGAAGTAGACGACTTAGCAGCAAGGCTACAGGGTGATGAGGCCGGGCTTGAGTCGTATAAAACCAAGCAAGTGGAAACTAAACAGCATATTGACGACTTACAGCAACAGCTTTTCACTATCAGTAACGCAATAACGCGACTAGAGCAAAACGCGCTCCATGCTAAACAGCGTAAAGGGCAGGTTGAGCAAGAGTTAGCCCGAATGAGTGAGCAGCTCGAGGTACTCAACCATTCAATCGAAGAAGCACAAGAGGCACTCGCAATATCAAGCGGCGCGCTTGACGATATTGAGCCAGCAATCGCGTTGAAAGAAGCGGAACTAGACAGCACGAAAGAACGCTTCGAAGATGCTGAACAAACGCTGAGAGAATTTAACGCAAAAGCGCGGGAACAAGAACAGACCTATAATCAACTTCGCCATAATGTACAGCAGTGCCACAGCCAAATTCAGTCGACGATGAGTATGCAGTTACGCACGTCGCAGCGAATTAGTGAAATAAATGATGAGCTTGCACAACTGAATAACGAAGATTATACGGGCCAGATAGCGATGCTAAACGGCCAGTGCGAAGAGATTGACTTTGAAATTAGTGAAATTCAAGACGCGCTTACCGCTGTAAATGATTCGGCCACAAATCAAGAACATCAGGTAAAAGCTTTAGAGATCAAGCTTCGCGAGGCACAAGGGAGCTTGCAAGCTAAGCGCTCTACCATGGCTGCGCTTGAAGCGCTGCAACAAGACGCCACTAACAATGATGAAACAAGCCTTGAGAATATCGAAAAGCTTTGGCAGCAATTTCAATCGAAAGAGGCGCTAGCGCCCTGTGTTGAAGCTCTGTTACAACACATAAAAGACCCCGTTGTTGCGAAAAGCCATAGCATCGACGCGCTAATCGGGCAGAAAGAAAACTTACCCAACGGAATAAAGGTCTTTTCGAGCACAGCGTTTATAACTGAAGCCAGGTCAGGGTCACTGGCAGAGGCATTGCTTGTTGACGCGAGTGATTCCGGCTCGCACTCTCAAGAAAATGCGCCCACTAACGCGCGCGTGCCCGCATTTTTTAACGACATCTACTTATGCGAAGACGATAATGAGCTTGCTTATCTCATCGAAAGCCGCACACATAACACTGAAACGATGCATGCATATCGCGCGGCGGGGTTTACCAGTTTAATATCGCCGTCAGGGCTGTGGGCGAGCGAACAGTGGGTAGTGAAACCAGGTGAAGTCAGCGATGGTGCATTACAGCGAGCGAACAAAATACATGCGCTCAGTGAGTCGATTAACGTTGCTGAGCATGATATTGCAGAAGTCGATGTTTCATTGGCAAATGCTCAACAGGCACTTGCTGAAATTGATGCACAAAAGCAATCGCTAGTAGGCAAACTTAGCGACAAAGAAAATCAACGGACGCAATTAAAAAACAAGTTGTCACTGCTTGAAATGCAGCAAGAGCAGCAGTCTTCACGCACGTCTAAACTCAACGATGAACTCGCCAAGCAAGAAAGTATGTTAGGTAAAGAAGAGGAGCAACTTGCGCAACTTTCTGAAAAGTTGGAAGTGTATGAGGCACAAATTCTCGAGCATGAAGTGCATATAGATGAAGTGAATTTAAAACGTGAAGCTAACGAGCGGAATGTGTCAGATTTGCGGGCGTTGGTTGATGCTTTAACTTCGCAAAATCATGAACTTGCGCTTAAAAAGCAGCAGTTGGAAAATCATCAAAATTTGTATGGTCAGCAGGTTACGCGTAATCTACAGCAGCGTGAAGAATACGTCCGGAATAAAGAGAGACTCATACAAGAACTGACCCAACTCACTTCTCCACAGGAAGTGCAAGAGGCTGAACTACAGTCACTGTTGGAAAACAAGTCGGAACTCGAGCAATTAAAGCGTGAAAAACAAGCGGCCCTTGAAGATATAGAGCAATGGTTACGAGAAGCTGAAAAAGGTCACCAAGCGCTAAGTAAAGATATTCACGCCCGCCAAACCAATATCGATAAGCTCAGCATCGACATTGAAGGATATCGTGTTCGCGCAAACACTATTTTAGAGCAGCTTAACGATACACAACAATCACTGAAAAGCATCATAGAAACCCTGCCAGACGATGCAGAAGAAAAGCGTTGGCAAGAAGACCTTGAAAAAACACAGGCAAATTTGCAGCGTTTGGGTGCGGTTAATTTAGCGGCGGTTGAAGAGTACGAAACGCAGTTTGAAAGGAAGTCTCATTTAGATACGCAGCATAATGACTTAATCGAAGCATTAGAGACCTTGCAGTCAGCCATTCGAAAAATTGATAAAGAAACACGGAGCCGTTTCTCCACTACGTTTGAACAAGTCAACGAAGACTTAAAATTGCTTTTCCCGAAAGTATTTGGGGGAGGTTCGGCTTATCTTGCGCTTACCGATGACGACTTACTTGAAACTGGCGTTACTATTATGGCTCGCCCACCCGGTAAGAAAAATAGTACGATTCACCTTTTAAGCGGTGGAGAAAAAGCATTAACCGCTTTATCATTGGTGTTTGCTATTTTTAGATTAAATCCAGCACCATTTTGTTTGTTGGATGAAGTAGATGCACCATTGGATGATGCAAATGTAGGGCGCTTTTGTAATCTAGTGTCAGAAATGTCGCAAACAGTGCAGTTTATTTATATCACCCATAATAAAATAGCGATGGAAATGGCAAGTCACCTTACCGGTGTTACTATGGCGGAACCAGGCGTTTCTCGCATGGTAGCGGTAGATATCGACGAAGCTGTAGCCTTCGCAGAAGCATAACAAAGGGCGAAAGAAATTAAATGGAAGATCAATTACGTCTATTTTTACTCCTAGGGGGCACGGTATTTATCATCGCGGTGCTTGCCCACGGCATTTGGAAAATTCGTAAGAACGGTAAACCTTCAGAAAAAGAGCGATTGGAACCTCGACAATGGCAGGACACCGACGAAAACGATGGTGACGTAGAGAGTCAGGAAGGGTTTGATGAGCTAGGTATCGGTGCAGTAAGGATTGTTGGAGCATCGCAAAATGCCAATGAAGGAGCACCTGACACAAATGCAGACCGCGAAGGCTTAGACGAAGAAGTTGGCTCTAATCTTGTTGGTGACGGCACGAGAATACCGCAGTCTGGTGCATCAGCCGCCCATACGGCAGATAACATTGGCGAATCCTCCGTAAAAGTGTCGAGTTCGGATGATGAGGACGAACGCACAAACAGCAATAAAAAAGCGTCTCAGCCAACTGAACCCAAGCTGTATGGATCGGTGGTGTCTAACCCTAAACCGCACATGAAAGGTCATTCTCGTTCAGTAGATACGGCGTCCGGTAGTGGTAATAGTATTGACGCTGCATTTCCAGAACCTCCAGGCTTTTTGCTTCGAGAGGGCGCTGATGAAGAGGTGTCGACACCTTCTCAAGAAGAGACATTGGCAGTACGAGATCAAAATCAAGTGCAATCAGGCCAAGTTTCTAAAACTTCAGGCAACGAATATCAGCATAGACAGGATAACGCTGCTTCGTCAGCGAAACACTATGATGCGAACGCTGAAATAACGGGTGAAGAACCAAAGAGACCAGCGCAAAAGTTCTACATTGACCCTACGTTTGAAGAAAACTCAGGAGAATCTGAGCCGCTGGCTAAAGACGAAAGGGAAGTCGCTGACTTCAGTTTAGATGCACCTAAAGAGCCTTTTGCGTCGAATGAGCCGTCGGATGAAAATGAACAACCAAGACGTTTCTCTCGCGGAAAGCGCAGTAAAACGCCAATAAGAAGGCGAGAAGAACCAAACTTTGGTGACGATCAGATGCGAATAGATTTCGATACCAGCGATGCCAATGTAGCGGGATACCAAGAAGAAAGCTTCACTGCGAATGGCACTGAAAAGGTAGGTAGCAAACAAGAAAAATCATCGAATATGGATCCTGAAGTGCTGGTGTTGAATGTTAGAACGCCAGAGGGAGAGCCTATCTCTGGTGCTGCGCTACTGCCTATGCTTCTTACCCTTGGATTTAAATTTGGTGACCAAGATATATTCCATCGACACGTCAATTCTAATGGCAAGGGGCCAGTGTTGTTCAGTTTAGCGAATATGTTTAAACCCGGCGTATTTGATATCGATAATCTTGAAACCTTTGAAACGCAAGGCGTCTCGTTATTCATGATTTTGCCTATTGAAGGTGATCCGCATCAAGTGTTCAATATGATGCATAATGCGGCACGTAAATTAGCCGATGAGTTTGGTGCTCAAGTGCTAGATGGGCGGAGAAGCGTCTTGACTAAGCAAGGATTGCAGCAGTACGTAGAGAAAATTCGCGAGTTTGAACGCAAACGTATGATATCGCGTAATTAACAAGGCTTAGTGCTCATGAAGGGTTACGGACTGGGCACGCGTTACCAACATTCTTAAGGACTTGGCTGATACCCAAGTCCTTTTCTATTACATTGCGCAGTGAATTAGTGAAACGATCCGTTTTTTGCTGAATTGCGCTTAACGATATTTTTAATAGTTATTTTGATATTTATAGTTGCCTGCAGCGATACTCTTGTGGCAACACTCTGTGAAACCTTCAATTTTTAATGCGTGACAACAATTTCCATGTCTGACACTTTAGAAAAAGCAAAACAAGAGGTTGCGAAACTGCGTGACACCTTGAACGAATATAATTATCAGTACTATGTACTTGATAACCCTTCCGTTCCAGATGCGGTTTACGACCGTGATATGCAAGCGCTAATTGCGCTCGAAAAGCAATATCCAACACTTCAAAGTCCAAATTCGCCTAGCCAGAAAGTGGGGGGCGCGGCGCTCTCATCCTTCGAGCAGGTTGTTCATGATGTGCCTATGTTGTCGTTAGACAATGCATTTGATGAGGAATCATTACTGGCTTTTGAAAAGCGTCTGAAAGACCGTTTAAAGGACTCATCAAGTTTAGGCTTTAGCTGTGAGCCTAAGTTAGACGGTCTTGCTGTGAGCATTCTGTACGAAAATGGTGAACTAGTGCGCGCAGCAACACGAGGAGACGGTCAGGTAGGCGAGAATATTACTGCAAATGTTCGCACTATCTCTAATGTCCCTTTAACGCTGCGTGGTGATCAATATCCTGCGCGTGTTGAGGTACGTGGTGAGGTATTCATGCCAAGGGAAGGCTTCGCAAAGCTGAATGAGCATCAAAAAGAAACTGGTGGAAAGGTTTTCGCTAATCCCCGTAATGCAGCAGCGGGAAGTCTGCGTCAGCTCGATTCAAAAATTACGGCTAAGCGACCACTCATGTTTTACGCCTATTCATTGGGTGTAGTGCAGCCAGAGAGTTTTGCTTTGCCCTCTACACATAGCGAACGCCTTGAACAACTTGGAAAATGGGGACTCCCCCTTTGCCCTGACATTGATACTGCCGAAGGCGGTAAGGGATGCCTTGATTACTACAATCATATCTTAGCAAAGCGGGATAACTTGCCCTATGACATTGATGGCGTGGTTTTTAAAGTTAACCGCATCGAACTCCAAGTTGCCTTAGGCTTTGTGGCGAGAGCACCGCGCTGGGCCATAGCACAGAAGTTCCCTGCTCAAGAAGAAGTAACGACGCTGATTGATGTTGAATTTCAGGTGGGAAGAACAGGTGCAATTACGCCCGTTGCGCGACTAGAGCCTGTGTTTGTCGGCGGAGTAACGGTATCTAACGCGACGCTTCACAATCAAGATGAGATAGCGCGTTTAGGCGTGAAAATTGGTGATACGGTTGTCATTCGTCGAGCGGGTGATGTTATCCCGCAAGTGGTCTCCGTGGTGCAAGCGAATCGAACCGGTAATGAAACCGACATTATTTTTCCTGATCAATGCCCTGTGTGCAACTCACAGGTGGAAAAGCTAGCAGATGAGGCAGTCGCTCGCTGCACGGGTGGTTTAATCTGTGCAGCGCAGCGCAAACAAGCACTCAAGCACTTTGCATCGCGCAAGGCATTCGATATCGACGGCTTGGGCGATAAGTTGGTTGATCAGCTGGTTGACGCCGATCTTGTCCATAGCCCCGCGGATTTTTTCACACTTTCAATAGGTGATGTAATTGGCCTTGAGAGAATGGCTGAGAAGTCAGCCAGCAAGTTACTATCATCGTTGGAAGCGTCTAAAAAAACCACCCTCGCTAAATTTCTTTATGCATTAGGCATACGGGAAGTTGGCGAGGCAACGGCCGCTAACTTGGCTACACATTTTGAAACCTTTGACGCAATTCGTGCTGCATCCCTAGAAGCGCTCGTTGAAGTGCAGGATGTGGGTGAGGTAGTCGCTACGCACATTTATAATTTCTTTAATGAGTCTCACAACATGGATGTGATTGACGCATTGTTAAAAGAAGGCGTGCACTGGCCAGCTATTGAAAAGCCTGATGCTGACAACCTGCCTTTGGAAGGAAAGACCTGTGTGATTACTGGTACACTTAGCGAGATGGGGCGCTCTGATGCGAAAGCGCGACTTCAGTTATTAGGTGCAAAGGTAGCGGGTTCAGTGAGTAAGAACACTGACTTTTTGGTGGCTGGAGAAAAAGCAGGCTCTAAGCTAACGAAAGCACAAGAATTAGATATTGAGGTTTGGGATGAAGCAGCGCTTATTGCCTTTCTATCTGAGCACGAATAGTGCAGTTCGTTCCCTTTAGACTTTTTCTTCTGCTTGCGTAAAGAAGATAAGGCCATTCAAAGTCTGGTCAATTATGCTGACTTGATAAAAAATGCCACTTCAAGTGAAGTGGCATTTTTATTTAACCTTTGCTGAAGTAAAACACTTAACGCTTAAACGCAATAGCGCTTCATTGGGGGGCGCATCTGTTAAGCTTGCTGATTGCGCATTTGTCGGCGTCTTTCCCAGGCTTTTTTAACTTGAAAACGCCACACCCAATTTAACGAAAAGTACCCAGCCAATCCAAATACCACCGAGCAAATACCGCAGCCGACAAGAAACGCGGGGCCTATGGTATTAATACTCTCAACGACCCAGTGCCAGCTAAACTGAAATTCGAAGTGCTCAGGTTTAGTCCCTAGTACAGTAGTGCCGACTTTGTAAGCGCCGTAAAATATAGGAGGAATAGTGAATGGGTTAGTCACCCAAACGGTTGCCACGGAGAGCGGCAAGTTAACGCGGCAAGGTATGGCTAAACCAGCAGATAACCACATCTGAAAGGGCACAGGCCAAAATGCAAAGAAAAGTCCTATACCAAACGCACCAGCCGCTGAACGGCGGTTTAAGTGCCATAAATTAGGTTCGTGTAAAACGCTTCCGAATATTCGTAAGGCTTTGTTTTGCTTGATGCTTTGATGGCTTGGCAAAAAACGTCGAATAAATTTCTTAGGCATAAATATCAATGCATCTCGAAAAAAAAATCAAAAGTGACAGAACATGGACCAAAACAGCATGCTTTTTTGCTAACCACATCCCTGAGCTTAACGTTCCTACGTAAAAACATGGTCAATAGTATCACAATTTGGCTAAGCTGTTTTTGCGTTAGCGCAACAAGTGCTGTTTTTTGGCAAAAACTTCCTTCTCAACAAAGTATGGCAGTAATGCTTGCCATAGTTTTTGTTGCTAACGTAGTGATCGTGCTTTTCTGGTTCCACTGTCGCACTAATAAACAAACACTCATAGAGGCCCAGTTGTGTTTGGCATTAAGTGGTTTGCTTGTGGGTGTGCTATGGGTGGCGAGTTTAGGGCATTTTTACCATGCTTGGCAACTGCCCCCGGACAAAATTCAACAAGATGTCACAATTTTAGGGCGCGTCATTTCTGGTGGATGTGTATCAAAGAGCGCGACCGATGCGAGCACACATCGACACTATATTGTGGCTATTCAAGCTATAGATGAACAACGCGCCTATGATTTTTTAAACCCGTCTGCGTTCAACAGCTTGCTTTCTTTTGGCTTTGAGTTCAGGGCCAGACTCAGTCAAACGCAGGTCGAGTTTGCAAATACTAAGACATTCGGCCATTCAGACACGCCTTATGAATACAACAGTACTGCTCTATCATATACAGCACCTTTGGAAGGTGTTGTTTGTTTGCATGATGGCGACGTATTTACTGCCCTAGTTAAGCTCAAGCCCGCTTATGGCTTTGCAAATCCTGTTGGCTTCAATCGACAGCAGCATCTGGTGAGCCAGTTTATTCAGACCACCGGTTACATTAAGCAGGTAGACGCGAAAACTATTAATCACCACCATAACCATCGCTATGCACTCGGGGCTTGGCTGTCCAGTTTGGAACTATTTCATCATTCTTGGTGGAGTGCATTGTTGCTCGGCAACAAAACCCTCTTTACTGATGACGACTGGACGATTTTGCAACGAACGGGTACCGGGCATTTGTTTAGTATCTCTGGCATGCACCTTTCAATAGTGGCTGGCGTTTGCTTTCTTTTGCTTATGCCTTTTATCTTTGTCTTCGGACAGGGAATAATCTTATTGAGCCCGCTAAAGCGTTTCACCTTACCTTACCTTGCATTTATATCGCAGCAAAAAGGGCTACGCTTTCGCTTTACACACGCACGTCTACGCATATTTGTTTTGTTAAGCGTTATTATTGCTTGCTGCTTTTATGCGTTGCTAAGTGGCATGGCACTCCCCGTGGTCCGTGCCTTACTTTTGCTCGCTATTGCTTCTTGGGTCACGATATCCAAGGTGGCGTGGAGGCCAGTTAATATCGGTTTGGCCATGTTAGCCTTATGCTTAGTGCTCTTTCCTTTCTCTGTTTTAAACGCAAGTTTTTATTTAAGTATTGGGGCCGTAATTTGCATCTGGTTTTTTGTCAGTACGCTGAGCATACAACACGGGCCATGGTATTTCGCAGCGGCAAAGCTTCAAATCGCGCTGACATTTATCATGATGCCGCTGACGACTATCTGGTTTAGTAATGTTAGCGTTGTATCGCTTATTGCCAATTTAGCGGCAATGCCTATCGTTACAGTGTTGTTGCCGATTTGTTTGATATCGCTACTGATCAGCTACTTTTTTAGCCACTCTGCGATTGGCCAGATTGGTACCGAAATTATTAAATACAGCGATCATCTTTTTGGTTATTTGCTCACACTTTTAACGTTTCTAAGCGAGTTGAATTTTAGTGCTTTTAATCTCTTTGTCAGCTCATCAAGTGCTCTGTGTTTTTTATGCGCCATCATTTTATTTTGTCTGCCTAAATGGCGCTTTAAATACTTTTGTATCCTATTACTCTTGCTGCCTTTGGTCACTTCGCTTGGAAAATGGCTCCCCCCAAATGATGAACACTGGGCGCTTCATGTTCTTGATGCCGGTCAAGCAAGTGCCATTGCCGTTTCCAAAGGCGACCGAGCAATCATAATCGACTCGGGTGCAAATTATCGTGGCAATGCGACAACTGCTACACAGGCGTTATTACCACTGCTTGACAGTATCAAAGTGCAGCACGTTGACCACGTTATTCATACGCATAGTGACAACGACCATGCCGGAGGACTTGCTGCAGTAATGGCACACCCTTTTGCTAAGAACGCTAAATTTTACTCGCCAACATTGGGTTGCGAGAGAAATGCGTACGTCGATTGGCAGGGCTTAAGCATTCGTTTTTTGTGGCCCCTCAAGGGTAATGAGCAAGACAATAATGCCATGTCATGTGTGGTGAAAATTTCCGGTCACTCAGGTAGTGTGCTTATACCCGGCGATATAGAGAAGGAAAGTGAGTACGCCTTGATTACCAAAACGCTGAATGAAGAAACTTCAGCGCTAAAGTCGGATATATTGATTGCGCCACACCATGGTAGTGATACCTCATCTACTGATATATTTATAAAACATGTATCACCGAAGGCCGTGATTTATACCCAAGGGTATGAAAATAGATGGAAATTCCCGGCAGTAAATGTGGTTGAGAGATACAAACGCAATAAAGTAGTACAGTTTTTCACAAGCTATGACGGCTATACAATTGTGAGCTTCGAGAAGGATGACTACCATGTTAGTACGCAACGAGGCGGTTTAAAAAAACGATGGTATTTAAAGGCGAGGGCACCACGCCATCTTGAGTGGCCGATACAATAACTAGGTGAGTTGTCTTTTTATAAAAGAAGCAAAACCTTTTAATAGGGTATATCTGGCCACACATTATTCATTTAGTAGGTAGAGTAATCAATTTTATCGCTATATTAGTGAATTAAAGCGAGAACGAGTACAATAGTGAGTGCGCGTTTTGCTAACGTTTCAAACAGGTTAAGATAACTACATGCAACAAACCGACAATTCGGATTATCAAATCAAACGCTTTTTACAGTATTTAAAAGCGTACAAAGTGCCTTTCGTTTTTGCCATTATCGGTATGATTGGCTATTCCGCGGTAGACACCTTTGTGTTCTCTCAGCTTCAGCCGATGATTGATGAATCACTTGGAAAAAACGACCACGACTATCTTCGCTTAGCGGCCTTCGCAATTGTGCCACTGTTTTTGCTTCGTGGTGTGTTCAATTTTTTAGGAAGCTACACGCTGAGCTGGATCGGAGCGCAAGTTGTGATGCGTATGCGCCAACAATTGTTTGAAAAATACATTCATTTACCTGTTGCTTTTCACGACCATCACGCAGTTGGTGGATTGATCAGCAAAGTTACCTACGATACCGAGCAGGTCGCGAACGCTTCTGGTAAAGCGCTCTTAACGCTAGTGCGAGAAGGAGCACTAGTGATAGGCCTACTCTGTGTTATGTTTTATTACTCGTGGCAGTTATCGCTAATTTTTCTTCTTATCGGTCCAGTAGTTGCGATTATAGTATCCATCGTCAGCAAACGTTTCCGTGTTGTAAGTAAGAACATTCAACAATCTATGGGAAATCTTACCTCCTCTGTAGAGCAGGCGGTAAAAGGACACAAGGTTGTGATCATGTTTGGCGGGCAAGAAATTGAGCAAGAGCGCTTCAAACAGAAAAACAACCACAATCGTCAGCAATCAATGAAGCTAAACGTTACGTCTATTTTAAGTGTATCGTCCATTCAAGTTATTGCATCCGTTGCTCTTGCTGTCGTTTTGTTTATTGCCAGCACACCAGGCATGCTAGAAAAACTCACAGCAGGCGTTTTCATTAACGTTGTGTTTTGTATGGTCATGCTGCTTAAGCCGCTTAAACAGCTAACCACGATAAACAATCAATTTCAAAAAGGTATGGCTGCGTGTGCGAGTATCTTCGAGATTCTCGATGAAGCTGATGAAGAAGATAAAGGTCAAACAAAAATCAAGCGCGCTACGGGAAAAATAGAATTTGACGACGTTACGTTTTACTATCCAGGAAAGCAGACTCCAGCGTTGTCTAACGTAAGTTTTACCGCTAACCCCGGTCAGTCGATAGCGTTGGTAGGGCGTTCTGGCAGTGGTAAATCTACTATATCTTCCTTACTTACTCGGTTTTATGTCCCTCAAGAAGGTCAGATTCGTTTAGATGATGTCGGGCTTAATGATATTGATTTGAAAGACTTACGTGCACAATTTGCCGTGGTTTCACAAAATGTCACATTATTTAACGACACCATTGCAAACAATATCGCCTATGGCGCTCGCCAGAATGTTTCTCGCAAAGAAATCGAAAACGCCGCCAAAATTGCACATGTCGAAGAGTTTTTAGCAAATCTACCTGACGGCTTGGATACGGTGATAGGCGAAAATGGTCTTATGCTCTCGGGCGGACAACGTCAGCGTATCGCTATTGCACGGGCGATACTGGCTGATGCCCCTATCCTTATTCTCGATGAAGCAACGTCTGCACTTGATACTGAGTCAGAGCGTTTGATTCAAGATGCGTTAGAGACATTGCAAAAGCGTTGCACCAGTATAGTAGTGGCACACCGGTTATCGACCATAGAAAATGCCGACAGCATTATGGTAGTGGAGCAGGGCCAAATTATTGAAAAAGGCAAGCATGATGAGTTGCTTGAAAAAGGCGGTCACTATGCGCAATTGCATGCTTTGCAGTTTGGTGAGACCAAGTGAGCCAAAGGCAGAACGTAACACTCCATGATAAGTGGTATTCTGGCCATGGTTTTGTGTGGTTGCTGGCTCCGTTCGCACTCATATTCTATTTCGTTAGCGCTATTCGTCGACTGCTCTTCAAAGTAGGGATTAAAAAGGCATTTAAAGCTGATGTGCCCGTCATCGTAGTTGGAAACATTTCTGTTGGCGGAAACGGCAAAACGCCTGTGGTGCTTGCCCTAGCAAGTTATTATCAAGCGCGAGGCATAAAAGTGGGCATTCTTAGTCGCGGTTATGGCGCAAAGTCTCAGGTTTACCCAAGATTAGTCTTCGGTGATGACAATGCAGACGAGGTCGGGGACGAGCCTAGACTGTTAGCTATCAGAAGTCAGTGTGATGTGGTTATCGACCCTGTCAGGGCGAGGGGCGCTGCTTATCTCACTAACGAATTAAAGTGTGAGTTAATCATTTGCGATGATGGCCTGCAGCATTATGCGCTGCATCGAGATGTCGAAATTGTTGTAATGGACGACAGAAAACTGGGCAGCGGATACTTGCTTCCTATGGGGCCGTTACGCGAAGGGCAGTGGAGACTAGAAACGGTAGATGCGCTCGTTCACAACAGTCGCTCTATGCCGACGTTTGACAGTGCCGTATCGCCACAATTTCTAATGACTTTGGTTCCAGGGGAATTCACGTCTGTTTTAAACAGAATGAAAACCACAACGCTTGAAGAGATAAAAGCGTTGCCCTGCAGCGCCATAGCTGGAATAGGTGCGCCACAGCGCTTTTTTAATCAGCTTAAAGGTATGGGGATAAATGTGTCTCATACTTATCCTCTGAATGACCACCACGCTATTTCATCGTCTGATATTCCCGATGGAAGGGTTCTAATGACAGAGAAAGACGCGGTAAAAGCTGTGCCGTTCGCACATCATGACTGTTGGTTTTTACCTGTAAGCGCGCACATGGCCCCAGACTTTTTTAATTTAATTAACGTGAAACTTGCTAATGCAGGTTTAACCATTCACCAAAACGGACAGGAATAATAACAATGGCGTTCGACAAAAAGCTTTTAGAAGTTTTAGCTTGCCCAGTATGTAAAGGAAAACTGGTGCTAAACGAGGATAACACTCGCTTAGTGTGTCGGTTTGATAGGTTAGCTTACGAAATTAAAGATGGAATTCCTGTATTAATTGAGAGTAAAGCAACATCACTGTCGCTGGACGAAGTTGACGCTACGCGGTAATAAAGTAGTAGCTCAGTTGTTAGTAAAACCAAGAGAAGAGTATGTCATTTACAGTTGTGATACCCGCACGATACGGCTCTAGCCGCTTCCCCGGTAAACCACTCGCGCTTATCAGTGGAAAGCCCATGATAAAGCATGTGGTCGAACGCGCTCAAGAAGCTGGCGCCGATAACATTATTGTGGCTACAGATGATGAAAGGATTAAAAATGTTGTTGTTGGTTTCGCCCAAGTTTGCATGACTTCCGAAGCTCATCAGTCTGGTACCGAGCGTATTGCTGAGGTTGTAGAAAAATTGGGGATTGCGAGCGAGACCATTGTCGTCAATGTTCAGGGTGATGAGCCCTTTATTCCTGCCGAAAATATCAATCAGGTTGCTACCAATTTAGCGAATGCGCCGCAATGTCAGATGGCGACGTTATCAACGCCCATTACGCGAGTAGAGGATGTTTTTAACCCGAATATTGTCAAAGTGTTGGTTAATCAAAAAGGCGAGTCGATTTACTTTTCACGCTCGGCTATCCCGTTTGAGCGGGACTTCATGATGGCCAATCCTACTTCTGCAAATACTGCACTGTATAACCGTCATATAGGTATCTATGCCTATCGAGCTGATTACATTAAGCAGTACGTTGGCTATTCACCCAGCGCTCTTGAACAAATTGAGTCATTAGAGCAGCTTCGCGCACTTTGGTATGGCGATAAAATTCATTGTGAAGTTGCATCTGCGCCTCCTCCAGTTGGAATTGATACCCCTGAAGATCTAGAGCGCCTTTTAAAGACTATAAATTAATGAAATGACGTGTTGAGTCGAAAAGCGTTGCCTCCATTTATTCTTGGCAATGCGCTTAGTGACACAGGCATTTTTTCAATCATAAGACCGAGTGAAGCACAAAGAAAATAACAAGGGACGCGTTATGAACGTAGTTATTACTGGTGGTAACCGAGGCATAGGTCTCGCGCTTACTAAGCAATATAAAGCAAGAGGCGCGAAGGTTTATGCAACGTGCCGCAATAGTTGCGACGAGTTAAACAGTGCCGGCGTCAACATTATTAGTGGTGTAGATGTATCACAGCCTGACATGCTGGCTGAAAAACTGGCACCGCTAATGGATATAAAAATTGACGTGCTTATTAATAACGCTGGCGTGCTTGGTCGCGAAAGCATTGATGATTGGGATCCAAACACCATTGACTATCAGTTTCGCGTCAACGCGTTAGCGCCGCTGTTAGTTTCTCAAACGCTGTTACCCGCAATGGCTGAGAACGCAAAAATCGCATTGATAACCAGTCGCATGGGATCTATGTCTGACAATGGGTCTGGTGGATACTATGGCTACCGTATGTCCAAGGCCGCCTTGAATGCAGCAGGCGTGTCGATGGCACATGATCTTAGACTCAAGGGCATTGCCGTGGGCATTTTTCATCCGGGGTTTGTGCAGACTGAGATGGTTAATGGGGCGGGTGATATTGACGCCGACACCTGTGCAGAACGCTTGGCCAATCGTATTGATGAACTCAACGTAGATAATGCGGGACGCTTTATCCACTCAAATGGTGACGAATTGCCCTGGTAGGTAGTCAAGTGCTTTACCAAAAAACCTATTGACCGATAACAGCCAATAGGTTTTTTTATTCAAAGTTTTTGAAGGCAAGTGATAACTTTGCCTTATACCAGACCTTATGAGTGGGCAATTATCTATGCGGATTGGTACAAATTTTTATTCTGTGAAATCGAGGTCTTCGTCCTGATCTTCAGACAGCACTGCCCATACATCGTGCTCGTTAGCGTGGATGACTTCCGCCCACACTCTATCGCCAGGTTTTACATCATAAACGCCGTTCAAATGAACTAAACCATCAACTTCAGGGGCATCTGCGTACGTGCGGCCCACAGCGCCTTCGGCATCGACACTATCAATAACAACTTGATATTCGTTTCCAATCCTTGCTTGTAATCGTGCAGCACTTATTTCGCCCTGTACTTCCATAAAGCGGGCAAGGCGAGCTTGTTTCACATCTTCTGGAATCGGGTCAGGTAAGTCATTTGCCCGCGCACCTTCAACCGGTGAATAGGCAAATGCGCCAACACGGTCCAGCTGAGCTTCTCGCAAAAAGTCGAGTAATTCTTCAAATTCTTCTTCGGTTTCGCCAGGGAATCCGACAATGAAGGTTGAACGAATAACTAAGGACGGACATTGCTCACGCCACTTCTTAACACGCTCCAGCACGCGTTCAGCACTACCTGGACGCTTCATTAATTTTAGAATACGTCTGTTTGCGTGCTGGAATGGAATATCTAAATAAGGAAGAATTTTACCTTCATTCATTAGCGGAATAAGGTCGTCTACATGAGGATAAGGATATACATAATGAAGACGTACCCAAATGCCCATTTCCCCTAGTTTTTCACAGAGCTGCTGCATATGCGCTTTCACCGGCATGCCGTTCCAGAAGCCGGTTCTGTGCTTAACATCTACACCATAGGCGCTGGTGTCTTGAGAGATAACCAGCAGCTCCTTAACACCTGCATCCTTTAAACGCTTGGCTTCATCAAGTATGTTGCCGACCGGGCGGCTCACTAGGTCACCTCGCATTGAAGGAATTATGCAAAAGGTACAGCGGTGATTGCAGCCTTCTGATATTTTCAAATAAGCGTAGTGACGAGGGGTTAATTTAACGCCGTGATCGGGAATTAAATCTGCAAAAGGATTATGCTGAGGCTTAGGCAGATGGTCGTGCACTTGTTCAACAACGGTTTCGTACGCATGAGGACCAGTAATGGCGAGTACGTTTGGATGAAGCTCTCGAATTTCATCTTCCTTAACGCCCAGACAGCCTGTTACGATCACTTTACCGTTTTCTTTGAGTGCTTCTCCAATCGTGTCTAAAGACTCTTCAACGGCCGCGTCGATAAAACCGCAGGTGTTAACGATAACTAAGTCGGCATCGTTGTAGGACGGAACAACATCATATCCTTCGGTACGCAGTTGAGTAAGAATACGCTCAGAATCAACCAAGTTCTTAGGGCAACCTAAGCTAACAAAACCAATTCTGCTGCCTGTACTTTGATCTGAAGGCTTATTTTCGCTAAGCACCTTCACTGGCGTTTCTAACGTTGTGGTCTTGTTTACTACTTTGTTTGGATCAAACGTTTCTACTGTCATCTAAAATATCACCTGGAAAATGACTGTGTCTAAAATGGCCGCGGATTATACAGTAAGTCTTCCTGGTACGCAGTAGTTTTAACCTACTAATCGTCGCTTGTTAATCATTTAGCGTTACCCATCACTGTTCAGCCACCCGTTTTTGCATGGTATTGCCTGTGGTGTTTTTTCGCAGTTCTTTACAAAGAGCACGTTGTAAACCGTGCTATAAAGATAATAGCTAACGTGAAAGATGTTTTTGAAAAAAAATAATGCTTTAAAAATATGGGTTCAGCCCCACTTTCAAAGATTCGGAATATGAATTCCGATTATGTAGGACCTAAACGACAAAGGCTTAATGTTGCAATGGTAAAAGAAAACGCATGCTAAGGCTCCCACTTTCCTGTTACGATGAATCAGGACGAATATTACCGCCTCGTTGGCTATACGCAGTGTTTATTCTTTTATGCAGTGACTGGCTGGCGTTCATTTTCTCTCTTGCTTCTCGCACACAAACCGATGGTTTACTCACGTTTTTCTACCCACAGATAGAAACTTTAGCTCTTGGCCTGGCCGCAAGTTTCCCCGTGTTTTTATCACTTTTATTGGTTAGCCAAAGAGATAGGTTGTGGAAAAAAGGGGTTCTGGGTTGGCGCCGTGCAGTTATTCCTTTGGCACAGTTTGGCGTATTACTGCTGCTGAGCGTGCAGCTTTACTATGCTATGCATCATCATTGGGACTTTGAAGTCATTACCGGCGTTAAGATAGTTTTCTACAGCATAGCGCTCTACGCTATATCCAAAAGCCGACATTTAAAGTGGATGGTAGAAGATTGGGAAGCGCCCAACCCTTGAGGGCGCTCTAATGAGCCGTATTGGCGAGTTATATAGGCTTAATGATTTAACTTGTGATTAGAAAGTGCTTGTTCGTAATAAGCAAACACGCTGACTTGACTATCGTTCACTAGACGCTCGTAACAAATACCCGCTAATGCGTAAGTGTTTTCGCCGACTTTTAAAAACACGGTGGGTGCTTGAGGATTTGACTGGTCATATATCCATTCACCGTCTAATTGTACTCTTAGAATTTCGCCAATATATGCACCAAAGATATTGCATATTGTGAATACTGCTTCGTCTTCTAACGCTAAATCATGATATTTGTCGACAAAGCTAAGCAAGACGTCGTCGACCAGCGCGACACTCTCGGGGGATTTGTCCAGTACAATATTGAACTCATCGGCTGCGGTTACTACTGCGTCATTCGCGCAATCGGACATTAATTTACTGAGTTCATCAGGTGACATCTTGTTCTCCTTCTCACCGAGAATGGCATTGGCATAAATACCAATATGATATTTTTCAAACAGTATTGTGTTGCTAGAGCCTGTTTACCTTGGAAGTACAAAAAAGAACGACAGGCCCTAGACCCCACAATGGTTAATCATATTGTTCAAATCATTTTCTAGTTAAATGTTACTGAGTATGATTAACGACCGAACTATCAATGTTATTAAAAGTATATTAAGTCGGCAGGGTATCGCTTACACACTATTGTGCGTAAGTTATCGGCCAAAGTCTATTTTTGTCCAGTTAATCTGTTAATGACACTAGCGGCAGCGAACATGCCAAAAGTAGCTGTTACGGTCACCACTGCGCCAAAACCGCCTGCACAATCAAGTCGGGTGCCGCCTTCCATTGCTGATTTGTTATAACAAACCGAGCCGTCTGGTTGTGGATAGCGCAATTGTTCTGTTGAATAGATACATTCAACACCGAAGCGGCGTTTGGGGTTTTTGCTGAAGTTGTAGTTACGTCTAAGCTCACTGCGTAGCTTAGCAGCAAGGGGATCTTGCGTTGTTTTGGATAAATCACCTTTCGTAACTTGTGTTGGGTCTATCTGACCGCCCGCACCGCCAACCGTAACGATGGGAATTTTATTGCGTTTGCAGTGTGCAATCATTGCCGCTTTAGCTCGTATACTGTCGGTGGCATCGACCACAGCGTGCATTTCTCGAGTTAACAGCGTGGCAGTATTTTCGGGCGTAACGAAATCTTCAATACAGTTAACTTTGCAAGCTGGGTTTATCAAGTTGATTCGCGCTGCAATAGCGTCGACTTTTGCTTCGCCTATGGTATTTGAAAGCGCGTGTATTTGGCGGTTTGTATTAGTTACGCAGACATCGTCTAAATCAATCAGCGTAATTGTGCCAATGCCCGAGCGCGCCAGTGCTTCAGCTGTCCAACTGCCTACACCGCCAATGCCCACAACGGCCACATGACTGTTGGCTAAATTATTGGTTTGCTGTGCACCGTACAAACGCACGATACCGCCTAAACGAGGGTCATCAGACATGCTTTACTTCACTTATCAAATAAACTTACAAAGGTGTACGTTAGCGTTAAAACTCATAATCACGCTAGCGGGGCGCGCATCATCTCAAAATTGAACACTAAAGATCAATACACGCCAGTTTTTTCGAATAATAAATCCGTTTTTAACCAACATACGTTCTACCCAATACATGTTTAAATGCAATCATTATTGAATGAAGTATCGAAAAGGGGCGAACCTATGGGGTTACTTGTTGATGGAAAGTGGCAGGACAAGTGGTACGACACTAGCAAGAATGGTGGTAAATTTGAGCGACAAGCGTCTAAATTTCGCGACACGATCAGTAATCAAGTAGATGCCACTTTTTCTGCTCAATCTGGCCGTTATCATCTATATGTTTCCTTAGCCTGTCCATGGGCACACAGGGCGCTAATTTTCAGAAAACTTAAGGGACTGGAGGCGCACATTGATGTGTCAGTCGTTCACCCAGAAATGCTTGATCATGGCTGGGAGTTTAAAGACTACCCTGGGTCTACCGGAGATAAAATCTACGGCTTCGATTATGCGCATCAAATTTACACGAAGGCGAAACCTGACATAACAACCCGCGTTACGGTTCCAATACTTTGGGATAAACAAACCGAAACCATCGTCAATAACGAATCAGCTGAAATTATTCGTATTTTTAACAGCGGCTTTAATGCACTGACTGATAATAACGACGATTTCTACCCAGAGGCTCAACAGGAAGAAATTGATACCATAAACAATATGGTGTATCACGATATAAATAATGGTGTGTATAAAGCTGGATTCGCTACAACACAAGAGGCCTATGAAGAGGCGGTAACTGCGTTATTCTGTGCGTTAGATAGAGTTGAAGAAAGATTGAGTAAACAACGTTATTTGGTAGGGAATAAAATAACAGAGGCTGACTGGCGTTTATTTACCACGCTGATCCGGTTTGATCCGGTTTATCACGGGCACTTCAAGTGTAATAAAAAGCAAATTGCCGACTATCCAAATATTTATGGTTACATGAAAGAACTTTATCAGGTGCCGGGCGTTGCTGAAACGGTAAACTTCGATCACATCAAAAGGCATTATTACTATAGCCACACGATGATAAACCCAACCCAAGTAATCCCCGTCGGGCCAGAGCAAGATCTCATGTCGCCCCACGGTCGCGATAAAATGAGACGTTAAATAATTTCCGTCAATTAAAAAGTTAAACGTGAAGTTTGTTAAAGATATTGAAAGCTAAGGTTTAAGGTAGAAATACACTATGTCAGTGGAAGTGAGTGAACAAAAATCGATAGAGAAAGTGGTTACAGGTATGCCAACCAGCGATGGTGCTGGCGTGTCGCTTACTCGTATTATTGGGCAACCTGATCTACCTCGCCTCGATCCCTTCTTAATGTTGGATTTTTTTGGTTCAGATAATCCAGGTGAATACATTGCTGGTTTTCCACCACATCCTCACCGAGGCTTTCAGACAGTTACCTATATGCTCGCAGGTAAAATGCGCCATAAAGACTCTGTGGGCAATGAGGGGGTTATTGATGCTGGTGGCATTCAATGGATGAATGCGGGCCGAGGCATCATACACGAAGAAATGCCAGAGCAGGAGGAGGGCTTATTGCAAGGTTTTCAGCTGTGGGTGAACCTTCCAGCCATAGAGAAAATGTCAGCGCCAAACTATCAAGACATACAGCCAGATAGTGTACCTACGGTACACATTCAAGACGCGGTAATCAAAGTGTTAGCAGGAGAGATTGATGGCGTGAAAGGGCCCGTGAAGACAACAGCGGTTGCGCCTACATTTTTAGACGTTGCGCTACGAAGCGGGAGTGCTGAAATTGCACTAAGCTCGGATGAAACTGCTTTCATCTACGTCTACGACGGTACTTTAGTTATTAATAAAAGCGAGCAAAGCAAACGGTCAATGGTGGCAAAAGGAGAGTTGGGTGTTTTGTCGCAAAATGGAAACCATCTTTGTGTATCTGCTGACACGGAATGTAAATTTATCGTGGTCTCAGGGAAACCGATTAAGGAGCCTGTGGTCCAGTATGGGCCTTTTGTAATGAATACTCAGCAGGAAATTATTCAGGCATTTAATGATTACCAAAGCGGCTTATTAGCGAAGTAGAGACAAGGTTTGTCTGTTTTGATTCGACTATGGGTAATTATCTATGCGGACTGGTATTAGACTGGGCGTTTAATAAATACTTTTTCATTGGGTTCTGCAAGGAGCAACATTGTTAACGTATTTTGAAAGCGTAGCCGAAAAACACGTGCTATCACTTTTAGACTTTGAGCGTAGTATCAAAGCATTTTTTGAAACATTTGCTACGCCAACTTCTGCGCTATATAAATTGAATTAGTAATTCACTCCCTCTAATGATTTAATATCAACTTGTTTTATTCACTTTTACGGTTTTGATAAAAAGGCGAACTGCGCTTTTAAGTCGTAAAAGGCGGTATAGTGTAATCATAAATAGTTAAAACACAGGGAATTTCGATCCAAATGGCAACCCCAATTACCTGCTTTAAAGCGTACGATATTCGTGGCGAATTAAACTCACAGCTAACTGAAGATGTAGCGTACAGAATTGGCTATGCTTTTGCTCAAGAATTAAATGCAAAGACTGTTGTTGTTGGTAGTGATGTACGTCTTACATCAACACCATTAAAATTAGCGTTAAGCGCTGGTCTTATTGACGCTGGTGCAACAGTGACCGATATTGGCATGGCAGGAACAGAAGAAATTTACTTCGCGACCAAACACCTTGGCGTTGATGGCGGTATTGAAGTCACGGCAAGTCATAACCCCATTAATTATAACGGCATGAAACTGGTGAAGTCAGGCTCTGTTCCAATTAGTGGCGATACGGGCTTAAACGCGATAAAAGAAAAAGCAGAAGCATTACAAGAAAGCTTCGTGTCAGAGCGATTAGCACATTACACAAACGGTGCGACAATTGACGCCGATGCGTTTTTCAATGGTACGGCTCATGTAAAAGAAGAAAAGCTTTCTGAAACCGATAAATATACGGTCAAGTCGTGTATGTCTGACTATGTTTCTCACATGCTTTCATACGTTGACCTAAATAATTTTACACCGTTAAAAGTAGTCGTAAACGCAGGTAATGGGGCAGCAGGCCCAGCGCTTGACGCTATTGAAAACGAAATGAAGGCGCGAGGTGTGCCGATTGAGTTTATTAAAGTGCATCACAATGCAGACGGCACTTTTCCAAATGGTATACCTAACCCACTATTGCCAGAAAACCGTGCAGATACAGCTGATGCTGTAAAGGCATCTGGTGCCGACTTTGGTATCGCGTGGGATGGTGACTTTGACCGCTGTTTCTTGTTTGATGCAGAGGGTGAATTCATTGAAGGGTATTACATCGTGGGTTTGCTAGCAGAAGCCTTTATCGAGAAGAATACCGATAGCAAAATCATTTATGACCCACGCGTATACTGGAATACAGAAGATATCGTTGCGAATGCAGGCGGCACACCTATCAAATCGAAAACAGGCCATGCGTTTATTAAGGAGCGTATGCGCAAAGAAGATGCGGTTTATGGCGGTGAAATGAGCGCGCACCATTACTTTAGAGATTTTGCCTACTGTGATTCAGGCATGATTCCTTGGTTGCTAATTGCAGAATTGGTGTGTGTGAAAAAGCAAACCCTTGCAAGTATGGTAAAAGCGCGAATTGAAGCGTTCCCATCTTCTGGTGAAATTAACAGTAAATTGAAAGATGCTGACGCTGCGCTAGAACGCGTTACAAGTAAATATCAGCCGCTCGCCAGCGTAATTGATACCACTGATGGTTTGGGCCTTGAATTTGACACGTGGCGCTTTAATTTACGTAAATCAAATACTGAGCCTGTTATTCGTCTAAACGTTGAAAGTAAGGGTGACATTGCGTTGATGGAGCAAAAAACAGAAGAGCTTCTTTCGCTTATTCGCGCTGAATAGTGCCGGTACTTTTCGTTAATAAACTCATGCCAGTCTGCACAGATTGTTAAAAAATAAAGGCGATAATATAGTGACATTATCGCCTTTTCTTTTGACTAGGGTCTAGCATGAAATGTTATATGTACCAATAGTTTAAACGAGTTACGCGTAACGTTGATTCGTAAGGTACACTTATATCGTGGCTACAAAGCCGCCTTATGTCTCTGCTACTTTCTCAAACACAGTGTTCTCCTCACGGCCATAAAACACAAGCCGACGTACTCATACTAGACAAGCAAATAAATCATCCAGGCGTGGCAGATAACGACTACACTAGTCAATCCCATTCGCAGGCTGACGTAGCTGACAATCTGCTCTTTAGGAAGGCTAAGGGTAAACTTGTCATAAATAAGTACAGCCACATAGCTTAGTGATAAAACACCAAACACTTTAACATCGTGTGAGAACACCAAACATAACCACCCAATAATGGTGGGTAGCATAGCTAATAGCATTTGCTTGTCGTAACGCTGGTTACTTATCGCGTCCCACCAGTGTATACCGCCAAAGAATGATAACAGCACGGCAGAATACTGGATGAAGTAAACCGCACTCTGTGTGAGTGACAACAGGCTAAGCTGATAAGCAATTGGCATAGCAATAAAAGGAATAAGACCGGCAATACCTAGAACGACCGCAGAATAGGGCATTGATGTTCCTTGTTAAAATAATGGTATAAACAAAAATAGCGCCATACAGGCGCTATTTTTACTATTAAGCATAAAACTTAGTTCAGTCTCAACCGTTCTATTACTTGATCGGAGTGTACTTACGCTGGTTGTGACCAGTGTAAAGCTGACGAGGACGACCGATTTTTTGTTTAGGGTCGCTCATCATTTCATGCCAGTGAGAAATCCAGCCTACTGTACGAGACAATGCAAAGATACACGTGAACATGTTAGTTGGAATACCAATCGCTTTAAGTACGATACCAGAATAGAAGTCTACGTTCGGGAACAACTTCTTCTCTGCGAAGTACGGGTCGCTAAGCGCAATTTTCTCTAGTTCCATCGCTACTTCTAGCAGTGGATCTTTTACGTTTAGTTCGCTTAATACTTCGTGACAGCTTTCACGCATTACGGTTGCACGAGGATCGTGGTTTTTGTAAACGCGGTGACCGAAGCCCATTAGACGGAACGGGTCGTTCTTGTCTTTAGCGCGAGCGATAAACTCTGGTATACGGTCAACTGTGCCAATTTCTTCTAGCATGTTTAAACATGCTTCGTTTGCACCGCCGTGAGCAGGGCCCCAAAGCGATGCAACACCTGCTGCGATACAGGCATAAGGGTTAGCACCCGAAGAACCTGCAAGGCGTACTGTCGATGTTGATGCATTTTGCTCGTGGTCTGCATGCAAGGTAAAGATGCGATCCATTGCACGCTCAACAGCAGCACTGATTTGATACTCTTCTGCAGGTACAGAGAACATCATATTCAGAAAGTTAGCTGCATAGCTTAGGTCATTACGTGGGTATACAAACGGCTGTCCGATGTTGTATTTGTAGCACATAGCAACAAGCGTAGGCATCTTAGCGATTAAACGATGAGCACTGCGAACACGCTGTTCTTCGTTAGATACATCTAAATCGCTATGGTAGAACGAAGACATTGCGCCAACGGTACCGCATAGCATAGCCATGGGGTGTGCATCATTGCGGAAGCCGTGGAAGAACATGTTGATTTGTTCATGTACCATGGTGTGACGCGTAATTGTTTCTTTAAACTCTTCGTACTGTTCTTTTGTCGGTGCATCACCGTGAAGTAACATGTGGCAAACTTCTAAGTAGTCTGCATCACGCGCTAATTCTTCAATAGGGAAACCGCGGTGTAATAACACACCTTGAGCGCCGTCAATATACGTAATTGAAGACTCGCAAGATCCTGTCGCCATAAAACCAGGGTCGTACGTAAAATAACCGTGCTGGCCTAACGTACGGACATCGATTACATCTTGTCCTTCGGTACCGGACAAGATAGGAAGCTCGATTTCCTTACCGCCGGCTTTAAGAATGGCTTTCTGATCTGCCATAAAATGCTCTCCTCAGAATGGTTCTGTTTGCAGCGAAAACGGACGAAAATGTCCGCTTCGGTGGGAAAAGTGGGCGTATTTGTACTTTATTATGTACCAACAAGTCAATTTAATTGCATATTTGCACAATAAATATTCCGAATTGCGTAAAAAAATACTAGCAATTCGATAACGGATAATTAACTTTATCAGGTCTTACTTTTGCCCCATACCTTGCAATTATCAATGGCTTTTCCAAAAAGGTAAACCACCAATCGATAGTTATATTAACAGCTTAGATTAAAAAGTAACCTTTCAACGTTGAATAAATACGCATTCAGATTAAATGTGCGTAATTTGTCATTGATATACATAGTTATTGCAGAACGCCGCTGTTAAACTACCCGGCAATGTAATTGCGCTCGTTTAAACGCGTTGCACCCAATTTTGATCTCTTTTTATTCTAAATAATTATCATAAAAGTGTGTATAGCGACTAAAGTATTACTACGGCACAAAAAATTGTAATTATATACTACGCTGGATATACTCAGCGGTGCTTGAACTTCAGAATATTTATTCTGTTACAAGTATTAAAGAATAATTCACAAATTGTTAACAACTCAATGGATGAGGCAATTAACAGGTTAAAAATCGAATTTACTTACTCAGGACATAAAAAAGGTAAGAAATTCATTATCCCCTACGGATTAAACAGGCATACATTGTGAAAAAGCAAAGACCAGTAAATTTAGAACTCAATACTATTAAATTTCCGCCCTCTGCTATTTCGTCAATTCTCCATCGTGTTACCGGTGTTGCAATGTTTTTCGCGCTACTTTTTGTTATCTGGGCATGGGCAGTTTCTGTTCACTCGCCTGAAGGTTTTGCGAACGTACAAGCAATCATGGACGGTTTCCTTGGAAAATTTGTCGCAATTGGCACAGCCTCAGCGCTGACGTATCACATTCTAGGCGGCCTAAGACACGTTGTTATGGATTTAGGTCACTGGGAAGAATTAGAGTCGGGCAACATGAGTGCAAAAGCAGTAATCGCACTTTGGGTTGTACTGACCGTAGTATTGGGAGTTGCACTATGGTAACCAACCAAGCAAGCATTAAGCGTGACGGTGTACAAGATTACGTATCTCTTCGCGCAACAGCAGCAATAATTTTCGCGTACTCGGTTTTCATGGCGTGGTTTTTTATCACCACCGATAATTTAACATTTATTGAATGGCGAGGGTTATTCTCTGGCCTGGCTATGAAAGTTTTCACATTGGCAGCACTAGTAGCAGTGATGATCCACGTGCGCATCGGCCTTTGGCAGGTGCTTACAGACTATGTTAAAGCAACAGGTCTGCGCGCAGGACTACAATATATACTAAATATCATCGCATTCGGCTATGTAGCTGTTGGCCTATTCGTATTGTGGGGAGTGTAAAATGAGTTTACCCGTTCACGAGTTTGATGCAGTAGTAATTGGCGCTGGCGGAGCAGGTATGCGCGCAGCACTACAGATTTCACAGTCTGGTAAATCATGCGCACTGCTATCTAAAGTATTTCCAACCCGTTCTCACACTGTATCTGCACAAGGTGGTATTACCGTAGCATTAGGTAATTCACACGAAGATAACTGGGAATGGCACATGTACGATACCGTAAAAGGTTCTGATTATATCGGCGACCAAGACGCTATCGAATACATGTGTAAAACGGGCCCAGAAGCCATTATCGAAATGGAAAACATGGGTCTACCGTTCTCTCGTTTCGAAAACGGTAAAATTTACCAGCGTCCTTTCGGTGGCCAGTCAAAGAACTTTGGCGGCGAGCAGGGTGCTCGTACGGCAGCTGCGGCTGACCGTACAGGTCACGCACTTCTTCACCTTCTTTATCAGCAAAACGTAAAGAACAAGACGAAGGTGTTTTCTGAGTGGTACGCGCTAGATTTAGTTAAAAACCAAGACGGTGACGTGGTTGGTTGTACTGCAATTGATATCGAGTCTGGTGAAGTGGTTTACTTCAAGTCTCGTGCAGTTGTTCTTGCAACGGGTGGTGCGGGTCGTATTTACGCTTCAACCACAAACGCACACATTAATACCGGTGACGGTGTTGGTATGGCGCTACGCGCAGGTGTTGCTGTACAAGACATGGAAATGTGGCAGTTCCACCCAACGGGTATAGCTGGTGCGGGTACACTGGTTACAGAAGGCTGTCGTGGTGAAGGTGGTTACCTTCTGAACAAAGACGGCGAGCGCTTCATGGAACGTTATGCTCCTAACGCAAAAGACCTAGCGGGTCGTGACGTTGTTGCACGTTCAATGATGACAGAAATTCGTGAAGGCCGCGGTTGTGAAGGTCCATGGGGCACTCACATCAAGCTTAAGCTTGATCACCTTGGCAAAGACGTACTTGAATCGCGTCTACCGGGTATCCTTGAACTATCACGTACGTTTGCGCACGTTGATCCAGTGAAAGAGCCGATTCCAGTAATTCCGACTTGTCACTATATGATGGGTGGTATTCCTACTAACGTTGATGGCCAATGTCTGACCGTTGATGAAAACGGTAATGACAAAGTAGTTAACGGTCTATTTGCTTGTGGTGAGATTGCGTGTGTATCGGTACACGGTGCAAACCGCCTAGGCGGTAACTCACTCCTTGACCTTGTTGTATTTGGTCGTGCAACAGGTCTACACCTTGGTAAGACATTGTCTGAAATGGCTCCGACACGCGATGCGTCTGAATCTGATCTTGAAGCTTCAATGACGCGTTTCAATCGTTGGGAAAATTCAGAGAAAGGTAAGGGCGAAGACCCAGTACAAATTAAGAAAGACTTGCAGAAATGCATGCAGCTTAACTTCTCAGTATTCCGTGAAGGTGAAGCAATGGCGGAAGGTCTTAAAGAGCTTAGCGAAATTCGCGAGCGTCTTAAGCATGCACGCCTTGACGACAAGAGCGCAGACTTCAATACTCAGCGTATTGAGTGTCTAGAGCTAGATAACCTTATGGAAACCGCGTACAGCACAGCAGTAGCAGCGAACTTCAGAACGGAAAGCCGTGGCGCACATAGCCGCTTCGACTTCCCAGATCGTGACGATGAGAACTGGTTATGCCACAGCATCTACGATCCGAACACTGATAAAATGCTTAAACGTGAAGTAAATATGGCGCCTAAGCTTAGGGAAGCATTCCCACCTAAAGTGCGTTCATATTAAGAGAGGCAACGATCATGCAATTAACTTTTTCGATTTATCGTTACAACCCAGAAGTAGATGCGAAGCCTCGCATGCAAGACTACACTCTAGAAGTAGAGGAAGGTCAGGACATGATGGTGCTAGATGCGCTACTTGCACTTAAAGAGCAAGATCCGACGCTATCTTTCCGTCGCTCGTGCCGTGAAGGTGTGTGTGGTTCAGACGGTGTGAACATGAACGGCAAAAACGGCCTAGCGTGTATCACTCCGCTTTCTGCACTGGGCAAAGGTAAAATAGTAGTTCGTCCACTTCCAGGTCTACCAGTAGTACGTGACCTTGTTGTTGATATGACGCAGTTCTACACACAGTACGAGAAGATTAAGCCATTCTTAATCAACGATAGCAAACAACCGCCAGCGCGCGAGCACCTTCAGTCACCTGAAGAGCGCGCTAAGCTAGACGGTCTGTACGAATGTATTCTGTGTGCGTGCTGCTCAACGTCATGTCCATCGTTCTGGTGGAACCCAGATAAGTTCATTGGTCCTGCGGGATTACTGCACGCATACCGTTTCTTAATCGACAGCCGTGATACTGCAACAGAAGAGCGTCTTAACGACCTCGATGATGCGTTTAGCGTTTTCCGCTGTCATGGTATTATGAACTGTGTAAGTGTGTGTCCAAAAGGCTTAAACCCGACAAAAGCGATAGGCCAGATTAAGTCTATGCTTTTACAACGGGCTGTTTAGTACTATAGTCTGATAACGAAATCAGATGTAGATGCGATACGCTAAATAGCCATCCACTTTGGGTGGCTATTTTTTTATATATTCTCCGTTATAACACTTGGTTATGCTGAGAATAACCTTATAATACCTTAAGATTGTTAACTAGATTTTATAAAACGTAGCAAGGCAAATTAAATGCAAGAAAGCGTGATGAAAGCGTGGTGGGATTCCTCGCACATGGCAGGTGCCAACGCTGCCTATGTTGAAGAGTTGTATGAAACCTATTTGGATGACCCGCAAAGTGTCTCTGAAAGCTGGCGACAAATCTTCGATAACCTCCCTAAAGTCGATGGCGTAGAGTTAGAAACCAATCATACAACGATTAAAAATCAATTCAGGCAACTTGCTGCGTTAGGGCCTACAGCCCGTATGTCTAGCCCGTCAGTGCCTTCTGCTAGTGTGTCAGATGACAGGCAAGTTAAGGTTCTTCAGTTAATCAATGCATTCCGCTTCCGCGGTCATCAGCACGCAAATCTAGATCCGCTCGGCCTATGGAAACAGGAGCGTGTACGCGATCTTGAACTTTCTCACCACAGTCTTTCTGAGCAAGATTTCGATACGGTATTTAACGTGGGCTCTTATGCTATTGGCAAAGACTCAATGCCGCTGGGTGAACTGTTTAAGTCGCTTAACCGCACGTACTGCGGCTCTATCGGTGCAGAGTACATGCATATTACCGATACGGAGCAGAAGCGTTGGTTACAGCAAAAAATTGAATCTGTTCAAGCCAAGCCTGAGATTTCTCGCGATGAGAAGTTAGGCATTCTTAAAGGGCTAACTGCAGCTGACGGCATGGAAAAGTATTTGGGTTCTAAATTCCCAGGTGCAAAGCGTTTCTCACTAGAAGGTGGTGATGCGTTAATTCCAATGCTTAAAGGTCTAATTACTAAGGCCGGAACCGCGGGCACCAAAGAAGTGGTTATCGGTATGGCCCACCGTGGCCGTTTGAACGTGTTAGTTAACGTTCTCGGTAAAAACCCTTCAGTACTGTTTGACGAGTTCTCTGGTAAGCACGATGACTCGCTGGGCGCGGGTGACGTGAAATACCACGCAGGTTTCTCGTCAGACTTCGCGACGCCAGGCGGTAATGTTCACCTAGCGCTAGCATTTAACCCGTCTCACCTTGAAATTGTTAATCCGGTAGTGATGGGGTCGGTACGTGCACGTCTCGCGCGTCGTAATAACGACACCAACACAGTACTTCCTATTACCATTCACGGTGACTCTGCAATTGCTGGTCAGGGTGTGGTACAAGAAACCTTCAACATGTCGCAAACTCGTGGCTTTGCTGTGGGTGGTACAGTTCGCATCGTGGTAAACAACCAAGTTGGTTTCACTACGTCAAAAACTGAAGATACGCGTTCTACGCAATACTGTACTGACATTGCTAAAATGGTACAGGCGCCAATTTTCCACGTGAACTCTGACGATCCTGAAGCAGTTGCCTTTGTGACACAGCTTGCGCTTGAGTATCGCAATAAGTTTAAGAAAGACGTGGTCATTGACCTAGTTTGTTACCGTCGTCATGGTCACAACGAAGCGGATGAGCCAAATGCAACGCAGCCGTTGATGTACCAAAAAATTAAAAAGCATCCAGTTCCACGCGTAATCTATGCTGATCAGCTAGTAGCCGAAGGCGTGATTGAGCAACGTGATGCAGATCGTTACGTTGAAGAATACCGCGAAGCGCTAGATCACGGCGCATGCGTTGTTGAAGAATGGCGCCCAATGACAGAGCACAGTGTTGACTGGTCTCCGTATCTGGGTCACGACTGGGATACGCCTTACGATGGTTCGCTTCCGGTTGAAAAGCTAAAAGAATTAGGCGAGTCAATCACAACTATCCCTGAAGAGCATAAGCTCCAGTCTCGTGTAAACAAGCTTTACCAAGACCGTAAAGTGATGGTTGCGGGCGAAAAGCTTCTTGATTGGGGTATGGCAGAAAACTTAGCATATGCCACTATCGTAGATGCAGGTGAAGATATTCGTATTACGGGTCAGGATTCTGGCCGAGGTACTTTCTTCCACCGTCACGCGGTATTGCACAATCAAAAAGACGCGTCGACGTATATGCCGCTCCAGCATATTCGCGAGGGTCAGGGTGAAATTGAAATTTACGACTCTGTACTTTCAGAAGAAGCCGTAATGGCATTCGAATATGGTTATGCGACAGCAGAGCCAACGTGTTTGACCATTTGGGAAGCGCAATTTGGTGACTTCGCTAACGGCGCACAAGTTGTATTTGATCAGTTCTTAAGTTCAGGTGAAGCAAAGTGGGGCCGTTTGTGTGGTCTAACCGTTTTACTTCCACATGGTTACGAAGGTCAGGGCCCAGAGCATAGTTCTGCGCGTCTTGAACGTTTCCTACAGATGTGTGCTGACCACAACTGGCAAGTGTGTGTACCATCAACACCTGCACAGGTGTACAACATGCTTCGTCGTCAAGTGGTGCGCCCTATGCGTAAGCCACTTATCGTAATGTCACCTAAGTCACTATTACGTCATCCTCTTGCAGTATCTTCACTTGAAGAACTTGCGGAAGGTAAATTCCATAACGTAATCGGTGAAATCGACGATATCGATCCGAAGGATGTTAAGCGCGTTGTTATGTGCTCTGGCAAGGTTTATTACGATTTGTTAGACCAGCGCCGCAAAAATGAGCAAACAGACGTTGCAATTATCCGTTTGGAGCAACTTTATCCATTCCCGCAAGAAGAATGCGCAAAAGTTGTGGCACAATACAGCCACGTAAAAGATTGGGTTTGGTGTCAAGAAGAGCCTCAAAACCAAGGCGCTTGGTACTGTAGCCAACACCACTTCTGGCAAGCAATTCCAGATGGTGCAAAATTAACATATGCAGGCCGTGATGCATCCTCGTCACCTGCAGTAGGTTATGTATCCGTTCACAACCAGCAACAGAAAGCCCTGGTTGAAAACGCACTCACAATTAAATAAGGAACAGTAATGACAATTGAGATAAAAGTTCCGGTTCTACCTGAGTCAGTTGCCGATGCCACCATTGCAACCTGGCACGTAAAGGCCGGTGACGCAGTTAAACGAGACCAGAACCTGGTTGATATTGAAACTGATAAAGTAGTATTAGAAGTTGTGGCGCCAGCGGACGGTACAATGGGTGAGATCCTAAACGAAGAGGGTGCAACAGTTTTAGGCGAGCAAGTAATTGCTAAATTAGAAAAAGGCGGCGCTGCTGCTGAGCCAAAGGCTGAAAAAGAGTCTAAAGAAAAAACTAAATCAGACGCAGCACCTGCAGCATCTGGTAAAACTTCAGACGTCAAAGTGCCTGTGCTTCCAGAATCAGTTGCTGACGCAACGATTGCCACATGGCATGTAGCTGTGGGTGAAGCGGTATCTCGCGACCAAAACTTGGTTGATATTGAAACTGATAAAGTTGTACTTGAAGTTGTTGCTCCTGCGGATGGCTCACTTTCAGAAATTCTTGCAGAAGAAGGTGCAACGGTTACTGCTGAAGAAGTGATTGCTAAGTTCGTTGAGGGCGCAGCGAGTGGTGCATCTGCACCTGCGGCATCTGCAGAGTCTGACGACAGCGACGACAGCAGTGACGCACTAAGTCCTTCAGTTCGCCGTCTACTTGCTGAAAAAGGCGTAGATGCGGCAAAGGTGAAAGGTACAGGTAAAAATGGCCGAATCACTAAAGAAGACGTTGAGAAATACCTGAAAGGTGGTGACAGTTCAGCGAAGGCTGCACCTGCTGCTTCGGAATCTGTATCAGCAGATTTGCCAACGGGTAACCGTACTGAGAAGCGCGTTCCAATGACTCGTCTTCGTAAGACGATTGCTAACCGTCTTTTAGAAGCCAAGAACTCTACGGCCATGTTAACCACGTTTAACGAAGTTAACATGAAGCCAATTATGGATCTGCGCAAGCAATATCAAGACAGCTTTGAAAAGCGTCATGGTATTCGCCTTGGTTTCATGTCTTTCTACGTGAAGGCAGTAACCGAAGCACTTAAGCGTTTCCCTGAAGTAAACGCGTCTATCGACGGTGATGACATCGTTTATCACAACTACTTCGATGTATCTATTGCTGTTTCTACACCACGCGGCCTTGTGACGCCAGTACTTAAAGATACTGATACACTAGGCATGGCAGGTGTTGAAAAAGGAATTAAGGAACTAGCACTTAAAGGCCGTGACGGTAAGCTGTCATTGGCTGAGCTACAAGGTGGTAATTTCACAATCACCAACGGTGGTGTGTTTGGTTCACTAATGTCTACACCAATCATTAACCCGCCACAGAGCGCTATCTTGGGTATGCATAAAATCCAAGATCGCCCAATGGCGGTTAATGGCAAAGTAGAAATTCTACCAATGATGTACCTAGCGCTTTCTTACGACCACCGCATTATCGATGGTAAAGAATCAGTAGGTTTCTTGGTAACCGTTAAAGAGATGCTAGAAGATCCAACACGTCTACTTCTAGACGTATAAGACTTTCGTCTCACGGAATTGTGGTTAGGCGCAAATCTTGTGTACGCTTGTTTTGCGCTTAACGCAACGCTGATATTTACCCTATAATATCAGTCAAACTAATCAAGTCGCATTTGCGGCTTTTGTCTTACTAAAAATCGGATAGAAACACCATGAATTTGCATGAATACCAAGGTAAGCAGCTATTCAAAGAATACGGTTTGCCTGTTTCTGAAGGATACGCAGCAGACACTGCTCAAGGTGCTGTAGAAGCCGCTGACCGAATCGGCGGAGAAGAGTGGGTAGTTAAGTGTCAGGTACACGCGGGCGGTCGCGGTAAAGCTGGCGGTGTAAAGCTAGTTAAAAACAAAGACGACATTCGCGCTTTCGCTGAAAACTGGCTTGGCAAAAATTTGGTGACTTTCCAGACTGACGAAAATGGTCAGCCTGTGAGCAAAATCCTTGTTGAATCTTGCACAGATATCGCTAATGAGCTTTACCTTGGTGCAGTAGTTGACCGTACAACCCGTCGCGTTGTATTTATGGCATCTACTGAAGGTGGCGTTGAGATTGAAACTGTTGCAGAAGAAACGCCAGAAAAAATCCTTAAAGCTGAAATCGACCCAATTGTAGGTCCTCAGCCTTACCAAGCACGCGAAATGGCGTTTGCTCTTGGTCTTTCTGGCGTTCAAATTAAGCAATTTACTCAAATCTTCCTTGGCCTAGCTAAGATGTTTGAAGAGCTTGACGTTGCGCTTATCGAAATTAACCCGCTAGTGATCAAAACTGACGGTAACCTACACTGCCTAGATGCAAAAGTAGCTATTGACGGTAACGCACTATATCGTCAGCCTAAGCTGAAAGATATGCAAGATCCTTCACAAGAAGACGCGCGTGAAGCACACGCGGCTCAGTGGGAGCTTAACTATGTTGCGCTAGACGGTAACGTAGGTTGTATGGTTAACGGTGCAGGCCTAGCGATGGGTACTATGGACATCGTAAACCTACACGGCGGCAAGCCAGCTAACTTCCTAGACGTTGGTGGCGGCGCGACTAAAGAGCGTGTAGCTGAAGCGTTCAAGATCATCCTTTCTGACGACAACGTTAAAGCGGTATTGGTTAACATCTTCGGTGGTATCGTACGCTGTGACATGATTGCAGAAGGTATCATCGGTGCGGTTAAAGAAGTAGGCGTAAAAGTGCCAGTTGTTGTACGTCTTGAAGGTACCAATGCAGAGCTTGGCCGTGAAGTTCTAGCGAACTCTGGTCTTGATATCATCGCTGCTGAATCGCTAACTGATGCAGCACAGAAAGTTGTTGCTGCAGCGGAGGGCAAATAATGTCTGTATTAATAAATAAAGATACTAAAGTAATTTGTCAGGGTTTCACTGGCGGTCAGGGTACATTCCACTCTGAACAAGCAATTGCGTACGGTACGCAGATGGTTGGTGGTGTTACACCAGGCAAAGGCGGTACTGAGCACCTAGGTCTTCCAGTATTCAATACGGTACGTGAAGCGGTAGAAGCAACTGGCGCAACTGCAACAGTTATCTACGTACCAGCACCTTTCTGTAAAGATTCAATTGTTGAAGCTGCAGATGCGGGTATCGAGCTAATCGTATGTATCACTGAAGGTATCCCAACGCTAGATATGCTTTACGTTAAAGAATACGTAAATGCTAAAGGCGTTCGCATGATTGGTCCAAACTGCCCGGGTGTTATTACGCCTGGAGAGTGTAAGATCGGTATCATGCCTGGTCACATCCACAAGCCTGGTAAAGTAGGTATTGTTTCTCGTTCTGGTACACTTACGTACGAAGCGGTTAAGCAAACTACTGACGAAGGTTTTGGCCAGTCTACGTGTGTTGGTATCGGCGGTGACCCAATTCCAGGTTCAAACTTCATCGACATCCTTCAGATGTTCCAAGACGACCCACAGACTGAAGCTATCGTAATGATCGGTGAGATCGGCGGTACTGCTGAAGAAGAAGCAGCTGCGTTCATCAAAGCGAACGTAACTAAGCCTGTTGTTTCTTACATCGCAGGTGTTACTGCTCCTCCAGGCAAACGTATGGGTCACGCAGGTGCAATCATCGCAGGCGGTAAAGGTACTGCTGATGAGAAGTTCAAAGCTCTAGAAGATGCTGGCGTTAAAACAGTACGCTCTCTAGCTGACATTGGCAAAGCACTACGCGAAACAACGGGTTGGTAAGCTAACGCTTATAAATCATGTTAAAGGCCCGCTTTATGCGGGCTTTTTATTAAATTAAAAGGCTCAACTTCCACTCAAATCAGAGTAGTCTATACTTAAAAGCAGACTTAGTTTGATAATAAATCGTCAAAGGAAGCTTATGCTTTTTAAGAGAAAAATAAACACCAAACGCCATGTTACTCCATCGTCGCTAACCTGCTCAAAAAGTATAAAAAGCAATCAAATAAACGAATCATTTCTTAGCCAGTTTGCTTTTGATGAGGGGACGGCGCTACTAATTGCATTTATCTCTCCCCACCTTAATTTTTCTTCCATCAGCAGAGAAATCAAACAATGTGCTCGTTTTTGTCAACATGTGATTACTATAATGACTTCAGGCGAACTTGGAGGAGGGGATGCACTCTATCATTCAACGCCAGAAAAGTGGGATAACATTGTCGTCCATAGTTTTTCGTCTGCATTAATAGACCAAATTTGTGTACACAGTGTTCCTTTATACAGCGAGGATATCAAACAGGCAAAGCCAGTGATGTCGCCGGAACAGAGGGTAGAGCGTATTGTTTCGGAACTGAAAAAAGTAAACGTACCTTTCGATATCGACAGCAGGGACACTTTCTCTCTAACATATTTTGATGGTGTAACTGCAAGTGAAGATTTTTTCACACAAGCGTTATACAAAGTTAAACGCTTTCCGTGCTTCTTTATTGGGGGCAGTGCTGGCGGAAAGTTAGATTTCAAAGAAGCAGACATTGCATACAACGGCGAAATCAAATCAAATCAAGTTCTATTGGCATTCTGTAAATTGTCTCGCAACTATCGTTACGGCGTGATGAAAAGTCACAATTTCCAAGCAACAGGTACGGGTTTCACAGTCGCCAAATTTGATCCACTTACCCGGGTTCTGCATTCAGTTCTCGATAAAAATATGACGCTATGTTCTCCAGTGGATGCACTTAGTCGACATTTCAACTGCTCTCCTAAGGAATTAGAGGCCAAACTGGTCAGCCACTCTTTCGGTATTGATATCGACAATAGTATCTATATTAAATCCGTCGCAGCCATAAATGATGACGGCACTATTCGTTTCTTCAGTGACATGGCGTTCGGAGAATACTTACAGCTGGTCAAGGCTACCGACTTTAAGCAGTCTTTACAGCGTGATTTTGATACTTTTATCCGTGGGAAGAGCGGTAAGCCTGTAGCAGTCATTGCTAATGACTGTATTTTACGGCGGCTAAATAACCCTCATAACCTCACAGGAATAGGAACCTTTGATCAGGTTGTAGTTTCTGGATTTTCTACGTTTGGAGAGTATCTAGGTTTACACCAGAATCAAACTGTTACGGCCATCGGTTTCTTCAAAAATGACGAAAACCAAGCTTTCTTTGACGAGTATGTGACTAATTTTCCATTTCACCTCGCTGCTTTTTCAAACTATCACCTACGAGCTAGACTTATAAGCACCAATAATATCAATGCATTACAGAGTAAATTGATTGAGCAAACCGATAAATTTTATCCATTACTTAAAGAGTCTACGGAACAACTGAAGTATGTGGCAACTCAGGCAAGTGATTCAGCTCAACGTCAATTAGAACTCGGGAAACAATTTAATTTCTTTATGCAACAAATAGCGCGTCAGGAACATGAGCGCGCAGAGTTATCTACCGGCATGGAGAGGCTGCGAGAAAGTGCAGAAAAAATTGTCAATATCATTCAATCTATAAGCGGCATCGCTGAGCAAACTAACCTGTTAGCTTTAAATGCGGCTATTGAAGCCGCGCGAGCTGGTGAGGCTGGTCGTGGATTTGCTGTGGTCGCTGATGAGGTGAGGGCCTTGAGTCAAAGAACCCAATCTAGTCTCAGAGAAACCGGTGAAACTATCAATGGTGTATCTGCCTCGATTGATGGAATATCTTTGGCTGTAGAAAGCATTAATAAGTTGCTCGAAGAAATCGAATCGGGCTCTGTCAGTTTAAGCTCTGAGCTGGAGACTCTATCCGAATCGTCATTAGACGCTAGTTTGCGTGCTGAGGAAGGGATTAATAAAGCAAATTCTGCAGATATTCAGATGCAAGAAATTGAATCTGAATCCCTTCTGATAGAAAAATTAAATAAGATTGCTAATTCCTAGGTAAATAGAAAACTATTCTGAATAGCACTTGCCAGTATGCTGTCCTACTCTCATTAAGGCGAAAGTAGGGCAGTGGCGTTCCTCTTCACGAATGAAGCTTGAATGAAGCTCCCACAAGTACTGCTTCACATATTGCCCACCAACCTTACTTTATTAACTCTCTTTTAGCATCAGAGCTCAGCAGGAATCTTTAAACAGCGCTTATTTACGATGGTTTTTAACATTTGCAACGTGATATTTGTAAAAATATTTCAACAAACTCACTGTTTATGCGCGCTCGACGTGATTTTTGTTGTTAAATTACATGTCAATTAAAACGAGTATTGTTAACGGCGTGTTGCACAAATTTTATTGAATACGTATGCAGGCAATTGTGCAAGACGAGTGTCCTCTATAGGATTAGCCCCCATGATGTATTGTCATTTATGTGTCATAAGAACAACAAATAGACAGCAACTATAACCGTATGGGACACCCGTTTTATGAAACAATTTAAACCCAACCTAATCAAAGCTGCGCTTATTTCAGGCGGTATGGCATTTGGTAGTGCACCTGCACTAGCACAAGAAGCAAACACTGATTCTGTTGATGAAGCTAATCTAGAAGTTATTCAAGTAAGCGGTATTCGCGGCAGTCTTCAGCGTGCACAAGCAATTAAAATGGACAACACGTCAATTGTTGAAGCGTTATCTGCTGAAGATATCGGTAAACTTCCAGACACCAGTATTGCAGAGTCAATTGCACGTCTTCCTGGCTTAGCGGGTGAACGCCGCAACGGTCGTACAAGCGGTATATCTGTTCGTGGTTTCAACGAAAACTATGTAGGTACAATGCTTAACGGTCGTGAACTTCTAGGTATGGGCGATAACCGTGGGGTAGAGTTCGATCTTTACCCAACAGAAATTGTTTCAAATATCCTTGTTTACAAAACGCCTGAAGCTGGGCTAATGACACAAGGTATTGGTGGTACAGTCGATATTCAGACTGTAAGTCCATTGAGTGCTGAACGAACTTTTGCGTTTAACGGTACTTATGAAGCAAACGAATATGACGCTGGTAACCCTGACTTTGACAACAAAGGGCATCGCCTGTCATTTAACTATGTAGACCAATTTGCTGATGACAAGTTAGGTGTAGCGTTAGCCATAGCTGATATGGAATCGCCTCGTCAGGAGGAGTACTTCAGAGGCTGGGGTTATGCAACAGCAAATGCTGAGAACGCGGTTGAGGGTGTTGAAGTTCCAGAAGGCACAGTAGTACTTGGTGGGCACGATTCTTTCACGCGTTCAGCGATGCTTGAACGTACCTCAATAGCTGGTGTTATTGAATACGCTCCTACAGACGACCTTAGAATTCAATTCGATGCGCTTTACATTGATTTTGAAGAGAATGATGCCCGTCGCGGTGTTGAGGAAGGCGGTGCCGAATGGGGTACCAGTGCTTACACTATTACTGGCGTAGAAGATGGTTTGGTTACATCAGGTTTTTATGACGGCTTCCTTTCAGTAATTCGAAATGATTCGCGTCAACAGAAAGCTGAGCTAACTACATTTGGCTTGAACATAGAATATGCGTTAAACGATAACTGGACAGCTACGGTTGATCTTTCAATGGGTGAAGTTGATAAGACGATCACTGATATTGAGAGTTATTCGGGTGTTGGTCGTGCAGGCGTGGATGGCAGACCCCTTACACCACGTTCATGGCAGATGACTTCTTCAGGCGCAGTATACAGCGCGCATCCAACGCTAGACAGCGTAGACCTTACTGATCCGAATGCAATCTTCCTTGCAGGCCCACAAGCTTGGGGTGGCTCGTTAGCGCCAGTGGAGCGTTTCCAAGGCGTTGAAGGTTTCGGGCCTGAAACGGCGCAGGATGGTTTTGTTAACGAACCTGATTTTGATGAGACGCTTGATGCAGCTCGTATTGATATCGAAGGTTTTGTTGAGTGGGGCATTTTCTCGAAGTTCAGTGCAGGTGTGAACTACCAAGATCGTGAAAAGACGAAAGATAATAACGGTGCGTTCTTAACAGCGCCAACATGGCCTAATGCAGAGCTAGTACCAGATCCAATTGGTGTAGCCGATCTAAGCCACATTGGCATCGATGGTGTTCTTGCCTACGATTCGCTTGGTTTATACCGTAGCGGCTTCTATATCGAAACAGAAGCTGAACTATTTGAAAATGGCCGTTTCGGTGATTCATACACAATCAGTGAAGAGCTATTAACCATTTACGCCAAGCTTGATATTGATACAGAACTTAACGGCGTTTACATTTTAGGTAATGTTGGTGTTCAGGTTATTGACGTTGACCAGCAGGGCAGTGGGTTTAATACGGTTACTGGACCAACTGGCTTTACAGAAATCGCTCCTGTTTCGGACGGTGCTTCATATTACGATATTTTGCCAACAATCAATTTAAGCTTTGAAATTGCAGAAAATCAGTTTATCCGTACTGCAATGGGTAAGGTAATCAGTCGCCCACGTATGGATGACATGAGACCTAATAACACAGTTAGTTTCACATTTAACGACCAGCAGATTATTTCTACAAATCCAAATAATGGTCCTTGGTCAGCAGGTGCGGGTAATGCGCGTCTTAAACCGCTAGAAGCTAATCAGTTTGATATCGCGTACGAGAATTACTTTGCTGATACCGGATATTTCGCAGCAAGTTTCTTCTACAAAGATCTAACTAACTGGCATGTTGCGGGTCGCTCGTTCAATGACTTCTCTAACGTATATATCGAAGGTTTCCACCAAACATCTGGAAATACGGATATTAATGGCGACGGTCTTACCAATGATGCTGATATTGTCGCACCAGGTACTTTTATCGGGCCGGTAGACTTTAGAGAAGATGGTCTAGAAGGTTTTGTTCGTGGATGGGAGCTTCAGGGTAGCTTACCTCTTGAATTGGTTCATGATTCATTAGAAGGTTTTGGCTTGTTTGCGAGCGCGACCTTCTTAGACGGTGAGCTTGATAATGGTGATCAAGTACCAGGTTTGTCTGATGAAACATACTCATTAACTGCTTTCTATGAAAGCAACGGTTTTGAAGTACGTGTTTCGGCAACCAAGCGCGATGAGTTTGCAACCGAAACCCGTGCGCAGAGCTTGTCACTTGCTCAAATTCAGGACAACGGTGTTAAACAAGTTGACGCGCAGATTGGTTATGATTTCAGCGAATCAGGAATTGAATATCTGCAAGGTCTTCGCGTTACGCTTCAGGGTCAGAACTTGACAGATGAACCAACAGTACGTGTTAACCCTGGTGATAGCCGCCAGATTATTGAACACCAAAGCTTTGGTCGTAACTTCCTACTTGGCTTCAACTACACATTCTAAGTGGTTGTTGAAACAGCGCTTGTTACGTGCGAGCGCTTAAACAAGTAATATTAAAAGAGCCCCAATTTACGTAATGTGTTGGGGCTTTTTGTTGTATAGCAGTACTCGTCATGATATGTAAGATTGATAGTAATGTGGCCTCATAAGAAATGGTGACGGCAAGAAATATGATGAATAAAGCGGTAAAAAATGTAGTTATTGTAGGTGGGGGAACAGCGGGCTGGATTTCAGCTGCTGTTATAAAACGTCTTATCGGTGCTGGCGTGAATGTAACGCTTATCGAGTCTGAAGAAATCGGTACCGTTGGCGTTGGGGAAGCCACTATTCCGCCTATTATTACCCTTAACAACGTAATGGGTATAGACGAAAAAGAGTTCTTACGCGAAACAAACGCAACCATGAAGTTGGCGATTAAGTTTGAAAACTGGCGTGTAGAAGGGGAAAGCTATTTCCACACTTTTGGCGCACCAGGTAAAAGCTATGCATTTTGTCACTTTCATCATTATTTTAAACGCGCACAAGCGTTAGGTCTTGCAGACTCAATTTGGGAATACGATTTAAACTACCTTGCCTGTAAAGCGGGAAAGTTTGCCCATATCAAGTCGCCTGACCCCATAATTGAAATGCCGTACGCCTATCATTTCGACGCGTCGCTGTATGCGCGATTCTTACGTAAAAAGTGTGAAGCAATGGGCGTGACGCGTAAAGAAGGCATCATTACTGATGTCAAGCAAGACGCAGATAGTGGCTTCATCACCGGGGTAATGCTTAAAGACGGTGCTCATATAGAAGGCGACTTATTTATCGATTGTTCAGGCTTTAAAGGCCTTCTCACTCAGCAAACGCTAAATACGGGCTACGAGGATTGGTCACATTGGCTACCTTGTGATCGCGCAGTGGCTATGCCTTCAGAGCGCCACGAACGTACCCGTCCTTATACGCGTTCTATTGCGCACTCTGCGGGCTGGCAATGGCGTATTCCACTTCAGCACCGCAATGGCAATGGCTTGGTGTACTGTAGTAATTATTACTCTGACGAGCAAGCACTGGACATACTGTCAAGTAACCTAGATACCAAACCACTTGCTGACCCTAATTTTATTCGCTTTAAAACAGGGCGAAGACGCAAGCAGTGGAATAAAAATGTGGTGGCCGTTGGGCTTTCTAGCGGGTTTTTGGAGCCCCTTGAGTCAACCAGTATTCATCTTATTCAGTCTGCAGTAGTTCGACTCATTCATTTATTCCCACATGAAGGATTTAAGCAATATCAGATAGATGAGTACAACAAGCAGTCTCAGCTTGAATATGAACAAATACGTGATTTCATTATTTTGCACTATCACGTCAATGAAAGAACTGACTCGCATTTTTGGAAAGACTTACGAGAAATGGATGTGCCAGACAGCTTAACGCATAAAATAGAGCTGTTTAGAGAATCAGGAAACTTGTTCAGAGAGCAAATTGATTTGTTCTTAGAAAGCTCTTGGCTGCAAGTACTGATGGGACAGGGGGTGACGCAAAAAGACTACCATCCACTTGCTAATGCATTGTCTGAACAAAAGCTGCAAGAGTTGATGCAAAACATTAAACGCATTAAGAATGAACCTATTGGAAAAATTGCGACTCACGATGACTTCTTAAAACAGTTCTGTGGTTAGTAGCGAGCTATGAATAAACCAACCCATATTGTTATAGCTGGGGGCGGTACCGCCGGCTGGATGGCAGCAAATTACTTTGCACACAAATGGCCATCAGACAAAATCAAGGTAACCCTTGTGGAGTCTCCTGAGATTGGCATCATAGGTGTGGGCGAAGGCTCTACCCCTACACTTAAGCGTTTCTTTGAAGAACTGGCAATAGCCGAAAGCGACTGGATGCCTAAGTGCAACGCAACTTACAAGGTAAGCATTCAGTTTAACGGTTGGAGTCCGAGTTCCGGAGTTAAACAGTATCGCCATCCATTTATCTCTCAAACTGATACCTTTACTCAGCGCGCCTTTGAGGTCAATTGTCGGACCCGTAGATTAGGGCTTGATACGCATGTTAAGCCAGAAGACTTTTTGATAAATGGCGTATTGGCAAAGCAAAACAAAGCGCCGCTTACACCTGAAAATTTTCCATTTAGAATGGAGTACGGCTATCACTTTGACAGCGCTTTGCTTGGTAACTATCTACGTGATGTGGCGGTTGGAAAAGGCGTTAATCACGTTAGCGGCATTATTAGCGATGTAGCGCTTCATCCTAGTGGCGATATTAGCCATCTCGTAACGGATAAAGGCAATATTGAAGGGGATTTTTTCGTTGACTGTACAGGCTTTTCTTCAAACTTATTGCAGCAAGCTTTAGGCGTTACATTTCATTCTTATTCTGAAAACTTATTTAACGATTCTGCCGTGGTTTTGCCTACGCAAGCACAAGAGAATATTCAAGTAGAGACCCAGTCTACAGCACTTTCTAGTGGCTGGTGCTGGACTATACCGTTACAAAACCGCACAGGTAATGGTTATGTTTACAGTGCTGCTCATTTGCCGAAGGATAAGGCCGAAGAAGAGTTACGACGACACCTAGGTCTTGAAAACAGTGGTGTGGAAGCTAGACATCTTAAGATGAAGGTAGGGCAAGTTGAACAGCACTGGCAGAAAAACTGTTTGGCATTAGGGTTATCCCAAGGGTTTATAGAGCCGCTAGAAGCAACGGCGCTTCACCTTGTCCAGATTTGTATTGAGTACTTTACGGACATGTTTGAGAAGGGTGGTTTCTCTAACAAAGAGAGAACCACTTATAATGCGTTTGCTAAAGCGCGTTTTGACAGGGTGAGAGACTACATTGTCGCGCACTATAAACTTAATACCCGTGATGATAGTGATTATTGGCGAGCGAACAGGAATAACATGGTGCTGTCAGATTCACTTAAGTCAATTATTAACACATGGTTCCAACGTGAAGACCTTGCCAATGAGATAAAGCGTCAGAATATAGGCATACACTGGGACTCGGTATCATGGCATTGCTTATTTGCAGGGTATGGCGCATTCCCCACGCTGGCTCAAAATCAACCCGGTCGAGGCGACTTATACAAAGAGCAAGACATCGAACGTTTTGTACAGGGTTGTGCTTTGAATTTTAAACAACATGATGTCGTGCTTAAAACGCATCAAAGCTAAAAGTAACAACCTTGAAAGTCAGGAATAATTTTCAAGGTTGGTATAATCCCTCAGAAGTAACCACACCAATCTCTCAAATCTCTCCACGCAAATGCGATAGAAAACAATAGCTTTTACAGTTTGTTTCATAAATGTTTATCATTTGTAAATGAATACGTATGCATAGCATTGCTCCCTTTTAATACAAAACAGTAGTATTTGGTGTTGAACCATAAGAGGCATTTTTGGGTGTGGTAGTCCTAAAAGTGTCGATAATAAACAAGGAATGGGACACCAATGAAAACATTCAAACCCAGCACCATCATGGCGGCCTTGATAAGTAGTGGGGTTGCCTGTAGCGCACTTCCACTCTATGCCCAAGAGTCTCCAGACACCTCAGTAGACGAAGTTGAACGGCCACAGGAAGATACCCTGGAACGTATTGAAGTACGTGGTTTCAGTACCAGCTTAATCCAATCATTAAACCAGAAGCGTTTCTCTGATACGGTTTCTGAACAAATATCCGCAGATGATCTAGGCGGGCTTCCAGATGTATCTATGGCAGATGCGCTGACGCGCTTGCCGGGTATTTCAGCAGTACGTACCGGTGGCCAAGCAGCACAAATTAACATTCGTGGTTTGTCAGGCGACTTCGTGTTTTCTACATTAAACGGTAGAGAGCAAGTTTCTACAAGTGGTAGCCGCGCTATTGAGTTTGACCAATATCCGTCTGAACTTATCAGTGAAGCTGCGGTTTATAAATCACCCAAGGCATCGCTTATTGAAGGCGGTATCGCTGGTACGGTAGAGCTAAAAACAGCATCGCCTCTAGCTATTGAAGAGCAACACAAGTTCAGCGCGAACATGCGGGGCATGTACAATGACCGTGCGTCAGAGATAAGTGACGCTTCAGAATACGGCCATAGGCTGAGCTTCTCTTATCAAGGAAAATTCCTTGATGATACGCTTGGTGTTTCATTAGGTTATGCTCGTCTATTTCAGCCGAGTGTTTCTACTCAGTTCATTGGTTTAGCTTACAACGGGCAAGTCGATGTAGATGGACTAGAGGGTGATACTGACGGCCCTTCAGAATGTCCCAATTGTGAACTCATTTCAGAAGGTTTTGAAATGCAGCACAAGGGCGGGGAAGAGACTCGCGATGGATACGTCGCTGCATTTGAATGGGCGCCTATCGATACGTTCACATTAAAAGCTGATGCATTTGTCTCAAAATTTGATTCAGAAGCGTTTGCTCGTGGTTTTCGAGTTAAGTTAGGCGGCATTAATGCTGGGATCACAAATCCAGTTGTGGTTAACAACAGCGTAATTGGCGGTACGTTTTCTAGAACCGATAGCAGCTTTACCCGTGTTGAGTTGGTAAACGACGATAACCAAGACTTTGATAGCGTTACCAACTTAGGTATTAATGCAAGCTGGGAGATTTCATCCGATTTGGCGGTGCAGTTTGACGTATCACGTTCAAGTGCTGAAAGTGACTTCAGAAACGGCTTACTGTGGTCGCTTGTTGGCGAAGACGCAACAGCAGCGAACCCAGTCTTCGATGAAAACGTTCAAATATCTTATTTGCTTAATGGCCTAAACCTGCCCGATATTGGTTTTAACCAAACTGATGCATTTACCGATTTGGACCGTGTGATGGTCAGTAAATACGGTATCTATCCTTATGAAAACAAAGACGAGCTAGACGCCTATCGTGTAGATTTTCAATATTATGTCGATGCACCCATTATTTCAGGGTTTGAGTTTGGTTATCGTTACTCTGACCGAGAGTACAATAATGACCGCTCTGTATTTGAGTACGGAAATGACAGTGCATTTTCGGTAAGCGAGCCACCGCTGCGCTTAACTTCAGACATGGTTGAGCAGGTAAATTGGAGTGGTGATTTTGATTACTTCCCTAGTTATCTATCTGTTGATCTGGACAGTGCACTAAATGCATGGTTCCCGGGTGGCAGACCACAGCCAGTTCAAACGTGGGGTCCAGGCGCCGCAGGTGTAATCAATGGCCCTGGTACAGGACCTGCTACAGCGTGGACGTTGCAAGAAAGCGGCGATGTTTTTGAAACTGTAAATTCAGCTTACTTAATGGCTACCATTAATACGGAAATAGGTAGTATTCCGATAACAGGTAATATCGGTGTACGTTACGTTAAAAGTAAGCAAAGCTCGACTACGCTACAGCGCGCTACACAATTAATTGAAGACTTGGAGACGGGCACATCGGTTGAAGTTAGTGACCCAACTGCAGGCGCACAAAACATTACTGACGACGTTGGGTTAATCAACAACTTCTATCGCCCAGCTTTAATAAGTCACGAATATTCTGACGTTTTGCCTTCAATAAACCTCAACTTTAAACTTACAGATGACACACAACTTCGTGTAGCAGCTGCAAAGGTTATGGGTAGAGCGCCTATCAATCGCTTTGCCGCAAATGCATCTACTACTATTGAAACGGTTACCGCCTTCCAAGACAGAGATTCTGGGGAAATTACTCTTTCTAATCCGACAGCACGAGTTAGCGGTAATGCGCGTAACAGCCCTTACTTAGAGCCTTTCTACGCAACGCAATATGATGTTTCATGGGAATATTATTTCTCAGATACGGAAGGTGCACTTGTAGTAGCAGGTTTTTACAAGGACATTGAGTCATTTGTAGAAGACATCGAAATTGAACCTTACGATTTTGAAGCTAACGGTATTGTTATTCCTGACAACGTAAGCGTACCGGTTTACTTGACGCCAGAGTTTGCCGGTCAAGAAGCTGAGCTAGCTCTGGATGATAACGGCGACCCTATCTTCATTACTGTACCTACAGAAAATGGTAGCTATAGCACAGCGGTTAATAACGCTGAAGGCGGATATATTCGCGGTCTTGAAGTCGCTTACACGCAAATTTACAGCATGCTACCTGGTATGTGGTCGGGATTAGGCGTAAGCGCAAGTTACTCTTACACCGAAAGTGAAATTCAGCGCACACTGGGCGACGGTGTTTATGCTGCTAATTTACCGGGGCTTTCTGAAAACGTGGCAACACTAACTGTTTTCTGGGAATACGAAGGCTTCGAAACCCGATTGTCTAGCCGTTACCGCGACGCGTTTGTATCGCAACAGGTAGCAGTAAACGACCAAGTAGTTAACTTTGACGAAGAGTTGGTAATAGATTACCAAGCGTCTTATGAAATTAACGACAATTGGAGTGTACTGTTCCAAGTTAACAACTTAACTGACGAGCCTACAAAGAGCTATTTCGCATCAGAAGAACAAACCGGCACCATTCAATACTTCGGCACGCAATATTACCTAGGGATGACTTACCAACTATGAGACACAGCATCTTAGGCTATCTATTTAGCGACTTTAAAAAATATTCGGTTGCCGAGCAAAGCGAAGATATTCAGGAGAATTCTATGTTTACTAAAAAAAGAGTAGTGCGCGCAGCGTTGCTCATAGTAGGCGCTTATACACTAGCTGGTTGTGGAGGCTCAGGCGTTGAGTCAGGCACAAATGACCTGTTAACCTGTGAGGTGCCTAACGTACCTAACGCAGCAGGTACAGATTGTGAACCACCACCACCTATTCAATGCGATGCGCCGTTAGTACCTAATGAAGCAAATGATGCATGTGAGGCTGGTGCAGATCCTAGCTTACCTGCACCAGTATTCACTCCCTCAGCTAATCAAGCGGTGTTGTACTATAACCGCGCTGCAGTGGATGCGGATAATTCTAGCAACGATGCGGCTTACGAAGGCTGGAGATTACATACTTGGAACAATGACGCCTGTGATGCTTATGCCGATGCAGACACTGATTGGGCAAACGGACGTATTCACAGCGGCATCGATCCAAACTACGGAGCATATTGGATTTTAGAGCTCAAGGAAGGGTACGGAAGCTGTCATAACTTTATCATTCACAAAGGTACCGATGACGCTGGTAAAGAAATGGGAGGCGGTGATTTCAAAGGTTCGCTTGTACAAGACGATGAAACCTTTGTACGCATGAACTTTACCCTTTCTGGTGAGCCAACAATATTTGAGTTCCCCATAATGTCGCTTGGTCCTCAACCTGTGGATATAGAAGGATTTGGTGCACATTGGTTAGACGCCAACACTATTTTATGGGACGTACCTGAAACGGTTTCAGAGGTAAAGCTTCACTATTCAGCGCAGGCTGATTTAGAGAGCACACTTGAGGAGGGGATCAACGGTACTCAAGTAACCTTAATGAGTACAACGCTTACCGAGGAGCAATCTACCCGCGCGCCGCATTTATCTTCTATGCAAGCATGGGAAGGTGACTGGTCGGTAGAAGATGCCAAAACGGTATTGACGACACAAGCGGTTGTTGGCGGATATGATGCTGACGGGACGCTAGTAGCAGCAACAGGTATCCAATTAGCTAATGCTATTGATGCCCTGTACACCTTAGGGGAAGACGATGCTGACGAAGCTCAACTTGGCGGAATCTACACTGACGCAGGTATAACTGCTGCACTGTGGGCACCTACTGCTTCAAATGTTGACCTTTTACTTTATAACGACAACAAGACACTAAACCAACGTATTGAAATGGTTCGTGACGATACCTCAGGTGTTTGGCGCCATGAAGGTAATATGTCGCTTGACCGTCAGCTTTACCGTTATGAAGTCACTGTTTATCACCCGATTACGGGCAAAGTAGAGACACTGCTTGTAACAGACCCATATTCAGTATCACTAAGCACAAACGGCCGTTTCTCGCGCTTTGTAAATCTAGCGGATGATGATTTAAAACCTGAAGGGTGGGATTCTCACACCATCCCTACGGTTGAAAATTACGAAGACGCAGTTATTTACCAAGGTCACATTCGTGATTTCAGTGTGCGTGATATGTCGACTTCTGAAGAAAATCGAGGTAAATACCTTGCCTTCACGGAAGAAGGTACAGCGCCGGTCGAACACCTTAAAAAGCTAGTTGAGGCAGGGCTTACCTACTTCCATATCCTTCCAGCGAATGACATCGCAACCATTGACGAAGACCCTACTAAGACCGTTGATTTGTACGATACGGTAGGCAAATTGTGTCGCTTAAACAGCGGTGCGGCAGTGTGTGAAGAAGAAAGCGCAAACGCATTGCTAATCGATGTTTACAATTCTTATGATCCACTATCTGAAGCGGGCAAGGCACAACAGCTTACTAATGATTTGCGGAATCTAGATACGTTCAACTGGGGCTATGACCCTCATCATTTCAACGCGCCGGAAGGAAGTTATGCGTCGAGTGCAGAAGGTGTTGAACGCATAGTAGAAATGCGCGCAATGATCCAGGCGCTTCACGAGATGGGACTTCGTGTTGCTTTAGACGTTGTATACAACCACACCAATGCATCGGGTGTTTTCAGCAAGTCAGTTTTAGACAAAGCGGTACCGGGCTACTATCACCGTTACGAAGTGGATACTGGTGCGATTGTTCGTGAAACATGCTGTGATGACACCGAACCTCGTAATGTCATGATGGAAAAATTCATGAAAGACTCACTGCTTATGTGGACTGAACACTATAAGTATGACTCTTTCCGTTTCGATATTATGAGCCAAGCCACTAAAGACACCATGGTGCGCTTGCGTGATGCTGTTCATTCTACTGACGAAGACAATTACTTTTATGGGGAAGGTTGGACCAAAATAGACCGTGGTTACGAGCAGGCAAGTCAGCTGAATATTGCCGGTACAGAGATTGGTACCTATAACGACCGTATTCGTGAGGCTATTCGTCAGGGCGCTATTTTCAGACCAGAAGACGAAGGGTTATTAAGTGCTCAAGACCGTGTGAAAATGGGCATGATAGGCACGTTGAAAGACTATGTATTAGAAACGTCTTCAGGCAGTGCTGGTGCAACAAGTAACTTGGGTGGCTATGCTGAAGACCCAGCAGATATCATTAACTACGTGTCAAAGCATGATAATGAAACACTATGGGATCAGTTAAACTATACGCTTCCGCAAGATATCACCCTAGAGCAGCGGGTTCGTGCACAAAACGTAGCTATGGGTATCAACCTTGTATCTCAAGGCATTCCATTCCTGCAAATGGGCGGTGACATGCTTCGCTCCAAATCAATGGATAGAAACACTTATGATGCAGGAGATTGGTTTAACTATGTGGATTTCACTTACGAGACCAATAACTGGAATGTAGGCTTACCGCTAGCACAGGACAATGAAGCCCGTTGGGAAGAAATGGGTGAGTTTATTTATAGTCCGAACCGCGCTGCGTCGATGGCAGATATCATGTTTGCCTCAGACGTGTTTGCAGAGTTGCTAAACATTCGTATGACAAGTCCATTGTTTAGATTGACCACCGCTGAAGACATTATCGATCGAATTGGTTTCCACAATATCGGTGAGCGCCAGCAGCGAGGCCTTATTGCGATGAGCATTGATGACGGCGTATCGGAAAACAGCGATGAGTCTCGTCAAGACCTAGACATGATGAATGATGCGATTATGGTGCTAGTGAATACGGGATATGAAGAGAAGTCTATCACCGTCAACACTGCAACGGGCTTTTCGCTCCATGCCACACAAATGAATTCAGTTGATGCCAAGGTACGCGGCGCTACCTTTGTTGAGGGTGAAGACGGTAACGGTACCTTTACCGTTCCTGCGCTTACCATTGCCGTGTTTGTTAAACCACAATCTGGCGCCCAAGGTTATGGTCTTTCAGCGTTTGCTACGTCCGGTGCGCCTGATGTTGTCCCTTACGGTGACACCGTTGCTTACCTTCGTGGAGACATGAATGGTTGGTCTACTAATGACGCGTTTACGTATCAGGGTGATGGTAAATACACGGTTACTGCTGTGCTAGAAGGCGGTGTAACCTATGGGTTTAAGTTCGCGTCTGAAGATTGGAGTACGGTAAACTTTGGTGCTGCAGATGGTGAAGACGGGGCGGTAATTGCGGGTGAAGAAAAGGTACTTGCACGCACTAATACGAACTTGTCCTTTACACCTACCATCAGTGCTACCTATCTGTTTACCGTCGATGCTACTGACAGTGAAGCACCAATCTTAACGGTAGAAAATGAAGAGCCCTATGTTGGCACACCGGTGTATCTTCGTGGTGCAATGAACGGTTGGGGTACAGATGAGGAGTTCGCGTATCAAGGCGGGCGCATTTACACTTTCGCTCGTGATATTGAGCCTGGTACTTACGAGTTTAAAGTGGCTTCTGAAGATTGGAGTACCGTGAACTTTGGTGCATTCTCAGCAGATGACGCGGATCGAAACCTGGCTCCGGGTCAAACTCTAGGTCTCGCTGCAACTAACGATAACCTCATTTTGAACATTGAAACTGCAGACCGCTATGTGTTTGTTTTCAACGTGACTGATTTAGGTGCGCCTACTATTGGTGTATTTAAAGAAGCGTTTTGGGGAGACACTCAAGTCTATATCCGTGGCGGTATGAACGGATGGGGTGCGGTAGATATGTTTGAATATCAAGGAGAAGGTGTTTACACCGCTGACATCGAGTTGAGTGCAGGTAGCATTGAATTTAAGGTCGCCTCTGAAGACTGGTCGACGGTAAACCTGGGTAATCCTAATGACGCAGCAAGTAATGTTGTTATTCCAGGTGAGCCTAAAATATTAGGTGCGAGTAACAACAACCTTATGATTGAAGTTTCTGAGTCAGGGCTTTATGAATTTATGGTGTCTGGACCTGATGGTAATGCGCCTACTTTAACGGTGACGAAAAAGTAAATTCGGCAGGCCTTTAATAGGCCAATTAACAAGAGCCGATAATTTAAAAGCCGCGTCTAGTACGCGGTTTTTTTGTATTTGGCACATCTCTTGATTCTTTGTAATATGAACCTAATTTAAGTGGTCATACCAGAATGGTTGAGTTAATTCAAAAGGAGATGAATATGAAACGTGCACTTGTTGTCGAGGGGGGCGCAATGCGTGGAATATTTGCAGCAGGCGTGCTAGATAAATTCATGGAACATGATTACCACTCGTTCGATTTCGCGATCGGGGTTTCTGCGGGCGCAACCAATCTATCGACTTATGTTTCAAAAATGCATGGTCTGAGCAAAACCATTATTACGCAATATGCCACAAAGCGTGAGTTTTTCAGTCCTATTCGATTCATCAAGGGGGGGCACATGACCGATGTTCACTGGTTATGGCACCATTCAAAGCAGTCTATGAATATTCCTGCCCCCGGTGAGAAGAGTAGTATGCCGCTTTTTGTGGGGATCACAAATGCCGAGTCGGGAGAATGCGAATACATCCAAGCAACGAAAGACAATGTAGACGATTTGATGGTGGCTTCGTGTGCGCTGCCTACAGCCTATCGGGATGAGATTTCGATAAACGGTATACGGTATCTGGATGGGGGCGTTGCAGACGCGATACCTGCTATCCAAGCGTATAGAATGGGTGCACGAGATATTACAGTGATTCTTTCACAGCCATTAGGCTTTACTAAGCCAGAGGTAAAGTCGGTGTGGCTCATGCAAAAAATGTATGGTAACCAACCAGCCCTTCTTGAAAAAATGCTCAAGCGAGCCGCTATTTACAATGAAACGCTCGATTTTCTTAATAATCCACCTGCAGATTGTATGATACGTGTGATAGCGCCAGATGAAGCATTTTGTGTTAAGCGGTTAACGATGGATAAGAAAAAGTTGTTAAAAGGGTATGCGCAGGGAAGACGTATGGCTAGACGTTATTTAAAAAGGGAAAACCCTGCCGTCAAGCTTGATACACGTAAGTCTGCGTAAGAGCACCACATTAAAGTTTCACTATGCGTCGAGGCATATACGCCAGTGTATGCTTTTCGCAACAACTGCAGTGAGCGGTTAAGACATTATCGATATTTTTCTCTTGGGATCTGAGAATTTCCTATAATTCAGTTGTTTAAAGTGTTTCAAATCGGCTACATCCTGCTTTTTCATTCCCTTTATTTTTACCATTCTTTTTTAATTTTCATTTTTATAAAAATATTAATAATCACGCTATCGTTTGCTAGGTAAGAAAGTACCGACTATTACTCGATGGCATTTTTGATCTAACTAACTGAAATGCGGTTACTTTAAGCTGTTTTGAAAAATCCATCTGTAAACATTTCAAAGGTTGTGCAATATTTTCACGGTATTGGTCTGTATATTGCTGTGTTTAAAAAGATCTTAGTTATGATAAAAAATACACAAACGGCGAGCGGTATCTTCTTGGCAATACACTAGAAATGACGCCTCTCACAGAAAAATAATGCTGAAAAAGCCGCATTATTTGACATTGATCAGGCCGAATTAGCGAAAAAGATAGACTCTGTCGATTTTAAAATAGCGTCATTCTGCGAATGATAAGATACGTCGACATATGTATATTAAATAATACTTAAGGCTACTTTTCGCTGCCGCGTATAGCCGCATTCGCTTGTTCGTGTCAGTATGCAAAAATAAATATAAAAACAAACTCGATAAAACGTGCAAATAGCAAAACAAAAAATATCAATCGGTTTAGTCAACCCAAAAAATCCCGTCAATGTTGCGTCTATATTGCGGGCGGCAGGTTGTTATGGCGTAGCCAGTGTTTTTTACACGGGTCAACGCTATCGATTCGCTAAAGATTTCAACGCAGACACGAAGGCGTTTCATAAGGTTATTCCCACAGTTGGTGTAGACAGCTTGAGGGAAGTGGTACCTGAGGGAGCATCTGTGGTTGCAGTAGAGTTGGTTGAAGGTGCGACACCACTACCTGCATTCGAGCACCCGGATAATGCGTTTTATATCCTAGGTCCAGAAGACGGAAGCGTCGGTGCAGATATTTTATCGTGGTGCGACAGCGTAGTATACGTGCCTACTTATTCATGTATGAATTTAGCGGCGACGGCTAATGTTTTGCTGTATGACCGCCTATCAAAGTCTGATTATAAAAGTGGGGATGCACTTATCAGACAAAGCAGAGATACCAATAATAAAGCGAAGATTAATTAGCAATCCAAATATATAAACCTAAGGCTGTTGCTGCGAACAGGAAGTTACCCACAAGCCGAAAAATAAATTAAAATCAGGGGAGCTTTGCGTTAATGATGAGAACACTGAGCGCAGTCCGCGCGCTGAATGGCGCTGTGTCTAACAAGTTAAGTCAATTTCCGCGACAATGGCTAAAAGCATTTCCACGTCGATTGTCGCTTGAAGAAAGTATTTCTCACTTTTTCTTTAGCCGTTATGAACTCGTGATAGCTAACGAAGAAGACGAAAAACAAGTGAGCTACAAAACCCGGCACAAAGTGTATTGTGAGGAGATGCAGTTTGAGCAGAAAAACGCGTCCGCACTTGAAAAAGACAAGTACGATGACCGCGCCATCAATTGTTATATAAAACATCTTCCAACAGGGGAGTGTGCTGGAACTATCCGCTTGGTTTTACCTACTGAAGCAGGGTTGTCTCTACCTTTAGAAGAAAAATGCGCAGATGCGTTTGAAGATGAAAGCTTGCTTCCTTCTAGCTGCAACCCTTCGAGCGTTTGTGAAATATCACGTTTAGCAATTCCCAGGGAATTCAGAGTTCGTCAGATGCGCTCAAAGATCCTCCCTTCTGATAAGCTTGAAAAGATTAAACAAAAAAAGAACACTCCGTTTAATATTGAGCACTTTCCCTACCTCTCGATAGCACTTTATTTGATGGCAACCAGTATCTGCCAACATTTGAATGTAAAACATGCATACGTGTTGATGGAACCTAAGCTTGCAAGAAGAATGAAGGCATTTGGTATTCATTTCAATCCTGTAGGCGAAGCGGTTGATTTTAACGGAAAACGCATGCCATATAGGTTATCACCACACGTTTTGATAGAAGACTTAGCCAAACCTCTTAAGGGGTTTCATAAGAAGATTCACGCCGAGCTAGACGATGCGTTACAGGCTATTGGTGACATAGTCGTTCCTTCCGTGGACCCGTCACAGAAACCGCTAAAAGTCGCACAGGCTGCATAGCCCGCTTTTTGTCGTCAGAACAAGGGCCGCCGGATGAAGCGGCTTTTTCATTTTTGAATACGTATGCATGTTTTTTAACATACATTTAACGCGTATCCTATTGGCATCATTTACGTTTTTAAACATGAATACTATGCCAAATATAAAGTTAGGGTTTTGCCTCAAGCCTCTATCAGTTGCTATGCTTTCTTTAGGTTTGATGGCGTGCTCGGGGCCGACACCGTCAGTGAATAATCAGAAACTAGAGAATACAGGTCAGCAGTCATCAATATCTCGTCAAAGTGGTGACATATCACCAGCAATGGACGTAGACAAAAGACAGGGCAAGCCCGTCGTATATCAGGTGTTCACGAGACTTTTCGGTAACACGAATTCAAATAATCAGCCTTGGGGCACAATAGAGGAAAACGGCGTAGGGAAGTTCAGCGATTTTACGCCTGAAGCACTCAAGTACATAAAATCGTTGGGCACTAGCCATATTTGGTATACGGGTGTGCCGCATCATGCGGTTATTAACGACTACACTGGTTACGGCATATCAAACGACGATCCAGACGTGGTTAAAGGGCGAGCGGGCTCTCCCTATGCTGTGAAAGATTACTATAACGTTAATCCAGACCTGGCTGACGACCCTGCAAAGCGGCTTGAAGAGTTCGAGGCATTAATAGCCAGAACTCATGCTGCGGGAATGAAAGTGATTATCGACATCGTGCCTAATCATGTTGCCCGTGACTACCGTTCGCTTTCAGCGCCTGAAGGCGTCAGTGATTTTGGCGCGCAAGACGATACGTCTGTTGAATATGCCCGTGATAACAACTTTTACTATGTGGTAGGTGAGGGGTTTCAAGTACCCACGGACGATAACTATCACCCCTTAGGTGGCGAAGCTCACCCGTTAGCAGACGGCAAGTTTGATGAGTATCCAGCAAAATGGACGGGTAACGGTGCAAGGGCGGCGCAGCCAGATATAAACGATTGGTACGAAACCGTAAAAGTGAATTATGGCGTTAAACCCGATGGCACGTATGATTTCCCTGTTTTACCTGAAGCCTACAGTGAAAAATCTTTTGAAGAACATGCCGCTTTTTGGGAAGGCAAAGACCTTCCAGATTCGTGGTACAAGTTCAGAGACATCGTCCACTATTGGCTCGACAAAGGGGTTGATGGTTTTCGTTATGATATGGCCGAGATGGTCCCCGTAGAGTTTTGGTCGTTTCTTAACAGTAGTATTAAGCAAAAAGCGCCCAATGCGTTCTTGCTAGCGGAAGTCTATCAGCCAGATAAATATCGCGCGTACATACACAAAGGTAAGATGGATTACCTGTACGACAAGGTAGGGTTTTACGATACGTTAAAAGCTATCGTGCAGGGTAAAGGGGAAGTTAGCGAATTGGTTGCGATCCATAACGACGTCAGTGATATCGCTCCGCATATGCTGCATTTTCTTGAGAACCACGATGAGCAACGTATCGCCAGCCCAGACTTCGCCGGTAGCGCGCAAAAAGGCAAGCCAGCATTAGCAGTAAGTGCGCTTATCAGCAGTTCGCCCACGCTACTTTACTTTGGTCAAGATGTGGGTGAAGACGGTAGCGAAGAGGCGGGATTTGGCGATCCTACACGCACGTCAATTTTTGACTATGTCGGCGTTCCTGCCCATCAGCGTTTTATGAACGACGGCAAATTTGATGCAGGGAAATCTACCGATGAAGAAAAGGAACTTCATCAATTTTACAAAAACATAATGGCAATCGCAGGCACACATCCTGCTACGACAGGTGAATATAAAAGCCTTCATGCGCTTAATCTTGATATTGAAGGTTCAGTTTATTCTGAGAAACAGTTCGCTTTCGCACGAGTAAAAGGCGACCGCGGTTTTGTGGTCATTACCAACTTCAGTGATGCGTCTGTGAGCCCAATACAGTTAACCCTTCCTTCAGCGCTTTTACGCAACGCTAGCGAGAACGTAACGTTAAATCCACTGCTTTCCCATGAGGGCTTAGTGTTAGAAAAAGAGGGTATTAACTACAAAGCCTCATTGTCACTAGATGGACTTGAAACAAAGGTCTTTGCCTTTTAAGTCATGTGTTGTTTTCAAACCCGCGAGTTAACGCGAGACATCATGTTTTTTACATGGTGTTTCGTGAATACGTATGCATAGCATTGGTTAGATAGACTGAGCAAGGTAGTATCTCACTTCATCTTATTTTTTACGTATTTTTAACATGGGGTTGAAGTGCTTAAACGTAACAGTGTAATCAATGCCAGAAGTCGATTAAAACGACTCAAGCGGAAGCGCGTAACTCCGCTGCTTGTGAGCTTTCTCGTAACACTGCCAATGTTTTCAGTTCAGTCATCAGTATCCAACAGTATTGACGTTTATCCGCCAAATTGGTGGGTTGGTATGCAAGAAAGCGATGTTGAGCTAATGGTTCATGGCGATAGTGTTGCCGATGATACCGTCTCCATAGTGAAAGGCGATGTAGTAATAAAACATAGCCAAGCCCTTGATAGTGAGAACTATCTACTTGTAACAATCGATACATCACAGTCTATTGCACAGGAGATAGTGATAAGACTTACTGACAGTGATGGAACGACCCGTGATTTTACTTATGCACTGAAGGAAAGATTACAAGGCGCTGCATCACGGGGAGGCTTTGGGCCTCACGATGCTATTTATCTTATTGCTCCTGACCGGTTTGCCAATGGTAACAAGGAAAATGATAACGTCGAAGGGTATGGCGACCCTGTTGATCGTTCACTTAAAGGTGGTCGTCACGGCGGCGATATTCAAGGTATTGTCGATAACCTAGACTACATTCGGGATATGGGCTTTACGCAAATTTGGACTATGCCCATGCTCGAAAATGCCATGGAGCAATATAGTTACCATGGTTATTCCACCACGGATTACTACAAAATAGACCCCAGATTTGGCAACAATGATGATTTTATTGCCTTAAGCGATGAAGCAAAATCAAAAGGTGTCGGTATTATAATGGATATGGTACTCAACCATATTGGCAGTAACCATTTCTGGATGAAAGATGCACCCTCACATGACTGGATTAATAACAACGGTAAATTTGTAGGAACGACTCACAAGCGTGAAGCGCTTCACGATCCCCACGCGATTGATAGCGATGTTAAAGGGTTTAGTGACGGATGGTTTGTTCCCACCATGCCTGATTTAAATCAACGCAATCCAAAACTGGCCAAATATCTTATTCAAAACGCGATCTGGTGGGTTGAAACAGCAAATCTAAGTGGCATTCGCGTCGATACCTATTCTTACCCCGATAAGGCGTTTTTGAGTCAATGGACAAACCGCATAATGGACGAATACCCAAATTTCAATATTGTAGGGGAAGAATGGTCGGTAAATCCTGCAATCACGGCATATTGGCAAGCAGGTAGCCACCGTCATGACGATTACGACAGCGCGTTACCTTCGGTGATGGACTTTCCATTGCAAGCGGCAGTGGTAAAAGCGTTGAACAGTGATGAAAGTTGGAATTCTGGTTTTATATCTATTTATGAAACCTTGTCTACAGACTTCTTGTATGGCGACCCTAATAATCTAATGATTTTTCCTGATAATCACGACATGAGCCGTATTTTTACTCAACTCGGTCACGATATAGACAAGTGGAATATGGCAATGACCCTACTACTGACTACGCGCGGCATACCGCAAGTCTTTTACGGTACAGAAATATTGATGAGCAATAAAGGGAGTGATGACCACGGTATTATTCGCGCTGACTTTCCTGGCGGTTGGCCTTCAGATAGTGAGAAAAATGCATTGAATGGACAGGGTCTAACGCCTGACGAGCGCTGGGCACAGCAGCGCATTAAAGCGTTACTCCAGTTGCGTCAATCGCACCCTTCACAGTTTAAAGGGCCGTTAAAGCATTATGTACCGGAAAATGGGGTATATGCCTATATCCGTGAAACCGATAACAATGAAACAGGCACTATCGCAAAGGTAAATACCACGCAGTCTGATAAAATCATGGTTATCTTAAACAAAAAGGCTGTCGAACTGCCTTTAAGCAAGTATGCAGAAGTATTGAGCACACATCAAACATTGACGAGACTGAGCGATGGTAAGTCTTTTAAGGCGACGGATACCTTGAGCTTACCCGCTATGTCGGCCAGTGTTTTCATCGTTCAATAAACGTATTAATAACAGTACAACAATAAATAGAGCAAAATATGCAAGCAACTCAACCACGCCTTTCTTTCTGGCAAATATGGAACGTCAGCTTCGGCTTTCTGGGTGTTCAATTTGGTTTTGCACTGCAAAACGCAAACGTAAGTCGTATCCTTTCTGACTTAGGCGCAGATCTTCATTCGCTATCTTTATTTTGGCTTGTAGCGCCAATCATGGGGTTAATCGTACAGCCAATTGTTGGTTCAGCATCTGATAGAACATGGAATCGATTGGGCCGCCGTCGTCCGTTCATTCTCGCCGGTGCGATTGCAGCGGTGATGGGCATGATTTTACTGCCCAATGCACCAATATTTGTTGCCTTCTTAGCTCCTATGCTCATGGGAGCGTTAATGGTTGCGCTGATGGACGCATCGTTTAACGTATGCTTCCAGCCATTTCGTTCATTGGTGTCCGACATGGTGCCACCATCACAACGTAACGTTGGTTATTCTATTCAGTCGCTACTGATTAATATCGGTGCGGTGATTGGCTCTATTTTACCGTTTGTATTAACCAACGTTATCGGACTTGAAAATACGGCACAGATGGGCGAAGTTGCCCCTTCCGTTGTGTGGGCATTCTATATCGGCGCTACGGTGCTGTTAGGTACAGTGATTTGGACGGTGATTCGCACCAAAGAATATGCGCCGGAAGAATACAATCGCTATAAAGGACTTACCGACGAGGCGCCGACAACTGTCAACGCGCCCAAGGCGTCGCTAGTACAGCGCTTGAGCGATTTCTTCACATTAGTCAAAGATATGCCAAAGACGATGAAACAGCTGGCGGTTGTTCAGTTTTTTTCGTGGTTTGCGCTCTTTATCATGTGGGTGTACACCACGCCAGCGATTACCCAACACATTTGGAATGTTGACAAGCAATGGTTTGACCCAGCTTATATTGCTGCAGCGCCCATGGTGCCTGAAACCATAATTATGGCTAAAGGTGCCGCGGGTGACTGGGTAGGCATCTTATTCGCAGCATATTCAGTATTCGCCGCTATTTTCTCTATTTTTTTGGCAAAACTTGCTGATAAGTTTGGTCGCAAAACGGTTTACGCCTCATCGTTAGCGCTAGGAGGCTTAAGCTATGTAAGCTTCTTGTTATTCCAAGACCTAACAATGGTCAATGTGAACTTATTGATTACTGAAGTGACGGTTCCGTTGGGCGCGGTCAAGCTTCTTATACCCATGATTGGTGTTGGTATTGCGTGGGCAGCAATCCTTGCTATGCCCTACGCTATGTTAGCTGGCGCGTTGCCTGCGAATAAAACTGGCGTTTACATGGGAATTTTTAACTTCACCGTTGCTGCGCCACAAATTGTGTCTGGCCTAACTGCGGGTTGGATTTTAAGTAGCGTTTTCGATAACGACGCAAAGTACATCATTGTCGTTGCTGGTGTTTCTATGTTAATTGGTGCAGCGTCGGTGTTCTTCGTTAAAGAAACAGAGAAACAAGAACTTGACGTTGCAGAGGGGGCTTAATATGTCATTTAATCGAACGGTTGTTGCTTTAAGTTTGGCTGGTGTGTTTTGCGCGGCCTGCACCAATACTTCCCCCAATAGCGATAAATATTTAAACAACGACGCGCTTGTAGGTACAAGCATTCCCTTTGCCAGCGAAGCGGTTTATTTCGTTGTTACCGATAGGTTTGTTGACGGTGACCCAACAAATAATCACGAAGATCAGGGGGGGGATCATCCCACTTGGCAATTGCCCCTAGAGGGACCCGAGGGTAAAAAGGCCTATGTGGGTTACATGGGCGGTGATTTGCAGGGGATCTTAAATAATGCAGATTACATCAAAGACATGGGCTTCACTGCGGTATGGATGACGCCAGTTCACGATAACCCTGACTATGCGTTTAATGGCGATGAACCCATTACTTATGGCGGCGCATTTAAAGACGGCGGTAAAACGGGATATCACGGTTACTGGGCTACAAACTTCTATCAGGCTGACGAGCATTTGGTTAGCGACAATTTAAGCGTGAGTGACTACACCGCAAAAATGCGTAAACACGGCCTAAAATCTGTATTTGATATAGTGGCAAATCACGGTACACCAAGCTTCACCATGGAAAAAGACTTACCGGGTTATGGTGAAATATATGATAAAGAGGGGAACCTTGTTGCTGATCATCAAAACCTTGCGCCTGAAGATTTAGATCCAAAAAATAATCCTCTTCATCGCTTTTTCCACAACTATCCGGACTTGGTCAAGCTTTCTAATCTCGATGACAAGAATCCAGCCGTACGCGATTATCTCATCAACAGTTACTTGTACTGGATTTCTCAGGGTGCTGATGCGTTCAGAATAGATACAATCAGGCATGTACCTCATGCATTTTGGCGTGAAGCGTCTGATCGAATACGCGAGCAAAACCCCGACTTTTTTATGTTTGGCGAGGCCTTTGACTACGAAGCGAACAATATTGCACAGCATACGTTACCTAAAAACGGGGGCGTTAGCGTATTAGATTTTCCTATGCAAAAAGCCATGGTAAGCGTTTTTGAAAAGCCGCTAGAGAGTGACTTTGCTGACCTAGAGAATGTGCTTTATCTAACGCATGGCCCTTATAATAATCCGTATGAATTAACCACGTTCTATGATAACCATGATATGGCGCGAATTAATGCCACTGACAATGGCTTTATTAACGCGCACAACTGGCTGTTTACCGTAAGAGGGATTCCGGTTGTCTATATGGGGTCTGAAATTGGCTTTATGCGCGGCACGGCAGAGCATGCAGGTAATCGTAACTACTTAGGTCAAAAACGCTTAGACCAAGCGAAAACTCATCCTATTCAGCAAGCGTTAACAAACATTGCTAATGTGCGTAAAACTACAGTAGCGTTACAGCGCGGTGTTCAAGTGAATCTTGAGCTTAATGGTCATCGTGCGGCGTTTTATCGGGTTGTTGATACCGATGGCGCAGCGCAGACTGCACTTGTATTACTTAACAAGGGTGAATCGGCGGAAGCATTTGTGATTAACGACTTCATGCAATCGGGCGAGTGGGTAGAGCAATTATCTGGTCAATCGAAAACGGTAGACCAAGACGATGCGTTAACCACAACCGTTGAGCCAAATGGTGTTCAGGTATGGGTACGAGAAGGAAAAGTTACCAGTCGAGCGTTACGTGACCAAATTAAGTACCAGTTGGCTCGTCAGTAAGACAAAATAAAGCTTATACAGTACAAAAAAGCCCCGGTTGCTTATCACCCGGGGCTTTTTATTGAAGGTAATTATAACGGTTTAGGCATACTTTCTGTAGACGCCTATTCGCTTCCACAAGATTGACGAATAATGATATCTGCGGGCATCAGATAATCCTGAACTTCTTCGTTATTTATGGCTTTTAATAAGGTGTTCACCAGCAACTCACCGGCTAGTTTGGTATTTTGCTGAACAGTCGTAAGCGAAGGCGTGGTGTAGGCAGACACAGCAATGTTGTCGTAACCGACAACAGCAACGTCGTCGGGTACATTTACGTTTGCCTGTCGCAACGCTCGCAGTACACCCATTGCGATAAGGTCCGAAGCACAGACGATCGCTTGAGGTAGCTCACCGCTTTGCAGCAAAGACTTAATCGCTTCAGAGCCCGCATCCTCGGTAGATATAGCGTTGCGCTGCACACTTGCATGAGCAAGACCATGAGCTTGAAGTGTCTCAAAATAGCCATTGAAGCGCGCTTTAAATTCCGGCGCGTGGTCGCCGTTGTCACCTATGAAGGCAAACGACGTTTTGCCCAAGCCTATTAAATGTGAGGTAATACTTTGACCACCTTGATAATTGTCACAGCCTATACTTACACCCGGGTGAGCTTCATCTGCGGCTCCCCAACGCACAAAGTGGGTGCCCTGTGATTCTAGCTGAGCCACTTTAGTTTGATAATCTGTGTAATCACCGTAACCCAGTAATATTATACCGTCGGCTTTATTTGAATCTTCGTATTCTGCGTGCCAATCGTCGTCTAAATTTTGAAACGATACGAGAAGATCATAATTTGCTTGCGCGCATGCTCGAGTAATACTACCCAGCATCGCCAAGAAAAACGGATTAATCATCGAATCATCAGAGGTTGGATCTTCAAACAAGAGTAGGGCAATTGTGCTGCTCTTTTGCTTCCTCAAATTACTCGCGTTCTTATCGACTTTATAATTGAGTTCCCGAGCAATACGCTGAACTCGGTCGCGGGTTTCTTGATTCACTAACGGGCTGTTATTTAGCGCGCGCGAGACGGTTGACTGCGAAACCCCTGCCAAGTGGGCAATATCAAAAGAGGTTGCTTTTTCTTTCATAAACACCATGTTTTGCTGCTACGACATTGTTGTCGCAAAATTAGGTTAACATATTTTTCAACTTTCGCGTGCTTTTTGCGACGCTGGCGCGTAAATGCAAGCAAAGTTAATAAAACGTCTGTCAAAAGACAATGACATTGACGTCACTAAACGTATATACAGCGCTTTGTTTACAGAACGCTGCTTATTCAACCACTTGTTAGCCTTCTTTGAATAAAACATGGTTGAAGTAATTGCGAGAGTGTTATACTCAGCGAGATTTTGAAACATTATGTGCATAAGGGGAACAAGCGAATGGCCGAGACTGAACACCGTCCGACCAATTTTATCCGTCAGATTATTGATAAAGACCTGACTAATGGTCTACACGACGCTATTAAAACTCGGTTTCCACCAGAGCCGAACGGCTTCTTACATATCGGCCACGCCAAGTCTATTTGCTTGAATTTTGGCATTGCGCAAGACTACTCTGGTACGTGCAATCTTCGTTTTGACGATACTAACCCTGCAAAGGAAGACATTACCTTCGTTAATTCTATTAAAGAAGACGTGCAATGGCTTGGTTTTACATGGAATGGTGAAGCACGCTACTCATCGAATTATTTTGATCAGCTACATGCTTATGCGGTTGAACTTATCGAGAAAGGCTTAGCTTACGTAGATTTTTCCACGCAAGATGTGATGCGTGAAATGCGTGGCACGCTCAAAGAGCCTGGTCAAAATAGCCCTTATCGCGATACAGACGTTGAAACAAACCTTAGTGAGTTCGCCAAAATGACCGCTGGCGAATATAAGGAAGGTGAGTGTAGTCTTCGTGCAAAGATTGACATGACGTCGCCATTTATGTGTATGCGTGACCCAGTAATCTATCGTGTTAAGCATGCTCATCACCACCAAACGGGTGATAAATGGTGTGTTTACCCGATGTACGATTTTACTCACTGTATTTCTGACGCGATTGAGGGAATAACCCATTCGCTGTGTACACTTGAGTTTCAGGATAACCGTCGTTTATACGACTGGGTTATTGAAAACATCTCTATCGACTGTACACCGCGTCAGTATGAGTTTTCTCGTCTTAACTTAGAATATACCGTGTTGAGTAAACGTCGCCTTATTCAACTGGTTGAAGAAAATCATGTAAGCGGTTGGGATGACCCGCGCATGCCAACCATAGCGGGCTTACGCCGCCGTGGCTACACACCTGGCTCTATCGTAGAGTTTTGTAAGCGAATTGGTGTGACTAAGATGGACAACATGGTTGAAATGTCCATGCTTGAAGCGTGTATTCGTGACGACCTCAACACCAATGCGCCGCGTGCAATGGCCGTGCTAGATCCCATAAAGCTGGTAATCGAAAATTATGACGAAGGGCAGACTGAGACACTGGTAGCGCCTAATCATCCTAACGATGAAAGTATGGGTACGCGTAACATCGGCTTTAGTCGCGAAGTGTATATTGAGGCAGAAGACTTCCGAGAGTCGGCGAATAAAAAGTTTAAGCGCTTGGTGCTCGATAAAGAAGTACGTCTTCGCAACGCCTACGTGGTAAAAGCTAATCGCGTTGAGAAAGATGAAAACGGCAATGTAAAAACTGTTTACTGTACTTATGACCCTGAGACATTAGGCAAAGATCCCGCTGATGGTCGCAAGGTCAAAGGTGTTATTCATTGGGTGGATGCGGCTACAGCGCAGGCGGCGGAGTTTAGATTATATGACCGTTTGTTTAACGTGCCTAATCCTGCTGCGGAAGAAAATTTCACCGATGCGATTAATCCTGACTCACTGGAAATCAAACAAGGTTGGGTTGAAGCTGGCTTAGCGAACAATATTCCTGAAGTTGGTGCATGGCAGTTTGAACGCACGGGTTACTTCTGTGTCGACAACGACAGCACAGAAGACAGACCTGTTTTCAACCGAACGGTTGGCCTGAGAGATACATGGGCAAAAATGGGCGAGTAAGCACAGGCCTTTAGGCGACCTGACATGCAAAAATCAAAAAACCGCTTAAGTGCTACTTAAGCGGTTTTTTTGTTCAACACTTAACTCATACCCATCCGCATAGATAATTACCCACTCAGCGAGACTTTACATATTATTGGCTACTTTGGCTGACAATCAAGGGACTGACCGTTTACTGCTTTACTGTCATCACCCATCAAATAAAGATACAACGGCATTATGTCTGCGGGTGTTTTTAATGTTGCTGGGTTCTCTGCAGGGAAAGCCTGTGCTCGCATGTGCGTGCGTGTGCCACCGGGGTTGATACAGTTAAAGCGTAACGTCTTATTTTGATATTCATCAGCAAGCGTTTGCATGACGCCTTCTGTGGCGAATTTCGATACGGCGTATGTTCCCCAGAACGCACGACCTTTTCTTCCCACGCTTGATGTAGTAAATATGACCGAGGCGTTTTTCGCTTTCTCTAATGCAGGAATGAGGGCCTGTGTCATATAGACCATACCATTTAGGTTTATCTGCATAACGTCTTGCCATTCTTGCGCATCAATGTCTTTAAACGCGCTTAAATGGCCCAAAATACTCGCATTGTGAAGTACGCCGTCTAATCGGCCAAACTGGTCGATAATAGTTTGGGTCATTTGCTGGTAGTGAGAGGGGGTTGCCCCTTTAATATCTAAGGGAACGATAGCCGGTTCCTGTCCGCCAGCAGCCACAATTTCATCATATACAGCTTCCAGTTTAGATACAGTGCGTCCCAATAATATACAAATAGCGCCATGTGCCGCATAAGTTTTCGCGGCCTGCGCACCAATCCCATCGCCAGCTCCGGTGATAAGAATAACTTTATCGCGCAATAAATCCGCTGGTGCGTTGTAATCGTTCATTGTTTTCCTTCAAAAGATTTTTTCTATCGCAATGATTGGGGCGTGTTGGCCCAAATAAGAATATGACTGCAGATCATACTCAGCCTGACTCACAAGTAAAACAATGATTGAAAAATTCTTCAAACGTAAAAAAAGTTAACAAAAGTGGTTAACAAAACTTTGCAAAGTTGCAACAAAGTCAATAAGATTGAGGAAGATACAACTGGTCTAACATGTTTAAAACTATCAACTACACCTGTAAAGACAGGGTAGACCAAGCTACTTTTAATAGCGTTAGGTTTTAGACACAGAATAACAACAATGCTTGTAGGGAGTAGAGATGAGAAAACTCGTATTAAGTTCCAGTGTGGCCCTTGCGCTGGGTCTAGCAGGCTGTGGTGGCTCCGATGAAACCCTTTCCGACATTCAGGCCGAAACAGAAATCCAAACACCATTTTCACGAATTGTTTTTGACCCAGCCGCTGGGAACCTGAACATTCCAAACGACCTTCTTATGCTTCCGGGCGCAGACGGTTTCTTTGATTACACACTAAATATCCCGGTTGATGACCCTACTAACTTTGGTGACCCGCAGAATGCGTTAAATGTGTTAGACGGTTGGTCTACTCAGCATCCATTCGTCATTAATGTAAATACGCCAGCTGGAGCGTCACTGGACGAGAGTACATTAGCATCTGGCGTGCTGTTATTTGAAGCAACCCTTGGGCTTGACCAACGCGATCCAGACTGTGCACAAATCACAACACCCTCTGCGGGTTGTAAACTTGGTGACCAGCTAACCTTTGGCGTAGATTACGTGCTGAGCTTAGCTGACAGTAATACGATCACGTTTGTTCCATTGAAGCCGCTCAAGCCTGCTCAAGGTTACATGCTGGTTATGACCACTGAATTGAAAGATTCATCGGGTAAATCGGTACAAGGTTCAACAACGTGGGATTCTGTAAGACAAGACATTAACACCAATCCTTTATCTAGTGCTGCTCAGCTTCAGCTGCAAGGCTTAGTGAATTCACTCGTTAATCCTGTGATAGGTGCAGGTTACGAGCGCGAAGACATTACGTATGTGTCTGCTTTCACAACTCAGTCTACAGCTAACTCACTTGATACTATTAAAAAGGTGATGATTAGCCGTTTTGCACAACTCGCTGCGGGTGGCGATCCGTCTGCGCCTACTGCGCTACCAGCGATTACGGTTAGCGATGTATCTACAGCGCCAAACGCGATGGAAGCGCTAGGCTTAGTGAACGAGACCGTGGTTGCAGGTGCAGTTGAGTTAGGTAAACAAGGTTTACCAGAACCGGTACAAGCAGCAATTGATGCGACAGATTTTAGCTTACTTGAAACATGTGCAGGCCTTGCGGGAACAGCGTCGGGTCAGTTAGCTGCCCAATGGGGTGCGCTGAATGAATTCGCAGTTGGCGTGTCTACCGGTATCCTAGCGCAGGCCGGTCCATTTTGTGCCGCACAACGCTATGAAGGTAATATAGCACTGCCTTACTTCCTTGGTGTGCCAAGCGCAGAGAACCCGCTAGCGCCGGTAAATGAATTCTGGAAAGCAGCGTGTGACAGCGGTATCGTGTTAGCGGTCGCTCCACAGGAACTACTTGCAAATGCAGAGCCGGGCCCTAACGCAGCAATGTGTTCTGCGCTTGGTCTTGCTGACGTTCGTATCAACGGCGAAATGTTGGATAGCGCGAGAAATATCACTAAATTTAACCCGTATCCACAGCCAACGGGCGGAAATATGGGAACGGAAACCCTCGACGTTCAGGTAACTATCCCTGACCCTGCTATAGCGGGCGCGCTTGGATTCCCTATTAGTATGCCTGAAGCAGGGTGGCCCGTGGTTATTTTGGCACACGGTATCACCAGCCAAAAAGAAGATATGCTTGCTATCACCGGCACGCTGTCTTTAGCAGGTATTGCGTCAGTGGCTATCGATCAGCCAATACACGGAAGCCGTGGGTTCGACCTAAACGGCGACGGTACGGATGAGTTAAACGCAACAACAGTAAGCGCAACTCACTACATGAACCTTGCTAGTTTGCCAACCGCTCGCGATAACTTACGTCAAAGCGTGTCAGATTTACTTGGCCTGCGTTTAGGGCTAAATGCGGTAGTTGATACTACAGCTGCACAAAACGTTAAGTTCGATATGTCTCGCGTTTCTATCATGGGTGTATCATTAGGTGCGATAACGGGCGGTAACTTTGCTGCTGTTGCAAATACATCAATGGGTGGCGATCTCGCTGCGCTTGACGGTATGTTCGCTGTCAAACAAGCATCACTTGAGTCTCCTGGAGGCGGCGTAGCGCAGTTCCTACTAGAGTCAGCTGCATTCGGCCCTTTAATTAAAGGTCTCTTGCTTTCACAAGCTTCTGAGGACTTTGTTGCATTGCTGAATCAGCTATACGAAACAACTGACGTAAGTGAAGCACAGCTTCGTGCTGCAGTATCGGTATTTGAAGATAATCTTACTGCTGAACAAGCCGCGGCGGTCAACGCGGTGTTTGCTGAGTTTGCTTTTGCAGCACAAACCGTGATGGACGCAGGCGACCCAACTAACTATGCGCAGACGTTAGGTAGTACTACGCCCGTTCACATGATGACCGTTGTCGGTGACGGTAGTGAAGAGAACCTGCCTGACCAAGTTATTCCAATTTCAACGGCATTACCGTTGTCAGGTCAGCTTCCGCTGGCGGCTACCATTGGCTTAGAGCAAGTAACGACTACACAGGGACCAGGTGCAGATCCAATTAGCGGTATCGTTCGGTTCAACAGTGGCGCGCATGCTTCAAGCTTAAGCCCTTCGGCGAGTGCAGCGGTAACGGCTGAAATGCAAAGAGAAGTGGCAGGCTATATTGCGTCGGACGCATTAGTTCTGCCCATTTCAGATGAGAGTGTTGTAGCAAATTAATTAGCTGCCGTTTGCTCTGTAAATCTGCACGCAGAGCGCGGCGATACAAATGCTTACAATTTAAACGTGTAAAGCCGGCAATTACGCCTAATGCCGATCAGTTAAGAATATTTTCATGATCGGTTGACCGATCTTTTTAAGGCTTCAAAATCCGATATCAGTCTCTGGTATCGGATTTTTTAATGTCTTTACTTACAAACCTCGATGAAACATTC
>Ga0181595_10000114_pt1 | contig 80566 bp, 75 predicted proteins | sample 041ome_7_FD_145604 | JGI IMG/M metagenome (GOLD analysis project Ga0181595, IMG submission 145604) | Coastal salt marsh microbial communities from the Groves Creek Marsh, Skidaway Island, Georgia - 041401AS metaG (spades assembly) | ecosystem: Environmental > Aquatic > Marine > Intertidal zone... | reverse complement strand
TTTCAACCAGCTTTCTAATGATGGCTTTCTTATGATCTTCAGGATAATGCTTCACTAATATCTAACTTACCGCTCCCTGTTATATTTTTATGAAAAACTGAGGCGACAACTATCCTGACACAGGGGGATAGAGGCTTTTACACCGTACAAAACGCGAACAATAATGGGAAGGGTGAAAAGGAAAAGTAAGCCGTATTGGGCTGACGGTAAATCGATAGTAAAAGACATAATGCATAAAGAGGCTGCGAGCACTATCGCAACTAAAAGGGCTGAAGCGATTTTGATGTGTTTTATGCCGACAGCTAAGGCCGTAAAAAGAAACGGAGCAAAACCTATTATTATGTAAAGAACATAATAAAGCTCTTGTACATAGGCAGTATAGGAAGAGTGTAAAACGATGGCAGAGGTGAGAACGACCGCCATGAGTAATATTGAGCGCAGTACGCTAAGCCGCCATATGTTAGCGTCAGTGGTTTTAAGATTTTCTTCGTTTAGGAGAAGATAGTTTTTTATTATTTTCATTGCCCAAGACATCACTATTAACTGCTGAGTGTTGTATTAGCCCAAAGTGAGTGTATTGAGACTAATTCGCATTTACACGTGAGTTAACATAACCGTTTAGCAAAGAGAGTGATAGGCAATAATTAGAAATTAGCTTATTTTTTACAGCGCGTTACGACGGCACACGAAACACTTTCTCTATTAACAAAAAAAGTGTTTCGCTGTTTATAAGGAAGGAGAAATTACACTGCCAAAGTAAACACTTTAGAGTTGCGCTGGAAGTTATATAGCTCTTTTTTCACGGCCGGCAGCGCGCTAATGTCTGCAGGCTCAAAGCCTTGTTCTAAGAACCAGTGTGCGGTAACAGTGGTCAATACAAAAATGCGGTTAATCTCAGCTTCTTTTGCCCGTGCACGCACTTCATCTAAAATCCGTTCTCCACGGTTTTTGCCTCGATAATCTTGATGAGTTGCTACGCAGGCCAGTTCGGCACAGCCGTCTTCCGGGTATAAATACAAGGCAGCACAGGCGATGATCATGCCGTCACGCACGATAACAATAAACTGGTTTATTTCACTTTCTAAGCGCTCACGAGAACGCTTCACTAATACGCCGCTTTCTTCTAGTGGTTTTATCAGTTTTAAGATACCGCCCACATCTTCAATAGTGGCTGCACGCAGTTGTTCATAATGGTGTTCCATTACCAGTGAGCCTGTACCGTCTCGGGTAAACAGTTCTTGTAGCAATGCGCCGTCTTTCTCATAGCTGATACAGTGAGCGCGAGGAACCCCAGCGGCGACGCTGGTGGTAAGGGCGCTTAATACGGTATCTTCTGTGGTAATGTCGCCTGCCATGATCAGTTGTTCAAGCTGAGGGCGTTCTATAGTGCGAAGCAATCGACCCTCGCGGTTATAGATGCCATCAAAGTTCGAAAATACGATAAGTTTATCTGCTTTTAAGGCAATTGCCGCTTGGGTGGCTACGTCTTCATGGGATAAGTTAAACACTTCTCCCGTTGATGAGTAGCCCATAGGCGAAAGCAGCACAATTGAGCCATCGTTTAAATGATCGTTAATGCCGGTGGTATCGATACGACGCACTAAACCGGTGTTTTCAAAGTCAACACCGCCTCTTACGCCCATCGGCTTTGCAACAACCAAGTTGCCTGAACACACGCGTATCTGTGAACCGTGCATAGGCGAGTTGGGAAGCCCCATAGTGAGCAGGGCTTCTACCTGAGAGCGCACTGAGCCAGCCGCATCTTTCACGCACTCAAGGGTTTGTTTGTCGGTAATGCGTACGCCACTTTCAAAGCGACCTTCGATGTTGCGAAGGGCAACGCGCTGATCGATTTGGGGGCGGGCACCATGTACCACAACAACGCGCACGCCCAAGCTGTTAAGCAGGGCAATGTCGTGAATAATATTGGGGAAATTCGGATGTTCAATGGCTTCGCCACCGAACATCAATACGAACGTCTTTCCCTGATGAGCATTAATATAGGGCAGTGAACTGCGAAACAGTTTTATGCCGTCATGATGCGCTAATACCATCTAAGCAGTTCCTTGTCGCTACCCTTGCTTATCCAAGTCTTCCAGCTCTTGATACAGTGCTTTCGTCACGGTTTCTTTGCTGGTGCCGCCCAAGATATTGCGTTGGTTAACGCCATACTCTAGCTGTAGTACTGGGTAAACATCATCTTCGATTTTATCGCAAATTGCTTGCATGTCGCTCAATGGCAAGTCTTCTATGGCACAGCCTTTTTCGATGGCTTGAAGCACAACGCGCCCTGCAATATCGTGACCTGTTCTAAACGGTACACCTTTACCAACCAAGTAATCGGCAAGCTCAGTTGCGTTAGAAAAGCCTTGGGTTGCGGCAACACGGCAGCGTTCTTCGTTAAGCTGCAGCGAGTCAAGCACTTCGCTGGCAATGCACAAACAGATGTGCCACTGATTTACTGTATCGATAGCGCCTTCTTTGTCTTCCTGCATATCTTTATTGTACGCAAGAGGAAGGCCTTTCATGGTAACTAGCAGGGCTTGCAAAGAGCCAAACACACGGCCGCATTTACCGCGCATTAACTCGAGCGCATCAGGGTTTTTCTTCTGTGGCATAAGTGATGAGCCTGAGGTCACGCTATCACCAAGCTGTAAGAATCCCGCTTCACCAGAGTTGTAGAAAATCATGTCTTCGGCAAGACGTGATAAGTGCATCATGCTGGTACTGGCCACAAATAAAAGCTCAAGTACAAAGTCTCGGTCAGACACAGCATCTAAGCTGTTTAGGCATGGTGAATCAAAGCCGAGTTCTTCTGCAATAGCATAGCGGTCCACTGGAAACGTGGTGCCTGCTAGCGCGCCTGAGCCTAAAGGGCACTGGTTCATGCGCACTTTTAAGTCGTCTAGACGACTCAAGTCGCGCTTAAGCATTTCAACATACGCTAAGCACCAGTGTGCAAAGTGAATAGGCTGTGCGCGCTGTAAGTGCGTATAACCGGGAATAATCGCTTCTTGATGACGACTAGCGGCATTAAGAAGCGACTTAATAACACCTAATACATCACTGCGAAGTGAGGCAATATGTTCTCGTACCCACAGGCGAAAGTCAGTGGCAACCTGATCGTTACGGCTACGCCCCGTGTGAAGCTTACGACCAATGTCACCCAGCTTCTCGATAAGCGCGGCTTCAACGAAGCTGTGAATGTCTTCTTCACTTGACGCGTTAAAGTCTAATTCACCCGCATCAGCCTTGGCTTTCAACTCACTAAGTGCCGCTTCAAGCTGGGCTTGTTCGTCAGTGGTCAATACGCCTGCTTTTTGCAATGCGCGCGACCAGCTGATAGAGCCTTGAATATCTTGGCTTGCCATAACTTGGTCAAACGGCAGTGAGTCGTTAACCTGTTTAAACATACTACTTGCACCGGATTCAAACCGGCCACCCCACAACGCCATGTGATGCTCCTTAAATGCTGTTCTTACCTAAACGTTACGTTTACTGTTCGCTTTGTTTTTTTAGTGCTTCGATACGACTTGAAAGGCTGAATAGGCGGATAAAGCCTTCAGCGTGCTTCTGGTCGTAAACATCGTCAGCACCAAAGGTAGCAAAGTCTTCAGAGTAAAGGCTGTTAGGTGAGCGGCGTTGTGTAACCGTAGCTTGACCTTTGTACAGTTTAACCACGATATCGCCGGTGACTTTCTTGGCAAAGGAAGCGGCACCTGCAAGTAGCGCGTCGTTAAGCGCAGTAAACCAACGGCCATCGTACATGACGTGAGAGAACTCAAGACCAATTTGCTCACGGTACTTAAGGGCTGCTTTGTCTAGCACCATGGTTTCTAGGGCTTTATATGCTTTAAGCAGTACGGTGCCTCCTGGCGTTTCATAACAGCCACGGGACTTCATACCGACAAGGCGGTTTTCAACAATGTCGATGCGTCCGACACCATGGGCCGCTGCTACGGTATTGAGTTTGACCAGCGCTTGATACGGCGATAATGCTTCACCGTCAACATGAGTCAGCTTACCTTCGTCAAACGACAGCGTTACGCGCTCAGGGGTATCCGGTGCATCTTCTGGATCTACCGTTAGCGTCCACACTTGCTTGGTAGGCTCTTGCCATGGATCTTCAAGCTCGCCACCTTCGTGTGAAATGTGCCACGCGTTAGCATCGCGGCTGTAAATTTTTGTGGCTGACGCGGTAGTTGGAATATTGCGCTCAGTTAGATAAGCCAATAAGTCTTCACGGCTTACCATGTCCCACTCACGCCATGGAGCGATTACCGTAAGATCTGGGGCAAGAGCAGCAAAGGTGCTTTCAAAGCGCACTTGGTCGTTACCTTTACCGGTACAACCGTGGCATAGCGCGTCCGCACCTACTTTACGGGCAATCTCAACTTGCGCTTTGGCGATAACTGGGCGCGCCATTGACGTACCTAATAGGTATTCACCTTCGTAAACCGCACCAGTAGTGATAGTAGGGAAAATGTATTCGCTTACGAATTCTTCTTTCAAATCAACAATGTGGCACTCGCTTGCGCCAGATGCGATAGCTTTTTCGTGAAGACCTTCAAGCTCTTCATCACCTTGGCCTACGTCGGCCGCAAATGCGACAACTTCACAGCCATAGTTTTCTTTTAGCCATGGAATGATGGCTGATGTATCAAGCCCGCCTGAATAGGCCAGCACGATTTTTTTAACGTTTTGCATCTAAGTAGACTCCTTAGGCGCCCGTTTAGGCATTAAGTAATTGAGTAAGGATGGCGTTTTGGCCATGCATTCTATTTTCGGCTTGCTGCATTAATAGCGACTTGTCGCTATCAATTAACGAGCCTGTAATTTCTAAATCGCGATGAGCAGGTTGGCAATGCATTACGTAACGTGCACCGGTTGCCTCCATCAGCGCTTCATTTACCTGATAAGGCATGAATTTTTCTTTGATCACTTCAAGTGGCGTGTCGTCACCCATTGAAAGCCATGTATCGGCATAAATAACGTCTGCACCATTAGCGGCACTAAGATCTGTACTTTCAACAATCGATACGCCCGTTTTCTCCGCTATCGCTTTCGCTTGCGCCACAATTTCCGGTACGGCTTCATGACCTTCTGGCGTCACTACAACTTGGTTGCAACCTAGAAGCGCGCCAACAATTAACAGCGAATGGGTGACATTATTGCCGTCGCCTACATAAGCCATGGTAAGACCTTCGGTTTTGCCAAATCGCTCAAACATCGTGAGGTAGTCGGCAAGGCCTTGGCACGGGTGGTATTTATCACACAGAGCATTAATAACAGGCACGTTGGCTGCCTTAGAAAAGGTTTCAAGAGTGCTGTGAGAAAACACACGAGCCACAATTGCATCAGCCCAACACGCTAGGTTAGCCGCAGTATCTACAGCGTCTTCACGACCAGCCAATTTACCTGACTGCACATCTAAATACACCATATGGCCGCCAAGCTTGTTAATACCAATATCAAAGCTTACGCGGGTGCGCAGAGACGGCTTTTCAAACAGGGCAACAATGGATTTTCCCGCTAGCACGTTACTGTAACTTGCGGGAGCTTGTTTAATTTCTACAGCCAATTGCAGCAAGTTTTTCATTGCGTCGGGTGTCCAGTCTGCAAAGGTGAGTAGGTCCTGTTTCATTGTACTTCTCCGGCATTGCCTTTTATTAAGTCCGTGTTTGTTGACTTTGTATTTGTCAGGGCTGAGGGCAGTATTTGCGTGCCCGTTTTCTTATTTAAAATGTCGTTGATATCAGCGGCCCAACTCGCGATGTAAACCGCGCGATCCAGGCTTTCAGCAGACGCCAGTGCGGCATCTACTTTCACTTTCATTCCGTCGGTGATCACACCTTCATCTGCGTACTTCGATATGCTTGCAGCGTTAAGTTCGCTAATTAGCAATTTGTCACCGTCTAGCACACCGTCAACATTGGAAAGAAGTAAAAGCTCAGCATTAAGAAGTTCTGCGATAACCGTAGCGGCCTGATCGGCATTGACATTCAGCAGCCTGCCTTGCGGGCTAGAGCCAATAGAACTGATAACCGGCAGCGTTGACTGAGCTAACACGCTTTTTAGAAACGATGCATCTGCTGTTGACGGCACGCCAACGGCGCCATACTGGTCAGCCAATGGCTCGCACACCACCATATTGCCGTCTAGTAACGATAAACCAACTGGAGTAATACCAGCAGCAAGCGCCGCTGCGCAAAGCTGTTTGTTTGCGGAGCCTGCGAGTGCACCGCAGATGTAGGGCATGTGCTCATCCGGTGTAACCCGAAGGCCATCAATTTTTGTGCTTTGTAAACCAAGACTGGCCATAAGTGTTTCCACTAATGGACCACCGCCATGCACGACCACGACGGGGCGTGTGGCTTGTACGTCTTTAACGCTTAGAAATAAACGGGTCATTGCCGCTGCATCGTCAAGTAATGCACCGCCAACTTTAATTACAATTGGTGAAACACTCATAGCACTAACCCTGTCTCTACTGGTTGTTTCGTCATTATATTAAGGCACTGAATAGCCTGAGAGGCTGCACCTTTCATTACGTTATCTATTGCTGCTGTTACCACTGCGTATCCAGACGCTTCGTCTAGCTTCCAATGAAGATCAACAAATGGAGTGTGAGCAACGTCGTCAATTTTTGGAAAACTCTTGCGCAAACGCACAATAGGTTTATCAGCATAGGCGTCAGTGTACGCTTGTTCAAGTTGCTCGCTGGTGGTACCAGCTTTAACTTTCACGGTCACGGTCGCCAATATCCCGCGTTTAAAATTACCTAAGTGCGGCGTAAAAATAACAGGCGTACCTAAGTAAGCTTCAATTTCAGGGGTATGACGGTGGCCGAGCACGCCATAGGCCTGCAGGCTCACCTCAAAAAAGCTGGTGGTTAGGCTGGCTTTTCGGCCTGCACCCGATACTCCAGACACGGCGTTAATTACAGGGCGTACGCTGTCATCAAGCAAATTATGGGTCGCAAGGGGTTTAAGCGCACTAAGACTCGCCGTGGGATAACAACCCGGCACAGCTATAACGTCTGCGTTTGCGATCTGCTCTTCGTGCCACTCGGCAAGACCATACACAGCCTGAGCCAAACTTTGTACATGCGTATGAGGAAAACCATAAAATTGCTCGAAGACTTGGGTGTCTTTTAGCCTAAACGCGCCCGATAAATCGAGCACTTTAGCTTTACCTGAAGACAAGGTAGGCATCCAGTCGTGGCTGGCCTCGTGAGGCGTAGCCAGAAAAATAAAGTCGACGCCATTGGCCATTTCTTTAAGCGCTGCGTCTGAAATAGGCGTAAGCGTGGCGTTCACGTGAGCCAAGTTGCCGTGAAGTTCAGCAATATTTCTACCAGCATCGCTACTATTTTCAGATACATAAGTACCAGCCAACGCGAGTTTAGGATGTTGAATAACCAACTGAACAAGTTGTGCCCCTGTGTAACCACTGGCACCAATAATTGAAACGCTGTACATAATTTAAAAATTCAATAAAAGGAGAAAAAAATCACTTTTTACCTTTGTAAACTGGTTTGGCGAATATCCTTGCCCAACCGCGACCACATTACAAAGGTAAAAAGTGTGCTACCGAATAAGCATAGATGTGCACACGCATCGTCGTGCGCTATGCAGGGAGTAGCCAGCCAGGGGAGAGGTAAACTCTTTATCGCTGTTAATGGTTGAACCAACAACGCGAGTTGGTTGTGTCATCATCAATTCCTATCATGTTACAACCCACATTTTCGGGTTGGATGCTTTAACCGTTGACTAGTTTAACGTTATTGAATTTTTATTCAATAAAAATGTATAAATATTTTGTTTTTATTGTTTATTTGATTTGCTATTAATAATTTCAGCAATAATACCTCTATAGTTATGACAGTCTGTTGACAACGTTTGCAAGAGAACTGAATATTTATACCAGTCCGCACAATCAATGAGCGTATAAACGTTTCGTTTGTTTACGTTGAATTTTTAGCTATGCATTTAGCTAAACTATTGAACTTGCTATAAGTGGATGGCGTGACACAGGCGGGCTGAGAACTTTTTTTGGGATAAATGGAAATCAAATGGGCAAATTAACCTTGGCGCTTGTCGCGCATGATCATAAAAAACCTGAATTGCTAGCATGGGTTAAGCAGCACATTGATGTGTTAAAACAGTGCAATTTAGTTGGTACAGGAACCACAGGCGGTTTGATTGCCAGCGAAACCGGACTAGAAGTCACACGCTATAAAAGTGGTCCACTTGGCGGTGATCAGCAAATAGGAGCGCTTATTGCTGAAAACAAGTTAGATGCACTTTTCTTCTTTTGGGATCCGCTGAATCCAGCCCCTCACGACCCTGACGTGAAAGCGCTGTTGCGTCTGTGTTCGGTATGGAATGTACCGGTGGCCTGCACACCAGCAACAGCTGATCTAGTAATAACCTCGCCGCTTTTCTTGTCACCCGACTACAAGCCGGTAAAACCGAATTTTTAGCGTCGGCGTTCATCTCAAACTGGGTCGCAACAACTATGATTGACGAAACGGAATTTGTTTGAAAACCAGCGATAAAAAAGGCTGGCAAAGGCCAGCCTTTAGTACCGTGGGTTGGGGTATTATTGACTGTTATGAACGCAGTAAATCACGCAGTTTTCTAGCATCTTCACGCTGTGCTTTTAACTCAGCTTGCTGCTGGGGCGTGAGTATGGCAAACATGGCTTGGCGCTGTTTGGCTTTCTCTATTCCAGCACTGACAAGGCGATCTTTGTATTGAGCGATAAGCGCGTTCCACGCGTCTTGTGAGAAAGACGAGCTCCTAATGAGGTCGCGTTGGGCATCCTTGAAGCTACGAAGTGTTTCTCTATTCGCTTTCGATGTTTCCTTGAATGATTCACGAAGCTCAGCAAGATAGGCCAGTTGATCATCGGTCAGCTCTATGCCTCTAAACGGCATGCTATTGCGCTCGTGTTTTTTGCCGCTGCTTTCACCCTTTCCGTGACCGTAGAATTTTTTACCTTTGCCCTCGCTATTCATACGCTCCGCAAATTGTGATTTTTGCTCGTCAGATGCGTCGCGACGCTTATTGCCTCTCGCTGCTTTTTTTTCTTCCCTACTTTTCTCTCGCGCTACCACTTTGGCTTGCTGCTCTTCATTTAGCACGTTAAAAATATCGTGGCGCAGTTGCGCCAGCGCAAAATGTTTCGACTCACGGTTTTCAATTTGAGAGTGAACAAAGGTACTGATTTGGCTTTCAGCGGCGTTCTCAAAATCGAAGTTTGGCTTCTCAAAAGCACCGCGCTCAGCTCGAGGGTGAGCGTCTTTGAAGGCGCTCACGAGTGTTTTTATCTCTTCACGCTGGAGGTCACTTAATTCAAGGCCGCGAAGGTGTTTAACCATTTCTTTAATCGGTTCGTGGTGACGCATACCAAGGCCCGAAGGCTTGGCCCACGTAAGGCCACTTAAGCTAATCGCCGCTACCGTCGCACTAGCAATTAATAACTTTTTCATTATCGTCTCCTTGTTGTTAGGACACGATAATAGTAGCGCTCATCAAAAAGAAAGCTGTCAACACACTGTAAAGCTTATGTAAAGGTGATGCCGTTTCGTGATGGTAACGGTCTGAAAAGATATAGTATACGTTTGAATATGGCTTTCGATAACTCTTGAAAGACTCGCTTCAAGCGTGGGTTGAAGTTTATTTCGTTTACAGGCACTTTCATGAATCTAGCAGCTAAAGAGTTTAATACCATGAGTTCAGATTTTCACTTGCAGTCTATCCTTGTTATTGATGATGACCGGGAGTTAACCGACATGCTTTCTACTTACTTGTCGGGTATGGGCTATCAGGTACAGGTGCAAAATGATGGATATGATGGCTTGTCGGAGGCTGTATCAGGGCGTCATTACGACCTTATCCTTCTGGATGTGATGATGCCTAAAATGGACGGCTTTGATGTATTGAAAAAGCTCAGAGCAAGCCACAGCACACCGGTGCTTATGCTTACCGCACGAGGCGATGATTACGACCGCATTTTAGGCCTTGAAATGGGCGCGGATGATTATTTGCCTAAACCATTTAATCACAGAGAATTGGTGGCCCGCATAAAGGCCATTGTTCGTCGTCATAACCTGTCAGCGTCGGGAGGGGCTGTTGAGCAAGACTTATATGTGAATGGCGTTTTCTTAAGCCCGAGTAGCCAACTGGCCAAAGTAGACGATGTAGAGTTAACCCTCACCACGACAGAGTTTTTAATTTTACGTCTGCTTATGCTCAATGCTGCGCAGCGAGTGACCAAAGAAGAAATAAGTTTAAAGGTACTCGGTAAGCCGCTACAAGCGTTTGACAGAAGTATTGATATGCATGTGAGTAATTTACGCAAGAAAATCAGTGCAGTGGCCGTTGATGAAAAAATCAAAACCATCCGAGGGGTAGGGTATATGTTAATTGTTGGAAACCGATAATGGTAAAAATCTTACGCAGTTTAAACCCTGCACGAGCCATTATGGGCCGGCTGTTTCTTTGGTTTTGGGCGACCTTTATGGTTACCTCACTTTTGGCGATATGGGGAAGTCGTCTTTTTTTCGAAGATCTTCAAGTTGTGCAAATAAAGCCCCGTGAAGTTGCTGATTTAAATCTGGCCATTGAACGCATGGAACGTGAGCGTTTTCAAAATATGCCATTCGAGGAAGCGCTGGATCGAAGTTCACGGGGAATAAGAGGAAGGCTCATTGCGATCGATGTGTTGGATAATCGTTTAATTTCAGGCGGGGGACCACCACTGCGTAATAACGACAAAGACGATTTGTTACGTTTAATAGGCCAAACGTCACCTATTGCTGTTGAGCGCGGGGCGTTTAAAATTATAGGTCCTTTATTCTTTGAACGTGATGACAAGCGATATGCACTTTTCTCAGTAAAGTTTGATATGCCTGAGAAGAGAACGCCTCCTGTATTACTTTTTCTGTCTATCGCTGTTATTACCACTATTCTCTTAAGCTGGCTGTTTGCTAAGTCACTCACAACGCCTATCTTGCATATTCAAAGCTCGGCAAGGCGCATCGCGGGTGGAGACTGGCAATCTCGAGTGGGCAGCGCTGCGAGGCGTCATGATGAGCTAGGGCAACTCGCACGCGACTTTAACAAAATGGCAGAACAGTTAGAGACGATGTGGGGGGCGCAAAAGCGACTGTTGGCCGATGTGTCCCACGAGCTGCGTTCGCCGCTTGCTCGCCTGCAGATGGCGTTAGGCCTTGCTTATCAGCAAAATGTGGACCCTGATACGTTATCACGGGTTGAGCGAGAAGCTGACCGCATGGAAGCACTCATTGCGCAGTTACTCACCTTAAGCCGCGCTGAATCTGGTGAGGCAACCATCCAAAAGCAAGCATTAACGTTTGTGCTAAACGATGTCCTCACCGATGCGAACTTTGAAGCGGCTAACAGAAACAAGCAGTTACAAATAGACGAAATACCTAAAATGACCGTACTTATTGACAGTATGATGTTTTGTCGCGCCGTTGAGAATGTTCTACGCAACGCTATCCGCCATAGTAAGTTCATGACACATATATCGTTTAGCGAAAATAATAAGCACTGGTGTATTCATATCACAGACGATGGTGATGGGCTCACGGCTGAAGAATGCGAACGGATATTTTCCCCATTTTATCGCGCAACCCTTGCTCGGGAACGAGAGTCCGGCGGTGTCGGCCTGGGTTTATCCATTGCAAAAGCGGCAGTTGAGTTGCATCATGGGCGCATTATTGCTGAACCTGCTGAGCGCGGTGGGCTGCGTGTTACCTTGTCTTTTCCAAAGTCTTTAGATGATGAATGACAGGGACAATGGCCATCTATGAGCGCGACGTGATTGTATAAAGGATATTTATGAACTGGACGCTTACGTCTGAAAATAACTTAGCAAGCACCTTTGCCTCACATATCAATCCTTTTTGGCTCGACCGTGTTACTGAGGGGCATTTCCTTGGCAAAGGAAACATTAAGGTGCGTTTCGCTCACTGCATTCCCGAATCGCCGAGGGCAACCATTGTTATTTGCTCGGGGCGCATTGAATCGTATCTGAAATACAAAGAGTTTATTTACGATTTATATCAAAATGGCTTTGCCGTATTTATCTTAGATCATAGAGGGCAGGGCCTGTCAGATAGAATGACAAGCGATCCACAGCACGGCTACGTTGAGCATTTTGATGACTATGTTGACGACTTCGTCATGTTTGTAGACTCAATCGTTAAGCCTTTGCAGCAAGGACCTTTGTTTTTGGTTTGTCATTCAATGGGGGGAGCGATTGGCGCGCTTACATTATTGCGTCTGCCTAATCTGTTTTCCAAAGCAGTACTTGCCTCTCCAATGTTTGGTATAAAACCTTCGTTACCAAATTGGTTAGCAAACGGTTTAATTCGCACAGGCCTCGCCGTTAACAGGATGGCAAAGAAAGACGCCGGTTACTTTTTTGGCCAAACCCCGTATATCGCGTTTCCTTTTTCATTGAATAAGCTCACCCACAGCAAAACGCGCTATGCGTTATTTCGAGAGCTCTATGATGAAGAGCAAGATATCCAGCTTGGCGGCGTAACCACAGAGTGGCTAGCCGCCGCGCACCAAGCAATGAACAAGATTGAAAGTAGTGCGCGAGCTATAACAACACCAACGCTAGTGTTAAGCGCAGATGATGACGCAATAATAGATAACAAACGCCAGCGCCGCGTTGCGCAACAGATGCCAAATGCCACGTTAGAGATTGTGCCTCGAGCGTATCATGAGCTGTTTACAGAGTCTGACGAAATTCGTGAGCGTTCGCTTTCTCGTATTCTCGACTTTTTGGCAAATGAGCAGGACCTGTAGTTCTGGCGTGCATCGTCACCTCAGACTCCGGCGAGTAAATTAGCTGCTGCTCGCGAAGCGTTTAAGGCCGCTTTTTTATGTTCACTCGTTATAAAAAGCGCATGTAAAGGTGATGAGTCGCAGTGTTTCGTTATAAAATAAACCGGTTATCAATTGTTAAGGTAGTTTAGAAAAGCATGCTCGATATCGTACTTTATCAGCCAGAGATTCCGCCGAATACTGGAAATATCATCCGTTTATGCGCGAACAGTGGCTTCACCTTACACCTGATTGAACCTTTAGGGTTTGAATGGGACGACAAGCGGGTACGTCGCGCTGGCTTAGACTATCACGAATTTGCACACGTCAAGCGCCACGCTAGTTTAGACGCGTACCTTGAAGAGGCGAAACCTAAGCGTGTCTTTGCTTGCACAACGAAGGGGAAAGCGTTTCATAGCGATGTAGCGTATCAAAAAGGCGATGCGCTTATCTTTGGGCCAGAAACGCGAGGTTTACCGGATGACTACATTCAATCTCTTCCTCCCGAGCAGCGTGTTCGCATTCCTATGTTGCCAGACAGTCGCAGTATGAACTTGTCTAATGCGGTCTCTGTGTTCGTGTATGAAAGCTGGCGTCAGATGGGATATGAAGGAGCGCGCTAGCGGCTTTGAAACCATCGTTTTTCTCTACGCCTTGTCGTCAGGGACTCATGTTACTTAACGTAAAGACTTCGTAAAGCGCCAGAGAGTCAGCTTTCGTTCAGCTTCACTCATTAATATAGCCTGTGAACATGTACAAATGAGTTAGGAGTAGCACTATGAAACGCATGACACTGGGTATTATTACTGGCGTTTGTTTACTGGTTGCGGGGCAAGCAAGCGCACATTCGGGTCATCATTCTCACGCTCAAAGAGGAATAAGTGACGGTGTGACGGTGATTACGCAGCCTGTTCGCGCTCTCGTCGATGTAGCAATTAGCATTCCTGAAATTGGGCTTTACGTTAACGTGTTACCCGGCGCACATAGGGTTGAGGTTATCGACAATCATCGTTACTACGTTGCCAATGATCATTATTATCGAAAACATGGGAACCGTTATGTGGTGGTCGACTCACCCTACAAAAAGGCGAAGAAAGTTAAACGGCATAAACGCAATCATCAAAGCTACAGAGACAATTCAAAAGTTATTGTGGTGAGGGAAGGTCGCTAATTGCTCGCTGAATTAGCAAGATAAAAAAGAAGCGTAATTTGATTACGCTTCTTTTTTGAGATCTCGACCAAGCAGGGTTAAAGCCGCTTCTTTAGGTGATTTACCATGATAAAGCACAGCGTATATCTGTTCACAAATCGGCATTTCTACGCCCACTTTTTTAGATAATACATGCACTTCTTCCGTATTGCGGTACCCTTCAACAACCTGACCAATTTCTTCCATGGCTACATCTACGCTTTTACCTTGGCCTAATGCCAAACCAAAGCGACGATTGCGCGACTGATTGTCTGTGCAGGTTAATACTAAATCACCAAGGCCCGCCATACCCATAAACGTTTCTGGGTTTGCACCTAGCTTCACCCCCAAACGAGTGAGTTCTGCTAAGCCTCGGGTGATCAAAGCAGTACGCGCATTCGCACCAAAACCAAGGCCATCTGCCAAGCCTGCGCCAATCGCGATGACGTTTTTGACCGCGCCGCCTAGTTGAACACCAGTGAAATCAGCGTTTTTGTAAACGCGGAACGACTTTGCGCAGTGGAGCTTTTCCGCAAACTCGTCGCTTAGCGTATCGTCTGTGGAAGAGAGTGAAATAGCGGTAGGTAAACCGGCCACCATTTCTTTAGCAAAGGTGGGGCCCGATAACACGGCAAGGGGGTAATCGGTTCCCAATATTTCCTCTGCTACATCACGCAGCAAACGACCGGTTTTGGGTTCAAGCCCTTTGGTCGCCCAAATAATCCGATGATGCGGTTTAAGTAAAGGCTTTAAGCTGTGAAGCATTGTCGAAAATGCATGACTAGGGACAACGACTAAAATGTCTTTGCTAGCCGCTACCACTTCTTCAAGATTGGCATTGACCACTAACGCATCGGGAAACGTCGCGCCTGGAAGGTAACGGGCATTTTCTCGGCTCGCATCCATTTCAGCAATGTGATTTTCATCACGCCCCCAAAGGAGCGTTGGGTTGCCGTTTCTGGCCAGACAAAAAGCAAGGGCGGTGCCGTAAGACCCCGCCCCTAATACTGAAACTGGTGCTGAAACCTGATTCGACTTCATGTTCACCTAATTAGGCGTCCATCTTTGGCGCTTCGCCTTGCGCTTGCTGTGCACGTTTTTGAACGTAAGCGGCAAAAATAGCGTCAAAGTTTACAGGTGCTAAGTTAAGTGGAGGGAAAGTTCCACGGTTAACCAAGTTAGAAATCGCTTCACGCGCATACGGGAAAAGCATGTTCGGGCAGAACGAACCTAACGTGTGTGCTTTGTTCTGGTCAGGCATTTCGCCAATGGCAAATATACCTGCTTGTTGAACTTCACAAAGGAACGCGGTCTCTTCACCTAGCGTTGCCGTTACGGTTACTGAAAGTACAACTTCAAATACATTCTCGTCTAGCTTGTTCGTGCTAGTGTCGATATCAAGTTTAATTTCTGGCTTCCACTCTTTTGTGAATATAGCCGGTGCGTTTGGAGACTCAAAAGAGATGTCTTTTGTATAGATACGCTGAACATTGAACTGAGCACCCTGCTGTGCCTGTGCGCCTGTTGCTTCACCGTTGTTTGTCTGATTTTCGTCAGCCATGGTATTTCCTATTTAATTGTCGTTTTAATTTAATGTAGTGCGTTGCTGTATGCGCTGACGCTTACGCTAAACCTAACATGGGGTTTAGTTTGCTTTGGGCTTCTAACGCCATCATATCATCACAGCCACCAATGTGCTGGTCGTCTATGAAAATTTGCGGAACAGTCCAGCCGCCGTTAGCGCGCTCGATCATTTCGTCGCGAAGTTCAGGCTTTACATCTATCGGATATTCAATAAATTCTACACCTTTTTGCGTTAACAGTGCTTTTGCACGGTGGCAATAAGGACAATGTCCCTTGGTGTAAAGTTCTACTTTGCTCATAAAGGTTACCTGTTATTTAGAAACGGGAAGGCTGGCGCTTTGCCATGCGTTCATTCCGCCTTTTAATACATTCACATTAGCGAAGCCATCTTTCTGCATCGCATTTGCCGTACCACGAGCCTGATTACCCATAGCGCATACTACGATAATGGGTGTGTCTTTACTGTTTTCAAGTTTCTTGAAGTTTTTCTCACGCAACTCTTCAGGTTTAATTTGTCTGGCTCCTAAAATATGACCAGCCTTAAACTCTTTTGCGGGGCGTATGTCTAACACTATTGCATCATTTTTGTTTATTAAAAGTGTTGCTTCGTGTGTACTTAATTCTTTAACTGGCGATGTCCATGCGCTGATATAGCTAAATATCAACATCGCCACAAGTGCAACCCAAATACCAGCAAGAATAAAATTGTTGCTAGCAAATTCAATTAGTTGATCCATTACCTCTAACCCTGTCTACAGACCATGAAAAGTGTGCAAAGTATATAGAAAACTGGGCGAGAAACCAGCCTACCTTCGCGTAAGATGCGTGTAAGACCTAATGTATCTTTGGCAAATACTTTAGATGATTGATATTACGAATAAATTGCACTGGGCTTATGGATAGTCGTCAGATACACTTGATTTGAGTATTAGCAGCAATGATGGACATTCGGTATTTCATTATTGACTTTTAGTTGAGGTTCTAAGCGCACGTTATGTCAGCACGGTCATTACTTTCAATCATTGGGTGCATCATAGCCCTTTTTATTCTGCCGATTGGAAGCGGTGCTCATGCACAATTAAATACTGCAACAGCGCAAAAAGAGAAGCTGGCTGAACTTCAGGCTGAACTTCGCGCTCGCCAACAGGTACTAGAAAATAACAAAGCCAGTGCTCAGGAACTCGAGAATGTTCTAAAAAAATCGGAGCTTGAGATTGCAAAAGTAGCGAAGGCTTTGTCTACCACACGACAGGCGCTTCAAAACGTTGAGCAAGAGCAAAGTAAACTTGAAGAAGAACAGGAAGGCCTGAAAGCCGCGATTCGAAATCAGCAGTCGTTGTTGTCCAGTCAGCTTAAAAGCGCATTTATGGCAGGGCATTACGACTATGCGAAAATGTTATTCTATCAGGATGATGCTCGCACATTTGAACGAATAATTACCTATTACCAATACGTTGCAAAAGCCCGCCAAGAGGAAATTGAAAGTTTTAGACGTAACGTAGCGCGATTAGAAGAAGTGAACGCCGAACTTGATGAAAAGGCTCAGTCGCTTTTAGCGCTTAGAGAAGAACAGGAAGGCCAGCGTGCTGTTTTAATCACGCGTCAGGACGATAGGAAGACCACGCTTAAAAAGATAAACAAAACTATTGCGTCTGAAAATCAGAAAATTGCTTCATTGCAGGCTGACGAGCAAGCGCTCAAAGAGGCCATTGAAGCTGCGCAAATTGCTGCAGAACGGGCTGCGCGTGAGGCCGAGGTCAGCATGAACGGACTGGTCAAATTAAAGGGTAAAATGAGCGCTCCGGTAAAAGGCAGGATCCGCAATCTTTTTGGAAGCCGTCGCCAGGGACAGGTCTCGTGGAAAGGCATCGTAATTGATGGCGCAGAAGGCGACCCGGTGAATAGTATTGCGCCAGGTAGGGTATTATATGCGGATTGGCTTCGCGGGTTCGGTTTGGTTGCTATCGTTGATCACGGCGAAGGCTACATGAGCGTTTACGGCCACAACCAAGCCTTACTTAAACAAGCTGGAGATGATGTAAGGCAAGGTGAACGCATCGCTCTTGTCGGGCGAAGCGGAGGTCAGGAATATCCTAATCTCTACTTTGAAATTCGCCACAAAGGTAAAGCACTTAATCCAAGAGCTTGGTTAGACTAGGGCGTGTTGATCTTTGCTGCAAAAATGCACAGAAAAGATCAACACGTCCTGATTTTGCTATTTAAGAATATCCTGAAACTAAGTTGAAACTGAGTCAGTTGTTGGTATTCTAGAAAAAACACAGCTTTGTGTAGTGTGCGCTTAAATAATAATGATGAAAAACGGATGTGACTTAGATGCTTTTGCGTCTGCTAATGCCTTGTATAATCTTTGTTTTATGCGGGCTAGTTAGCCCTAAAGTAAAAGCAAAGTCAGACATAATCATAATTTTAGATGACCTGGGTTACAGGCCGTCCGATGTCGCTGCTTTCTCTCTTCCTAAAGAAATTACATTCTCTATTCTTCCGCAAACACCTTTAGCGTCTGAAATTGCGCAACGCGCCGATAAAGAGGGCAGAGCTGTCATGCTGCACATGCCTATGCAAGCGCAAAACGGAAAGAATATGGGGCCCCTCGGACTAACCACTGATATGTTCGCAGGTGCCATTACTCATAACCTGCGAAAAGCGATAAAAAGTGTGCCTAACGCCGTGGGCGTTAATAATCATATGGGAAGCGCATTCACTGGGCAGCCAAAAGCCATGGAAGCGCTTTTAAAAGAAGTGAAGCGGCAAGGGTTATTTTTTGTAGATAGTCGGACTACGGTACTCACTAAAGGTGAAGAAATAGCTGAGCGACTTGGTGTACCTAACGCTAGCCGACAGGTTTTTCTGGATCATAAGCTAGAGCCAGCATTTTTGCTTAAGCAGTTTAACCAGATGAAACGCATTGCCAAAAAGAATGGGCACGTTGTGGTTATCGGTCACCCTCATCCAGAAACCGTCGATTTCTTGAAAACCTATTTACCCTCACTTGAAAAAGAAGGCTTCACCCTAACCTCGGTGGCCGACTACTTCTCACATGCACCTAAAGTGGCCAAACAGTTTCCGCAAAAATATGTGGATACTGCAGCGCTGTTTGACGCTGTAAGTACTGAAAGTGGTCAGGTTGAGGAGCAAGGCGAGACATCGTCGTTAAACACTGAGCTTGCAGAGAGTGTGACTTCAAAAGGTACGTCAGTGGCATTGATTGTGAGCCCAGACGCTTAGCACTTCAGTCTTATTCCTCCCCAATTAGTCTATTTTAATCTCGTTAAGATCAAAATTTAATGCGGGAACGTTTCATATTTTTAAGAGTCTGTTATAATATAACGTCTCTGGCGATCTTATCGCGAACAAATTATTGAATGGTGGTAATTAGAGTAATGACTCCAATTGACGAGAATCCAACAAAACTAGACAAACTTGGCATTTGGGTGTCGAGTTTGTGTGCGCTGCATTGTCTCGCGCTGCCTGTTTTGGTGCCTCTACTACCGCTCATTGGCTCAAGCTTTTTTGCACAAGTGTGGTTCGAACGAACTATTCTCACCTTTTCTCTGATTGTTGGGTCCGTCGCTTTGCTGAGTGGCGCTATTCGTTACCACGGCAAATACTACCCACTCGCATTGCTATTCACAGGTGGTGCTATCTACTGGCATAAAGATATTTTTGGGCATCACTATGAGCCCTTTACCATAGCTATTGGTGCATTCTTAATCGTAGCAGGGCACTGGGTAAATATGCGTTTGTGTAGGCAATGTAAGTGCTGTAAGCGCACCGTTTTTTCGGAACACCTGTCTACTGAACTCAAATAATCAGTGCCCGTTGTTTATAAATAAAAAACGAGCCAACGGCTCGTTTTTCTTATTTGTCGGCGCTTGTCCTAGAACAGTACTTTACGAGCCGTATCAGGTACATTGGTAAATATACCTGTCACACCCCATTCCCTAAGCATTAGCATGTCTCTGGGCTCGTCAACGGTATAAACGAAAACGTCAAATCCATCTTGTTGGGCTGTTTTAACAAACTGCTTATCAACCGCATCTAACGCTATATTTACCGAATATGCGTTAAGCGTTCTTGCGCTTGCTGTACAGTCTAGTTCGTAACTGGCAGACAAGGCACCAATCTTTATTTCCGGCCACTGGTGTGTAATAGCCTGTAACCAATGATGGTTGAACGACGAGATAAGAAGCTTATCGATACTAATGCCGCTTTCCTGCACCGCCGTTTTAACGTCTTTAACCCAGCTATCAACGTCATGTAAATGTTTAATCTCAATATTGCACCATTTATCACATGGAACACAGTCAAGCGTTTCATTCAGAGTTGGTATATGTTCTCCCTCACCGATGTCCATTTTTTTAAGCGCTTCCCATGTCACGTCCAACAAATAGCCTGGCTCGCGGGCTCTGCGCGCAAGCGTTCTATCGTGAAACACAATAATGCCACTTTCGTGCTGATAGGTATCAAATTCAATGCCGTCAGCATTTTGTTTAAAGGCAAGATTAAACGCTTTGATTGAGTTTTCAGGGGCGACTTTACTGGCCCCACGGTGCGCAAAAATTAGCATAGGTAACACTATCCTTACGTGTAATATCGAGCGCTACGAATTATTAGCGTTGTGCAACTTATGGGTGTTGAGCGTTTCATAAATTGATGCTGACGTTATAAGTATTCCGCCAATCAACGCACTCCATCCGGGCTTTTCATTTAGCAAAATTATTGCGAGAAAAACGCCATAGAGTGGCTGCATACAAGCAATAAGAGAAAACGTTTTTGCCCTAAGGTGTCGAAGACTTGCGGCAATTAATGCATGAGGAAGGGCAGTAAAAACCGTACCCAATAGTATTAGCATTACCCACGCGTCAATTGAAGCAGAGGCAATGGCTTCACTTCCTACAGGTAACATTAATACACTGATAACCAGTGTCTGCCATGCCATAGCCTGCGCGCCGCTGTAGTGCTTGAAATGCTTGCGATGAATCAAATTTCTAAACGAATACAACACGGCCGAAGCAATACCGATTAACACACCAAGAGTCACATCATTTTCCAGTGACGTTTCAGGTACGATTAAATAGACGCCAATGACCACAGTAAGGGTAGAAACGATGTCTTGCCAAACCAGCCTTACACGTTCGAAAAAGGGCTCGATAAGTACCGTGATAACGGGAAATGTAAACAAGGCAATCATGCCAACAGACACGCCGGCATACTGCATAGCGGCAAAATAGGTGACCCAATGCAGCGCCATTATCACGCCTAAGCCAAGGGCAACGCCGTAGTCTTTTCTGGAATTTAGCTTTATTTTGTTCTTTGCCAGCTTCAAAAAGGCAAATAACGCTATGCAGGCAAATACCGACCGAACAAGAGTAATGTCACTGGCACTAAGTGGTACAAGCCGAGAGAAAAGGGCGGTACCACCAAGTAAAATTACCGTGAAATGAAGTGATATCAGGCTTTTTTTAACAGCATCCATAAGTTAGCTGTCAGCGCCCTCTGGCGGATTCTCATTATCTTCTTCAATGCCCGTTTCATCTGCGGCTAGCTCCGTTGACTTTAGCGCCATGGGTTCGCCAAGACGAGTGACCATACCAGGAGCAAGATCTTCAAAGTCAATCATGTCTTTTTCGAAACATACCACAATGGTAGAGCCTAGTTTAAAGCGGCCAAGTTCAGCTCCCTTCTTTAGAAAAACCGCTGCTTCGCTGTCTTTTTCATACGACCAGTGCTGAACATTTTTGCCAGCAGGTGGGGTAACCGTACCTGCCCAAACAGTCTCGATGCTTGCCACAATAGTCGCGCCAACAAGTACCATCGCCATTTTGCCTACAGGGGTGTCGAACAGCGCTACTACACGTTCATTACGTGCAAACAGACCCGGAATATTTTGTGCTGTAAGTGGGTTTACCGAAAACAGTTCGCCTGGCACATACAACATGTCAGTAAGCGTGCCTTCAACAGGCATATGAATTCTGTGATAGTCGCGAGGGGCAAGATAAATCGTAGCAAATTTACCATTTTTAAACGGCGCAGCTACGTCAGGCTTTCCGCCTAATAATGTGGTCAGGCTAAAGTCGTGACCTTTTGCTTGAAAAATGCTGTCGCTATGAATGTCGCCAAATTGGCTTACTGTTCCGTCGACGGCGTGGATAAGTACGTCATCGTTTTCATCAATAGTTCGCGCTTCAGGTTTAAGCGGGCGCGTGAAGAATTTATTAAAGCTGCGATAATGCTCTGGTTTTTCATGCAGCGCTTCAGTCATATCAACATTGTATTGCTTGATAAACAGCTTGATGAAAAAAGTGGTTACGCTACCCATTTCCGCTTCGGCAAGCTTGCCTACAAGTCGTGAAAGCAGGTGCTTTGGTGTTACGTATTGTAAATTAACTTTAAGCCAATCTAACACAAAATATCTCCGATTCTTTTATGCAAGTCATAACGCATTGCATACATGGCGTTATTGTATCGTAAGTCGTGGTATTAAGAGCAACTTTAGGGTTATGAGTGCTTACACAAAAGCATAAGCACATGGTTCAAGCTGCAATATTTCGTCACCGTGCCAACAATGTAGTACATAAAGCGCGTGAACTACATTGTTAGCCCGCTAATGAATTTGGTGCTACACGAGGTTATATGCCAAAGGCGGTTATTAAGCCCCAGGTGGCTGACTGTGGCTGGGACGCTGCTCTTCCATCGTTGTTAAAATTCGATGGTAGCTGTCGAAGCGCTCAGCGCTGATATTCCCTTCTTCTACCGCTTCTCTTAGTAAACAGCCGGGGTCGTTGAGGTGTTTGCAATCTCTAAATTTACAGCCGCCTAGATAATCTCTGAACTCAATAAAACCCCATGTAATTCGTTCGGTGGGAATATGCCATAAGCCAAATTCACGTACTCCGGGAGAATCAATTAAATCGCCGCCAGCGGGAAGGTGAAGCAATTTTGCGGCGGTGGTTGTGTGTTGGCCTAGCCCTGAGTTATCAGAAATATCACCGGTTAATTCATCGGCGTCAGGAAGTACTTGGTTAATAAGGCTTGATTTACCTACGCCTGACTGGCCTACGAAAACACTGATGCTATCGTTAAGATATTCATTGAGTTTGTCGATGCCTTCGCCGGTTTTACAGCTGGTGAATAGCACTTCGTAGCCTAACTTCTCGTAGGTTTTAAGCTGCGTTGTAACGGTTGCCCGTTCATCTTCGCTAAGCAGCTCTACTTTATTCAGTACAATAAGTGGCGTGATGCCTATGTCTTCACAGGCCACCAAATAGCGGTCGATAATATTCAGAGACAAGGTAGGTAAAATAGCGCTTACAACAATAATACGGTCGATATTCGCCGCTATAGGTTTAATACCATCGTAATAATCTGGGCGAGTAAGGACAGAGTGCCTGTCTTTAACAATTTCAATAACTCCACTTACACCCGATTCAGCGTCATCCCCTTTACTGAAAAATACCTTGTCGCCACATACGACAGAGTCTACCGTGCGGCGAATATGGCAGCGAGACACAACGCCGCTGATATCTTCAACATCAGCATGTTTTCCGAACCGACCAATAACAGTCCCGCTCTCAAGCGTACTTTCATCTAGATTTGCTGCGCCCTTAGATGCGTGCTTTTCAAGCAAGCGTTTGCTTCTGTTGGCCGCAACTTGCCGTTTCTGTCTTTGTGTAAGTTTTGGTTTTTTCGCCACGATTCTTTTCTAGTTTGACGTATACTGTGACAATAATACCGTTTGTAGGGCATGGTTGCCATGTCTGTAGCGCAAAGAGGAAAGTAATGAGTAAACACGATACTAATCTTGTCTGGATAGACATGGAGATGACGGGACTGGATCCTGAGACTTGTGTAGTAATGGAAATTGCTACTATCGTCACTGATGCGCAGCTAAATATTTTGGCCGAAGGCCCAGTAATAGCAGTGCATCAAAGTGATGAGATATTAAATAATATGGACGAGTGGTGCACTCGCGTTCACGGAGAAAGTGGGTTAACCGCCCGTTGCCGAGACAGTAAAATAAGTGTAGATGAAGCATCTGCCCAGACTATTGCTTTTTTAGAGCAGTGGGTGGATGCAGGTAAATCACCGTTATGTGGAAACACAATCGGGCAAGACAGACGCTTTATGGTGAAGTATATGCCAGAACTTGAGGCTTACTTTCACTATAGAAATATTGATGTGAGCACCATCAAAGAGCTTGCGCGTCGCTGGAAACCTGAAATTTTAGACGGTTTCGAAAAGAAAGGCGTACACCTAGCGCTAGACGATATTCGCGAGTCTATTGAAGAAATGCGCTATTATCGTGAGAAAGTGTTTACGATTTAAGCATTCAAACATTGAGGTGCAAAAAAAGTAGAATTAAAGGTTGCGTTACCCCAAAATTTTTGTAAAATGCGCACCACTTCAAACGAAGTACCTCTTTTGTTGCGGGAATAGCTCAGTTGGTAGAGCACGACCTTGCCAAGGTCGGGGTCGCGAGTTCGAATCTCGTTTCCCGCTCCAAATTCACTTACCACCGGTAAGTACCTATAAGATGCACAGCATCGACTCTATGCGGGAATAGCTCAGTTGGTAGAGCACGACCTTGCCAAGGTCGGGGTCGCGAGTTCGAATCTCGTTTCCCGCTCCAAATTTTTCAGACACCTTAAAAATTAAAACTTATCCAGTTTTTAAGTGCGACCCCTTGATGGGTCCGCGACCGAGTGTCGGCCAGTTGGCGAATCTCGTTTCCCGCTCCAAATTTTTCAGACACCTCAAAAATTAAAACTTATCCAGTTTTTAAGTGCGACCCCTTGATGGGCCCGCGACCGAGTGTCGGCCAGTTGGCGAACCTCGTTTCCCGCTCCAAATTTTCAAACATCACGAAAATCTAAATATTTGCAGATGTATTGATGCGACCCCTTGATGGGTCCGCGACCGAGTGTCGGCCAGTTGGCGAACCTCGTCTCCCGCTCCAAATTTTTCAGACACCTCAAAAATTAAAACCTATCCAGTTTTTAAGTGCGACCCCTTGATGGGCCCGCGACTGGGTGTCAGTTGTAAGTTTGAAACGAAACTTTAAATTGCTTGGATAAAAATCTAGTGAAAACTGATTACTTTTCCTAGAGAATAAATTTACTTTGCGTCAGTTCCTCGTTCAATCCTGTAAAAGCGCGCTCAAGTTCAGCTTTCAAGTTTGCGGAAAGGCTTCATATGTCATTAGACAACACAGTTTCAATTTATAACCAAGCTAGTTTACTGGTGCAGAAGGGCGACTATGCGAATGCGCTCAAGTTAATTTATCCGACCGTAAAAGCATATCCCACTTTTTTCAAAGGATGGTTGCTTTTCAGTCGGTGCTTGTATGCGCTTGGTCATGTTAAAGAGGCCGTAGATATTGCGCAAAATGCGGATAATGTTGACCCAATGAAAAAGGAGTTTGAGCAAATATCATTGCTTATGGGGCAGCACGATTATACCGCCGCTGAACAAGTCGCTTTACAAATACTAAAAGAGTTTGGTCCACACCCGAAAGCATACTTCACGTTAGGTCGTATTTATTTGCAAGTAAATATTCCAGAGGAGGGGATAAAGGCGCTAGAGCATGCAGTGGAGCATCTGCCAAGTAATCTGTCTATCCGAAAGCTTCTTGCCGATAGTTACGCCAGTGCTGGGCAGTATCGCAGCACGATTGAAAGTCTGAGAACGTTAATAACGTTGGATGAATGTTTTGATACGCTATGGCTATTAATAACGCATCTGTTGAAGTACGGGCAATATGAGGATATTGAGCAATATTGTAAAAGCGCGTTAAATCATGCGGCGGGTGACGATGAAAAAGTTAGTCAGATAAATTTAGTCTATGGTCAGATGCTGCGCATTGTGGGGCAGCGAGACAAGAGTATAGAAATAATAAAAAGTAGCCTAGAAAGTAATCCACAGAATATGGAAGCATGGTGGGCGCTGGCAGATTTCAAAAATTACCCTTTCACTGAAGGAGAAATGCAAAAGTTAACTGCCTTAACGCGCAGCAACCCACCAAGTTTATCTGCCAGCCCGCTTTACTTTGCCTTCGCCAAAATGCGAGAAACTCAGTTAACTCCGGAGCAATCAATATCAGACTACCGTATTGCTAACGCATGTAAATCTGCTGAGCACTTTAAAGTCGAGTCTTTAAAGCGTGAATATGAACAAAGGCAAGCGGCGTACACCGCTGAAGCTTTGCAAACGCAAGCGCCTGTCCAAAAAGACTTACCAATACCTATTTTTATAGTCGGTTTGCCCCGTTCAGGCTCTACGCTTGTAGAGCAAATGTTGGCGACGCACAGTAAAATCGACGGTACTATGGAACAACCTACACTTCCTGATGTTGAAGCGGCAGCTCAACGCTATGCCATGAAGCAATATGGCGTAAATTTGATACAGGCATTAGAACGCTTTACGCCTAAAGAATTGTTGATGTTTGGAGAGCAATACTTACGCGAAAGTGCATTTTTTCGCACGGGAACATCTCCATTTTTTATTGATAAGCAGCTTTTTAACCACAGGTTGGTGGGATTTATTCATAAAATACTGCCTGAAGCGGTTATTATTGATGTTCGCCGCGACCCTTTTGACTGTGCAATCAGCTTATTTAAACAGTATTTTCCATCAGGCGTCGAGTTTAGCTACGATTTTCAAAATATCGGTACGACGTATAACGCTTACACCGCTCTTATGGATTATTGGCATTGTGCCTTACCCAACCGCGTACTGACTGTGTACTATGAGACGTTGGTAACAGAGCCGGAAAAAGAGCTTACAAGATTATTTAATCATATTGGCCTGCATTTCGAGGATGATTGTCTTCAATTTAGTCACACCAAAAGACCCATTCATACCGCGAGTAGTGAGCAAGTGCGCGAACCGCTCAATACTCATGCGGTTGGGAGATGGAAAGACTACGAGTCATATATCGACAAGTCGTTTCTCACTGAGATTTAAATAAATCTTAAGTTTGCCTTAAAATTATCAAAGTGAATGGCGCAGAAGCTTTAATTGATGCAATTATTCGCATATTATTGGTGCAGTGGTTGCACGTCTATAGTGCAATGTGACCATTTTTTTGTCCCCGCTTTTCTGGAAAATTGGCTAAAACGCTAGATAGTTAAACGAATTGACTATGCTGGTACAGACTGTGCTGTATTGCAGCAGTAAACATAAAAATCCAACAAACAACCAACAATAAGAAGTTGAGGAAACCCCATGGGTAAGCACACACACCCACACAACCCACATAAAATGAAACGCTCTATTATTTCCCTTTGCATCACTACAGCGCTTGGTTTGAGCTATAGTTCAACCGCAGCAGCGCAAGAAGCAGAAAGCGAGGAATTGAAAGAAGTTGAAGTCATTGATATCACGGGCTCTCGAATTCCGACGGATCCAAACGTATTGTCTTCTGTTCCGGTTCAATCATTGAACTCAAAAGACATTGCTATGTCAGGTGAACTCAACCTGGCTGATGTTGTTAATGACATACCCGCGTTGATATCTTCATTAACAGCGGAAAATACAGATACTGGCTCGAACTCTTTGAACCTTCGTGGTTTGGGCGCCGACCGAACCCTAACCCTCGTTAATGGTCGTCGTCATGTAGCAGGTTTTAGAGGTTCTCAAGCTGTTGATATTGGTACTATTCCAAGAGCTCTTGTAGAGCGCGTTGAGGTTACTACCGGTGGTGCATCAGCCGTTTATGGTGCTGATGCGGTGACTGGTGTAGTTAACTTTATTCTTAAGGATGATTTCGAAGGCGTTCAAATTAACGCAACTGGTGCTGTGCCAGAACAGTCTGGCGGTAGCTCTTTTGCACTTGATGGCGCATTTGGTAAAAACTTTGATGACGACAAAGGAAATATCGTACTAACGCTATCAGTTGAACATGAAGAGGAACTGCTTCATGGTGACAGAGACTGGTCTAGAAACAATGGTATTTCTTCTGTTGTTCCAACTAGCCCGGATGATCCAACCAGAATACTTGCTAGCGATGTGAGATACTGGCTGACGTCTAACGAAGGGTCTATTGCGCCAACGTTTGGCGGTCGTAATACTACTTATGTCGATATTAACAACAACGGCATTGCCGATTGTCAGGAGTCACGTGGTGGACAAACGGGTTTCTTAGCGGGTTGCTGGATAACAAATCCTGATGGAACGGTAAGTGTAAACCAAGATGGTCCAATTTATGACGGCCTTTTAAGTAGCGGTGGCAACGGCGGTAAATTCAACTTTGACAACGATACACTTATGCCGAACACCGACAAGTTTATCTTAAACTTAAATGGTAACTACCAGCTTACTGACGAACTAAATGCGTTTTTCGAAGCAAAATACGTAAGAGCAGAGACCAGTTTCTTTGCTGAGTATGATTCATACTATGACACGCTATTTATCATGCCAGATAACCCATTTATTCCTGAGCAGTTACAGCCCGTTGTTGACCAAACTGGTGGGCTTCTTTTAACTCAGGACGCCATAGGTTGGGATCAAGACGAAACGAACTATACGCGTGAAACGCAGCGCTTTGTGGGTGGTTTTACTTGGGATTATGCTTACGACCACTCACTTGAGTTTGCTGTAAACCACGGCCGTTTTACTAATAAAACTGAATATTCAGCACAATATACAGACCGTATTTTCGCGGCCATCGACTCGACCGTAGATGAAGATGGAAATGCAGTATGTCGCTCTGACCTTGACCCATCTGCTGCTTATGAAATCGACTATTTCTTGTTTAACCAGAATTACGCGAATGGTGCGTTCTCTAGTGACAGATATTACAGCTTCACGCCGGGTGATGGTCAGTGTGCACCGTTGAATCCATTTGGAACATTTGCAGCGAGTAAAGAAGCGCAAGACTTCATTACCGCGCGACTGCAAGACGAACTTACTGTAAAGCAAACTGTTGTTACATTAACCGCGGTTGGTCAGTTCGATGTATTAGATAGTGTGTTGGACGGCTCACTTGGCTATGCAACTGGTCTAGAATATCGCGAAGAATCTAGCGACAACAAATTGGACCCTATTTCGCGGGGCGTATTACCTGAAGGCACGCCATTCACAGCAGGGCAGTTAGTAAATGAGGTGTCTCCTTGGTTAAATATCCTGACTGGTATTGATAACGTTCAGCAATTCAATAGTGGTGGTGAGTATGATGTTCTTGATGCATTCTTAGAAGTACGTTTACCTATCTTCCTAGACAGAGAGTTCGCTTACGAATTTACTGTAGACGGTGCGATACGTGTGGCTGACTATTCAACGCTTGGCGAAACGACGACTTGGAAATTAGGTTTTTCATATAGCCCAATTGAAGACTTAAATATTCGCGGTACATTGTCTGAAGCGGTTAGAGCGCCAAATATCACTGAGTTGTTCAGCCCTCAACTACCTATAACGGTTAACCTAAATGTCGATCCTTGTGACCCTCAAAACATCAATGCGGGTACATCATCGCGTCAGGGGAACTGTGTTGCAGATTTGCAGGCCAACGGTATTCCGCTAGAAGAAATTCTTGATGCCAATGGCAACTATGTTTGGGAAAACCCACTTACTGCACGTTTCTCGGGTACGTCTGGTGGTAACCCAGAGCTGGATGTTGAAACTGCTGAAACCGTGACCATTGGTACGGTTTACAGACCGTCTTTCATTGAAGGGCTTACTGTGACCGTAGATTACTGGAGCGTTGAAATTGAGGATGCAATTTCAGCGGTTGGGTCAGCGGACATTCTTAACGGATGCTATGACTCTGCCAATTTCCCAAGTCTTGGTTTTTGTGAGCAGTTCACACGACGCGCTGATGGTGGCCTAAACAGCCTAACAACGGGTGAGATCAACTTTGCACGCGTTGAAGCTGAAGGTATCGACTTCTCCGTTAATTATGTATTTAGCGTTGATGAAAATGACTTTGGTATAAGCGTTGTAGGAACACGCCAAAATACCCTAGATCGCTTCTTTAACCCAACAGATCCTTCGGACGTTGATGTAGGTCTTGAAGAAATTCAGTCTCCGAAAACCGCAGGCAATATTGAGTTGAGCTGGAGCCGTGGCGATTTGTCAATGGCATTCCAAACAACCTACCAAAGCCGTCAGGCTTACGGAGAGGTTGAAAACTCGCTGGGGCTAGGTGATGCAAACCAAATCTATGGTACTGGCAGCGGCTTCTTTGGGAGCACAGTTATTCACGATTTGAATGCAAGCTACCAAGTTGATGACTCATTATCAGTATTCGGTGGTATTAATAATCTTACAGACGAAATACCATTTGCTACACAAGAAGCTTGGCCTACAGGTCACGAGGCCGAACCTTCTTCTTCGGCGTAAATTACACAATGTAATTTACCAGCAATTAATAGGCCCTACGTTTAGCGTGGGGCAGGTCAATAAGGGGTTGGTCATCATTGCGGTGTCAACCTCTTTTGTTTTTTGCACTACAACCTTTCAGCCGGACTGGTACGAAGCATATTGAACTGGCGCTATCGATTTTAACCCCCCATTCTGTTGCACTTGCGTAAGTTTCACTTTATGTTACTGGTCTAACCAGAGCTTTTAATGCAAGCCTTCCCAAATATTGGTTGCTGAAGTCTTAAACTTGTTAATGAGCGTGAACACGATGTCAAAAAACTACGTACTTAATACCTATAATAAATTTCTAAAACTGCCCTTTGGCAAAAAACTGTTTAGCTGGTATTCAGCACGCAGAGCGCCTTATTTTTCAACCGTCTCCCCACTTATTACAGACATTAAACCTAACTACTGTGAAGTGCTTATTAAAAAGCGCAAAGGGGTAGAAAATCACATCGGCACGGTTCACGTTATTGCTATATGCAATGGCTTAGAGATGGCTATGGGTTTCATGTGCGAAGCATCGATTCCTAAAAATCTTAGGTGGATCCCCAAAGGCATGGAAGTAAAGTATCCGGCAAAGGCAGACTCAGACATTCGCTGTGTCGCTGAAGTGCCTGCCGATGCGTGGAAGCCGGGTGATCTACCCATTGTAGTAAAAGCGTACAACGCGTCAGGCAATGTGGTTGTCGACGGCACTATAACCGTTTGGGTAAGTGAAAAACGTTAACACGTCAACGTGTGCTAAGGCGGCCGCATCAGCGGCCTTTTTTGTTTTTTCCAGCTGCTGATTATTACGTATTTACTACACGGCGTTTTGTATTTGACAGAAAAACATTATCCAACTAAGAATAACAGAGCAAACGATTAAGGCGCTAAATCGGTAGTTTATTTCATTCAACTATTTTTTGTGGCAAAGTCCTGGCGAATTATCTCAGGTTGTCACGATTGAAGAGGTTAAGATGTCTGTGATCACAAAAGAGCAAGTTACCAGTAAACCCTTTGCAGATAAGAAACACTATCCTTACGGTTTTGCCCGTTCAGGCGATTTTTCTATCAATGAGAGTAAACTGCTTCAATCTTATGGAGGCTTGTTTGCTGCCTTAGTCGATGGAAAAATAACGCCAGAGAATGATGAAGAACAGGCGTATTTAGAGTCGGCACTCGGACACCGTGAACCTGCGACACCGCAAGAAAAAGCGTGGCTAAAATACCAAGCGCGAATTAATAGGCCAAAAACGGCAAGTATTTACGGTTCTAAAAAACCTGCTGTTGACGACGTAGACGATGATACGGACATGAGCGATAACAGTGATTTAGATATTGACCTTGATGACTAAGCGATAGCCTTTGTGCGCTTGATTGTTGCACAAAGGCAAAGCGAGAGGTCCTGTTTTTTCTTTTCTGTTAAATTAATGTAAATTCCCATCCTATTTTTCGTGAAAATAATCTGCAGATCGAAATATTTATCCTAATTATTACGAATATTGGGATATATATCTCACTTTTACGAAATTTGGTGTTTTATCTTCCTATTACCTTAGATATAGTCGGGGCATCGTCAACGTACGCTGACAAACCCCCCAACCCATTACAGGAGAAAAGCACTGTGAAAATGATGTCGGGCGCAGCCATGGTGGTTGAAGCGCTAAAAGATGTAGGAGTGACACACGTGTTCGGTTACCCAGGTGGTGCCGTACTAGACATTTATGACGCATTATTTGCGCAAGATGATGTCAAACACGTCCTCGTACGTCATGAACAGGCAGCCGCTCATATGGCGGATGGTTATGCACGTTCAACTGGCAAAACCGGCACAGTGCTCGTCACGTCAGGTCCAGGCGCTACCAACACTATAACAGGTATAGCTACTGCGTACATGGACTCTATCCCGATGGTTGTTTTGTCGGGACAAGTGCCGTCAAAGCATATTGGTGAAGACGCATTCCAAGAAACTGACATGGTAGGGTGCTCACGCCCCATCGTTAAGCACAGCTTTTTGGTAAAGCGCGCGGTAGATATTCCAGAAGCGATTGCTAAAGCTTACTACATTGCGAACACAGGTCGTCCTGGTCCGGTGGTAGTAGATTTGCCAAAAGACATTGTGAACGTAGCAGAAGAGCACCCATACGTGTTCCCAACTGATGTGACTATGCGTTCTTACAACCCAACCGAAAAAGGTCACCCTAAGCAGGTCAAAAAGGCGGTTGAGTCACTACTTAAAGCGGAGCGTCCTGTTCTTTATGTTGGTGGCGGCGCGGTAGCCTGCGATGCGTCAGAAAAAGTCATTGAATTAGCTGAAAAGCTAAATGCACCGGTAACTTGTACGTTAATGGGCCTTGGTGCTATGCCGGGTACACACAAACAATTTATCGGTATGCTAGGTATGCACGGTACGCTGGAAGCGAACAAAACCATGCATAATGCCGACTGTATCATTGCGTTAGGGGCACGTTTTGACGACCGTGTTACCAATAACGTTGATAAGTTTTGCCCCCATGCTGATATTATCCACGTTGATATTGACCCAGCGTCTATATCTAAGACCGTAAATGCTCACATTCCTGTGGTAGGTTCGGTCGATAAGGTACTTGATCAGATCTTGAGTCAGGTAAATAAAAAAGATTTATCAGGCCAAAGCGAGAAGCTAGCCGACTGGTGGCAGCAAATTGAAACTTGGCGTTCTCGTCAGTGCTTAAACTACGCACAAGGCGAAGAGGTCATTAAACCCCAGCGCGTTATCGAAGCCCTGTATAAACACACAGACGGTAAAGCCTATGTAAGTTCCGACGTAGGTCAGCACCAAATGTTTGCGGCGCTTTATTATCCTTATGATAAACCGCGTCAGTGGATTAACTCAGGTGGTCTTGGCACCATGGGCTTTGGTTTACCGGCTGCAATGGGCGTGCAGTTCGCACACCCAGGCTCAACGTCTGTGGTAGTAACCGGTGACGGCAGTATTCAAATGAATATTCAAGAGCTGTCGACCTGTTTGCAGTACAACTTGCCTATCAAGATTATCTCATTGAACAACCGTGCGTTGGGTATGGTGCGTCAATGGCAGGATATGATTTATAAAGGGCGTCACTCACATTCATACATGGATTCAATGCCTGACTTTGTGAAGTTGGCAGAAGCCTACGGACATGTGGGTATAAAAGTAGACAAGCTCGACGAGCTCGACGCAGCAATGGAGAAATGTTTCAGCTACACAGATCGCTTAGTGTTTATGGACATAGCAGTAGACCAAAACGAACACGTATATCCAATGCAAATTAAGTTTGGCGCAATGGATGACATGCGCTTAAGCAAGACGGAGCGAACCTGATGAAACGAATTATCTCTGTATTAATGGAAAATGCCCCGGGCGCACTATCTCGTATCGTGGGTGTGTTTTCCCAACGTGGTTACAACGTTGACTCACTATGTGTGGCACCGACTGATGATGCGAGCCTTTCACGCCTTACCATCATTACACATGGCGATGACAAGGTTATCGAGCAAATTACTAAGCAAGTGAATAAGCTTATTGATGTGCTTAAAGTGGTCGATCTCACCGAAGGTACACACATTGAGCGCGAGCTTATGTTGATCAAAGTAGCCACGCGTACTGAATCCGTTCGTGCCGAAGTAAAGCGTAATGCCGATATCTTCCGTGCGCGCATCGTGGATGTGAACGTAAACAATTACACCATTGAGATCACGGGAACCACCGATAAATTAGACGCATTTGCTACAACAATGGGGCAATGTGCTGAAATTATCGAATCATCGCGCACCGGTGTGTGTGGTCTTGCACGAGGTGATAGGGCGCTTCGTCCATAGGTAATACGATATAAAAAATAAAGAGTGACAAAAAAGGCTGTCTTTTAGACAGCCTTTTTTTGTGCAGACAGTTACTAGGCGCGTGTAATAACGCAGTTATGGCAGAAAGAGGGAACAGGCAATATTGTCGAACTTAATTGTGGTTTCCGTAGTAGGCTTCAACGCGCAAGGCTACGCCGTATGACGTTTTGAAATCTTCATCACGTAGCCATAAAACGAAAGGTTCAACTTCAAAAAATAACCAGTCACGCAGTGAATTATTCCGCCATCTGAAGCCTGTATAGACTTCTTCAACACGATAATTAGGCTGACTTAAGCCCTCTACGGTTAAGTGAGGTACAACGGCGTTATTTTTATCTACAGAAAACAAATGGTGGATTTCGTGGCGCCACAGCCAGTCGTTAGTTTCGTCACGAAAGAAGAAACGGTTGTTTTGCCGCACCAGATGTTTTTTATTTATTTCATATTGAATTGCTACGCCCAACTCTGCGCCGAAACGATCGCGTGTGTAGTAATAAAGCTCGGTGTCATAGAGCATGGCCCATTGTTTCGAAAAAGCGAAGGCATCTTTGTATCTCACCATGCCATAAAGCTGGTCGCGACGGCCTGCGCCAATTCGAAACGAGTAGTGAGAGTTTTGCTCAGGACGAAAGCGAAGCGCAATAGTCGTTCTGTCTCTATTGTTGTTTCCCGTATCTCGGGCTGCGCGAATGGTATTGGTTTGTGTCTCGTCCTCGTTATCGCTAAGCAGTAAATCGACTCGCTCTTTCAACGCCGGTAGCCGTACTCGTATGCGAAACCGTAAATCTGTATCAGACAGCATTCCACTTCTTGGTTCCCACGCCAATTGAATACGCCCTTCTGCTCTTGCTTGTTTTTCCTCCTTAACGTAAGCGTGCTCCTCGCTTTCAAACAAGCCGTCGAGTTGTTTTACCGTAAAGTCCATTGTGTCGGTAAAACTGCGTTGCCAAATATCGAACCACGCTTCTTCACTTTCAAGTGTTGAAGAGTGCGACGTGTTAAGGTTAGCAACGTTCTGCGTTGTAGCATGTTGGGGATGCATAGGAGTAATGTTGTTATATGTTTCGGGGGCGCTGGTCGCATCAGTAGTGGCTTTCACCGTACTGTTCAGGGGCGCGGATGGTATAGGTGAAGTGAGCAGCAAATAGCAGTAGGCCACAGTAAGACAAAGCATTACTCACTAACTCCTTGTAAAAATTAGAATAGTTGAATGTTTTTCTATTAGTGTTAAGTATAATCAGAGAATGAATTGTCGTAGTCAAAACGTCAATCTTTATTCATTGGGATAAATATTCAGGTGAAAGCGATGGCGTGCAGTGGCATACTGTATCAATCGTTGTTAGGGAGAAGAATTATATGGGTGGTATTAGTATTTGGCAGTTGCTGATCATACTGGTTATCGTGGTGCTTTTGTTTGGTACGAAGCGACTTAAAGGCATAGGCACTGACCTAGGCGGCGCAATCAAAGGTTTTAAAAAGGCGGTCAGCGAAGAAGAAAAAGACGCGGACTTCGAGCAAAAGAAGCAAGTTGAAGAAAAGTCAGCCTCAGAGCCTGTTACAACACAGACAAAGAGCGACGTTAAAGAAAAATCCTAATGTTCGATATTGGCTTTTGGGAGCTTTTGGTAGTTGGTGTCTTGGCCCTTCTCATTCTTGGGCCAGAGAGATTACCAGGTGCGATGCGCTCTACTATTAATACAATTCGTAGTGTACGAAATGTAGCAACAGGCTTTAAGCAAGAAGTTGAGCATCAGTTGCGCGTGCATGAATTGCATGAAAACTTGAAAAAAGCCGAGCAACAAGGGCTTAAAAATCTTTCACCAGAACTTGAACAGAGTGTCGATGAGCTTAAAAAGGCAGCAGAATCGGTTCAAGAACCTTATAAAAAGCAATAGATGTCTGACGCTAACAACCTAATTTCGCATTTAATTGAACTGCGCAGTCGTATTCTCAAAGCGCTGTTGAGTGTACTTATTGTGTTTCTTTGTCTTGCTGCATTTGCACAAGACTTGTATCAAATCTTAGCAATGCCGCTACTTGACGCCCTACCTGAAAATTCGAGCATGATTGCAACCGACGTTGCGTCGCCCTTTTTCGCACCTTTTAAGCTTACGTTGGTATTATCATTTTTTATTGCCATCCCTTACGTGCTCTATCAGGTGTGGGGGTTTGTAGCGCCAGGGCTGTATAGAAACGAAAAGCGCTTAGTCGCGCCGCTACTGCTTTCGAGTACGCTATTGTTTTACGCCGGCATGGCATTCGCTTATTTCGTTGTATTCCCCATTGCGTTCGCATTCTTTACCAGTGTAGCGCCAGAAGGTGTAACAGTCAGTACTGATATATCGAGCTATTTGAACTTCGTATTGAAACTGTTTTTTGCATTTGGGGTCTCATTCGAGATACCAATAGCCATTATTTTGATGTGTTGGACTGGCGTTACGGATGCCAAATCACTTCGAGCGAAACGTCCTTATGTTGTGGTCGGAGCGTTCGTGGTGGGCATGTTACTGACTCCGCCAGATATTATCTCTCAAACACTTTTAGCCATTCCAATGTGGCTACTGTTTGAAGTTGGCGTTATTGTAGGTGGGTTCTATGCAGGTAATAAACCTAGCGATGAAACTTCTAGCGAAACGTCGGACAACACATAAAGTTCATAAAAAGAAAGGAATAAAAATGAAAACTCAACTGCTTTCTGTTGCTACTTTACTCTGTGCTTTTAGCACGTTTAACGTTTTTGCTGAATCAATAGGCGATGCGCTGGAGAAATGTCGGAATACTGACGACAGCTTGAAGCGTCTGATATGTTACGACAAGGTAGCGAAATCTTTAAACCAGTTCGATGGCGTTGATGCACAAGTTAATCAGCTTTCAGAATATAAAATGGCTAAAACGAACGCTGGAAATTCTCGACAGCAGGCACCCTCGAAGCGGCCCGACTTGCCAGCAAAGCCTGCAAAACCAGCGAATGAATTTGGTTTAGAGCATAAGCGTGACTTGGCAAGCGAAGCGTCTGAAATTACAGTGACTATTAGTTCGTTTGACAAAAATTCGCGCGATAAGCACACGATTACTTTCAGCGATGGTTCGATATGGCGTCAGACTGACGATACCTACTTGAAGCTGCAGGAAGGACAAGTGGTTTCTATTGAACGCGGCTTGTTTGGCGCTTTCTTCCTCAGCGTGGAAGGCCTTAACAAACGCATGAAAGTAAAACGCGTTAAGTAAATGCCTTGGTTCGATGGTGGTGTTAATTTACTCGATAGGCGATTTGACGCTGACGAGATAATGCTGCGGGCTAAGGATGCTGGCGTCGATAAGCTATGCATCATTACTACTCACCCCGATGAGTGGGAAAAGGCAGTTGCCCTCTACAAGCAATATCCTAATGAATGCTGTTATACCATTGGCGTGCATCCCCATAATGCAAAAGACGTGTCCGCTGAAGACTATGTTCTTTTACGTGAATTCGCGCAGCATGAAGGATGCGTCGCTATCGGTGAGTGCGGACTGGATTTTAATCGAAACTTCTCTCCTCAATCCGTTCAGCGTGAGGTATTCGAAGAACAGTTAAAAATAGCGGCGGACATTCATTTGCCCGTTTATCTGCACGAGAGAGATGCATTTAGTGAGCAGCTGTCTCTTTTAAGCCGTTATATGCCGCGTTTAAAAGGCGGCATCGCGCATTGCTTTACCGGCACCGCCGAGCAGATAAAGCAATATTTATCGTTAGGCCTTTATATTGGGATTACCGGTTGGGTATGTGATGAAAAACGTGGTGAAGAACTGCGTGAAGCCGTAAAGCATATACCAATGGACCGCCTTATCTTGGAGACAGACGCTCCTTATCTTTTTCCTAAAACTCTGCGACCAAGGAAACGCAATAATGAGCCGGCTTTTTTACCTCACATAGGGCAACAGTTAGCAGAGTATTTGCAGATAGAAACTGAAATGTTACGTACTAGCAGCTATGCTAATACGTGTGAGTTGTTTTCACTACGCTTACCCTAGGTTCATATGCAAACAAACCGTAAAGTTATGCGCAAATATGATGCAGGTCTCATCTTTGTCACTCTCATTGCTGCTGTTGGCTTTATTTCTGTATTGATGAATCTTTCTCCCATTACCAAGGTGACGCCCAAATACACGCAGCTAAGCCACTTGAAAGAGAGCGACGGTGAAGCGCTGGACTTCGTGAGCGTGTCAAAAAAGTCGTTAGGTGAATGGAAGTCCGTTTCGTCGCCGGTGAATTTGGGCATGGATACCAGTGTGCATTGGTTCTCTATGATGGTGTCGCCCACCCAAAGTACAGGGAGTCGTTATTTACTGCACATTGATTATTCGTTGATAGACCATCTGGATGTTGCCGTTTTCAGCCAGGTAGGTAGCGCTCCTGTGGTAACTTATTCAAGCGGTGATGCTAAACCTTTTAATGAACGCCCCATTCTGCACGTGAAGCCGCTTTTTCCGCTGCCTGAAAGCGCACAATCACAGCGTGTTATCGTTCGGGTTCAAACCTCTGGGACAATCCGCTTGCCTATCAGGATATGGGAAGAGGCTGAGTTTATTTCATTTACTTCAAGCAGAAACCTTGCTCTCGGTATTTTCTTTGGAATACTGGTGGCAATGGGGGGCAGCAACGCTTTTCTTACCGTTACAACGGGTAACGTATCGTTTCTGTACTATTCGGGCTACATTATCAACCTGGCGCTTACGCTGGCTACGCTTCACGGTTATGGTTTTGCATATATATGGGCAGACAGTGCTTTGTTCCAATCCAAAGCTATTCTCTTATTTTCAAACGCTACCATCTTGTTTGCCACTCTGTTTACCAGAAGTCTTTTACCCATAAGCGATTACAGTGGCAAAGTTGATGCTTTGGTAAAGGCGAATGCCTGGATTTATGCGATTAATATTGTCGCCAGCCTCTTTCTTCCATACTCACTGATGATAAAGGTTTTCTTGTTTTTACTTAGCATCACCGTGATTTTTACCATGTGGCTAGGCGTTTGGTTGACATTAAAGGGGGTCGTGGTGGCCCGTTATTTTTCTATAGCATGGGGGTTCTTGTTAGTGAGCGGCTTAAGCGCGAGCTTAGACAATGTGAACCTTATAGAGCTTCCGATACCATCGAATAGTTTGTTGATTATCGGCGGTGCAGTAGAAACGTTAATTCTGGCGCTGATACTTGCTATTAATTACAGTGCTAGTCGTGATGATTTAGTCGATGCGAAGCAGTTTGCCCTAGAACAAGAGAAGCAAGCAAACATTGCAAAAGAAAGGCTTATCGAAGCGCAAAAGCGCCATCAAGACGATCTTGAATACAAAGTTGAAGAGCGCACGCTCGAATTAGAAGTCACGTTACGTGAGCTATCGGAAGTTAATCAGGAACTGGAAAGATTGAATGCCATCGACCCGTTAACCGGCGCACATAATAGACGGCATTTCGACAAAAAATTGCGCTCAGAGGGCCGACGTAGTCGTCGTGAACAAACGCCACTTTCCCTTATTATTATCGATGTTGACCATTTTAAAACTATAAACGACAAGTATGGGCACGATGGTGGTGACGAGTGCCTTATTCACGTAACAAAAATGTTTCAAGCTCACATTCATCGCCCTACTGATGACTTGTGTCGCATTGGGGGTGAAGAGTTTGCTGTTATATTGCCTAATACCGATATTGAAGGTGCGCTTCACGTTGCTCAGAGTATGCGACGCGGCCTCGAGTTATCGACTTTTGAGTACGGGGGCGAAATAATTCGTTTAACGGCTAGCGCGGGCCTGTCTACCACTGTAATTGTAGATGAAGACCATGCTCAAAACTTGTTTAAGTTTGCTGATGAACTTTTATACCAAGCGAAAGCGACAGGCCGCAATAAAGTCGTCCACAAAAAATTACAGGAAAAACTATGACATCTTCTTCTTTCCCTCACCGCAGAATGCGTAGACTTCGAGCAAAAGATGCATTGCGGGGACTCGTTGCCGAGCATCGCTTAACAACCGACGATCTTATTTACCCAGTATTTGTGTTACCTGGAAAACAGAGCAGGGAAGCGGTGCCATCGATGCCTGGCGTTGAAAGACTGTCTATCGACCTACTTGTCGAAGAGGCGGCAAACTGGGTGAAGCTGGGGATTAAGACGCTCGCTCTATTTCCTGTTACACCCATGGAACTTAAGACAGAATGCGCCAGCGAAGCTTTTAACCCAGAAGGTCTTGCACAACAAGCAATGAGAGCGCTTAAAAAGGCGTTTCCTGATGTCATGCTTATGTCTGATATTGCATTAGATCCATTTACATCTCACGGTCAAGATGGTCTGCTGGACGAGAGTGGCTACGTGATGAATGATGAAACCGTTGAGGTACTAATTAAACAAGCGCTGTCACACGCAGAAGCTGGGGCCGATATTGTTGCACCGTCCGATATGATGGACGGCCGTATTGGTAGTATCCGAAAAGCACTAGAAGATGCGGGGCACATTAACACCTGCATTATGGCTTACTCTGCAAAGTACGCATCAGCGTATTATGGTCCATTCAGAGATGCGGTGGGCTCGGCTGCAAATATAAAAGGCGGCAACAAGAAAACCTATCAAATGGACCCTGCCAACACGGACGAAGCGCTCCATGAGATCGCTCTTGATATTGAAGAAGGTGCAGACATGGTTATGGTCAAGCCAGGTATGCCTTACCTTGACGTTGTGCGCCGCTGCAAAGATGAATTTAAAGTACCGACCTTCGCTTATCAAGTGAGCGGTGAGTATGCCATGCATCAAGCCGCTTTTGCCAATGGCTGGCTAAACGAAGAAGCGGTGGTTCTTGAATCACTCCTTGCGTTTAAGCGTGCTGGTGCAGACGGTATTTTAACGTATTTTGCTCCTAGAGCGGCAGCGCTGCTTGCGAAGTAACACTGAAGCGAGTTCAGCTCGTTTTTCTCAGGTATGACATTGGAGTTAAAAAAAGCGTGCTGGGCACGCTTTTTTGATCATATAAGTTCAGAAATGCTTATTTATCTATGCGGACTGGTATAAATAGTAATTACTTACATACTAGCTCGAAACCAGCCTTGTGCTGAAGCCAGCATTCATTCGCTAACTCTGCGTTAATCAGCGGGTGGGCTTTAAGCCAGCCTTCTGGAAAGGTTAGTGTCCACTTACTATCTTCACAGAGAAGCTTTACCTCGGGAATGTGTTTGTTCTGACGACGTAAGCATAACACTACAGCAACACGCAGAACGCGAAGCAGTCCTTTTAACATAGGGCGATAATCTTCGTGGTATTTTTCAAAAACCTCTACGCCCATTGTTAAGCGATGCTGAGCGACTAAATCACGGATTGCGGCTCGCTGAAGGCGCGTAAATCCAGGTAGGTCAATGTAAGTAAGTATGTACTCACCATGCTCGTGATGACGCTTATATTCAATATGCAGGCCGATTTCATGTAGCTGCGCAGCCGCACCTAATATGGTTTCAGTATCAAGATGACAAATATTTTGTTGCGCACATAACTGGTGGCACAAGTTTAAAGCAACGTGTCTTACTGAGTTCGCGTGATTTTTATCAATGTGATAGCGCTGTTTAGTTTGATTAATGGTTTGCTGACGACGGTCATTTTCAGTGACATTATCCAGCATGCCATAGATGAGCCCTTCGCGAAGCGCGCCACCAGAAATATTCATGTGTTCAATATGCAGCGCTTCAAACAAGCTGATTAATATGGCGAGCCCTGATGGAAAAATCGCTTTTCTACTGTCTTCAAGGCCATCGATATTAAGTGACTTTACCTCGCCACAGTCGATACATTGTTTTTCTAGGTGATACAAATAGTCTAAGCGAATGGCGTCACTGATGCCCTGGGCAACTAAAATTTCAGTAATTGCTTGCGGTGTGCCTGACGCGCCAAGACAATTTTCCCAATCAAAACACAAAAACGCGTCAGATACCTGCGCTATCAGTTCATGAGCGGCAGATTTCGCTTTATCAAAACAGCTTTTTGATATTTCGCCGTTGGTAAAATATCGCTCCATAAAAGTTACGCACCCCATATCCAAGCTTTTTAGATGGATAGGCTGCATGTCATTACCAATAATGATTTCAGTGCTAGCACCACCGATATCAATGACCAGGCTATTTCCTTGGTTCGCTGAGGTGTAGGCTACGCCGAGGTAAATTTGCCGTGCCTCTTCTTCACCACTTATCACTTCAAGTTTGTGATTGAGAATTTCTTCTGCTTTGGTAATAAACAAATGGGCATTCGTTGCGAGCCTTAAAGTGGCTGTCGCAACGATTTTGATATTCGAAGGAGGGATGTCTTGTAAGCGCTCCGAAAATACTTGCAGGCATTGCCAGCCGCGTTCCATGCTAACGTCATCAAGTGCTAGGTCATCGTCTAAACCTGCCGCTAAACGAACTTTTTGCTTTATTTTCCCAATGATCTGCACACTACCGTTAACCACATGAACAATAACCATATGAAAGCTGTTTGAGCCTAGGTCTACGGCTGCATAATATTCACCGTAAGTTTGTGCACTGTGCTGGAGTTCTGCCTGCATAATATCTCGATTCTTATTAAATAATCTTTACGCCTTGTGATTGCGCTGCTGTGGCTTGCCTCGGCCCCGGCTGTTGCCACGACGTGACGTGTTCCGGTTGCTTGGTGCACGTCTTCTGCGCGGCTTCGGCGGGGTAATATCCTCAAGAAGCGCGCTGCGATCATAATCGGTCACAGGTATAGTTTGATTAATGTACTGTTCAATCGCAGGTAAATTAAGGGCATATTTCTCACATGCAAAACTAATGGCAATACCACTTTGACCCGCACGACCCGTGCGACCTATACGGTGAACATAATCTTCAGCGTCATCGGGTAAATCATAGTTGAACACATGGGTAACCGCATCGATGTGAAGGCCTCGGGCGGCAACGTCTGTAGCAACCAGAATGTCTAAGTTACCCTTAGTGAAATCTTCTAGAATGCCCAAGCGTTTCTTCTGCGGTACATCACCGCTCAGCAAGCCCACTCGATGACCATCTGCAGTCAGCCAGTCAGTCACTTTTTCACAGCTATTTTTGGTATTAGCAAAGACAATCGCTTTTTCTGGCCACTCTTCTTCAAGAAGCGTAAGAAGCAACAACATTTTGTCATCGTCAGATGGGTAGAACAGTTCTTGCGACACTCTTGTCGCCGTAGTTTGTTCAGGTGCCACTTGAACGTGAGTAGGGTTATTCATATGCTCGTAAGCAAGTTCTTGTACGCGGTAGCTGAGCGTAGCTGAAAATAACATGCTTAAGCGTTCGCCTGCAGGCGGCATGCGGCGGAATAAAAAGCGGATATCTTTGATGAAGCCTAAATCGAACATGCGGTCGGCTTCGTCAAGTACGGCAACCTGAATATTTTTCAGGGTGAACACGTTCTGTTTGTAGTAGTCCAGGATGCGTCCTGTCGTACCAATAATAATATCCACCCCTTCTTCCAAAGTTTCTCGTTGACTTTGGTAACCTTCGCCCCCATAAATCAAACCAAGCGACAGTCCGGTATGCTCACTAAGGAGCTTGGCGTCGTTATAAATTTGAACGGCGAGTTCTCGGGTTGGCGCCATAATAATAGCGCGCGGGCCACTTGATTTGCTGTTATCTACATTTTCTGCTTTGCTTAGCAAATAGTGAAATGTAGCCACCAAAAAGGCAATGGTTTTACCGGTTCCTGTTTGAGCCTGACCTGCAATATCGTGACCTTCCAATAGTGGAGGCAGCGCAAGTGCTTGAATTGGTGTACAATGTGAAAAATTAGCTGCCGTTAAGGCGTCAACAACCTTGCCGTTTATCGGCAGGTCGGAAAAATGAGTATCAGTTAAGTGAGTAGGCATAGCTTATAGCTTATCAGTGCTTGCATTAAAAAACAGTTTCTATATAACACTTATGGTCGGGCTGAGACAAATCAGCGACAGACCAATAATGGAGAAAAGAATGAGCGACAAAATTATCCAGTTATCTGACGATAAATTCGAAGCAGATGTTATCAATGCTGAAGGTCCTGTACTGGTTGACTTCTGGGCCGAATGGTGTGGCCCGTGTAAAATGATCGCACCAATCTTAGAAGAAGTTGCGAACGAGTTTGAAGGCAAGTTAACAGTTGGCAAGTTGAATGTCGATGAAAATAACGAAACTCCACCTAAATATGGTATTCGTGGTATTCCTACATTGCTGCTTTTCAAAAATGGTAACGTTGCCGCAACGAAAGTTGGTGCATTATCAAAAACACAATTAACAGAATTTCTAAACGAAAATCTTTAATTGAGAATAAATAAAAAGCCGGTGCTCGTGTAGCGCCGGTTTTTATTCTAGCAACAGGTTCAAAAGCGCCATTCTAGGACAGAAAGTTGCAACTTATTTAACATTTCGGTAGTAAAACGCTGGACGTTGTTTAAATATAGTGCTAACTTTTTACCAGCGCTCATCTCCGAGCAGCATTCTGCTTACGCCCATATCCGGGTGATATCAAATCTAAACTAGAACAGAGTGACAATAAGTCCTGTAAGCGAAGTTCAAGCACAAAGACCCACCAGTATGAATTTAACTGAATTAAAGAACAAACCAATAAGCGAGTTGGTTAACCTGGCCGAGGAAATGGGCCTGGAAAACATGGCGCGCGCCAGAAAACAAGACATCATTTTCTCGATCTTGAAGACTCACGCTAAAAGCGGTGAAGACATCTTTGGGGACGGGGTACTAGAAATTTTACAGGACGGTTTCGGCTTTTTACGCTCAGCTGATTCATCGTATCTAGCAGGACCTGACGACATTTACGTGTCGCCAAGTCAAATCCGACGCTTTAACCTGCGTACCGGTGATACGATTGCAGGAAAAATACGTCCTCCTAAAGACAGCGAACGTTATTTTGCGCTCTTAAAAATCCGTGAAGTAAACTTCGACAAGCCGGAAAATTCACGTAATAAAATTCTTTTTGAAAACCTTACTCCATTACATGCTGCAGACCGTTTGCGCATGGAGCGTGGCAATGGTTCGACCGAAGATATCACTGCCCGTGTACTTGATTTGGCTTCTCCTATTGGTAAAGGCCAGCGCGGACTAATCGTAGCGCCTCCAAAAGCGGGTAAAACGCTTTTACTTCAAAACATTGCCCAGTCAATTGCTGCTAACCACCCAGACTGTGAACTGATGGTTTTGCTTATCGATGAGCGCCCGGAAGAAGTAACAGAGATGCACCGCCTCGTTCAAGGTGAAGTCGTGGCATCAACCTTTGATGAGCCCGCAAGTCGCCACGTACAAGTTGCTGAAATGGTTATCGAAAAGGCAAAGCGCTTAGTTGAGCACAAGAAAGATGTTGTTATCTTATTAGACTCAATTACTCGTTTAGCTCGTGCCTATAACACGGTAATTCCTTCATCAGGTAAAGTACTTACCGGTGGTGTGGATGCTAACGCGTTACATAAACCTAAGCGTTTCTTTGGTGCAGCGCGTAACGTTGAAGAAGGTGGTAGTTTAACCATTATCGCAACGGCACTTATCGATACTGGCTCTAAAATGGATGAAGTTATCTACGAAGAGTTTAAAGGTACGGGTAACATGGAATTACACCTGAACCGCAAGATTGCAGAAAAACGCGTATTCCCAGCGATTGATTTTAACCGCTCAGGCACACGTCGCGAAGAATTGCTTACTACGCAAGATGAGCTTCAGAAAATGTGGATCTTACGCAAGATTGTCCATGAAATGTCAGAGATTGACGCGATGGACTTCCTCATTAGTAAATTGTCTATGACAAAAACAAATAATGAGTTTTTCGATGCCATGCGCAGGCAAAAGAGCTAGTCAATTAATTGATAAATAAATAGAAGGCGCCAAATGGCGCCTTTTTCATTCTTCAATTTCAAAATTTTTTACCAATTAGACTTCCGTCTAATATCTTCAATCTATTGAATCGGGTAATTTCAAAGCCCTACTTACTCCAACATCAGTAATTCCAATGGTATGTTCTCTTTGTAGATGAGATGAATTACTCTACCTAAAAACACCAAGGGAAATAATTATGTATCGTAAATTGTTGTCACTCGCTTTTGTTGGAATGATATCAGTACCAGCCACAGCAACCAGCCAAATCAATGTTGATAAGCTAGCGGATAACGTTGAACCTGACGTTATCAAATGGCGCCATCACTTCCATGAATTTCCTGAACTATCAAACCGTGAATTCAAAACCGCGGAGTATGTGGCCAACTACCTCAAAAGCTTGGGGTTGGACGTTCAAACAGGCGTTGCGAAAACGGGTGTCGTTGCCATTTTAGACTCTGGAAAGCCTGGTCCTGTTGTAGCGCTGCGCGCAGATATGGACGGACTTCCTGTTAAAGAACAAAATGATTTGTCTTATCGCTCTAACCAAATCGGCGAGTATAACGGTAAAGAGGTACCAGTTATGCACGCGTGTGGCCACGATACGCACATGGCCATGCTAATGGGAGCAGCGAAAATTCTTACTGACATAAAAGGCGATCTGAAAGGAAAAGTGAAATTCATCTTTCAGCCTGCTGAAGAGGGGGCACCTGCTGGAGAAAAGGGCGGTGCTGAAGTTATGGTAGCCGAAGGTGTGCTTAAAAACCCTGATGTTGACGCCATCTTTGGGCTTCACATTAACGCCAATACCGATGTGGGTAAGGTTCGCTATAATGCCGGTGGCACCATGGCTGCTGTTGATCCTTTCAAAATTGTTATCCATGGCAAGCAAGCTCACGGTGCTTACCCTTGGAAGAGCGTCGACCCAGTGGTCACTGCTGCGCAGATGATCATGTCTATTCAAACCATTGTCAGTCGTGAGCTAAAGTTAATTGATGACGCTGCTGTCGTTTCGATTGGCTCTATCCATGGTGGTAACCGCTCTAATATTATTCCCAATGAGGTAGAGATGGTGGGGACTATTCGTACGTTAAATAAAGCGGCCCGAGAACATATCTATGAATCACTTCCTCGCAAAGTAAAAGCGATTGCAGAAAGTATGGGGGCTGAGGCAGAGCTGACGTTGCCATTAGATTATTCGTACCCTATAACGTTCAACGATCCTGAATTGACACAGGCGATGCTGCCTACAATGCAGCGCACAGCGGGTGAAGAAAATACTTTGCTTTCAAAGCCGGTTACCGGCGCTGAAGATTTTTCTTTTTTCCAGGAACAAGTACCTGGTTTATACGTGTGGGTAGGGGGTAAGCCACTTGATGTGTCAGAGAAAGACAGCCCTGCTCATCATACCCCTGAATTCTACGTTGATGATGCAGGTATGAAGTTAGGTGTAAAACTGTTAACCAACTTTACACTCGATTATATGTCACAACATTAAGCATAGCGGCCGGAGACATGCGTTGAATTTGGGCAGTAGTTATTCACACTCTATGTCATGGTCTCTGGCCTTTCAGGCAATCATTACTTGTGCATTGGGGGTTGGTTTAAATACCCTTTCTGCACCTTTTGACAGTGCGGGGATAGCGGTTTTCGGAGTGGGCGTTGCGGTCTATGCTTCACTTCGGTTTGCCCCCATTTTTTCAATCCCCCTTGGCGTTATTATCAGTTTTCCATTGTGGCTGAATCACGGCAGTATCGTTGGAAAAGAGTGCCTTACGTTATTGCCCATTGTTATTAGTTTCTTTGGGTACGACAAATCAATTAAACAAGTAATAAAAGTCGGTGCAGGCTTTTGGTCCATTGTTTTTTTACCGATTTTATTTCTTGAGCACTCACTTCATGACGACAACAATATCAATATGTTGTTTTCCGGGGTGCTGGTTACATGGGTAAGTGGTGTATTCGGATTGATCACGGGTCACTTTGCCTACTTAGCTATTCATGGACTAAAGCGGCATACATCAAGTAAATCCGAGCGAGTGACGCTCCATTTTCTTTTTAGCTACTTCTTCTCTGGCTGTTTTTTTGTGGCCTCAATGGCGGTAATTTATTTGTCGGTAAGCTTGTTCCAGCAGCAACAAGAGCAACAAATTCATAGCTATATGGCCCAGCGAGTCAATGTATTAGAATTTCAACTTTCCAACTTTATTCGCCAACATCAAAACGCCATCACCAGTGCTGCTCAATTTCTTTCAAGTGACGCTGTCGAGCAAAGCTCTGATGAAGCGGCGTCGATGAGCCTTCAAGTCTTAGCGACTAACAACCCTGAATTCTTAACGTTTCTTATTGCTGAAAAAAGTGGTGATATTACCCATGCCTACCCATCTGGCATGCTTGAAAGAGCACGCCAAAACGGTGTGCCCAACGTTGCTTATCGCCCTTATTTTTATGAAGTTATGTAGTCGGGTAAGACTTATTTATCCAACGTGTTTCAGGGAAGAGGGTTTGGTAACGACCCCATCGTCGCACTTTCGGCGCCCATATTAGACAAAGCGGGTATACCTATCGGAATAGTAGAGGGGTCACTTTCCCTAAAGGGCTTTGCTGCCATTGACCGTTTAAGCCTTAATGGTTTTTCAATGCTTATTGAAGACCAAAAAGGTGAGGTTATTTATGCGTCCAAAGCACTTGGTCTAAAACCACTGTCTAAGGCGCCTGTCTATTCCTGTGACCCACAATGTGGCATTGAGATTGAAAACGGTTTGCAAGAAAAAACGTGGTTGAGGTTTACTGAGACTCTGTCGTTTGCAAATTGGAGAGTGAGCTATTACTTCGACCAACGACTTCTACTTATATTGATGAGCGGCTACCTACTGAAGGATTTGTTATTGCTGTTAGTGCTATCCGCATTTGGCACCTTTACGGGTTACGTCGTGGCGAAAATGGTTGGAACTCCCATTCGTCGTCTCGTGCATTACATTGCCGAGTTCGACCCTGCGAACAAGGATATTGTGAAAACGCCCCAGCGCGCTTTATACATCAAAGAACTATCATCTTTAAACGATGAATTTACGAGTTTAGAGTCGCGTCTAAGAGACGCGTTTGCAGCGCTTAAAGATGCAAGAAAAGCGGAGCAGACGCTCAATGTAGAGCTAGGTGAGTTAAATCAATCGTTAGAATCTCGAATAACCGAAAAAACAGAACATCTAGAGCAGGCGCTCAAAAAAGCAGAGGCCGCTAACGTGGCTAAAACGCAATTCCTTGCGAATATGAGCCACGAAATTAGAACGCCGATGAACGGCATTATTGGTTCGTGTGAACTTATGCTCGACAGTGAGTTGCCGGAACACGTCCGAGCCCGCGCTAAGGTGATTTCGCGCTCAGCAAGTAATTTATTGATGATTCTGGATAGCATATTAGACTGGTCAAAAATCGACTCGGGTAAAATGAGGATTGATATACAAAGCTGCGTTTTGCGCGAGCTTCTTGAAGCATCCTGCGAGCTGTACCGGTCTACAGCATTAGCAAAAGGATACGATGTACACCTACAGGTAAAAGAAAATGTACCGGCTGTGCTAAACGTTGATACGGGCAAGCTAAGCCAAATATTGAATAACTTACTAAGTAATGCAATTAAATTTACCCGAGAGGGTAAGGTATTAGTAAGCGTAAGTTATGAAAATAACAGGCTATCAATCTCAGTTACCGACACCGGAATTGGTATTCCTCCAGAAAAAGTAAATCTCATTTTTGAACAGTTTGAACAAGCCGATACGTCGACAACTCGGCACTTTGGTGGCACTGGGTTGGGCCTTCCTATCACTAAAGGGCTTGTTGAACTGCTGCAGGGAGAACTCATTGTACAAAGCGAAGTGGGGAAAGGTACTTCGTTTCAGCTAGTGATTCCTGCTTCGGTTGACGATAAGGACATTTGTACCCCCGCGAAAAGTAGTCAAACATCGACGCTTGCGCTTCCGCCAGGGTTACGCGTACTTCTTGCGGAAGATAACGATATCAATGCAGAGATCGTGTTAGATATGCTGAAAGCTGCAAAGGTAAAATGTATCAGAACGAGAAACGGTGAAGAAGCCGTCAACGCAGAGCGCAAGTACGACTTTGACGTTATCTTAATGGATTGCCAGATGCCTGTAATGGATGGGTTTGCCGCGGCTCAGGCCATCAGGCGAGATGGCAGAAACAAAGACAGGTTAATCATTATTGCACTCACGGCAAACGTCTTTACCGAAGACAAAAATGCCTGCCTAGCGGCAGGCATGAATGCACATTTAAGCAAACCTATTCGCAAACAGGTGCTATTTGACTGTATTTCCAGTGAGCTTGCTCGCATTTGAGGCAACGTTAACACTATCATTATGCGCATCACTTACCATGCGTAACACAATATAGCCAAGCAATGCTGAAACTATTGAGCCGGTGAGGATACCCACACGTTCGTCAAAAATTTGGTTTATACCGGTTTGTTCAAAGGCAAGGCCCCCAATAAACAAACTCATGGTAAAACCTACACCACAAAGCAACGCGCAGCCATAAATGTGTTTAAAGTTAAGATCTTGCGGCAATTTAGCCAAGTTGAGCTTAACCATCAAATAACAGAATCCAAATACGCCAATTTGCTTTCCTACTACCAATCCCAAAAATATGCCGAATGTTACCGGGTGAAAAATACCTTCTGGACTAATATTGCCAAAGCTTATTCCTGCGTTGGCAAAGGCAAATAGAGGGAGTATTGCAAAGCTGACAGAGCCATTTAGGCTGTGCTCTAATCGGGTAACCGGAGAGTAAGAGCTATCCTTTACGTCTCGCATGGGAATGAACCCAGCGAGTACTACACCAGCAAGAGTGGCGTGGACACCAGATTTAAGCATGGCCACCCATAAGATAATACCGACAAGAACATAAGCGGGAATATCGATCACGTTTCGTCTATTCATTTGCCATAACAGCAGCAAACAACCCGCTGCCACCATGAGCGCACCAGTGGTAATATTTTCAGTGTAAAATAACGCAATAATCACAATAGCGCCGATATCGTCGATAATCGCCAGCGTTACTAGAAATACTTTAAGACTCGTGGGCACTCGGCTACCCAGTAGCGCCAGGATACCTAATGCAAAGGCTATATCGGTAGCAGCAGGAATTGCCCAGCCCGCTATCGCAACAGGGTTATCCCAATTGATGCCCACGTAAATAAGCGCAGGCAGGGCCATTCCACCGATAGCTCCCGCTGCGGGTAATATGATGTTTTTTGGGTTAGCTAATTCACCCTCACACACTTCCCGTTTGAGCTCTAGGCCCACATGGAAAAAGAATATGGCCATTAAACCATCGTTGATCCAAAGTAATAGCGGCTTGTCGATGGCCCAGCTTCCAGCAGAAATTTGCACAGGCATACTAATCAGCTGGTCGTAAAAAGTATCCAAGGGAGTGTTAGCTATGATGAGCGCCAACAAAGTAGCTACCATAAGCAGAATACCAGGGGCTGCTTCTCGATTTAGAAAGTCAGATACCACATCTTGTACCTCTTCTATGACATCGTCGAGTACATCGTGTTCATGCTTATCTGTCATTGATAACCTCTAACGCCTTGCAACTGGGTTTTAAAATTAAAAAGGTTTTGTGAATTCTAAACACAGGCAACGTCGGCTAGTTAAGCGTGCAAATTAATAATAGTTAATACGGGAGGTCCGGTAATGAAAGATCAATTCCGTAGATTTGAAGCAAGCCTAACCGTTTTGTTATCAGCACACTGCTTGCCGGCATTTGCGGTGGGATTTTAAACATTTTTACGCTACAATCGCGGGCTTTCCAAGGTTGACCATTTTACCTACCTCGAGGATCTCTAGATGGCAAAAGTCGCGATTGTAATGGGTTCAACTTCAGACTGGCCTACCATGCAGCAGGCCGCAAAAATGCTGAAGTCGTTTGGTGTTGAATTTGAAGCGAAGGTGGTGTCGGCACATCGCACACCTAACTTGCTAGTAGAGTTTGCAGAAAGCGCTGCTGATGAAGGTTTCAGCGCAATTATTGCTGGCGCAGGCGGCGCCGCACATTTACCCGGTATGATTGCTGCCCATACACATTTACCTGTGTTTGGTTGCCCTGTTAAATCAAAAGCACTCAACGGATTAGATTCACTTCTTTCCATTGTACAAATGCCTAAGGGCGTTGCGGTAGGCACTTTAGCTATCGGTGAGGCAGGGGCTGCCAATGCGGGCTTATTGGCCGCGCAAGTCGTTGCCCTGCAGGACGAAACTGTACGAAATGCGGTTATCGCCTTCAGAAAATCGCAAACTGACACCGTTCTTGCGTCAAGCAACACATTGGAGTTAGATGAATGAGGGTAGTCGTTTACGGCGCAGGCCAACTTGCTCAAATGATGTATCTTGCGGGAAGTCCCCTGGGTATTGAGGTTCAAGCTGTGGACGTAAACAACGATACCGTTGTACATCCAGTTAGCAAAACACCATTAGATTTATCGCTTGCTCAAGCATTAGACGATGCAGATGCGCTAACGGTTGAATTCGAGCACGTGCCTGAAAGGTTGCTCGAAGATGCCGCTAAGACGAATAAGTTGATGCCCAACATCGACAGTATTCTTGTAGGTGCCGATCGCGTCCGCGAGAAGAAGCTACTAGAGAGTATGCAGGTGGCCAATTGTGAGCATAAGATAGTCACTGACCTTTCACAGCTGGATGATTGCGTTAAAGAGCTTGGTAGCAAATTGATTCTCAAGGCCAGCCGTGATGGTTACGACGGCTACGGTCAATGGCGATTAAGTGATGATGCTGATTTGCCAGCGCTAAAACATTCACTTCAGGGGTTAGACTTAGAAAACGTTCCCCTTGTTGTTGAGAAAATGGTGAACTTTGATAGAGAGTTGTCGCTCATCGGCGTGCGCAACGCAAACGGCGACGTCCGAACCTATCCACTGGCTGAAAACCTTCATCATCAAGGGCAGCTGCACGTGTCCGTAGCACCTGCAACAAATGTTGATGACGCATTGCAAACTCAAGCCCATGACATATTTGTCAAACTAGCAGAAGGTATGGGTTATGTGGGCGTACTGGCCGTGGAGTTATTCCAAGTAGGCGATAAGCTGTTGGTCAATGAGCTTGCGCCTCGTGTGCATAACTCCGGCCATTGGAGTCAGTCTGGTGCGGTTACAAGCCAGTTCGAGAATCACCTGCGTGCGGTTTGTGGTTTGCCGCTAGGCGACACCTCCGCTATCGGTCCAAGCGCGATGGTCAATATTATTGGTTGCAGCAGTTTTTCACGAGACTTGCTAAGCATTGATGGCAGCCACCTTCATTGGTATGGAAAATCTGTGCGTGAAAAACGTAAGATGGGACACATAAACGTGACCACTAACAGCTATGAAAACTTAGGTGAGAAGCTGATGGCGTTGAGCAAATATCTGCCGCTTGAATATTTCCCTAAATTAGTTGGTGAAGCAAAGCGATTAAAAGGTTGACACCCACGCTTTTATCGCTAGAATACGCATCCGCTGTCTAGGCAGCGGTTTTTAAAGTGTGCCGACTTAGCTCAGTTGGTAGAGCAACTGACTTGTAATCAGTAGGTCGCCAGTTCGATTCCGGCAGTCGGCACCATTTTTCTTTTTTCCTAGGCCATTCTTACGTACACTTGTTCCAATCATTATCACGGAACCTGATGTATGCTCAGTCTATTCAAATCAATCAATCAATTACTCGCTGCTTCGTGTTTGGTCATGCTAAGCCTATTTGCATTTTCGTCGGCTTATACCCACGCCCACCAAGAGCATCACGTAAACCAAGCGTCCGATATGTCAGTGATAAACGGCTATGCGAGAGCGACGTTTCCGCTCGCTAAAACTGGCGCGGTTTACTTCACGCTGCATAACCAAGGTGATACAGCCAAAACGCTGATCGATGTAACCGTTTCTGAAGCAACAGCCAGCGAAGCACAAATACATACGACAGTTATGGATGGCGACGTTATGAAGATGCGAGAGCTTGAAGATGGTGTGACAATCGGTGCTGGCGAGAAAGTCGCATTCGAATCAGGCGGTCATCACATTATGCTGTTAGGTTTGCGCAAAGGGTTAGTTGAAGGGAGCGAAGTTACGCTTACCTTACGGTTTGAAAATAGCGACGAACTCAACATTGTACTGCCCGTCAAAAAAGAAGAGGCAAAGGGTCATCATAACCATCATTGATTAAATTTCTGTACTGAGAACTCTGCCATCTAAAAAGACGATAAGGGCAATCAATTTAACCATTAATCTAAATCAAAATTTGTGTAGTACTATTAAGTTATATTGTTGAGGCTTAACGAATTAGCCAAAGCGAAATTTAATAGAGTTGTACATTAAGGAGTGTGAAATGAGCAAGATTGATATTGGTATATCTGAACGCGATCGCAATGCAGTAGCAGAAGGTCTTAAAAAGTTGCTGGCAGACTCTTACACATTGTATCTACAAACACATAACTTTCATTGGAATGTGGAAGGCCCACAATTCCGTGAACTACATTTGATGTTTGAAGAACACTACACCGAACTCGCTGAAGCCGTTGACGAAATTGCAGAGCGCATTCGTACTCTTGGTATAGCGGCGCCGGGCACGTACAAATCATTTGCAGCGCTAAGCTCGATTGAAGAAGTGGAAGGTGTGCCAGAGGCGACGGAAATGGTTCGCCTGTTAACACACGGTCATGAGCAAGTGGTTAAGACCTGCAGAGAGTCATTGAAGTTGGCGCAAGACGCAGACGACGAATCTTCGGCCGCATTAATTGGCGACCGTATGCGTGTGCACGAGAAAACCGCATGGATGCTTCGTGCAACCTTACCACGGTAGGCAATGAGTTACGTTGATTAATCCCGTCTACGGGGGAATCTGTCAGAAAGGGTACAGCAGGGCTGTACCCTTTTTTGTATACTGGCTTTAAGAAAAACAAAAACGACAAAAAATGCGTGTGCGCAAAAGTACCAACGCGTTTTAAATATTGAGGCTTTTTTAAATGAAAACGAATATTACTCTGTCTGCACACTCTAAACGGGTAAGCAAAATAACCAACGCGGTTGCGTGTGCCTCGGCTTTATCCCTGAGCTCTTTGGCGTTGGCTCACGGCGATCACGATCATGACGTGAACGATGTCGAGATCACAGTGACGACACTTGCAGAGGGGCTGGTTCATCCGTGGGGAATGGCGTTTTTGCCGAACGGTGACCTATTGGTTACAGAGCGCGCTGGGGGGATTCAACGTTTATCAAAAGACGGAAAATTGTCTGGACGACTTAAAAACGTGCCTGAGGTCGTGGCCCAGAATCAAGGCGGAATGCTTGATATTACGATTGACCCAAATTTTGCCACCAATAACACCATTTATTTTTGCTACAGCAAAGCGAGTGAGGATGAAGATAAGCCAGGAAGCAGCAGTAGCGTTGCGAAAGCGACCCTTTCAGATAAAGGGCTTGAAGACGTAAAAGTGATATTCAGCGCCGACTCAATAGTTGATAACGGATTTCATTTTGGCTGCCGTCTTACCTTCGATGCCGAACAGGCACTTTATGTTGCCATGGGCGACCGCTACAAGTACATGAAGGAAGCGCAAAATACGAATAATCACTTTGGTAAAATCGTGCGCATTAACGCCGACGGTAGCGTTCCTAAGAGCAATCCGTTCACAACGGGAGATGCGCCTGAAGTATTCAGTTATGGCCATCGCAATGTGCAGGGCATAACCATTCACCCTGAAACGGGCGCGGTATGGGCAATGGAGCATGGCCCTAAAGGCGGTGATGAGATAAATATTCTTGAAAATGGTGCGAATTATGGCTGGCCTTCAATTACATACGGTATTGACTATAGCGGCGAAATAATCAGCGACAAAACACACATGGATGGCATGAAGCAGCCTTGGGTTTACTGGGATCCTTCCATAGCGCCGAGCGGTTTAACCTTTTATCAAGGGGAAATGTTCAAAGAGTGGAACGGCGATGTTCTTGTTGGCTCTTTAAAATTCACCCACCTTCGCCGTATAGACGTAGAGAACGGTCAAGCGGGTGAGCAGTTTGAATACTTACGGGAAAATCAGGCCCGTATTCGCGATGTTGAGGTCGGTCCCGATGGCGCAATTTATCTATTAACAGATGCGCCTAATGGTAAAATTTTAAAGCTGACTAAGTAACTGAAACATCGAAAATAAAATGGCGCCAAAACGAAATGGCGCCATTTTACCGTAATCCGAACCTATTCTCCGTCTTGCTCTTTTCTATAGCGTTCAAACCACGCCATAATATTTCCCACTTTTTGAATTAAACGAGAAGGGCGGCTTGCGATACCGTGGGAAGCTCCAGGGATGCGCACCATGGCGGCATCAACACCCTGTAGCTTAAGCGCTTGGTAATACTGCTCAGACTCACTAATAGGTGTACGGTAATCGGCTTCGCCCGTCAGCAGCATTGTTGGCGTTTTCACATTTCCTACTAGGCTGAGCGGGCTGCGTTTCCACAGCTTATCTGCAATATTCCAAGGCTGATCAGCCATCCAATACTGGCTGAAGAAGGGGTAGGCGTCAGCAGTAAGAGCAAAGCTCATCCAGTTGATAACTGGCTTGGCGACCACCGCTGCTCTGAAACGGTCGGTTTTACCAATAGACCAAGCAGTGAGCACGCCGCCACCCGAGCCTCCGGTAATGAATAGGTTGTCAGTATCGACATAACCTTTCTCTATTACTGCATCCACTACATCCATCAGGTCGTTATAGTCTTCAGAAGGGTAGTTGTGGTGAATGAGATTGCCAAAATCTTCGCCATAGGAGCTACTGCCTCTAGGGTTCGACCACACTACCACATAGCCTTGTGCCGCCATTAGCTGTATTTCCATTGCGAAGTGAGGACCATAGGCAGCATGAGGACCGCCGTGAATCTCCAGAATAAGCGGGTACTTCTTGCTGCTATCAAAACCAGGAGGCAGGGCAACCCAAGCGTCAATTGCACGCTCATCAAAACTTGAAACAACAGCAAGGTCTTGCACTTGCGCTAGCGCTTTGTGACTCAATGCGTCGCGGTTTAAGTCAGTGAGCTGTGTATCTTCTTTGCCTTTTCTGAAAAGAGCAAGGTCACCTGGCGTAGCGCGGTTTGCGGTAGTGTAGACAATGTCGCCGTTATCACTGACGGCGAAATCCCCTGAAGTATAGGGTCGCCCAAAGGCTTGACCACCAAGGTTTACATCAATAGGTTTGACGTCGCCTTTTAAGTTTACCGAGGCAAGCTTGGTTTCTCCGTGATCAAGGTAGGAGAATATTAAACCACGACTGTCTCTGCGCCATTCAAACTTACCTAAACTTCTATCTAACGATGTAGTTAAGCGCGTAATGTTGCCGCTTTTAAGCTCAAGGACGACCAAGTCGCCATTTTGATAGGATAGTTTTCTGTCATTAAGCTGAGTAAAAGCAAGGAACTTGCCGTCCGGGCTCAGAGAAGGACTACTTTCAGGGCCCTCAATATTGGTTACTTGCTCTATTTCTCCTGTGCTGACGTTTACTTTATAAATGTCACTAGACAACGGATTTAATGCATAATCTTCTCGATAAGGCGTTGCGAAGTAAATCCAATCGCTGTCATTGGAGAAAGCAAGAGAGCCGCCACTTGGAAATTCTCCTGTTGTCAATTGACGTGGTGTACCGCCTTCTACTGGTAATACGTAAATTTGGTCAAAGCCTTCCCGAAGATAGCCCCTGCCATCGCCTCGATATTGTACCGCGTCAATGTAAGTCGCTTGCTCTGCCCATTGAGCCCCCTTTGGTTTGTTTGGCATAGCCGTAAACAAAGGTTTTTGCTTTTCTTCAGTAAACAGCGTAAACGCCAGCGCTTTACTGTCTTTAGACCATGTCAGTTGGCGAGGGGTTTCGTCAGTATTCGTAAGGCGCACCGACTGCATTGTATCGAGGTAGTAAATATGAAGCTGAGATCTACCGTTAACAGCTTTGGTGTAAGCCATTATTTTACCATTGGGCGATAAGGTAGCCTGAGTAAGGTTTTCATCCAAACTAATAAATGGTCGGTGTTCACCTGATTTTATGTCTACCTGCCACAACCTGCTTTGACGACTGTCGGTCATGATATCCATGCTCTGTCGAGCATAAATAACTGTTTCCTCGTTAATAAATTGGGGGTTAGCGACGAACTCTAAGTTAAAGGTGTCATCATAAACAAGGGTATTGGAGGGTAATGGTAAATCATGGTCTTTCTGCTCTTGCTGCGGGTGGGCTTGACTAGCACCTACAGTGAGCACGAATAACGCAGCTGATGTGAGACAAAAACCTGTTCGGACAGACCGGGAAGCGAAACGAAACGCAGACATGGTGGTTCCTTTTTATTGTTCTGGCGCAGTGCGCGATAGATTTTGCGTTTGCTGCCAGTGCTTGACTTACGAATCAACAAAGGCAGGACGTCTTGCCTTAAACATATCGCTTTCGTTTCTTGTATGTAAAGAAAGTGCGTTAAAGATGCGAAATAACGTGTTAAAGAGATGTTTACGCTATTCTTGTTCACCTTTTAAACTTACCTTACCCGTAAGGATATCTTTAAACATGACCCAATCCCCCATTAAGCTATAAATGGGATGTTTGAAGGTAGCTGGGCGATTTTTTTCGAAAAAGAAGTGGCCAACCCAAGCGAAACCATAACCCACCAACGGAATGAGCCATAGCAATACCCAGCTAGAGGTGAAGACGGCTGTGGCAATAATGCCTAACACTAACCACGAGCCAATGAAGTGAAGTGTACGGCATGTACTGTTTCTGTGTTCATGCAGATAAAAAGGGTAAAACGCATTAAAAGAAGTAAACTGTTTGTTTTCGTTGTTCTGTGTAGTCATAAACCCCTCATTATTCCAATGTATCAGCTTGGCTTTACGCCACGTTAACATTTAACCCTTAAACGAATAGTCGTCAACACGACAAAGGTAAAGGCTTTAATCACGTCATGCTAACCTTGTAATTTGCTGATTACTGCCCCATATTCCTGACAACACAAGATATAAAAGGCCTGCATTATGGAAAACCTCGTTGCGAATAGCCAAGCAACTATTGTTGATATTACGGTAGAAAACTTTCAGCAAATTATTGTTGAAGCATCCCAAGAAAAGCTGGTGCTAATTGATTTCTGGGCTGATTGGTGTGAGCCATGCAAAGATTTAATGCCTATTCTAGAGAAGTTGGCAGGTGAATATAGTCAGCATTTAATCCTGGCAAAAGTTGACTGTGAAGCGCAGCAAGAAGTCGCAGCGCAGTTTGGTATTAGAAGTTTACCAACGGTAATGGTGGTGCAAAATGGGCAGCCTGTCGACGGCTTCGCAGGCGTCCAGCCTGAGCAGCAAATTCGCGAAATGCTTGCTAAGTACCTTCCGAACCCAGAAGACGAACTGCTCGCTACTGCAGGCAAAGCAATTCAGCAAGGTGAATACGCAGAGGCACTTCCCGCGGCTAAAGAAGCATTGTCGCTGAATCCTGATAACGTAAACGCCAGATATATGCTGATTGATTGCTACATAGAGACAGGATCAATTGATACAGCAAAAGCCTTGCTTGAAGAAATTAAATTGGTCGACCAAGACTCCCGTTACAAAAGCTTGGCGGGTAAAATTGAGTTAGCAGAACAGGCCGCTGACACGCCTGAAATTCGCCAGCTTCAAGCTGCGGTGGAGGCTAACCCGGACGATCTTCAGCTGAAGGTAGACTTGGCCGTACAGTTACACCAGGCGAACAAAGCGCAGGATGCACTAGCGCTTCTTTACAGTGTGTTGAAAAAAGAGCTCGGCTTTGGTGATGCAAGAAAGCTCATGATGGATATGATGAATGCATTAGCAGATGGTGATCCGCTTAAATCTGAATACCGTCGAAAGGTCTATAGCCTTTTATATTAGAGAGTATTTTGCGCAGGTAGAAAGCATTAAACTCGGCAGGCTACACGAAGAACTATTTTTGCACCAAAGGCGAAAACCCCTCTTGGTGTAGCCAGTTAAGCGCTTCAAAATATTTGTGAAAATATTCACGTTCGTAATTATCACTGATGAAGTCTCGATGTTTTGAGGGGTGGGTACGTTCTAGCTGAGCGCGCTTTACCATCCCTACATCAAGTACATAAGCTGAGCGAGTCAGGCCACGGGTAATATTTACTTTTATTGCTTCAGTTAACCGTGTTTGACACTCAGGCGTGGAAAGTACCCATCGGCGAGCATCCATTAATGCGGCCCAAGGCTTGTTATCCAGCACACTAATAATGTCGTGCATTTCCTCTACGAAGAATTCAGTGGTTTTTAAGTTCCATGCACCTGTTGCAAATACCTCAAGTACGTTACCTGATATATCCAGCGAGTAATTTCCATATTTGGGAAAACGCATAAAAAACCTTTTCATAGTTTCACTTATATAAGACTAACCATTTAACGGAAAAACACAAACGCGTTTTAAAACGTCAACGGCTGTCCCGGAAACGACGCGTGCCTTAAAGACATAAGCTAACTAAATTGGGCAAAAGTATTTACACTTAATTTGTAAATAAATGTTATGCACTTTGGTCAAGACCATGCGCACAAGGTAGAACTTTGATACTGTTGACGTTGTTACGTATTTCGTGGTTTTTTTACATTGGTGATGGGCATGTCATATCAAAAGTTTTACACGGGTTTTCTTAACGCGAACAAAAATAAACAGCACTATGCCTGCCATAGCCATTACTTTTGGCCAGACTGTACCCGCGATGCTATGTTGGAATACTGGGACGACAGTGCAAAATATGTGGACGAAAAGTGGGGGTACTTTTTTGAAACCTTAGTACCTGAGTTACAGCAGCGCATAAGCGATATACTCAACACTCACGCCCCAGAGCAAATCGTCTTTGCACCCAATACCCATGAATTGCTGTACCGTATTATGAGCTGTATTGATGTGTCGACGCCTTATAAGGTGGTATCAACAGACAGTGAATTTCACAGTTTTCATCGCCAAGCCAGCAGACTACAAGAGCAAGGGGCGATAGAACTCATTACTGTGCCTACGAAACCCTACAGTACTTTCTCTTCACGTTTTATTGCGGCAATAGCCGAGAATGACCCTGAATTGGTCTTCTTTAGCCACGTGTTTTTCAATTCTGGTTATGTGGTTGATGATGTTGACGCCATTGTAAATAGCATTACCAACGACAACACCTTAGTTGTGGTCGACGGTTATCATGGATTTATGGCAAAGCCTACCGACTTGGCCAATATTGCACATCGTGCCTTTTATTTGTCTGGGAGTTATAAATATGCCCAAGCAGGAGAGGGCGCGTGTTTTGCTCATGTGCCTATAGGTTGTAATTTGAGGCCTATGTATACAGGCTGGTTCGCTGAGTTTGGAGAATTAGATAAGCCTCGCATTGACGGTAAAAAAGAAGGGGTGCCCTACAGCTTAGACGGAATGCGGTTTGCAGGTGCGACGATGGATTTTACGGCGCTCTACCGTCTACGCGCAGTACTTCGGATGTTCGAACAAAATAACATCAGCGTAGAAACCGTTAATGACTATGTAATGGACATGCAGCGAATATTTCTTGATAAGTTAGCTGCCTATGACCATCCATTGCTTAACGCACGTCATCTGGCGGTGACCGATGCCCAAAAAAGAGGTCATTTTCTTACATTCGAGTTAGATAATGCCGACGTGACAAAAAAATGTGCTTTAGCACTCAAAGCGCACCATATTCTCACCGACTTCAGAGGAAACCGTTTGCGATTTGGTTTTGGCCTTTATCATACGCCAGATTACATTGACCTCGCTGCGCTTTCTGACATCACTTAAATCGTTTAACACACAATCAGAAAGGAACAACGCATGGAGTGGCTTTTGCCCGCAATCGCACTGGTTCTAATTATCGAGGGAGTTGGACCACTGCTCTTTCCTAATAAATGGCGTAACTATTTGTTTGAAATTAGTCAGCAGCCTACTAATCAGCTTCGTCAAATTGGCGGAACGCTTGTTATTATAGGGGCGTTGTTATTGTTTTACTTTAGCTGAGGTATCCCGAAACCTGTCGTCTCATCCTATTTTTTTAATCCCTTGCGGAAAAAAGGGCTGATGTGACGCACCGCTAATGCTTTGTCGCCAGAAAATTACGTGCACATCAATAAATAACGGTATAGCAACAGCTCGCATCCGCTGGTTTTTAAAAGCAAAAATAAAATAGTGGTATTTTTGTTCGAAAAAGGGATGATCCTTGCTCTAGAATTTTGTAGAATCCCCGCCTAATTTTCTTACACATATGATTCATGGCAAAGAACGTTGTGGTACTCGGCACTCAATGGGGTGACGAGGGTAAAGGCAAGGTCGTAGACCTACTCACTGATCGCGCAAAATATGTTGTTCGCTACCAAGGCGGGCACAATGCAGGTCACACTCTAGTAATCGACGGTGAAAAAACCGTACTTCACTTAATCCCATCAGGCATCCTTCGCGATAATGTTACCTGTATCATTGGTAACGGTGTCGTGCTGAGCCCAGACGCACTTATGAAAGAAATGACTATGCTTGAAGAGCGTGGCGTTCCTGTGCGCGAGCGATTGAAGATTAGTGAAGCTTGTCCGCTTATTCTTCCTTATCACATTGCATTGGACGTTGCGCGCGAAAAAGCCCGTGGCGCTAAAGCAATTGGTACAACCGGTCGTGGTATCGGTCCTGCTTATGAAGATAAAGTAGCCCGTCGTGGATTGCGTGTTGGCGACTTATTTCATGCTGAAGACTTCGCGGCTAAGCTGAAAGAAGTGCTAGACGTACATAACTTCACGCTTACACAATACTATGGCGCGGAAGCAGTAGACTTTGATGAAACCTTAAAAGGTGCAATGGAAGTTGCTGATATTCTAAAAGCAATGGTCGTTGATGTTACCGATGAGCTAGATAAAGCCGACAAAGCTGGCTTACCGATCATGTTTGAAGGTGCGCAAGGCACACTATTAGACATTGACCATGGTACCTATCCTTATGTTACATCATCAAACACTACTGTTGGTGGCGTTGCAACAGGTGCCGGTTTCGGCCCGCTCAAGCTTGATTATGTACTTGGTATCGTAAAAGCGTACACCACCCGTGTGGGCTCAGGTCCGTTTCCTACTGAATTAGATTGTGAAGTAGGTGAACACTTAGGTGTTAAAGGTCACGAGTTTGGCGCTACCACAGGTCGTAAGCGACGCACGGGCTGGTTCGACGCAGTTGCAATGAAACGCGCAGTACAAATCAACTCTATTACAGGCTTCTGCTTAACCAAACTTGACGTACTAGACGGTCTTGAAAGCCTTCAAATTTGTGTTGGTTACAAAGATGCAGACGGCAACGTGAAAGATGTACCGCCGATGGCAGCTGATGGTTACGATAAAGTAACACCAGTTTATGAAGAAATGCCGGGCTGGACAGACAACACTTTTGGTGTCACTGAGTTTGAAGCGCTTCCTCAAGCTGCGAAAAACTATATTAAGCGTCTTGAAGAACTAACGGGTGTGCCGGTTGATATCGTTTCAACAGGTCCTGACAGAAACGAAACAATCGTTTTACGTAGCCCATACGACGCATAATAGAGCCTCGTTAATCACATTCAAAAGCCCGGTACTCACCGGGCTTTTTTTTCTCTCTCTTTTTGGTTCTCTGTTTATGCTTTCATCACCCTTCGATTGTGCGGGCGGGTATTATCTATGTGGACTGGTATTAAACATTAATTAACAATTTAGTTGCGTTGTTTTCGAACATCCCTATTAATATAAGATAGTATCAGTAAATTATTACGCTGCTTTACCCTGAAACAATAGTGAAGTGTGTCACCGAATTGTTTTGGTGGGTGTTATGCTATCGGAGCCTTCTTATGCCAAATAGACCTTCTCTTCATGCAGTGGAAACGGGCGTGTGTTTCGTTGACGTTGTTCATAAACTTAACGACAGTTTCGATACGGGGAAAACCCAGTCCCTCGAATGGCGTAAAAATCAGTTAAAGGCATTAGAAACCTTACTTAAAGATAATCAGCACGATATCTTGCAGGCACTTAAAAATGACTTAGGCAAATGTAAAACCGAAGCCATGGTCGCTGAACAAGGTTTCTTGCTTTCTGATATTAAGCATACTCTTAAGCATCTGGATAAGTGGGTAAAACCCCGTAAGGTGTCGACGCCCATGGTGGCTTGGCCGGGTAAAAGTTTTCGAAAACCTGAGCCGCTTGGCACGGTGCTTATCATGGGGGCGTGGAACTATCCGCTCCAATTGTTACTTGCCCCTTATATCGCCGCTATTGCAGCGGGCAACTGTGCGGTACTCAAACCTTCAGAACTTGCAGAAGAAACCTCGTCGCTGGTGGCCAAGCTTATTCCTCAATATATGGACACGTCTTGCGTTACAGTAATAGAAGGCGGTAAAGACGAAGCGACGGCTCTGCTTGCCTGCAAGTGGGACCATATTTTTTACACCGGTGGTGACGTGGTGGGCAAGATTGTAATGAGCGCTGCGGCTAAACATCTAACGCCAGTAACGCTCGAACTCGGTGGAAAAAGTCCGTGCTTTGTTGATAAAAACACTAATCTTGCTGTAACCGCACGACGTTTGGTGTGGGGTAAATGGATGAATGCGGGGCAAACCTGTATTGCGCCCGACTATGTGATTGTAGAAAAGGGCTTTGAGCAAAAGCTTATTGAAGCCGTTAAAAAAGAGCTGAAAAAACAATACGGCAAAGCGCCGCTGCTATCGCGGGACTATGGCAATATTATCAATCACCGTCACCTGAAACGCCTTGAAAGCTACCTTGAAAAAGTAAATGTGGTATATGGCGGTGAACTCGATATGTCCCGCCCCGCGATGGCGCCCACCCTCGTGCTGGAACCGCCGCTGGATAGCCCGCTGATGAAAGAAGAAATATTCGGGCCTATCTTACCCATTATCACTTTCGACAACATGGACGCGGGCATTAAGTTCGTAAACAGCAGACCTAAGCCACTTGCGCTTTATGCATTTAGCGACAAAGACGACGTGTTAGACAATATTATCAGCAAAACCAGTTCAGGCAGCGTGTGCACTAACGACACAATGTTGTTTATGACTAATCCTGAGTTACCGTTTGGTGGTGTGGGAAATAGCGGTATGGGTAGCTACCACGGACAAGCAGGCTTTGATACATTCAGTCATATTAAGACGGTGATGAAGCGATCTTTCGCGCTAGACGTGTTCTTTCGCTATGCGCCGTTTTCCAAGTTTAAATTGTCTTTACTTAAAAAGTTTTTATAACAGGAGTTTTCATGGTTCAGCCCTTTCATCTTGCCATACCGGTCACTAATTTAACCGACGCTGAAGCGTTTTACGGTGAGTTGTTGGGTTGTGAAAAAGGTCGTAGCGATACCCAGTGGATAGACTGGAATTTCTTCGGCCATCAATTAGTGACGCACTGCGTAGAAACCATGCCATCGCCGCCAGCCCATAACGGGGTAGACGATCATGCTGTGCCGGTGCCCCATTTTGGCGTTGTGCTTACTATGAACGATTGGCAGGCACTGGCCAGTAAATTAGAGGCTGCTAATACCGAGTTTATCATTGCGCCTTACATTCGCTTCAAAGGGAAGCCAGGCGAACAAGCCACCCTATTTTTTAAAGACCCTTTCGGCAATGCGTTGGAGTTCAAAGCATTCGCAGATATTTCTCAGCTTTTCGCTAAATAATAGTGAGGGCCTGTGAGGACTGGTATAACAGGCCCAAAGCTAGCGCTTTTTCCGTTTCGGTTTAAAGCGCTGATATAACAGCGCAACGCCTGTAAGGGTAAATAAAAAAGCGCTGCCCGAAAACGCAATCAACCACGGCGTATTGAAGTTGCTTCTGTCTTTGTAGTCCATGATGTGAAGCATCCACATAAAATCAAAGAGTCGCCAAGTATCGGTGCGTACGCGCAACACACTGCCTGTATTTGGGTCGACGTAAAATTGTGTATTGAGCTCATCATTAAAGCTTACACGCCACAAAGGTGCAGGCAGGTTTTTTACTTCCAGAGGTGATGCATCCAATAATGTTGCGTCAACGATATCACCACTACCTGCATATTGCTGCATTGCCGCTTCACGAATATTGCTCTCTTGTAAGGGGGGCAAAGGTTCGCCTGTCAGTGCGCTATAGCGATAGATAGCATCGTTATCTACTACGCGATAAACAGGAGTAGTATGGTTCGAGTCTGGCTTTGTATTGCCTACTTTAGTTAAACGGTGAGTGAATGACAGTACGGCTGCGTTGCTGTGATTACTTAAAATGTCAGAAGGGGGCACCGTAGCGCTGTGCCACGAAGTGGTCACTTTGTTCCGTAAATGGTTACCTCTTACTTCATCAATGGGTAACCAAGCCATGACGAAACCGCTTAAAAACCAGAGCCCTATTTGTACAAAAAGAATTAAGCCCAAGTAATTGTGCGCTTTACGCATAAATTTCATCATCAGGTTTTTTGGTTTTATTTTCAAAAGGCTATAACATCAGAAAACACGCACAGAGTAAATTAATAAAGAGAGTAGTTTTGAATAAAGCATTAGTGCTGGTAGATGTACAAAACGTGTATTACACCTGTCGTCAGGCGTACAAACGCAACTTTAACTACAACCAGTTTTGGCGCGAACTTAGCTATAAAATGGAGATAGCTCATGCCTTTGCATACGCCATTGACAAAGGAGACAGCAAGCAACGTGAATTTCAAAACATACTTCGCGCTATTGGGTTTGAAGTAAAACTAAAGCCCTTTATTCAACGTGCTGACGGGTCGGCAAAAGGCGACTGGGACGTAGGTATTACGGTTGATGCGCTAGAACATGCCGATGATGTTGATGAAGTAATTCTGGTGTCGGGCGACGGCGATTTCGATATTCTCGTCAATGCGCTTAAGGGGAAAGGGAAAACGGTAACAGTGTATGGCGTGCCTGCATTGACCGCTGAGAGTATTCAAAAAGTGGCGTCTAAGTATGTTCCTATCGATACTGGGCTTTTGTTGTAGTTATTAAATATTACTAAAAGGCAGCAAAACTCGAAGAAAACTGGGGCGGCAGATAAGTAAAAGTGAATGCCTTTATGTTAGTGCGCCTATTTGGAACAGCTAGCTGCGGAATTCCCCGCAGCGACTGATGTTTAATAAAGGGGGAGTACACCCTATTGATACTTGTTGAGTGAATAGAAGCGCTAAAACAGTTGTACTAATAAGGTTGTATTAGGCTTTTACCCCGTCCGCTTTTTTCCGACGCGGCTTCCACCCCCTCTTTAGTGCGCTTTATTAAATGCACATCACCAAAGCGGCGGTTATCAATGGTGTAGCCCATCGCTTTAAGCTCATTGACGGTTGCCTCTGTAAACCCGTCGTGCATGCGAATGGTGTCTTTAGGCAATAGCTGGTGGTGAAAACGCGGTGAGTTCACAGCTTCTTCAGCACTCATATCGTAAAGCAGGGCATTCAGTAGCGACTGAGTTACCGAAGAAATAATGGTGGTGCCGCCGGGAGAGCCTGTTACCAGAACCACTTGGTTATCTTTAGTAACAAGTGTGGGGGTCATAGAAGACAGCATGCGCTTGTAAGGCTCAATAGCATTCGCATCACCCCCTACAGCGCCAAAGAAATTGGGTACGCCAGGCTTGGCGCTAAAATCGTCCATTTCGTCATTCAACAAAAAGCCAGCGCCAGTGACAACAACACCACTACCAAAAGTCAGGTTGATGGTTGTGGTATTAGCAACGGCATTCCCCCATCTGTCCATGATCGAGAAGTGGGTTGTGTCTTCGCTTTCCTTTAACCCAGGCTTAACGCTTGGGGTATCAGAAATGCTGGTAGGCTGAATGTCTGCGGCACGTTCGCTTATATAGTCAGCGTCCGTAAGGGCTTTCACCGGAACGCTCACAAAGTCCGGATCGCCCATGTACTCTGCGCGATCAGCAAACACGCGCTTACCAATCTCTGACATGATGTGAATGTATTCCGTGCTGTTTTGAGCTGGCAAATCGTGCGTTGAATCATAGGCTTCGAGCATGCCAATCCACTGGGCTACCGCAACACCACCAGAACTTGGTGGAGGCGCCGTCACCAGCTCAAAGCCCTGCCAATTTAAGTGAAGGGGTTCGCGCCATACAGCTTTGTAAGCCAGCAAATCTTCATAGGTGATGAGGCCGCCATTTTGCTGCATAAAATCAACAATATGCTTTGCTACTTCCCCTTTGTAAAAGCCGTCCTTTCCCTGTTGCTGAATAACTTTTAGTGTTCTCGCCAGTTCAGGCTGTTTGAAGGTAGTACCTGCTTTGGCCTTTGCAAAATACTCGCTAAAGTTATTGTTAATTCCCGCTTCTTTAGTGCGTTCAATATAACGAGCAATGTTGTTAGCCAGCTTTTCGTGAACCACGAAACCTTGCTCGGCTAAATCTACTGCAGGGGCAAGAAGACGCTCCCATTCTAATGTGCCGTACTTCTTGTGCGCGGCCCACATGCCAGCAACGGTACCGGGAATGCCCGACGCTTTAGCGCCAAATAAAGATTCGTAAGGCTTAACGTTACCTTGTTCATCTAGATACATATCACGATGGGCGTTTTCTGGTGCCATTTCGCGGTAATCAAGAAAGTCGGTGCTATCTTCAAACTTTATTGTCATAAAGCCACCACCACCGACATTACCCGCCTCTGGCAGAGTGACGGCCAAAACAAACTGTGCGGTAATTGCAGCATCAATAGCGTTGCCGCCTTCTTGAAGTACCTGCATAGCCGCGTCGGCACTGTAGCTGTCAGGCATGGCAACGGCCTGTTGGCTAAGCCCCACAGAAGTGTTGCTGGCATTATCAACGGGGTTACTTGGCGCATGAGAACACGCTGTCACCACTAAAATAAATGCTACGACGGCCGAGATAAACCCGACGTTCGCTATCCGTTTGTTCATTACAAAACTCCTTGCTACAGACGTTGCTAACCCTTCGTAATTAGCAACTGGCTACCAATAAGCTTTAATCAACGGTATTAACCAAGCATGACCAAGCTTGCGACAAAATAGGCAATAAGCGTAAGTGCGCCTGCAAATAGTGCGTAAGGGAACTGGGTTTTTACGTGGGTTAATACGTCAGTACCCGCGGCCAATGAAGACACGGCGGTGGTGTCGGAAATAGGCGAGCAGTGATCGCCAAATATACCGCCACCTAAAATAGCGCCAATAACCAGTGAAGGAGGTAACCCTAAACTTTGAATTAGCGGCACACCAATAGGAATAAGAATGGCGAATGTTCCCCATGACGTGCCGGTGGTAAACGACATGATCGCACCGGCGATAAACAACATAGGCACGATGAGCACTAATGGAAGATACTCACCCACTATACCCGCTACAAATACGCCGGTTCCCAGCACTTTCAGACTGTTACCTAACGTTAAAGACAGTAACACTATGGTGACCAAAGGAAGTAGTTCGCCCATCCCCTTAAAACCTATTTCTACCGCTTCTTTATGGGTAAAACGTTTGTGAATTAACAGCAGGCCGTAGGCAATGGCGGTGGCGAGGGCTGTAGCGTAAAGTACCGACTTGCTACCGCTACCCTCAGATAAAACGCCGTTGCCTGTCCAGAACATAAAACCAACCATGCTTAATACCATCACTATAAGTGGTACCAACATGAATCGGGCTTTAGTAGCTGGCTCCGTGGTTTGGTCTACCTCTACGTGAGCTAGGGCTTTTTCTTCTTCAGCCATGGGGCCGTGCACTTTGTCAGCTGAAATAGTGTAGGCCACAATAAGTAAGGTGAAGATAGCATAGAAGTTAAAGAACACACTGCCCCAAAGAATTGAGGCCGATGAAGCGGGCAGCTCATACGCGTCTAGCAGGCTCAGAATAAACGCTCCCCAGCCGTTTAATAAAATCAGTATACAGACTGGCGCGCTCGTGGAGTCGATAATATATGCAAGGCGCGCGCGGCTCATGCCAAAACGATCAAATAGCCCTCGGGCAAAAATACCCGCAGTGAGTACACTTAAGTTCGATTCTATAAATACTGCAATACCAGTGAACATGGTTAAACCGCCCACCTGTTTGCGGCTTTTAGCCACGCCCTTGTTCACAAGAAAGTTAACCGTTGCCGTTACGCCGCCGGAATCACGGATAAATGCGAGTAGCGCGCCCACCAGCACAGAGAAAATAAGCACCCTTGTGTTACCTGGACTCGCTGCAGTGTCAACCACACGCTCGATAGCATTAATCGGCGCCATATAGCTGGTTGCGATATCGGCATTCACCAGAATCAATGTTTCTGCGCATAGTACGGCCAAAGCCAGCGCTAATATGACTTCTTTTTTCCAAAAAACGACGGCAATAGCAACAAGAGGGGGGATGACTGACATCCAATCCATACTTCTATCCAAACTTAAATTTATATGTGTCTAGGACGCGTGATCTTCGCCATGAAGCGAAGGTGAGCATGCCCTAAAGATGTGTCATTGCGCAAGAAAACGCGCAAGAGAGTGTGTAATTGTAGTTCAAAGTTGGCGAACATAATTCTCTCATTTATGCTAGCGTACCGTATTGTGCTTCGTGTTACCAAGGATTAGATAAACATTGTTATTCCAGCAAGTTATTTATAAAAAGCGTGCCTCCAAATTAGGTCTGAGTTCTATCTTGTCAGGCCTATTCATTTTATTAAGTGCTTGTTTGTTTACTGGTAATGCTATCGCAACAGCACAGTCTTCGAAGATGAGCACGACAAAAGCGGCTGAGGCAAAGGTTGATGCCGAAACTGTTAGCGCAATAAAAGGCATGCTGGGGCAAAAAATCATTTTGGATTTTCGCTACTTCTGTGAAGACAACACGCCGTCATCCCGCTGCCGCACACCCATGACTGTTATTCCGCCGTCACTTTTAAATGTGCTAAGTACGCACAATATTGGTGGCGTTATTTTGTTTTCCGAGAACATTTTAAACACAGAGCAATTAATTACACTAAATTACACCATGCAGCAGCATATGGTAAAAGCGGGTCGGCAACCGCTGTTTATCGCTGTCGACCAAGAAGGGGGGCGAGTTGCAAGGTTACCTTCGGATATGCTCTCGCCGTTTGCGGGTAACATGGCAATTGGCGCCACCTTTTATCAGCGAGGCAGTGCATTTGCCCAAAGCGTTGCGTCACACATCGGGCAAACACTGCTACCGTTAGGAATTAACACTAATTTCGCGCCCTCGGTTGATGTAAATAGCGAGCCAAAGAACCCAGTTATAAACGTTCGCAGCTTTTCGGAAACCCCTGAGCAAGTGGCTGCACTTGGACAAGCATTTGTGGGGGCTATGCAACGTGCTGGCATTATAGGGGCCATTAAACATTTTCCAGGCCATGGTGACACACATGTAGACAGCCATAGTGGCTTGCCGCAGGTAACACATACTAAAACGCAGGCCATGGCCGGCGACATCCTTCCTTTTGCTAATATTATTAATAGCGAAACGCCGCCAGCAATGGTAATGAGTGCACACATTCAATACCCGTCATTGGATGACTCCACGATTATTGATAAACATGGGAAGTCGCAAATCGTTCCAGCTACGTTGTCGAAGAAAATATTAACTGACTTGCTTCGTAACCAATTGGGCTATCAAGGTCTTATCGTTACTGACGCTTTAGACATGGCGGGAATTTCGCAATTTTTCTCAAACGAAGAAGCTTTGGTTAGAGCATTCAGCGCGGGAGCAGATATTGCGCTTATGCCTTTTACCATAAGAAATTACGCCGATATAAAAGCCTTTGCAGACTTCCTCGATAATGCTGCTACGCGAATGGCTAAAGGCGCATCAGAAAAGCCAATAAATAGTTCCACAAATACGATTTTGGAAAGCGCTTTCTTGAAATCATCTTATAACCGTATTACCAAGGCAAAACAAAGGTTTGCGTTGCAAAACTTTACTTCTAAACCGATAGCGTGGTGGCTTAAAGAAGCAAAAGAAAACGCGTCAGTAGACAATGCTAACAGCCTGAAAAACAGAGGAATTCAAATAGAGAAAGCGCTTTCTAGGGCGTCAGTTTCGCTACTTTTTGGCAAGGAAAAGTTACCGATAACGTCAACGCGTTGGTTGGCACTAATGCCGGATGCGGCAAGGTGTTTGGCATTTGAGAGTGCACTTACTCGTTCTAAACGTAACGTTGCGGATAAGCCTTTAGAGTTTGCGTGTTTGCCGTTAACCGCATTGCCGAAGACCCAATTAGCGATGAACTTACTAAAACAAGCCGATGTGCTTGTGGTTGGCAATATTAGCCCGCTCCATGCGAATTACGAACTAGGTGGGTTTGATTTACCAGAACATGTAAAGCGCCGCGCCAGTGAGTCTGAGGTCATGGTCTTTAGCAAAAAGGTTATGGTGGCGGCGAAGGCACAAAATAAAACCGTGGTTTTTGCACCATTGCGTATGCCCTATGACATAAATAAGATGGAAGCGTTTGCAGACATTGCTATTGCTACGTTCAATTACGCAGTTAGCGTAAATGCTCAAGGCAATGAAGAAAATCAGCAAGTTACGAGTTATAGTTTAAACGCATTGGCTGACATACTAACCGGTAACGCACTTGCAGAAGGGCGCTCACCCGTGTCATTAAAGCAAAAATGATAATGAATAAAAAGGAAGCAAGGTGGACACAGAAAACTCATTAGGCTCAGCGCAAGTACCATCTATAGATACTGTACTAATTGCGCTTCTACCTTTTGCACCACTCCTTATTGCCGTGGTGTTAGTGATCGGTACCCTTACCGCGCTGCACTACCTGTTGTTGGCCAAGCAAAGCCATCTTACCAGTGAACAGAAATTACCTCGTCAAGTAGGCATGTTGGTACTTACTATCGTAGGCGCGGTAGTAATTGCAATGGCTTTACCGGTGAGTGAAAGCACACGCAATCAGGTTATTGCGCTTATTGGGGTATTGATTTCAGGTGTAATTGCGTTTTCTTCCACCACAATGGTAGGCAATTTAATGGCGGGTATCGTGCTTCGTGTAAATCGCCCATTTAAAGTGGGTGACTTCATTAAGGTAGAAGGTTACAGCGGACGTGTTACCGAAATGGGCCTACTTGATGTTGAATTGCAAACCGAGAGCAGAGAACTCATAGCGTTCGCCAATACCTTGATGGTGAACTCGCCCGTTACAGTTACCCGCGCTTCTGGTGCAATTGTGAGTGTGGACATTAGTTTAGGCTATGATCTTCACCACAGTGTCATCGAAAAGCATCTGCTTATTGCGGCAGAGAATGCAGAGCTGACAGAGCCGTTTGTACAGGTTATTGGGTTAGGTGACTTTTCAGTGAGCTACCGCATTTCAGGTTTACTTACTGAAGTGAAAAGCTTATTAAGTGCTCGTTCACGGCTTCACAAAGCTGTGTTGGACGCATTGCACAATGCCGATATTGAAATTGTTTCTCCAAGCTTCATGAATCAACGACCTCAGCCGGATGGTTTGAAAATGATTGCTAAATCACCAGGCAAAACCTCTCAAGAGGAGTCAACACCAGAGGACGTTATTTTTGACAAGGCAGAAGAAGCTGAACAGAAAGAGAAAAGCAAGGAAACACTAATGCAGACTATTGCAGATATCGATGCAAAAATCGCAGAAACTGATGGTGATGTTAAAGAGAAGCTTAAGCATCAAAAAGCTACTGCCGAATCTCAGCTTGCAACGCTAGTACAAACTAAAATAGAAGGAGGTTAGTATTTACTAACTTTTAAATTTCGTTTTAAATATTGATTTAAGTGGTATGTGAGTGGTTACTAACGGGTTGGGTTTGTGAATCCAACGTCCAGTAATTATCTCCACTCACCGGTGTGAGGCTTCTCCAAATATCTACGCAAATGAGTCAGGGCTAGCCTCAATAAATGTCGTCGTATAGAAGATAGGTTTTCCTTTTCTTCTTGAAGATAGCTAAATCCTGTTGCCAGCTCTGTTTAATTTCTGCAGGTGTTTTACCCGCCTGAATTTGAGCTCTTAACTCATCAGTTCCGGCCAATTTGTCGAAGAACGCAGGCCGAGTAAAGAAGATTTCTTCAGCCATGTCATTAGTGCGTGCGCGGTCATTGTATTGTGAAAAACGGGAATACGCGTCTAGCAATGTTGCGACATCTAAACCGCGAATAGGTGAGAATCCCTTTTCTGCTACCTTTGCGTTAGAGGTATCTGGTTTGCTAACTTCAGCGCCTGTAAGCTCCGGAGTTGTAAAACCGGCTTGCGCAAGCACGCTTGCCTGCAGTATCGAATTTTCATGTTTAGGGTGAGGCGCTGCACTATTTGCTTCTACCGGTATTTGGCTTTCGCCAAAGCTAACCTTGGGGTGACCAATCAGCTGAAAAGGAAAGTCCGTGCCGCGACCTATACTTACATCAGTGCCTTCAAAAAAACACAGGGTAGGGTAAAGACGTATCGACAAGTCATTGGGTAAATTAGGGCTTGGCGCTACTGGCAATGAGTAAGGGGCGTCGCGTCTATAATCTTTAATGGGCACAACGGTAAGTTTGGCATTGTCATAGCTGTTCGCTTCAATATCCAACCACCGCTCTCCCACCATCATTTGCGCAAGTTCGCCCAAAGTCATGCCGTGCAGTACGGGAATGGGGTGCATGCCTATGAAAGACGCAAACTCTGGCTGCAATACGGGTCCATCAACATAGCGGCCGTTAGGGTTCGGCCTATCAAGAACAATAACGTGAATACCCTGTGCGAATGCCGCTTCCATTACATAATGTAACGTACTTAAATAGGTGTAAAAGCGTACACCAACATCCTGAATATCGAAGACGATGACATCGACACCTTGCAGCATCTCAGGCGTTGGCTTTTTAGTGGCGCCGTAAAGAGAATGAACTGGCAAGCCCGTTTTCGCGTCAACGTCGCTGTTTATCTTTTCGCCTGCGCCTTTATCCCCCCTAAAGCCGTGCTCAGGTGACATGACACTTACCACGTTAACATTGCGCTGCAGCAATGCATCAAGGAGATGGTGATAGTGCTGATTTACGTTTGTGCTATTCGAAAGGGTAGCAAAGCTGTTACCTAGATTGTCTTTTTCAAGCACAGTTGAGGAAGAGGGACGCAGAAAGTTCCGGCGGTGAACCAAAGCACTTTGATTCACTACCAAACTAACCCGCTTACCTTTTAGTAATGGCAAGTACTGCGCAAATCGCTCGGCGCCTAAAACGGGTTGCTCCGTGTCAGCATCAAGGTTGTTTGTCGTCGCGTGCTCAGTCGTTGTTGAAAGACCTTGTGGGTAGGTAGACGTGATAGATTCGGTTTCACTATTATAATTTAAGCTTGTATATACATGTGTAGATGAGCTTTCTTGCGCGCACCCGTTCAGTAATCCGCAGATAACCGTCAAAAAGAGTGTTGCCATAAATACGCTAGACGTAAGGCGTCTTATCACCTTGTTCATTTGAGCTACCCTCAAAACCTTAAAGCAGAGATTAACCGTAGTTATTCGCTTTTATTGACCGCTGCACGTAAATACCCGCCGTTAGCATTTAACTGAGCGACTGCCTGCTCGGCAGTTTGGCCCGTTAATACCATCAAAATGGCAACTTTAGCCTTGTTACTGCACGCACTAAGCGCTGCCAATGCCACGTCTTCAGTGCAGTCGGTAGCCTGCATTACAATGCGAAGGGCACGGGCTTTCAGTTTTTCGTTGGTGGCGTTCACGTCTACCATTAAATTTTGATAGGTTTTTCCGAGCTTGATCATGGTGCTGGTGCTTATCATGTTTAATATGAGCTTTTGGGCAGTGCCCGACTTCATGCGCGTGCTGCCAGTCAGTGCTTCGGGACCAACTATTGGACAGATGGTTACATCAGCATTTGCAAAGATAGCGGCATTAGGGCTGCATGCAATCGCGCCTGTAAAGCAGCCAAGGGATTGTGCGTATTCCAAAGCACCAGTCACATAAGGCGTGCGGCCGCTTGCTGAAATGCCAATAACCGTATCGTGTTTGTTAAGTAAAAGACGTTCAAGATCAGTGCGCCCTGCGTCAACGTCATCTTCAGCGCCCTCGACGGCATGCTGAATCGCTTTTTCTCCGCCAGCAATTACACCAACGACGAGCCCATCAGGTACGCTAAACGTAGGTCTGCACTCCACTGCGTCAAGTATGCCTAATCTGCCGCTCGTGCCTGCGCCGACATAAATAAGTCTACCGCCGCTTTTAATGCTAAGTGTTGCAGCATCCACCGCTTTCCCAATTTGCTCAATTTGCAAGGCAACGGCGTTTGCCACTTTGGCGTCTTCATTATTCAGGCGTTTAAGGATGTCTTCGGTACTCAAGGTATCGATATCAAGGGTATCGGGATTTCTGCCCTCAGATACAATTTTATTGAGCGACTGGGCTAATTCGTTAACGGTAGGTTTTTTAACCGCCTTGTTCTCAACGCTGACGTTATTGTCAATATTGACGGCTGTGGACGATTCTAAATCAGAAGGGCTATGGGAAGACATGGAAAACCTTGACGCATCGAAATTGTGATATTAAGCAAGCGCAAAGCATAGCGGTATTTTAAATTAGAAGAAACCTTACGTTAGGTGGCGCTTTTTTTCGGCGTTAATCCTGCGCCCCAAATACGCTTCTCGTGTTACACTTTGGGTTTTCAATGTTCATGACATTAAACATTTAAGGAACGTGTTTTTCCGTGAGTCGACAAACGCAAGCTATCATTCATGCTGACGCCCTTTTACATAATTTCAAAGCCCTTGCCGCACTGGCGCCGACAAGCCAATCAATGGCGGTGGTAAAAGCCGATGCCTATGGTCATGGAGCGGTAAACGTTGCGCGTATCCTTCAGCATGTTTCTTCGCGTTTCGCCGTTGCTATTATCGAAGAAGCTATAGCGCTCCGGGATGCGGGGATCACGGCGCCTATCATTGTTTTAGAAGGGGCGCACCAAGTAAAAGAGTGCAAGATGGCATATCAAAATAACTGTATTTTGGTCATGCATTGCCAAGAACAGCTTGATTGGTTAGACAAATGTCCAGAAGATAGCCGACCTCACGTGTGGCTCAAGGTAGACAGTGGCATGCATCGTTTGGGGTTTGCGATGTCTGACATTGAAGCCATTGCGAAAAAATATCGCCACTTATTGAGCGAGCAAACGGTCATTGCGACCCATTTTGCCTGTGCAGATGACGTCGACAATCGCTTCACTGGAGCCCAGCTGAGGGCATTTAAGCAAGTTGCAGATAAACTGGGCTTTCCAACCAGCGTGGCAAACTCACCCGCAACGGTTAACTTTCCAGAGAGTCGAAATGCGTGGAATCGATTAGGTGTTGGAGTATACGGCGGCGCTGTTTCTACCTCAAATGACGTTGATATAGAGATTTATTCCACGATGACCCTTCGTTCAAGCGTGCTTGCTGTGCGAAATATTGCCGCAGGAGAGGGCGTTGGCTATGGTCAAACGTGGGTAGCTGACAAACCTAGTAAAATAGCTACAGTAGGCATTGGCTATGCCGACGGTTATCCAAGGCACTGTAAAAACGGCACGCCAGTGATGGTGCGAGGAAAACGTGCCTATTTAGCAGGACGCGTTTCCATGGACATGATCACGATTGACGTTACGCATATTGACAATGTGAACGTGGGTGACGAAGTTGAGTTATGGGGGCAAAACGTATCTATTCAGGAAGTGGCAGCGTGGGCTGATACTATCGACTATGAACTTATGACACGAATCTCTCAGCGCGTGCCACGTATAGTAAAATACCTATAATTTTCAACGCAGTGCCAATTTGACTCATCTTTATATAAGTTTTAATAACGCACTATTCATTAAAAGAATGAGACTTTTATCCCTATTTTGAGCCTATACTGTAACTACTCGGTCACAGGATTGCGGTGAATGTTTCGCCTCCAACTGTGTTGAGTAATGCTCATAAGTGAGGTTTGTATGCGTACTTCGTTTTCTCGTCCAAGAGTAAACCGTGGAGTAGTAAGTCGACCGTCAAGGCCTGTTCAAAAGAAGCAATAGGTTTGTTTTAGGCGAATAAGGATACAAATTAGAGTTACAAAAAAGCCCGGTTAGGTTGTGCCTAACCGGGCTTTTTATTCGATGCTTATATGATACCAGTCCGTATAGATAAATACTCACTCAGCGAAATTTAAAATGTTCGTAATCGCGCCGTTTTGCCGCAGGTATAAACGCATCTACGTCGAAAATTACTGATAAAAGCGTAAAAGTTTTATCGAAGAACGGTACACATTACCGATGAAAATTAACTGTTTTGTGCGCTCAGCTTGCTGTCTAAATTGTTATTTAAGCGGTCATTTAAGGTACTGTTTAAATGACTTTTGACAACGCCATCTTCAATGATCTGTGCGCGCTTCGCTTCCGCTTTTTTTGATTCCCCTTCACTTTGTCTCGAGCCAGCTTCGCTTTGTGCAGGGAAGTAGCGTTCTGGTCTATGGTTAAGCGAAATCACCATGTTCAAACAAAAAGCAGCTAAAATTGAAATCAGTACCAATGGCCAATCTATGAACATCAATGCGCTAAGCAGAATACAGCTATCAACGGTGAGCTGAAATGTACCGGCTCTGATATTAAAGCGTTGCTGTAGGTAAAACGCCATAATGCCGACGCCACCAAGGCTTGAGCTATGACGAAACATCATCAGCATGCCCACACCAATTAAAATGCCGCCAAATACCGCGGCAAAAAATGGGTTTACGTGACTAATATCTACAAACGCCGGAATTTGCTCGGTTAATACAGAAACCGTGGTAACTGAAATAAAGGTGTTTATCGTGAAACGCTTGCTAATTTGCGTCCACGCCAGCGTGTAAAAAGGAAGGTTAACTAAAAAAAATAATAAACCGAAGTCCATGTCGAAAGCATAGGTGCCCAACAGCGCAAGACCCGCAGCTCCACCTACCATTAAGTCTTGAGATTGAAATAAGTATACGCCAAAAGCAACAAACAAGCCGGCGCTTATCAGGGCGAATACATCCTCGATGACACTGTGTTTTGTTTTTTGCATAAGAAGAAACTTGCGTTAAGAAAAGACAGCGTAATTATACGTTTACATCTCTACAGGTAACAGCGAGGTGGAAAGATAACGATGTGCGATAAATTACAGAAGGTAAGTTTGCCTTTACGACTTTTAGCGCACCGGTGAATAGGGTGTTGCGTCGATGTAAACGCTGCACCAAGGTGGTTCAGTTGAAATGTGAAATTGCTAATAAATGGCGAGATGTGTTGTCACTCTACAATGGAAAACACCACAATATCTTGCTTGTTAAACTCTATGCTGCACTTCATTATGCCCAAGTGCAGCGGGCTATAGGCTTCAATCTTGCTGCCATTTGCAACAAATTCTGTATCCCAGAGCAACAAATTTGCCGTATCAAGCTGACGTTCAACGCTCTTTTTAGACACACCTGGCGTAAAGTTATCGCAAAGAATGATAACTTCGCGCCTTGCCTCAATCCAGTAAAACGTAGTCGTGATCAACAGTGCTATCGCCGCTATTGCAACAACATCAGCAATAATAGAACGCTTCATGGCCTGCACGTGTTACTTCTCCTCTACTTCTTTAGATTGTTAGCCCAACCCTTGCAGCTGGAAGTGTCGCAACGATCAGGCGCACTTATATAAAGTGCTATTAGGGGGTTTGGATCAAATCCCATTTGTTACCAAACTTATCTTTAAAAATAGCGACCGTACCATACACTTCCTCACGCGGGGTTTCCATAAACAGCACGCCCTTGCTTTGCATATCGTTAAAGTCGCGCCAAAAGTCGTTGGTATTCAATATTAAAAATACTTTGTCGGCAGCTTGGTTACCAATAAGTGCTTTTTCAACGTCACTTTTAGCTTGTGCTAAGAGCAAACTCGTTGTGCCGTGTGGTGGAGTGACTAACACAAAACGCGCGTTCTCTCCGGTCACTTTGTCTTCGGTTAAATTAAAATTTAACACCCGAGTGAAATATTTAATGGCGCTGTCATAGTCGTCTACAAAAAAGGTAATCGCCGAGAAGTGTTGTGTCATGAATAGGATTCAGTTTAAAAAATTTAACACATACTACCTAAAAGCTGACCGAGCTGAAATGCGGATTGTCAGTGATAGCATGGAACTGAGCGATTTCATTAAGCGCAATATTTTGCACAATGCCGTCAATATGTATTTGTATACACTCTGTTGGCACGTTGCCACCTCTATCAATCACCGTCGTCAGTGCCTTGCCGCTTCTCTTTTCACCGTTATCTAAAACAGCGGTAACCTCAAGTTTATACATACAGGCTATTTCTATGAAGTCGTATAGTTGGCAGGGGATGTTCACATATCCTCCATTATCTCAAATCACAAAAGTTAGACCTTAACAAATGATCTTTTTTTAAGGTTTTCTCAGTATTGCTGGTACTGAAGGATTTATTTTGGTGCGCAATACACCCAAGCGCTTAAACGCCCGTTTGCTTTTTTAGAGGCCAAATTTAGCAAAGGGTTCCCGCCAAAAATTCAATACAGGAACAGTAATGAACAAGCTACTATCCGCATTTTCTTTAGTTTCACTAGCCGCGTGTAACACAGGCTTCGTCTCTGCTAACGAGCTTCCCTTTAATTTGAGCGGTCACGTAAGGGTAAATTACGGGCATCAAGACTGGCAAATTCCCCAGTTCAGAGACGGTTTTGAATTCGAGTCATTCAAGCTTGGGGTATCTGGTGAATCGTAAGCGTCATTAAATCGACCTCTATTTTCTTTGCATCAAACGCGTAACACTCATTCCTGATGTTAACTACACAGGAAAAAGACAATGAATGAACGCGAACAAAACTGGCAAAGCGTGGTTGATGCC
>Ga0181595_10000107_pt1 | contig 82642 bp, 54 predicted proteins | sample 041ome_7_FD_145604 | JGI IMG/M metagenome (GOLD analysis project Ga0181595, IMG submission 145604) | Coastal salt marsh microbial communities from the Groves Creek Marsh, Skidaway Island, Georgia - 041401AS metaG (spades assembly) | ecosystem: Environmental > Aquatic > Marine > Intertidal zone... | reverse complement strand
TGCGACCGAATTGACGACTCGCGACGAGTTCCTCGACTACGCGGTGCGTGGCCTCAACCACGCGGTGCCGTTCGATCTACGACCGAACGACCCGCTGCCGAAGTACTATCACGGCATCCCTGTTGTCGATGGCGACATCGACGACTTGCGGTTCCTCGACCCTGACGGCGTGATTGTCGGCCTGCGTTTCAAGGTCGCCACGAACGCTGTCCGTGCCCTGAACATCCACGGGTTCATCCGACCCGTTGAGACTGCTGTCAGTATTGTCTGACAACCCTGACCTTGTGTCTGCGTGGACTTTCCGCTACGGAAAGTCCACGCCGTCACAGGAATCACAACCACAACAACACACACGAGGAGAAACAACATGACTGTTGTAAATGAGCAACCTGTCCGTCTTCGCGCCGACTACGGCGATGAATGCCACGGCTACCACGAGGAGACTGGCGAGTGGCGGTGGTATTCCGCGCTCGAACTGTTCGGTGCGGTCACCGCGCCTGCTGGGGTCATCCTCGATCTCGACGACGGTGACGATCAGGAGAACTACTGGTGGGTGCGCTCACCTGACGGTGAACGCATCGCGTTCCAATCGATTGATGTGGAGGAGTTGACGCCGTCGTACACCGTCATCGTCTGGTTCGCGGGCGGTTGGGGCTGCGGTAACTCGTACAACGAGGCTGTCGCTAACGCCCGCAAGCAGGGCAGGTTCGACCCGCGCAAAGACTTCCATTCCGTCATTGCGACGACAGAGCCTGTCATCAACATCGTCGGCAGCATGTACGGCATCCAATGGGAGTGGCTCGACCGTGAGGGTGACTCGACTCGCATCTACATCAACGACAAGGAGGAATGGCTGTCGCTAACGCCCGCAAGCGGGGCGGGTTCAACCCGCTTGAACACTTCTATTCCGTCGTCGCAACGACGGAGCCTGTGATCAACATTGAAGGAGGACTGAAATGGACAACATCACCGCGGGTGTCGTCGCACGGCACTCTCGTGGACTCGACGGGGACACCGCTCTCGTGTTTGTCCTCGATGCCGACCCGTTATCGGATGTGTGTGACATCGCGCTTGTTCATTACGAACCCAAGTTGGCAACTGAGCACGACATCGTTGTGTACAGCGATGAGACGTCGCTTGGTTACGACTTCGTGATCCAAACCGACGTTCGAGCATCCACCTACACCCAAGAGATCACTTCTGTGTTGGCAGTAACACCGCCCGAAGTGCTGGCTTTGGCGCACGACCCTGAACTTCTTGCGTCGTCGGAACGGCGAGGACTTCGGCTCAAGGGTCGCCTCGACAGCCGTTGGGATTTCAAAGTGTCAGAAGTGCGCCGATTGCACCGCCTCACACATCTGTACCTCGCACACCTGTACATCAACGACAAGGAGGACTGATGGGTGTCCGTAAGCATCGCAACAGCGACAACCCTGACTGGGTTCATATTCGTGACGAGGTAGCGAATGCCCTCGTCTTGTTCGTCGATTGGCGCATCGGAACTGTCCCAGCCTCTGCGGTGATCAGCGAGATCGGTGACGCGCTGGTCGCGTTGGCCGAACACAACGGCATCGATGATGCCTACATCTACGGAAAGGAACAGCAATGACCAATGTCCGCATGACCACACCAGCCTGCCGTCTGTGTGGCACCCCGTCGGTGCTGCATCTGCGTGCCGTATCCGTCGAGAAGTACCGCAACGGTGCTCTCGTGCAAGACGCATTTCCTGATCTGTCTTTGGACGATCGGGAACTGCTTATCTCTGGCACTCATCCTGAGTGTTGGAACAACCTGTTCCCTGAGGAGGGCAACCAATGAACAAAAACGATATGTACATAGTGAAGCGTTGGGAAACCGTTTCGATCACTGAGTTGATCCAGATTCACGACCCGAACGACAACCCTGAAGATGCCTTCTATCAAGGAGCCTACACATCCGTCAAAGTTCTGGGCGACGAAATTGTCGACTTTGGATGGACTGACATCGATGAGGCGGTCGCCGTTGAGCGCATGCGATATGTCTGGGAATTTGTCTGGGAAGAGAAAGCAAAGGAGGACAACCAATGAACAGAGGAACCATCATCGTTCACGCCGTCGATGGCATGAACGATGTTCTTGCCGACAATGGGTTCGTGGACATTTCACTCGTCGTCGCTATCGACCATGAGAATTACGAAGTGATCGACGCCGACATCCGCTACGACCTACTGGAACGCCGTTTACGGCGAGACGGCTGGAACGTCGTTGACGAAGACGACGTATTCGTTCACAACGGTGACCGTTGGGTCGCCAAGGAAGACAACTGACAGGGCTTTCAACCCTGACCTACAATCCAAACCATTACAAGATCTCCCGCTTCGGCGGGCGAACCACAAGCAAACACACACACGGGAGAACCCATGAACCGCATCCAGCACACCCCATCGTCCATCCCGCCTGCACGGCGTAAGCGCAAGCACCAGATCGACTGGTACTCGCTGTTCGCCGACATGAAAGGTCAGGGTTCGCGTCAACTGGTGCAACACGACCAGACCGTCGGCGCGACAGGGCTGTTCACGAACAGCGAGTACTGCACGATCTATCAGGCAGCGAAACGGCATGCGAACAAGAACGGCCTCGGCGACATCAAGGTTGTGACGCGTGTCGCGTCACGCCAGCCGTCCCGCCTGAACGTGTACGTCACCGTCAGCAACACGCTGGCCGACGTTCTGTCCGTCTGACCCATCCACAACAAACAACCAAACCCACAAGGAGCAACATCATGCACGACCTCGAACAGGTCAACATCAATGGAAACACCGTCACGAACTTCGCGTTCAGCGGTGCTCGCATCGACATCTGGCATCGGCTCGGACAGCAGTTCGAGAACGACGCTCTGATGACCGCGGAGGAAGCGATGGCGCGAGCCAACATGGATCGCGCGGTCACCACGGTGCCTGTGGCGATTCCGACCGACGAATGGGGCGACGAACTTGTCCCTGCCGAAGGGTTGGACATGCCGCACTTCGTGGTGCTCGACGGCAAGCCGATCGTGACACCTGAGGGCGACCTCGGCCACATCCCCACCAAGATTGTGGGTGTCACAGGCAAGCAGGGTTCGGTCGGTCACGCCGACTTGTCGATCCTTGACAGGTTCATGTACGCCGAAGAAGCGATCACAGCATCACGCGGTGAAGCCGTGTGGTCGACCGCTGGTTTTCTGCGTGATGGCCGTCAGGGCTTCGCGACGATGGAAGCACCACCGACGATCATTGACCCGAACGGTGTCAACGACATCATCCGCAAGTACCTGACGGTCACTTGGTCGTTTGATGGTTCGCGCGGCACAGAGTTAGGTGTCAGCGACATTCGTGTCGTGTGCGCCAACACGCTCGGTCTTCACGAACACGCAAAGCAAAACGTGATCAAGATCAAGCACACCTCGCGTGCGGAAGATCGTCTGCGACTCGCAGCAGAGCATTGGGCGATGGCACAAAATTCGTCCGCTGCTCTGAAGTTGATGGCCGAACGGATGCTTGCTGTCGTCGACGGCAAGAAGGTGCTGCGTCGTATCTGCGACGAAGTGCTTGGCCTGAAGACAGACGTCGAGGCGTCGAAGCGTGCCAACTCGATCGCTGAACGTAAGCGTGACGAGTTGTACACGCTGTACCACGCGAAGACGAACGTCGACGCTGTTGGCGACAACGGCTGGGCTGCGTACAACACCGTTGCGGAGTACTTCGACTGGTTCTCCGATGTGAAGGGCCAAGACAAGACGCTCTCGCATCTGCGTCGCCAGTTCGACGGCACCGACAACAACCTGAAGGCGCAGGTTGCTGAGTTCATTTTGCAGGACGCCTGACCTGCTCAACCCTGACCTTGTGTCCGCCCCTTCGGGGGCGGACACATGGCACAACCAACCAACTACAGAACAGGAGTACCCGTTGAAAAACTTCAACATCCATTCACCCGTTGACATCGGCAACAGCAATCGAGACTTCGTCAATCCGACGTTTGCCGAAGCGCACGACAACGAGTTGCAGTATCTGGCATCACCGTCAACGACGTTGTGTGCGGTCACCGTGTGGTTGCACGAACCGAACACCCACATGGTCGATGTCGCCACGTTGCGTGACGACAAGATCAGGTTGCTGCTCAACGCCGTGTCGTCATCCATTGACGTTGTCACCACGGTGGTGTTGCACATCGACTTGGAGACATACACGGTGTCTGATCGTCAACTCGCATTGTCGTGGCTCGGGTTGCATCCGCGCCAACGCAACGCGTTGCTGCTTGACGCTGACGAGGTCGAGTACACCAACGACCTTGTCGTTGCGATTGAAGCGGTGACGGCATGACCGCGTCGATCGAGTTGACGTTGTCCCAACTGCGACACCTTGCCAAGTCGGTGTCACGCAGCATTGATGCGGAGGCGAAGAAATTGGAACGTCTCAAACCTCAGACACCCGTGTGGCGCGAAGTGAAGACGTCGTACGCGGTGCTTGACGAGGTTGACGAGATGATCCGTGACGCGATGCGTGAAATCCTCGACGAGGACGAATCGTGAGTTTCTTCGTCACCATCTTCATGGTGTTCATGTCCATCTTCTTCCCCCCAGCACCTGCTGGGGGGGAGGGATGCGACCAGTACACGATGCTGTTCACCTACTACGAGATGCCTCTCGAGCGTTCGGTTGCGATCTGCTACCGCGAGTCGAGGGGCTTTTCGCATGTCATCAACTCCGATGATCCCAACGGCGGGTCGTTCGGATTGATGCAAATCAACGCGATTCATTTGCGCGACATCGAGGTGCGCCCGCACCTGTGGGACGGTGTCGAGCGATGCAATGTCGACACGGTCGACGATCTGCTGATCGGCTGGAAGAACATCTGTGTCGCGTCGCATTTGTACGCCCATGCAGGTTGGGAGCCGTGGGGTGGCTAGGCCAAAGCAGCCACCGCCGAAGTGGTGGCGGTGCCCCGCATGTTCTAACCGCATCGGGTTGTATGTGGAGGTGGCCGAACCTCCGATCTGTGCCCGCCATATCCGCGGCGGGAAGAAGATGCAGCCAGACAACTGACAACCTTGACCTTGACGCCATGCGGGGTGCCGATATACGGTGCCCTGCATGGCGTCTTTGCATTTGTCCCTCGAAACTTCCATCGCTGCCACGATGGAGCGTTACGGTCGGCTCAAGTCTCTTGACCAGATCACGATCGCAACGCAGTTGAACGAGGTGCTGCTCGACGCCCAGTCACAAGTGGCATCTATTCGGCGCGGAGCAATCAGGACACTCCGCGCCGATGGTTACACCCTGAGCGAAATTGCTGGACAATGCGGGATGACTCCCCAACGCGTCCATCAATTAGAGATCGGTGTTGACCGTCGTGACAAGTCCTGAAACATTGAACAACAACAACCTCATCCTTGATAGCAGTCGCGTCACAGAATCCCGCTTACAGACCGACTCCCCGTCTTTTACACGGAGGTTCTGCTGGCATTCGTCTGACATCAAGGTTGGGCTATAGCGAAAGGGAAGACATGCCAGTAGAAAATCAACCTCTTGTCGACGAGTATCTGGGCTGGGTGGAGCATCGTGCTCGACTCGCACGATCCTCTGTTGACCAGTACCGAACGGTGCTTGCGAAGTATGTCGAATGGTTAGGTGATCGCTCGGTGAGCGATGTCACGTTCACCGATGTCGAGGACTTCGGGAACCGTGACCGTGACGGCGGTGTTGCGCCGTCGGCGGCGACTGCACGCCGTGACATCATTGTGGTGCGCGGCCTACATCAATGGGCACACGAACGTGATTACCCTGTGCGTAGCGTCAAGTCCGCTCGCTCACCCAAGGTGGTCGGTCGTACACCTAAACCTGTTGATGATGATGTGTGGGCGCAACTGTGGGCGTCAGACATGTGCGATGACGACCGCTGGTGGCTCGGCGTTGGCTACTTCTTTGGTTTGCGTCGCATCGAGATCGTGACGATCTCTGCATCATGTGTTGATCTTGATCGTGGCGAGATGACGTTCGTCCGCAAAGGCGGGTCGACGCAACCAATCGAGTATCGGGCGATGATTGAGATCGTGGCCGACGAGTTGCCCCATGTGTCTGATGGCTGGGAAAACTTTCTTGGCTTGTTCGACGACATGGTACGCTCACGCCCAGATGACGAATGGCTGTGGCCTGAATCAACAGGAGTCGTTGCGAGCGATTGCGTTCGCCTGAACAAGAGACTTGTCCGTCGACTGCTTCCCAATGCGGGGCTGCCAACGGATGCTGTCACCCCCCACAGGTTGCGTCACTCGTGTGCAACGAATCTATTGCGTGCAGGCGTGGAGCCAGCGTTCATCATGGATGCGCTGTCGCACAGCGACATCACGACAACGATGAAATACATGAAGACGTCAGGTCAACTGGCGAGATGGAAGGACAGAATTACATGAGCGGCGACCCCGATCCAAAATTGGTCGACGATCAACGCGAGCAACAAGTAATTGAGGCGTATCAACGTGGCGACAAGTTGCGGGACATCACAACCGCACTCGATGTGCCGCGTTCCACGGTGTATTACATCTTGGAAAAGCACGGGGTGACGTCGAACCGCGTGCAACGCGGTCGCCGTCTCGGCGGTGGCGATCAAGAACTTGCACAGTTGTATGACTTGATTGACGCACAGCAGCGCGTGATTGACCAGTTGCGTCACGAGATTGCGCGACTGAAGAACGAGTGATACGCGGGCGCAACAAAAAACGGATTGCATGGACATTCCGTTGCTGACAGGGCTGTGGCAGCGTTGTTACGCTGCCGCATACCAGAGGGGCGGCGATACCCGCCAGCCGCCCCGACATAGTCGATCGGGGCCACCTGAGGGGTGGCCCCGATCTCTGCCCGACCGACGAACTAGTGTTCGTCAAGGGTGACCTAGATACCAATTGGAACAGACTGAAACCAACGCCACATGGGAAGGAACCAGAGATGACACGAAACGACAACAGCAAGGTGGGTAACGACTGTGGTGTGGGTGCACACGACGAGGATTGCCTGTGCGATGTGACAATCGAGACGATCACACAGATCGCCCCGATTGACCCAGAACGATTCTGGGGGATGCGGTTTGCGTTGGAACGCAAACATGATCTTGACAGCGCAGAGTCGATCCTCGATCTCTTGGAAGCACTCGCTCTTGCCAAAGACGCAGCGGTCAACATGGCGAACTTCGACAATGTCGATGCACACGGCGTTGTCCGTGCCTCGTCGGAACTGAAAACACAAGTCGAGCAATGGGTACGCGACGGCAACTCGATCATCGATGCGCCACGCGCATTCTCGACATCGTGGGCAAATGTCCTTGCAGCCATCACCAAAGGAACACCGTCAACGGTGTGGTCATGGTCAGAGCCAATGTGGGCACAAATCGAGGACTGGGTGATGGCACACGACGAATGGCAGGGGTATCGCGCCTGTATGCGTACGTTCAAGATCGAACGTGGCGCAGCAATGACGATCGAGCGTCTGTACCGCCATGCGTCACATGCTGAAGGCTCAGGTGCTGCGTCAGCGATCAGGTCGCTGCTGTTGCGCTCTCCGCGCCAGAAGAACTCGTGGGTGGTCGCTAAGTGCGCGGAGTTGGGGTACACGATCGCCCGCGCCGATGTGACCGCGATGCGGTCACGGCTGCGCGAGCAGAACATGTTGCCTGCGCGCGGACAGAAGATGTCCGATTGGAGAGCCACCCAGCCCTGACATGGCTGTCAAATCAATGCCACACTTGATGTCGAAGCCCGCCCCCGTCCCCCCTTCCCTGCGAGGGGCGGGCTTCACAGAGGGTTCGACATGAACGACGAATGGAAGTGGATGTCACGCGACGACGAAGACTTCGAAGTGTGGATGGAATACGGGATCCGCATGCAGTACTGCGGGCCAATCGTGTGCCCAATCCACGACGGTCTACCCCTCACGATCGCTGAAGAAGAACTCGTCGAGTACGAAGAACTGTGCATCCCAATGGTTCGCATCTACGACTCGACAGCAACCGCCAAAGCGGTGCCTGCAAATCATTCGCCGTCGGTGTGGAGAAACCCGTGGCGCGACGACCTGTAAACCTCGCCCTCATCTTCTTGGGCGACCTGCTCTACAAAACAGTTGACCGCATTGTTGCGTGGCGACTGGAACAACTCAGGAGAAAAACACAGAGATGATCACCGAAGTAATCGACGACACCACACACATCTGGTTCCGACAGTCATGGCTCGACACCGCGTTCCGATGCCCTGAGCGTGGCCGTCAGGCCATCGTGAAACCAGAGTGGGACGAAATGACATCCGACTCCGCGCTGATTGGCACCGCTGTCCACCACGGCATCGAACAGTTCTTGCATGGCAACGTCGGCTCGCCCACACAGATCGCTGGCGAAGCCGAAGGGTTCTTGTCGGGCTACACCGACGACATCAAATGGACGAAGTACGAACAGTTCGGTGACCTCGTCGACCAAGCAACCGTGTGCTCGCAAGGCTGGGTCAACGACATCCTTCCCCACCTGCCGAACCTCGACGACGCGCAACCCGAAGTGAATTTCAAAATCCCGTTGTGGTCGCAGCACGGCTACACGATTGGGATCACAGGCACCATCGACCTTGTCGCTGACGGCCAACTGTGGGACTGGAAAACATCTGCCCGTGTCTACAACGCACGCGATAAGCAGAAGCATGCGATTCAGCCAACGATCTACGCGATGGCTGCTCTCAACTCTGACCTTGTGACCGCAAATTCTTTTCCAATGGATTTCACCTACGGGGTGATGATCCGCGGCTCCAAGCCAAAGGGACAAATTCTGAAAGTGACCCGTTTCCAAGGTCACGCAGATTTCGCGACAAAGCGAATGATGCAACTTGTCGACATGTACCACTTCTACGGACTCGACAAAACGTGGCCGATGAACGACGACCACTTCTTATGCAACTCGACATGGTGCCCGTGGTGGTCGATTTGCAAAGGCTCACACCTGTCCGCCGCTCACGACCGCGTGGGCGACTAACCCCAGAAAGAGGGGACTACACAACAATGGATACCAGAGACATCAGCATTCTCACTCAGGTCGCATTCAAAGGTGCGATCGAAGTGTGCCGCGACGGCATTGGCAGCGACCAAGGGAACCTCGCGTTCATCGAGACACTCACGTTTCTCGCTGACGCACTCACCCAAGAAGTTGCCACACGCACAGGATCCTCTGCCCCAGCCCCCGCGGCTGTGGCCGCGGCGGTCGCAGAAGTGTTCCCGAACGCCACACCTGTCGCGCAGGCCGCACCACAGCCCGACGGCGACGTCGAGATCATCCGCACCAAAGATGGTGCCCCGTTCGGTGACACGCCCGCATGGTTGATCTCCGCAGCAAAGGCCAAGGGTGTCACCAAGGTGTTTGACAACCGCAACCGTCTCGCACAGAACCCGAAGTTGCCGTGGTTCAAGTCGCCCGCCGACCAAGGTGAGGTGGCGTTCTGGCCTCCGAAGGGTGTTGCGAACGCCTGATGGAAAACATGTCCGCAGAGGACGCGTTGGCAGCGTGGGCGACGTTCGAGTCGCCCACGCCACCAGCGTCTGATTCACCAAAGTCATACGAGCATTACCGCCCATTGGCTGACGCCGCGACGGCGTTCGTCAAAGAGGCTCAGGACTCCCGCCGTATCTACACGGGCATGGACGTCCTTGACCAGCAGATGCGCGGCATCGGGGCTGGTCACTTGTGCCTGATTGTTGGCTACAGCCACTCAGGCAAAACACAGGTGCTTCTTTCATGGCTGCGTCACAACCGTGACAAAAAGATCGCCATGTTCATCCCAGACGAGCCAGCACCTCTCGTTCTCACCAAACTCACCGCTGTCACCCATCGCATCCCCGCACGAGAACTTGAAGCCCGCGTCGCCGACGGCGACCGTGACGCCATCGAGATGCTGCGAGCCACGGCGACAGACGAGTTCCCCAACCTTGCAGTTTTCGACAAGCCCCTCACCCCATCGGTTCTGGAACGCGGCTACAACGAAGTGTCCGACGTCTGGGGCCAAGAACCTGACCTTGTCATTGTCGACTACGTCGACCTTGTGCAAGCGGGCGAAACCGCACAATCGAAGTTCGATCTGCTGAAAGGATTCGGGTCACGGCACGAAGTGCCGATGATCGCGATCCACCAAACTTCACGTTCGTCTGGTGCCGAAGGTCGACGACTCACCATCGCGTCAGGTAACTACGGCGGTGAACAGCACGCCACGTTCTTGCTAGGTGTGCGCCGTAAACGATCAGCGATCATGGCAGAGATCGACCTGCAACGGGAGAAAGCCGAACGAGGCTCAGAAGCCGCGTACGACAAGATCGCGGAACTGGAACACGACGCCCACATCCACCAGTACACGATGACCGTGTCGCTCCTCAAAAACAAGAGGCCAGGAGGTGGACTCGTCGAAGAGTTCGACCTTGAGATCGACCAAGACACAGGAGCGTTGTACGAACTAAGTCACGGCGAACTGCCATCACAGCACCTGTACAACATTGAACGTGAACGCGAAGCCCGTCGCGCAGACCCGACACCGCCCACATCGAAACCTGCGTGGTCGCAGCCACGCATCATCGAAGGCGAGTTCTGATGGCGATCGCATTCGGCCTCGACGTCAACGATCTTCCTGACGGCGCGACACCACTTGAAGTTGTCGGTGCAGTCAAAGTGTTGAACAGCGACGGCGAACTTGAACTGTGGGGGTTCCAATCGGAAAACGTCACGTTCTGGGAAGCATCAGGGATGCTGCGCGTCGCAATGGCCGAATACGAAAACAACATCACCATGTACCACTTCGACTTTGGCTCAGAGGACGAAGATGATTGATCTCGTCGACAGGTTCCTGCATCTGTTCCGCGGACGCGGAGACTGCTACGGATCATGGACAGGTGGCTGCATCAAGCAGCCACTCACCCGACGCCAATTCGAACAACACCTCACCGACGGCCCATACATCGGTGTGTACCCGCTCGTCTCCGACCGTGTCTCATGGGGCTGCATCGACATCGACGGCAAAGACTTCGGTCACCAATGGGACAACATGTGGGCACTCGCCCGCAACCTCACCACCGTGCTCCGTGTCAAAGATGTAGTTGCACACACCGAACGCACCCAGAACGGCTACCACCTGTGGGTGTTCCCCGACGCCCCGCTTGTCCCTGCATCCCACATGCGTCGAGCACTCATGGCCGCATGCAAAGCAATCGGCTACGACCCCAAAGAAGTGAACCCGAAACAAGAGAAGGCAGTCGGCGTAGGAAACTACGTCCGTCTGCCGTACTACGGGGCGATCAGCAACGGGACACCTGAAAGCCGTTTCTTCGTCGACCCTGAAGGGTTGCCTCTCGACTTCGAAGAATCCCTCGCTGTTCTAGAACACGGCAAAACCGACCCCAAGTGTCTGGCGTCGCTGTCCGAACTATGGCAACCCCCCGCTGTTACACGGCTGGTCAACACGAACAACACGTTCGCGAACACATCGTTGATGACAGGGCGTGAATACACGATCTGGCGTGACGGCCCATTTGAAGGCAACGACCGATCAAGCACTCTCGTCCGCCTTGCCCGACTCATGCTGGAACGCGGCATCCCCACGAACGAGGTGTTCCCCATCTTGAAATCCGCGGACGAACGGTGGGGCAAGTACTACACGCGTGACGACTGCGACAAACAGATCGCAACAATCATCGAACAAGTGGTGGCACGGATCGATGGCTGATTTCCATATCGATTTCGATATCAAGCCGTTCCCAAAGGAACGGCCAAGGGCAACAAAAGGTGGCCGCGTCTACACGCCTGCCAAAACGATCAACTACGAAAAGGAACTACGCAACCTGTTCCTTCAACAAGTTGGCGACACCTTCGAACCATTCGACGGGCCGATCTCCGTCAAGGTTGACATTGCAACGGACAAGGTGTCCATAAGTGTCACCGCTGTCGACCACAAACCCAAAGGGATGCGCGGCGACCTCGACAACTACATCAAAGCAGCACTCGACGCCCTCAACGGGTTCGCATGGGGAGACGACCGACAGATCGTCCATTTGGACGCTCGGAAAGTTGGCCCATGAAGGAATACAACTCGCAAACCTTCGATAAGCGTTTCGGCTATCTCGGAGACACCGCTGAAGCAGCGTTCGACCGCGTGTACCCGAAACATCATCAACTTGGTTTGAACAGGCCACCGTTCTCGATGCGAGGAATGGATCCTGTGTTGCGTTACACGCCCGACAGGATGCTGTCCACGGGACTCGTGGAAGTCATGGCAATCGGCCATGACAACACGTTGAAGATCAAACACGAAAAAGTTGACGCCCTGAAAATGTGGGCGAAGATCGCCAGCGTCGACCTGTTCGTCTACCACAAGCCGAAGAACCTGTACTGGCAGGCACCACTCACCAAATGGGTGCGACGTCTCGGTGCACACGGCGTCGAATCAGAATTCGACGACGGCAAAACGTACATCGGACTCAACGCGGAACATTTCCCTGCTGAACCGATCGGGGTTCCTCATGCCGAATCGTGAGTTCCCCACACACATCACCGAATGGGCAAGAGCCAAACCAGCAAACCCCCTCGACGCCGAAACGTGGCCCGAAGCCACCGTGCGTGAAACGACCTTCACCCGCCGTCCAGAAACGGCGATCCAAGCGTTAATGGAATCAGGCCCATGCGACGAACCAGAAACATCACTTGAAGAAATCCAACTCGTACGCGAAGTAGTTGCCGAATCAATCAGCCAACTACCCGAACGCCTCCGTTACGTCATCGACGCCGTCAACAGCGAACGCGTATCAATCCGCCAACTCGCAGCCCGCATGTCCATGTCGAAATCACAAGTTCATCGGCTCGTCGACCAAGCAGAAGAACAACTTCGCCTACTACTCATCGGACACCCCATCATCAGAAGGAGACTCGGTTTGCCCGCCGACAACTGGAACCAAGCAGCACTCGACATCGTCGACATGCTGTGCCCCGTAGGGAACGGCACAGACGACGAACAACTCATGCACATACTCGCCGCGCTCGAAGACATGCGAGCCAGATTCCATCTCGGATCAGACGACGCACAACTCTTCTCCGACCCCGCATTCAAAATGGGTCGAGCCGCATCAGGCTGGCTGGACAACCACGGCATCTGGGACGTCGACTCGATGCACGCACTCCTATGCCGCAAACAAGCCGACTACGGACACGGCAACATCACCACGTTCGGAGCACGCGGAGTTGTCGTCCGACTATCCGACAAAGTTGAACGACTCAAAAACCTGACGTCAAACCAGAACCACCCGCAAAACGAATCGATCGTCGACACCTACGACGACATCGTCGGCTACTGCACAATCCTGCTCATGCTCGCCAACAACACCTTTGGACTGGAGTTAACCAATGACTGACACCACCCCCGACACCCCCGACACCCCCGACATCAACCAACTAGAAGCAATCGTTCTCGGCATCCTCGACGGCCTCGCAACCGTGCTGTCCCCGCAAGTAATGCAAATCATCACCGACCGCGCAGCACAACACCTGCAGCCCGATGAATGACCCCGACCTCGACCAAATCAAAACCGACCTGAGAGCACTCCGCAAAGAAGTCCGACGCAGAGGACTACCGCTCTCAATGATCGGCAAAATCAAAGTCGTCGAAGCACTACTCCCCATCGTCAAGGAGAAACGTGGCTGACTGCTCCAAAGCAACAGGGTGCAGGAACTGCGGCAAGCCCCTCAAAGGGCGACGCCGCATCTACTGCACCAACAACTGCCGCTACGACTACTACGCCAACCACAAATGGTCATCAGCGAGAGAACGTGCCCGCAACCGTGTCCGCTACTACGAATGCGAACATTGCCACGAGCACTTCCAAAAAGTTGAAGTGAACCACATCATCCCCGTCAGAGGTAAACGCAACGAATGGGGATGCCACCATCATCAAGAAAACCTTGAAGTGCTATGCCACGACTGCCACGTTGCAGCCACACGCAAACAACGCGCCGAAGGTTACTTCGACTGAGGTTCGCCCTCGCAACACGTTCCCTTATGCCCGCACTCTGGACATCGCCAACGACATTGCACAGGCGGGTACTCGCAACCACAGTTGTCGCACTCGACCATCACGACGTCTTCTCGATCAACTTGCGCCAAGTCTTCGGGCCACAAATAGCGTCAACCTTCAAGCCGTTAGCCCGCTGGAATCTGCGGACGGATTGTTCGGTCTTCCTGCCGAACCATCCGTCCGCTAGGGTGAGATAACCAGCCTTTGTTAGACGGGTCTGCATTTCACGCACAGCCTTGTTGCCACGCATGCCTCGACGGCAAGTCTGTCGACGATAATCCTCCACAGGCTTCGACACAGGTTCAGGCTTCGACGGCTTCCCAGCCTCGAAGTCCAGAACCGCCTGAGGCAAATTGTCGCCACGCACATACCTGATGTGCCACGGCTCAGACTGCAACTCCCACGAAAACCCAAACCTGTGAGCATTCTCAACCAGCCACGGGATTGCAGGCCCAATGTATTTCGCCCTTGACGGATGATCACCCAACGCAGTATCGATCGCCAAACCCCAACCGTGGTTCGATGTTGCAGGCGTAGCCGCCGCCGCAACACCCCGCTTCTTGTACCAGCGTTTCCCGTTCCACTTGCGTGACCCCTTCAACGTGCATTTCGCAGGGTTGTACGCAGGCAGGTAGCGCGACAAAAAGAGCGACTCCTGCCGATCATAAGTGCGGTAAATCCTGCCCGTATAAATCAGATCAAAGCCAGCGTCCTTCGCGGCGGCAACAAGCGCAAACCATGCGCGTGCCGCCGTCTTTTCCAACTTGCCCCACGGCGGGACTTCAGTCAGGATCGAGTCGGGCAACTTCCCGTTCACCATCCCATGCAAAGAAGATGGTCGAACAACTTTCTCAATTGGCAGTTTCACACAACTATGGGCAAAACGTCCCCGCTAGTTCTCCCGTGTCCGACGACGCATCTCCGCTTCAATGACCTGCGGGGACAACTCGCGGACAGGGATACCCAGATAGTTCGCCCATGACTGCGCTTCACGACCCGAATACCTGTCACCCAAACCCAGCAGACGTTGCGCCTGCGCCAACGGAGGCGCAATCGACCGTGCCGCATACGACAACTTCTCTGGCGTCCCACCGTAGAACGGCTGATCAAAGAACAAGTTCTTGTCGAACAGCATCGTTTCCAACGGCACCTTCAAGAACGGAGTGAAGTCCGTCAACGCCCGTTTCGGATCCAACGGGTTGAACTTCGACACATCTTCAGCAAGGTTCACGAACGGAAGATCAGGAGTCAACGCGATGTCGTTGCCACCAAACAGCCCAACATCGCGGGCACCGATGAAACCCATCCGTTCCCGAATCCACTTAGGCACAATGTCGTTCTCTTCGTCCTGAGCGAAGTTGTTCACAAAGTTGCGGTAAATCGCGTACGCCTTCGGGCGTGTCAACATCTGCTGAATCTGCAACGGGGCGTTACGCGAAGCAAACACATAGAACGGAACCAACTGTTTCGCTGCCCTGTCGAACTTCGACAACTCTGAGTAGTCGAAGTGAAGACGGGCAATACGACCGATCGCTTGATCAAGGTTCGCTCCGCCGCGAACCGCAGCCAACGCCGCAGCGAAACGGATCGGCCCTTCCACATAGTTTTCGCCAGCCGACCTCGACGCACGAACAGCCCAGTTGTCCAACGCTTTACGTTCCAACTTGAACGCACCCTCGCGGGCACCAATTTCCTCGACACCGAAACGACCCGCAACACCTGAACCGAACGTCGCTTCCAAAGCCAGACGTTCCTCGTCACCCAACGACTCCATCGCCTGCTTGCCACCACGACGGATATCACCCCAAATACGGAACGCGTCCATGTGGTCACGCAAACCAACACCGTCAGAGAAGTTCATAAACCCTGCGGACATCATGTTGCGAACATGAAATCCTGGGGTCAACGTCGCATACGTCTTGAAGAAACGGTTCGCGTACGCGAGGTACTTCATAAACTCGCCGTTATCCAACGAGCGTTCAAAGTTCCGCAACGCGTCAGCGACAGCCGATGTCACCTGAGGGCCAGCATCACCCAACAGATCTGGCCCCAACTGCTCGAAACCATCGCGGTACACACGTTTAAACACGGGAGCAGCAAGACGTTGCTGATCCGCAGCCTCAATCAACGAATCGAAGAACAACAGATCGTTCTCTGACGCTTTGACCTGCTTCAACATCCCCTCGTACTCGTCAAGCAACCCGTAAGTGCGAACCGACCAGTTGTTCAAACCGTTCTTCTGAACCTCGCGACCCAACCCAGTCACAATGTCCCCGAAATCGCGAGCAGCCTGAGAATTCTTGAACTGCTTCGGCGCAGTCTTCACAGCCTTCGCCTTCGCCCTCAAACCCTTCGCAACCTCTTCACGAGCCTTCGCCCTGTCTGTCCACAAACGATTCGCCGACTCACGGGCTTGGGCTGCACGATCAAAACGTGCAAGCCCAGCCGCTTCCAACTCGTCAACACGAGCAACCGCTTCCGTCGCCGCCACAAAACGAGAAATCTGATCCTCAACACCAGACTCTGCTTGCTGCGCAGCACGGTTCAACGACTCAGGTGTTTCAATCAGCGAGTACGGATCAAACTCCGCCTGCTGCACCCGTGTCGCCAACCTGTCAGCCTCACCGCCCTGCGCCAACTCGATACGCCGCGACACGCTGTTTAGTTCCTTCTGCGCGGCAGGCAAACGATCACCCATCTCGCGGATAAATTCACGCAGCCCCTCGCGACGCTTCGCAGCAACCTGATAACGCGACACAGGATCAACCGTGTCAAACCCCAAAGCGTTACGCCACGAATTAATCGTCCCGTCAGGAGTCACCTGTGACGTCTGACGGGCAACACCCTGCGCATACGCGGCACGCGAACGGTTCCTCGCCATCCGCTGCTCAAACGACCTGACCGATTTACCCAAGTTCTCAGGCTTCAAAAAGTCGTCCCACAACTTCGCTGCTTCCGCGTAACTACTCCGCGTGTTCTGCATCCTGCGTGCAACGTCACGGGCACGATCCCAAGTGATCGAATCACCAAGAATCGTTTTGATCTCAGCCGCAGCAGTATCAACCGCGGCGGCTGTTTCCTGCCTGATCTCCGCGTAGCCGACACGCCTCAACCAGAAATCGTCAACAAACTCGATCGGTGCCCCACCCGTATCAACAATTTCTGAACCAGTTCTCGTCGCAGGCAACGCGTTGTCATCAACAGCGTTCGCCATCCAATCCTCACGCTGCCGACGAACCTTCGTGTCTTCCCTGTACTTGACAACAAGCCCACCCAAAGTGTCATTTTCGGTAACCGTCACATCATCGCCAAGCACCCATTTCTTACCGTTCGCGTCAACAACAACCATCCGACCCTTGTCATCAAGAGTCGGAGCGGAAGCCCCAACGATCACAATCGGATCATCCTTGTCGACAACAAGGTGCATGTCACCCGCAGAAGCAGAACCCCTCGCAGCCGTCTTCTGCTCAATCTCTTTGAAGATCGCCCGATGCGCTTCCTCGCGACGCTTCACATCATGCATCCGTGCCGCAATTGCATGCATCTGGTCATCGATCTGTCGACGCAACTCCTTCACCTGTTTCTCAGACAACTCGACAACTTTGCCGTCAGCCACACGACGCGACACACCCAACATGTCAGCATCCTGTTTCGCTAGCCCGTCGTAATACTTGCGCACATCCTCCGAAGACCTAGCCAACGCACGTTGGAACGCCGTATCAAACGCCTCTTCGGTCACAGCACCAGCAGCATCAGTTGGTAGCAGCCCCTGATCAATGGCAGCGTTCACACGGGCAATAGCCGCACCAATCACAGACGCTTCAACAAGTTCATCCATGTCGCGCACATCAGCCAAACGCGAATTCGTTTGCTGATTCAACTTCGCCAGACGACCCGCCTCGTCGTACAAATCATGCAACGACCCGCGAGCAGCCTTCTCCGCGCCACCAATCTGCGAATCAATGTCTTGCAGACGTTCCGAATAGTAAGCAAACCAGTCATCCCATTGCGGATCCCTCGCAGCGCGAGGATCAGCAATGTTGTACTTCGCAACCTTTTCCTTCGCCTCGCTGAGAAGACGTTCACGAATCACACCCAACGTCTTGATACGAGCAGCAAGGTTCCGATGAGCCTGCTCTGCAGGCAACATCCGCGGGTTCGCACCAAAATCAATCGGGGCGACAGCACCTCCCGTACCCACAGCACGACCGCTCAACACCCGATCAGCCAACTGGCCTTTCAACTGCTGCCAACGAGAAGCAACCTCTGCAGGGACACGGTCAAGCATCTGCTCCGTCACCAAAGAATCGTCAAGAACAGAGTTCAACGACCTAATAATTGCTGTACGCCGACTTCCATTCGTGAACGGCATCGTGTCAATCGCTTCAACCAACGCGTCCCGCTGGGCGTTCGCGGCATCAGCCGCGACACGATCAGCACCCGTCAACCCAGACACCGCACGCTTACCGAACAACTCGTCGTTCAACTTCGCGACAGAATCCATCTCGCGCCACAACTCGGGCAACGTCGCAGCGTCAGCATCAGTTGGGACACCCTTAGCGATCTCTCTTGACTTCTGCGCCAAAGCCTGACGTTCGGCACGAAAATCAAGAGGCGACGACTTCAAAGGAGTGCCCGCCTCTGTCGCAGCACCCAACGCAATCGGGCTGTCGCCCTTAACACCTTTCGCTGCCTGCTCGGCGCGAGCCACAGCAGCCCTGCGGGAACGCCAGCGAACATGCTGATCCGTTGACCTGCGGATTGTTCGTGGCTGATAACCCTTTTCCAATTTGCGCATCGTGCGAACCGTTTCACGCAAACCATCCAACTGGCGGCGAGCCTCCGCCACCGTCAACACGCCAGACGTCTTCGCTGTTCGAGGCTGACCAAACAGAGCAGGATCAATTTCGACAGACGCGACAGCCAACTCGTCGTAACGACCTAACTGTCGCTCCAAAAGCGACAGGTGGGTGTCAATCTTTCGCGCTTCTTTCGAATAACCAGCGAACGTCTCCAACGCCACGCTCACATCTTCAGGCAGAACCTGATACACCGCATCCAACTCTTCTCGGATCGCAGCAACCGTTTCCTTAGCCGCCGCCAACTGCTCCGCTTTCTTTCCAGCAGCCATCTTCTTCGTGGCCCCAGCCTGCGTTTGAGGTGCTTGGAAGAAACGAGGATCGCGAGGATTCGACGGCAAACCTAAACCCCTACGGACATGGGAAAGCATTGTCGCATCAATGTTCCCCATGTCAATCATCCACAACGTCCGCTGCGCGTCATCCATCAATTGGATTGAACGATCAGTCAACTCGTCCAACCGCTGCTGGTAGTAACGCATCCACTCGTCAAGATCCCGATTCTTCGGGCGAGAATCCAACATGCGCTGATACGCACGCTCGCTTGCTTCTTTCGTGCGACGAATCGGATACAACACATCGGCTTTAGCAACAGAAGGTTTCGCAGCCAACGAATCAAGACGCGCAATCTCACGATCAATGCGGTCGATCTCTCCTTGCACCTTCACCAGATGCTGCGTCAAACGCTCAGGACTGTTCTCGATAGCACGCTGACGCTTAATCCGCTCATCGTCCAACAACTCGCGGACAGTACGCCCAAACAAATCATCGTCAACGACGCGATCCAAGAACGCTTCGGCAGCATCATCTGCAGACCGTCGCGCCTCATCAAACGAGGCAGCGGCCTTGTTGCGGCCACGCGTAGCGTTAGCCAACCTACGGATCACATCATTGCGTTTCTTCAAAACTTCTTCAGGCAACAAAAACGGATTGGCACGGTTGAAGTTCTCAAACAGTTCCACAACATTTGCCGTCACCACCTGCCCAGACGACATCGGCCCCGACAGAAACCCGTTCGTAATCCCATACTCAGACAACATCGACCGAACATCAGCGAAAGCCGCATCGCGGGCATCATTCGCCAAACGCAACGACTCCTGACCGCGAGCAATACCCTCACGGATACTCGCCGCCGTGTCCGCTGCAGACTGGCTTGGCTGCGGACGAGACAACGCATCTTCCAACGCATCAATCTCGCCATCCAACATGTCGGCACGCGCCGAATACGAATTCGGTGGAACAAACACATTGTCCGCATCAAGAATCTGAGGCAAAAGCCTGTCAGGGTTCGCATCAGCAAACGCCTGAGCAGCAACCTCAGGCGAACGCGCAATCAACGCAAGATTGTCAATCTCGCCTTCAAGCCGTGCCTGCTCCGCAAGTAGGCGCGGCAACATTCGCTGATCCTCACGGATCTTCTGCAACCGCGTCTTCTCCGAAGCCAACTGCTTCGCAACCTTCTCCAAACGACCCTGCACAACATCAGGGCCAGTAACAGCCGCCTTCGCACGCAAATCCGACGCCTGCTTCTCAAGACGATCAACAGCAGACTGCGCCGCAGCAGCCTGCTTCTCAAACCCGTCCCGTAACTCCGAATACGCCTTCTTGAACGTCGCCAACTGTTTCTGCGGTGACTGATCTTTCGACCAGTTGCCAATCATCTGGCGAATCTTCGCCCCGACAGCATCCTGACGGTCAGCGAACAACAACACATCATCGGACAGGCTCAACCGAACATTCGCAGCAGCCTCCGCAGTTTCACGCAACAACGACTTCTGCTGCGCCTGCACCTCTTTCTTCCTTGCTGTGAAAACATCCCGCAACTCCTTGTTGCGGATCTTCATCAAGTCCTCGTCGGGAATGAAATCAAACGCGTCCTCGCTCACCGTCGACAAATTCGACTCACGCAAACGCTTCACCGCATCCAACACACCCGACGCCTCAGACGCCTGACCCATATAACGCGCCATCAACAACTGGGCGTCATCCTCCAAGAACTTCTCAGGGCCACCACCGAACGCTTTACGCATCGCATTGTTGATGTCAACAATCGAACCCGATCCGAAATCGACATCGACACCGTTGAACTTGTACTTCCCACCCTTAAACACGCGTTCCATCGCGACTGTCGGCCCAGCAGTCAGATCGATGCCAACCGCCTTGCGGAACTCGACAGCGTCAGCAGAATCACCCTTCAACCAGTCCCACGCCCGACGAGTCCAAACGTGAGGCACATACGCAACCCCTTGACGTTCCATCTCGATCGAACCAATACGGGCACCACGACCAACAAGATCCTCACGGATCTGAGTCAAAACCTTCCCGAAAGCAGTCGCATCGCCACGCTCCGTGGCATGCGTCAACGCAACACGCTGCTGCTCATCCATGCCGTCAAACAACCCTTTGGCTGTCGACTCGTAACCCCTGAAGAACTTGTTCTTTCCTGCCTGACGGGCGTTCACATACGCCAACACCGTTGCGGCCTCAGTTGGCCGCATCGGGCCAGCACCTTGCTGCAACGTCTTATAGACGCCCTCAAGCCCCTCAGGCTTACGGGAAATCTTCGTCCACCAATCAGACGACGTCACCGCGTTGCGGCCACGAGCCATCGTGTTCCCGATCGCACGATCAATCCCGCCTGTCCCCGCAATTCTTTGCCCCATGAAACGCAGACCGCGCTGCCCAAGGCCATAAGCCTCGCGCTGCGCGGCATCAGACACCGCCGAACCACCAAGACGACCAATTGCAGCGACAGTCGCGTCGTCGGCACCCTGCAGAGCAGCACGGCCAGCAGTAGCAAACCGCCCCTGCCTGCCCGCCGCACTCATCCCTTTACGCACACCAGCGTTCGCCCCACCCGTCACATACGTCAACGGGTCGAGAAGAACATCGCCTGCGAAACCAATCGCACGGTCAACCCATTTGTTACCCGTCACATCGCCCGTGATTGTTCCGAACCCGAACGTCGGGTCATCGAACTGCTGTTTGAAATCGCTCCACGACGCATCACCATCGGTAATGCCAACCGCGTCCAAACCTTCTTTCAGACCAGACACGATCGCTCGACGAGGCATGTCGAGCACGTTCAATCCTTTAAGGACAGCACCCCCAATGTTGCCCCACACGCTTGAACCACCCGACCCACCATTGTCGATAGGTGTGCGGTCGCGCTGCTCCCAGTATTCGGCTGCGCTCATTGATGACTGGTTGTCACGAACGGGATCACGTTGCTGCCCGTACGCAGCCGCACGACCAGCCTGCGGGATACGAGAAGTTACAAGACCGCTATTAGGGGTACGCCCTGAAACCAGTCCGCGCAGAATGTCGTCAAGATTTGCCATCAATTAAATGGACGAATCGTCCCTGTTTCAGGAACCAAACAGGCTTTGTCCAGCCCCAAGGAACTGGCGTGCAGCCGTAGACCGCGGCGTCACGCCTTTCGACTCCAAGAACTTGTTCAACGTGTAAGCAATACGAGCCTCACGCGTCACCGCGTCCTTGTCCTCTTTAGCCTTCTTCACAAAATCAGCCGTCTCACCGCTCATCTCGTAATCCTTGCCAGCGTTGTTGTTACGCGCCTTCGACAAATCACGACGAGTTTCGGACTCGAAAACATCCAGCAAACCCTCACGGGTCGCATTCGCAAGACGATCCTGTTTCTGGCCCCACGCAGGAGTCGCCTTACGAATCCTGTCCGCACCCTCTTGGAAATACGGATCCTCCGCGTCAAACCCGACGCCAAGCGTCGCAGTTGTCATCTCCTCTTTTGTCAACGGCTCATCGTAGAAATAGAACTTCCCGTCAGGAGCCATGTACGTCACACCCTCAACAAGTTCGTTTGCAACTCGACGGCCAGATGACGCAGGAGGCGCAGTCGTAGCGTTCACCTCTTCGGGTGTCGTTGCAAAAATGTCGCCGTACTGAGGGACAGGCTGGGGTTGCGGCCCCAGCGGTTCCTCCAAAGAACGGATATACGCGTCCATTGCCGACTCCATGTACGCATCGGTATCACCCATGCGGTCATCCAACGCCGCCATGCGATCATCTTTCAACGCAGACAAAGCAGGGGCACGAGACTCAGCGAACGCATTTGATGCATCTTCCAAATATGGGTTCAGCATGAACGCATCAAATTCCGTCCCGTACGAAGGCAACCCTAAACGAGAATCAACATCGTTGCCCGCGGACTCGGACACCTTGTCTTCAATCAAACTGTCGAACCAATCCGTAGCAGTTGACGACACCGTCTTGCGCCACGCATCGCGTTCGCCCGAATCGTTGAACGACACCAAACCCCGTTGCACCAAATCTTCTTCGACCTCGCGCAATGCTTCCGACGGCGACGAACCATCAAGAATTGCCTTAGCGACCAAACCTTCCCACGAGGTGCTCCCAGTCATCTCCGAAATCGCTTGAAGGCGTGCAATCCCCGACGGCGTCGGGGCAGGCCCGCCGTCCATTCCGTTCGCTGCACGAATCAGCGAAGCAATATCAGGCGACATCCAATCCTGCACCGTGTTCGTGTACTGGCTCATCGTCCCCGAATCAGGAGGCAACCATCCCTTAGTCGGGCTGTACTCCATCGGAGATTGCGGAGACAGCATCGATGACAACATCATCTGAAAATAGATGTCCCTCGAAGGGTCACCCGTCAAACTTGTGTCGCTCATACCGTCACCGTCCCAAGAAGAGAAGAAAGAACAGATGGGTCAATTGTTTGACCCATGCCAGCAGACTGCAGAATCAGGTTCAGCAACGCTTCAGTATTCGGCTGACCAGCGGCAGCGTTAGCAGCCGCCTGCTCATTGGCGATCTGGTTATTCGCCGCCAACCATTCGTTCATCACCGCCGCGTTGAAGTTGTTCGCCTGATTCTGGGCATTCCAACCCGCCATCGCGCCCTCATTGTTTGCCTGAGTGTTCGCAATGTTCGCGTTGTTGTCGATCGTTGACTGCGCCATCGCCCAATCGTTCAAACCGCCAGAGTTAAACATGTTCGCTTGGTTCTGATAACCAGCGTTCGCAGTAGAAGCATCTTGATTCATCCCCGCTTGCGTCAACGCCCAATTATTCAAACCCTGCGAGTTCATCTGACCCGCCTGATTCATCAACGCGTTATTCGACGCGTCGATGCCCATGTTGGATTGCAACTGCATGTTGTTCAACGCCGCTTCAGCCAACATGCGTTGCTGGTCGACATTGCTCAAACCAGCAGCCTGCGCCATCTGCGCACCCGACAACGACATGTCGCGTGCGCCACTCAACGCACGATCAAGCATCGCGCCACGACCAGCGAACAAATCCGCAACATTACGGACACCAGAATTAGCCGCACCCAACGCCTGCTGATACTGGTCGCCAACACCTTGGAGGGCAGCAAGTTGAGCCAACTCTGGTGACATCTGCTGACCCTCGGGAACAACATTGCCAATCGATGTTTGCTGCGGCTGCGACAACCGCTCGATGAGCGGGTTGAACGCGCCGCTCACAGTTTGCTGTGTTTGCGCAGCGATATCTGACAACGACTGTCGCAACGGGGAGAAATCCTGATACTGCAACAGAGTCGGGTTGAACTGTTGGTACTCGGGCAACTGCTGCGCTTGAACAGTTGCTGCTTCAACCGTGTTGAACGCAGGCAACTGCTCTGGCTGGATCTGCTGCAACGCTGGCATCGACGCAACCTGCTGCATCGCGGGAGCACCCATCTGCTGGAACTGTGGTGCCTGCTGCGGGCCAAAAGCACCCTGCCCCAAACCAGCAAGCATTGCCCCAACATTCCCGTACGACGAACCCCCACCACCAGTAGGAGGTGGCTCATTCATCGTCGTCCACCAATTTTCCAACGTCGAAAAGAAATCGTTATCCATCATGTCGTCGTCAGAACCCAACAGGCTCGCCATCGCGTCCTGACCGCTGTTTTGCACAGCGGTACTTGTCGGCTTCGGCTTCGATGTCGGCGCATACGAATAACCAGAACCGTCGTAGCCCACAACCTGAGGTGCAGCGACAGTTGGGCGACCCGAACCAAACCCAGATGTGTTCCCGTTACGCCCTAACGGGTCTTGTTGCCTTGGAGCCATCAGTAGCCACCTCCATACATCGATTGCAACTGCTGCAAACCAGTTGCCGTGTTCGCGATCTGCTGCGCTTTCTGAAACTCCAGATCATCCATCGTCTGCTGATAAAAATCGTCGTACAACGCCTGCTGCTGATCAAAGTTCGAAATGCCCGCGTTGAAATCTTCCTGCATCTGACCCATCTGCTGCGTGTAATCTCCGACGTAATTCGCCATCGCACGCTGCATCACACCCGACTGGATCCCACCGCCACCCATCCCCCGCTGAGTTTGCTGTGCCGTAAACGACGGCAACTGGCGATTGAAACCCTTCCTGAAAGAATCCATGTCGCGCTGTCCGCGCTGCGTAAAGAACCCTTTCTGGTAGGCGTTGTCGGCAGTTTGAACGCCATAGTCTGTTGTGGCATCACGCTGCTGTCGCAGAATCGAGGAAAGGTCGGGCATCGCCATCAGTCATATATCCGTTTCGTCCCTTGTCACGCCGACAAAGCAGCGACTTGGGCTTCCAATTCTGAAATTCGAGCATTCGCTTCTTTCAAACCAGCGACAGCAACACCAACAACAGTCGCAAGATTCAACGTCGGTGTCTCGCCGACATCTGAAACAGCAATCGGAAGAACTTCTGCCACTTCCTCCGCGATTAAGCCAACACACGTTTGACCATCACCGTCGATGTAACTGAACGACACGGGTCGAAGCGAATCCACCACCGTCGTCGCCCCAGAGAAATCATTGATGTTTTCCTTTATCGTCCGCGACGAGTTCAGCGACGGCGAACGAGTCACCAACTTGTACACATCGATGGTGACGGAATCACCGTTCTGTGCCTGACGAAAAAAGAACGTATCGCTAGCAGCACGAATCTGAGGGCCATAAAAGGTGCCGCTATACGAATGGCCGAATGCCATCGACACACCCTGACCACTATCCGTAGTTCCTGTCCCATCAGAACGGATGATGAATGACGCATCAAGCCAAGAATTTCCCGTCAAAGAACAACCAGTAATAGTTGTCGCTCTTCCGCTATTCGGAAGGTAGGAATGGCTATGGCTGGTCGCAGCGTACGAATGAGTGTGAGAAGTCGACGCATACGAGTGTGTATGACCATCCAGCGAAACAGTCCCCGAAGAATTAGGGAACGTAATCGTCCTGTTCGACGACATGTCTGCCGTCGCAAACGTCAACGTGTGAGTGTTATTGACCGTGTCTTTAATACGCAGATACTTGCCCGTACCCCCAACCGTCAAAGTTCCCGTCATCGTGTCATCTGTATCGGAACGCAAAAACTGGGTTGAATTTAAGTTGTCAAGTTTGTCCGAATCAGCCGCTTTAGCCGTTGAACCCAACTTGCCATCCAACGCATCCTGCAACCCATCGACGTTGGCAATCGTATGGTCATGCCCATCATCTGAAATAACGAAATCCAACGTCCCGTCAGCATTTTGATAAGTGACAGCGATACCACCAGACTCCGTGTTCCCACTTACCATCGCGCCAACAATGTCCTGAACATTCTCCGTGAAATCGTCGATGTTCCCGACCACATGGTTATGCGAATCATCCGTCACCGCAGCAGCAAACGAAACATTTCCAAGGTTGGTAATCGTGCCAGCACCAGTCACATCACCTGTCAAAGTGATCGTGATGTCCGTGCCTTCAAGCGTCGTCACCCGCGTATTCATCGCGGAATCCTTGCCATCAACATACGACTTAGTAGAAGCCGCAAGATTCGACGTCGGATTAGACGGCAACAGCAGTTCGCCAGTCATGGCGATACTGCCATCACGATTCAACAACTCGGTGTTGACATGCGTCTCAATCGCATCAAAATTCTGCTGGACATCAGTCGCATCAGCAGTTGACCCATTCGTCAAGTTATTCGGAACATTCAAATTAGTCATCGCAGCCTCCGCGGGATGTACTTCAACACGAGGCCATTAACACCCCATGCTTTTGAGGACTCGCCCTCAAACAACAACTGGACAGACGACGCAGGCCCAAACGATGGGCCGCGTTCCAACAACGTGCCCGAACCACCAGTACCCCAGTAGCCCGAACCCCACACCATCGACCCCCACACCCCAGCCGTAGAAAACGCGCCAACAGAAATGTTTCTCTGACGCGCAGCACTCGACCCGTCAAAATCTCGGAACACCTTGATTGACAAGTCGTAAGCAGACGACTTCTTCTCCAACACCAAATCAGGTGACCGCCATTGCTTACGCAACGACGGCCAACCAGCATCAACCCAACGAGTCGCGTAACGCGTCGCAAAACCAGACGATGAACCATCCAAGTTGTCGACCGCAACTTCCAACTCGTCCAAACGAACAACAGCAGGGGTCGAACGGCACGCAGCAAACGCCCTGTTATCTGACGCCCCATAGTTCCCGCCCTGAGCGAACGGGCCTACACCCTCATCCCCTGCACCGATGTACGCAGTCCACGCACCGTTCTTGCCCAACGACGGATCAAACACGAACGACGTCTTCGCTGACGCAGGCGGGCTACCGCTGTCATCATTCAAATACGGGACAGATACCCACAACCTGTCCTTCACCCAACCCATCCACAACTCGGTAGACGACGAGTTGTTGAAATACGCGTCCTCAAACACAGGTCGCAACTGGGGAGAAATCTCGACAGGGAACTGCGTGTCAGTAATCGCAAACACCCCACGCGGCCACGAAAAGAAAAACACCGTCTGCTCGGAACGGGCAATCGCTTGCCTATGAACAGCACCCACCTCGCGGGTCACATTCACCAACTGCCACGACTCGCTGCTGTAACCAAACAACGCCCACACACTTGACGGCTTGAAAATCAGAAGATGGTCGCGCATCGGGAGCAGCCCTGTAATCGGGCCACCGCCCTCCTTAATGTCGATGTAGTCATCAGCGTTCCACGCACCAGCCAACGACGGATGCGACCACCGCACCCTGTGCGGGTGGGCGTTCGAATCCTCATAGGTGTACGCGGCAAACATGTACCCCGAATGTGCAGCGACAAACTCGCATTGAGGGAACACATTCGACGACGGAGCCGAATACGCGGTGAACGTCGAAGCCCCAGCAGCCGTCATCAACGACGGCGTGCTGGTATCCCACTCCAACACCTGCCGCTGATTTCCACACGCGACGTACAACGTGTCACCCCACGACGCAAAATCTGCAAGATGTGGTGACGCGTCAACAACCACATCAACACCGCCGACCTGCACCGTTGAAAACGACCCGTTGGTCGACTCCAGCACGACACCGTTGTTAGCGACAAACACATGGTCGGTGCCATTCGCCAACGTGTGGACAAACATCGAACGTGGATCCCACGGCGACGCGACCGCAACAGAATTCCAACGCTCCCAACCCTTGCGCGAAAAGAAACCGCCGCGAGGATCGATGTCGACATTCAACATGTCAGGCGACTCGTTCTCGCTCAACTCGAACGCGTCAGCGCGAAGGTTCAACCCTCCCGTGAAATTCACAAGGTTTAACGCTTCGACACGAGCCATCAGATATCCCAGACGTACCTGACACTCTGAGTCCTGACACGCGTACCACCGTTGTAGACCAAAGGTTCGTGGTGTTGTGGACGCATGATGTCCTCGTGGGCCTGCTCGGCTGTTGCGGCCCACCGACGCATGTAAGTGTTCTCCAACTCAGGATCTTCCAACTGGGCGTACGCCAACGAACACGCATAATGAAACAACGGGATGTGCAACCGCTCATCCGCGTCAACCTCTGTCGCCGCACCAGCAGAAACCCAATCTGTCGGCTTACGCCAACCGCGAATCGTGTAATCACGATCCGTGGTTGGTGTTGGATACAACGTGATGTTCGAACCCCACCACGAAAAGTATTGAGGCAATCCGTTGCTCGAGTTGCCGTAAAACTTGTCTTCCGCCAACTCCGAACCAATCTGGATAAGGCGAATGTTTTCTTCCGTGTCGCGGATAGACGCAATCCCCGCCAACGTCGACGGCACGGACACAGACGAGCCGCTCGACGTCACCGACCACGACGACTCAAAAAACGGCCAACGCCGCTCCAACTGGATCGTGCGGTTGTAACCCTCGCGGATGTACATGTCCAACGTCGCGTTGGACAAATCATCCTCATCCAAATCCATTTGGGTGCGGACAGCGTCACGAATTTCACTCAGGTTCATTCGATTCGCCTTCCATCTGCTTACGACGCGCCTTTGCGTCCTCCAACATTCCCTTAGAGCGCAGATGGCCGACACAAAAACGTGTCCCCAACGCCTTCGGCCCCTTGCACGAATGATTCTGCGCTTCGCACAACTTCGGGTCGCGTTGCTGCACAGGCGCACCAGACCACAACGCCCGCTCAACCTCACCATGAGCGTTAGCCATAATGTGGCCTGTCGGCGCAGACCCGTACAGGGCGTTAACTACTGCAACTTCTTGATTGTCCATCATCTAGATAGACGAACCGTCCCCCACACAACAGAAAAGGGGTGGGCCGATGAACGGTTCGGCCCACCCCAGATCTGTAGATCAGGAATCGTCAGGAAGTGGCGATGTTGCTGATCTTGAAGTGACGCTTGCGGTTACGCACGGTCATGTTGCCGTAAGCGGTGATCACGCTGTAACGCGCATCCACCGTCGCAGCAGCACCGCTGGAAGCGTGAGCCGAAGCGGTGTTGCCCGACAGGCCATCGGTGAAAGCCGACTGCTTGAACCAGCGGGCCGTGTGACCAGCAAAACCGATGTACTTCGAGTTCACACCGTAAATGGTGCCTGCGGGGCAGTCGAAGTCCCAGTACATCGGGACGCCCTGAACCATCAGGTTCTGGAAGCCCGCGTTCGCGCTCTTCACATCGCTGTACCGCACCTGCGGGGTCAACTGTGACTCGTACAGTTCGAACACATCCTGCGCCGTGAACACGGCGTCGATGCGGTCGGTGCCCGAATCGGACGCGCTGTTCGAAGCCTCGGCAACGAACGCACGAACGTCAACGTCAGCAAACGCCGTGGCGGTCTTGTCGCGAACGACCGAACGCCAGTACTCGTTGCCAACAGTGGTGCAGTCAATGCCGCCAACGGTGGTCACGGTCGAGTTGTGGTCACCGATCAGGATGCCCAGACCGCTCCAGTCCGTAGCAGCAGCAAGAGAAGTAGCGAACAGCATGGTGCTGATCTTGTTCTTCAGGGTCTGCTCGGCCTGCATGGTCTTGGCTTCGAGAAGGCTGACCACCTGCTCTTCGCCGCTGTTCTTCGCCTCTTCCAGACCGCTGATAGCGATCGTGGCGTACAGCGACTTCCAGTCAAACTCGGCAGCGGTAATGCCATCTTGCGGGGTGATCGACAACTGCTCCCACTCACCGTAGGAACCCGCCTGACCCTCTGCATAAATCAAAGGCTCGACGATCTTGTTGCCGCCCGACAGCATGCGCAGACGGTTCTTCTCCATGAGGTGGAAAAGCACGGGACGCGAGTTGAACACGTTGTCGGTGAGCGTCTCGCGATAGTTGTCCAGCGTGGTGGACAACAGGGTGTCAAAGTTTGGATTGGACATGAGTTTCTACTCCTTGGCAGATCAGGAAGCGTTTTGCGCTTTCGCTAACGCCCACGCTTCTTGAATGGATTTGGGTCGAGTCGCAGGAGCAGGAGCAACAACGTCCCCGCCAGAACCAGCACCGCTCGAAACAGAAGCGGCGGCATCAGCCGACGCTCTCTTACGGGCCTGATCCTGAGCCGCTTTCCGTGCCTGCTGGTCAGAAGTTGCTGACTGGCGGGCCACCAAGCGGTCGAATGCCATTTCCTTGTACACGCTCTCCAGATAACGCGGATCGTTTAATCCTCTGTTGAGTGCCTCACGGATGACAGACGAAGGGTCGAAGTCTTCTCCGTACCTCTGCTGAAGTTGCCCCACAACCTGATCGAGTTGCTGCGCTGCCTGCTGCTGCTGGAAATACGTCGTCACGCCTTGCAACTGCTGTTCCAACTGCGCGATACGTTTCTCCGAAGGATCCGTGAACCAATCATCGGTGTCCTCATAGGACGTATTGGCTGCTACCTCGGCTTGACCAATCCCATAATGATTCTGCAGGAACCTCATCGTCTCCTGCGGATTGACCTGCATCGCTTGATCAACAGTTTCCCAAAACTGCACCTGCTGTGCCTTCTGGGAAAGTTCTTGAGTCTTACGCGTGTAATCCGCTTGACGTTGATATCCCTGCAACGCCTCCGCTACAGGCACCTCCAGTTCCTCACCATCTACCTTGACGCGTGCGTAATGGTTTCCGTACTCGTCCAGATCCAGATAGTTCGGCTCAGGGGCTATGTCTCCCTCGTCGACTTGTCCATCAAACGCGATGGGGTCTGCTTCGGGTGTGACGGCTTCCTCGGTGAAACCGCCTTCATCAAATGTGTCCAAGAGTCCTCCTCGGGTTGCTCTCAGTACCTATAGACAAAGTGTCCCGTCAGCGAATCTCAGATGACGGGACAAACCCAGAAGCACCCTGCACCGCAGCCATCAACTCAGGAGGAATCCCATCAACAGGTGACTGTTCGGGCATCGGAGGAGCCGCCTGTTCGCCGCCCTGAGGCATCGGTGCGCCCTGCTGTCCCTGCTGCTGTGGCTGCATCTGCTGTGGCTGTCCCATGAACATTGTTGGATCCTTAATCCCGAATCCGAACTGCAGCACATGGCGAGCCAACGCCATCGGGTCAACGATCCCCTGACCGACAAACGGGGCCATAGCGTCCACCAATTGGAGTGCGGATTGGCGACGGAACGACTCGTTCATCGGCTGGGTGGAGCCGGCCTCGACCTCGTAGTCGAACTCACCAGCGATGTAATCGCTGTCGAAATTGATCCACGCAGGAACCGCTTTCGAACCAACAACACGAATCACCTTCTCGCCAGTCATGTACATCTGCATCAACTGGATGACACGCGCACCACATTGAGACAAAGTCGACTCGATGCGTGACAACTTGTCCGCAGCACGCGAATTCATCGCGTCCTGAATCATCGCCGCCTCAGTCGCGGTACGACGTATCTGCGCAGTCGCGCCACGCATGTAATCCGACGTACCGCTGATCCGATCCATGTCCTGCTGGATCAACTCGGACTGGTTGTAGAAATCTGGCGGGGTGCCAATAGATGGCATTGGTGCGACAGCCTTCTGAATATCCATCTGGCCGTTCGTGTCAACAGGCACCATCGTGTTGTCCTCGTCAGACTCCAACGCTTTGATCCCGTCGGTGTCAAACGCTTCCTTGTCGTACAACCACTTGCGAGCAAACCGCTTACGGTGGTTCATCATCTGCGAACGAGTGTTGTTCAACTCGTACTGCAACTCCTCAATCGATTCCAACTCGCCCATCGGGTAGAAATGATCAGGAACCTCATAGTTGCGGATCATCACGAACGGATGGCCGAACGGGAACGGGATCGGCTTCGGAGCGATCAAAAACCCGTCTTCGCATGACTGAGCAAACGTGCTCACTTCGTTACGACGCAAGTCGTAGAACTCCCACACATCAACGTATGCGTACGGTGACGTATCGGGATCATCAACAACGTCGCGGCCATCACGGGCATCCTCTGATGACCATCGGGACACATGCGTACCACCAACCATCTTCCGATGCTTTGCGTCATAACGAGAATCGACACGAACGTCGCCTAACGGGCGACGAATCCGCTGCGCAATCCACTTCATATCTTTCGGGCCGCGAGCATCAGGGTCAACGTAAATGTCAAACGGGCTGATCCGTTCGATGTACGGCCTGTCGTCGTCCTCGATCATCCTTTTCTCGGACTCGACATTGCCCTCAACCGTTTCGTCACGGTCGTCGACGCCGTAGTCGTCGACACCGTGATCATCGGCCCGTGCCTCTTTGATCTCAATAGGCTTCGTCGCCTTGTACCCGACTTTGACCCAGCCGTGGCCCATCACCAGAAAGTCATCTACCGCTAGACGGAACTCGTCCTGATACTTGTAGGTGCGCCACATGTAGTTCAACACCTCTTCGGTGATGATTGCCTGCGCTGCCGCTTCAGGCTTGCGGGCAGAAACCACAAACTTCGGGTTGTTCACCGCGATCGAAGGTGCGATGACATTCTTGGTCGCAAACGCCATGTTGATGATCATGCGGTCTTCACGAGACAACGACTTGTAATGCTTGCCGCGATACAAATCGACCATCCGTTTCCACAAGTCGTCACGGCGTGAATCGTTACGCCAACGGACTGAACGGTTCAGTTCGAGATTCAACCGCTTCAAACGGTCAGAGTTTGACTGACGGGCCATCAGAACGAACTCTCAGGGATCTTTGACAGCCACGCCTGCGACATGCGGGCTGCAAGGTTCCACACGGCTACAACACCTGCAATAGCAGCAGCCTTAAAGAACGAGATATCGACAACTGCCGATGTCAACGGGGCCGCGGTCGCGCCTGCAACAAAAGTTGCGAGCGCACGCTTGAAAGCATCTTGATACGTCATCATTTCTCCTTCGTCAAATGCCACTCGATGTGGTCATCAACACGGTCAGCAACATGATCGACTTTTTTGTCGATCTGTTGCAGTAGTTGGCTGTTGCGGTTGTGGTCACGATTGTTCTCGCGACGCGTCTTTTCAATCAGCGTCACAACAACCCCAGATGGGGCAAGGACAGCAATAACGATCTGGAGCCACGCGGGCATCTCACACCCACCGTGTCCCGACAGGCTCGATCTCAACACCGTTAGCCGCCGCCTGACGTTCCGTATCGCGGATCACCTCGGGAATCGTCTCGTTAGAGAACGATTCACGAGTGTCGCGAACACCACGCCAAGTAAAACCAATCGTCGCCACTTTGCATTTGAAACAAGTGTCGCCAGACGACTGCGATTCCGTGAATTCACAACCGCAGGAACAGAGTTTGATTGATTCAGCCATCAAAGAGATGTCTGAACCGTCCCCTGTCACGAATTGCGTACCGAAAACGACCCAATCGGAGGTTCTTGCTCCTTGGGGGCCTCTTTGAACATGTGTTCCATGAACCAGCCAAACGACCCCGCAGGAGGTTTCGTTTCCACCTGATACTCCTGCAAGAAGACGTACTTCAACCCTTGGTTCGCAATCGCCAACGACATCACACGGTCATCATGCGGCGACCCGTGCATCTTCCCGTTGCCCTCACGAACAAACGTCCGCAACTCCGCAATTGTCTCTGCATCCCACAACGTGATCGACGACTCGCGCAACTCCTTACCCAACTCGTCAATCGCCAACGGCTTCGTCGCCGCAGTCGTACGCCAACCCATAATCTCCGTCACCGCAGTCGTACGGTTCTGCAACCTGCGCTGCCTGTACAACGGGCTGTAATTGAACCTCTTCAAAGCGGTCAACGTCGTCAACCCGTGGTTGTTGTTCTCCACCAACAGCAACGCTTGGTTGTAATAGATCCCCAACAGACGCAACACATCAGAACCAAACATGTCAGGGTCAATGTGGCCGTGATAGTGCGCCACCACCTCATGGGTGTTGGCGTCAATCACATGCGCCGACGAATAGTCGCCATACTCCAAACCCTCGGCAACGTCAGCACCAATCACATACTTGTGTCGCTGCTCGGGGTGTTTCCAAATGCGTAACGCTCCCCCATCGGCCACAAACTCGATCTGACCCTTCTTCAACTCGCGTAAGTAGCCGCGATCCTCAGGAGGCAATGTTTCCAACGCCCGCAACGCGTCAATGTTGAACACAGGGCGACCCGACTTCAAGAACGCCTCGTCAGGATTATCAGGATATTCCTGCGCTAACTGCCACTCAGGCAAGTCACGTTTCTTCGCCTCGTACCACAGGTCATCACGGCCACCAGCCCGCCACGAGAAAAACACGCCCTTGAAACGGTTCGTCCCGTTCTGCGAACCCACCCACAACTTGTGAAACAAGTTCCCCTCGCCATTCGCTGTGCCCAACATGATCACACGGCCACCGACGTCAGCGACAGGCTCAATAGCAGCCCACGCCTCCTCGGAATTTGGCAACTGGCCCATCTCGTCAACCACAACAAGAAACACGGACTCGCCACGGGCAGGATCAGACGCAGACGGCAACGACTCGATATACGACTCGTTTGTGAAATCCATCTTCAACTGGTTCGAGTTCACGATCGGGCCGCGATACTTCATCCAGTCGGGCAGAAACTTGTAGCCGTACTTCGACTTCTGCAACAGTTTCGCCGCGTCACGTTCCGTCTTCGACAACATGACAATCGGACGATCCTTGTAAAAGAACGCCAACCAGAAACAATAAGTCGCGACCAGCGTTGAAAACCCGACCTGACGGGCTTTCAACACAATCGCATAACGCGACTCGATCCAACACCGCACCGTTTCACGTTGCGCATCACGCAACTCAAACGTGATCCGCCCCTTCTCAGGGTGACGGATATGCCAGTAGTTCTCGCAGAAATGTTCGAACGCTGCCAACTTCTCATCGACAGACGTTCCGCCCCAATCAGGGGCGCAACGTCGCCAATCCCGTTCCCTCAGTAGATCATCAAGCGTCGGTTCCGTCATGCGGATGATCGTGATCGTGGTCGTGTGGTGCGTTCAATGCTTCCTGAAGCATTTCGATACGCACTTGCTGGATCGCAATAGTCAGTTCCTTCGGGAACTGCTGCTCCAAAACCCTGATAACCGATTCCATAGGGACATTGCCCTCATTCATTACGCTGCTCCTTGTAGTTGCTCTTCCAACTGCTCAACCTTGGCAGTTAGTTCTTGAATGGCCGCGATAGCAATCGCTGTCACAGCCAAAGTCTTAACCCCTGTGTGATCGTTTTCTTCACCAAACCGTGTTGCCTCAGGAGCGACCTCTCCTACTTCCTCCGCGACAAATCCGAAGTATCCTGTTTGCCAATCTTTTACCCACCAACATGGTTCTTCAGGTGTGCCATTGCAGTCTCGTCCGCACTCGTGCCACAGTTCGTCGCTTTCAAAAGGTTCCAAACCTTTGTTTTCTCTGATACGGTTTAATCTTTGTAACGCCTCATCGCGTCGAGGTGACGTTGGCAACTGGCGCATGTGGGTATGCCAATCCCAACGGTAATGGCGAGGGCGCAAAGCCATAGCAATATCTAAACCACTTCGCTCATAAGTTGGATCACCGTCGCTGGAAAGAGCAGAAGGACTGTTGCGGAAATCAGCGATATCTTGTTTGTCTTTGCGCGAAGAACGATCAATTACGTCCGCTTCCAACACGCACCATCCCGTGTCAGGGTAATTGCGACAGTAAATCGTGTTGTTATTGTACCCGACCCTAAACTGAGGGGCTTGGCCGCCGGGGTGAAACGACAAAGTTGATGGGTTGGCATCAATAAAAATGGACGCTGCATCATAATTTGAACCTCCGTTTTTATCGACACGAAAACCTTTGCTGTTGTAAACACGAACATAACTTGAATCCGTCATGTAAACCCCACCAGTATAAGTTTGGTTATACCAACCAACTGCACCAGTCGTACGGAACCAATCACCGCTAGGCAAATAGAAACCTGCGCTATTCAAATACGCGCCGTACGGAGCAAAACCCAAAGAGTTCGTTCCCTGACGGTACAAACCCAAATCCGTGTCCGAAGTAAACGTAAAGGACGGGTCAGATGTCGAACCGTTATCGCCGTGGAATTCATTTGCCCGCGAAATACCAGTAACGTATGAGTCTCCCTCAACACGAAGTCTATGAGTGTTCTTGGAGTCGTCAGGAGTGGTTCCTACCATCAGGTTGCAGTTGTACCACCCGTACTTTTGACTTCCAGCAGAGTTGCCACGCAAGCCCATGCGCCATACGTTTTCCTGTTCGGAGTAGAAGCCCCATCCTGAGTAGCCGACCATGACGGGGCCGTCAGACCACGGCAATGCTGTGTCAGCGTTGTTGAGACTGTAAATCTTGTGATTGTTGTCAGAGGCCCCATTGAGCATGATTGCATTGGGGCGAGTTACAACTACATTGCCAGACCTAGCCTCAACATTTCCGTTGAAATATCCAGCCCCTGATCCAGTAATTCCGTATGTCGAGCCATCTACAAAGAATCCGCCATCGGCACGGATATAGCGTGGCGTGTAGATGTTTTTTGCTGTCTCTTGATTGATTCGCAACCAAGTAGTGTCTTCGCACCCGATCTCACCCATACGGGTCGTTCCGTTATAAAACTGTATGTGGTCGGAAACATTGTTGTCGGCTTTGTAGATGCGAATTTCATGGTTGCTGTTCGAACCATCACCAACGTCAAGGCGAGCATTGACCTGAAGTTCGCCAGTCATCGTTCCACCAGCAGTAGGCACATACGAATGAGTGTGGCTAGAAGCCGCTTTGCCATCCAACGTCGTTTGCAAGTTATCAACATTCGCAATTGTGTGATTATGACTGTCATCATTGACCGTCACAGACAACGTGCCATCTGACAAATTCGTCAACGTCACCGAACCTGTTGCATCTCCAGACAACGTGATCGTCGGAGAAGAACTAATATTTGCGTAACGGGCATCGCCACGCGGCTCAGTCAAATACTGCGGATGATCATCATCCCCCAACCCAGTCAAGTCACCATGAGCAGGAGACAACGCATCAATCGTCGCCTGCACCCCAGCCAAACGACGATCCAACTCCAAAAACGCACGACGAGACGGCTCCCCAACACCAGCCGACAAAAACGAGCCGCCATCAGCCATTCTTACGCTCCTCCAACATCCCCTGCGCCGTAGCCGCAATCATCGCCTGCAACTCATCATCAGACACCCGCGCCAAATCCGACACAGACCGAACCTCAACCGTCGGAGGCTTAATCGCCTCAATCGCCTCCAAATACAACTTCGCAGCCTGCACCTGCTTCGGATCCGTCGAATCCACCGCCCGCTGATACATCGCCTCCAACACATCCTGCGCACGCTCAGGCGACCCCACCACCTGCTTCGCCTGCTCCTCCCACTCCGCACGGATATAACTCCGCTCCTTCCAATCGCGGAGCGTCCTCTCGCTCACACCCAACTCCAGAGCGAGATCCTTAGCCGTAGCAGGCTGACGCTCCTGCTTGGGAGTCGTCAGCCAATCAACCAGACGTTGATGTCGCGGATCATCGAGGGCCATCACGACGATGGTCAAAGTGTCCCGTGACCCCAATGGGACAGATACACCAGATATATAGAACCCCGCAGAGGGAGCGACGGCCCCAGAGCGACCGAAACAGAAACAAGTTGCCAAGCCGACTGGATTGGCGAGGAACGCAAGTGGATCGCCAAGCCTGACGGCTTGGCTCTCCTAGCAACTAGAACCAAATATGCAAGGACAGTTGCCCTTGGGACTCCTGTGGAAACAGACCCCCACCCCTATCCACAGATCTGGCTAAGTCCCCCTCACCTCCTCCTAGCGCATCGACCCCGTGGGGCACCCACACTCCCCCCCTCGGCTGACGGTACATAACCCGTGTTCTGTGCCAAATGCTGGTCTGACATGGCCTCGGGAAACCCTTGCGCTGCATGGGGCACCTGTAAATAGGTGACGACGGCAACACCGCCGACGTTGAACCCAACTATCACAAGGGGGTGCCGCTATGGCACGAACGAATGTCAACCTGTCCACCATGTCCGATGCGCTGCTGGCAAAGGCGACGCGTGACGCGATCGCTGCAGAGGCTGCGTCGGCTCTGCACCATGCGCACCATGTCGGGCTGCACATCGTCGAATGGACGCACCGTGAGATGACGGCGCGTGATGCTGGCGAGCGGTTCGGTATGGGCGAGGCGATGACGTCCAAGCGCGTGGCGATTGCGTCGGTCGATATCGATGTTCTGATCGCTGGCCTTGATGCTGCTGGTCTGTCGCACAGCGTGCCGAATGCGTACGAGTGGGTGCGGACTTTCCGTAGCGGAAAGTTGACGAAGTCGGGCAAGTTGCCGAAGAAGCAGCCGAAGCCTGCGCCTGCGAAGCCGAAGTTCAGCGCGTCCGATGCTGCTGCGAAGTTGCGTAAGCAGTACAGCAAGCGTCAGATCGCTGCGCTCATCGCTGCTTTGGCCGACTGATCGGCTCTGTTTGTCAACCCTGACGTTGTGTCACCTGAGGTGTCACCGACTTTCCGTAGCGGAAAGTTGGTGGCACCAACTGGTCACACAATCCCGTGTGTCCTGTTACAGAAAGGGGGTCGCTGTGCGCGACCTGTTTGATTCCATTGATGACGATTTCCGTATCGTTGACGAGTTTGTCGTTTGGTTTGATGACGACGATCTCGGCACCCATGTCATGGGTGAGATGCTGCTGGCTAATGGTGGCCTGATCAATGTGGAGGTGTTGGCATGAGCACCAGTTCCGCTGATCGGGTTCGTCCCATCATTCCTGTGAAGTCTCGCACTCCGCGTGCGACGCTGACGACAGCGTTCTGCGCTGATGAGTGGACTGCGGGGCGTATTGCTGCGCATCTTGTTCGGCAGCATGCCGAACTGTTTGGCACGCAGGCGATCCAGTTTGTCTATGGCGATGTCAGGGTCATCGAGGCTGCGATTTTGGAACGGCTGTCGCAGGCGTTCGAACATTGCTACGACAACGTCCTTGTGCTCAAGGTGTCACCCGTGAGCGTGGGGGTTTACCGCACTCGCGGTGTGCCCTTGCCCGATGAGCAAACGTGGATGGTCGACTTCGTGTTGACTGATACGACCGCTGTCGCCAGCGGTGTGGCGTTTGACGTCAAGTTGACGGGGTACGTCCGACATGCTTCGTGACGACTGCACGATTGATTACGGCGACGCCTGTGTCGCCGTAACGGATTGGGCGAGGTTCCATATCGCTCTTGGTGTTGGCGGTGTCGCTCTCATTTTGTGGTTGCGGTTCCGTAAGCCCTGACCTTGTGTCGGTTAGCGCGTCACCGACTTTCCGTTGCGGAAAGTTGGTGGCGCGTCATGCCTACATTGGATGTACCAATGGGCGGGAAGGAAATATGACAGACAACAACAGGGTGTGGGTTCATATCGACTGCGGTGGTGAGGTGGAAACCTTGCGCCCCAATCGTCACGATGTGTCGTTCGGGTACGAAACTACCGATGGTGCGCGTTTTCAGACGCTCGATGGTCTGCTGTTCGTGTTCGAGGAACGGGAGCGAATGCTGAAAGCCATTCTCGCTGTCGTCGACAAGTTCCGCACAGGGATCGACGAGGGCACGCCAGTATCGGTCTGTGATTGGGGTGAGTTGGAAACGGTGTTCGAGCCACTCGTCGAACTTGGTTTCTGATCAACGTCGACCTTGTGTCGGTTGAGATGTCATCGTTTCACGGTGTGAAACGGTGGCATCGATTGCCTACATCAGGCACTTCAGCACACACAACGTGTGTTGTCGCGATCCCTATGGGAGTTATCACATGGATTACAACAACTTGACCACCAGCGACATCGAGGCGTTGCAGCAGCAGTCGATCGAGTACATGACCCATTCGGCTCTCGTGGATGCGTACCGCACCGCGGTCGATGGCCTGCGCCATCTCGTCGAGGAGCGCGATCAACTCGTCGAGGTGCGCGATTCCCACTTCGAGAACACGCAGTTCCTCCACGGCGCTCTCGACGAGATGCGTCAGACGATCGTCGCTGTCGTCGAGCGTGGGCGCGAGGCGATGGCTGATGGCGACGTCTCGATCGACGATTGGGACGAGTTCGAGGAGTTCTTCCGCGAGTTCGACCGTTTCGACGGTGTCGACCTGTCGGCTCCGCGTCGCAAGGCGACGTTCCGTATCGAGGTGTCGGCGACGATCGAGGGCACCTGCTATGTCACCGACCCTGATGTCGATGACATCCTGCTTGAGGCGCGCCTCGTCGATAACGGTGACTGGTTCCAGTCGGTCGAGTTCTTGCCGTCGGAGTTCGACGACGTCGTCGACATCGAACTGGATTCGTCGTACGTCGACTTCGACACCGACAGCGTGTGCGTCAATATCGACGACTGATCAACCCTGCTCTTGTGTCGGCGTGGACTTTCCGTAGCGGAAAGTCCACGCTGGCACGGACATACAGCCCCATCACACACAAGGAGAAACATGGAACCTATTTCTGTCCCTCGCACGACACGTTGGCGTGTCGGCTCGTTGCTGTCTTCTGAGACTCACAAGTCTGCTTTGGCCCGTGACGGCTACACGCAGCGTATGTGCCATCTGTTACCGCACCGTGAGTCGATTCTGGTTGCAAGCCAGTTCGGCATCAAGTGCGATCATTGGCGCAACCTCTGCGTCGGCAGCACCCGTGGCTGTCGTGCTGTCTGTCTGCGCAAGTCTGGACGGTTGCGTTTTGATGACGCGATGCGTGCTGGCTTCGTCCGTTCGTACCTCTGGCAGTCTCACCGCGATCTGTTCCTCGAACGGCTCGACGCTGAGATCACGGATTTCGAGCGCAAGTGCAAGGACAAGCCTGTCGTCCGTTTGTACGGCACGCATGACGGCGACATTCTTGTCGATGCGCCTGAGATTGTCGCTGCACATCCCAATGTGATGTTCAACGACTACACAAAGTTGCCGATTGCGACTGGCAAGGTTGCGGACAATGTGTACCGCATCAAGTCTGCGACCGAATTGACGACGCGTGACGAGTTCCTCGACTACGCGGTGCGTGGCCTCAACCATGCTGTGCCGTTCGATCTGCGACCGAACGACCCGCTGCCAAAGTACTTTCATGGCATCCCTGTTGTCGATGGCGACATTGACGATCTGCGGTTCCTCGACCCTAAGGGTGTGATTGTCGGCCTGCGTTTCAAGGTCAGCACGAACGCTGTCCGTGCTCTGAACATCCACGGGTTCATCCGTCCCGTTGAGACTGCTGTCAGTATTGTCTGACAACCCTGACCTTGTGTCTGCGTGGACTTTCCGTAGCGGAAAGTCCACGCCGTCACAGGAATCACAACCACAACAACACACAAGGAGCAACAACATGGAACACCGATTCCAATTCACTTCAGAAACTCTTGATGACGGTGGGGAGAACCTCTACCTCGGTTACCTGCGTGACTCTGACGAGTTTCGCATTGCTGTGGCGAACTACTTCGCATACAAGAACGACCTCGTTGGCGACTTTGCCACTTGGGTTCTGGCGTGGCTGTTACGACAGAAGAAGGAGGACTGATGGGTGTCCGTAAGCATCGCAACAGCGACAACCCTGACTGGGTTCATATTCGTGACGAGGTAGCGAATGCCCTCGTCTTGTTCGTCGATTGGCGCATCGGAACTGTCCCAGCCTCTGCGGTGATCAGCGAGATCGGTGACGCGCTGGTCGCGTTGGCCGAACACAACGGCATCGATGATGCCTACATCTACGGAAAGGAACAGCAATGACCAATGTCCGCATGACCACACCAGCCTGCCGTCTGTGTGGCACCCCGTCGGTGCTGCATCTGCGTGCCGTATCCGTCGAGAAGTACCGCAACGGTGCTCTCGTGCAAGACGCATTTCCTGATCTGTCTTTGGACGATCGGGAACTGCTTATCTCTGGCACTCATCCTGAGTGTTGGAACAACCTGTTCCCTGAGGAGGGCAACCAATGAACAAAAACGATATGTACATAGTGAAGCGTTGGGAAACCGTTTCGATCACTGAGTTGATCCAGATTCACGACCCGAACGACAACCCTGAAGATGCCTTCTATCAAGGAGCCTACACATCCGTCAAAGTTCTGGGCGACGAAATTGTCGACTTTGGATGGACTGACATCGATGAGGCGGTCGCCGTTGAGCGCATGCGATATGTCTGGGAATTTGTCTGGGAAGAGAAAGCAAAGGAGGACAACCAATGAACAGAGGAACCATCATCGTTCACGCCGTCGATGGCATGAACGATGTTCTTGCCGACAATGGGTTCGTGGACATTTCACTCGTCGTCGCTATCGACCATGAGAATTACGAAGTGATCGACGCCGACATCCGCTACGACCTACTGGAACGCCGTTTACGGCGAGACGGCTGGAACGTCGTTGACGAAGACGACGTATTCGTTCACAACGGTGACCGTTGGGTCGCCAAGGAAGACAACTGACAGGGCTTTCAACCCTGACCTACAATCCAAACCATTACAAGATCTCCCGCTTCGGCGGGCGAACCACAAGCAAACACACACACGGGAGAACCCATGAACCGCATCCAGCACACCCCATCGTCCATCCCGCCTGCACGGCGTAAGCGCAAGCACCAGATCGACTGGTACTCGCTGTTCGCCGACATGAAAGGTCAGGGTTCGCGTCAACTGGTGCAACACGACCAGACCGTCGGCGCGACAGGGCTGTTCACGAACAGCGAGTACTGCACGATCTATCAGGCAGCGAAACGGCATGCGAACAAGAACGGCCTCGGCGACATCAAGGTTGTGACGCGTGTCGCGTCACGCCAGCCGTCCCGCCTGAACGTGTACGTCACCGTCAGCAACACGCTGGCCGACGTTCTGTCCGTCTGACCCATCCACAACAAACAACCAAACCCACAAGGAGCAACATCATGCACGACCTCGAACAGGTCAACATCAATGGAAACACCGTCACGAACTTCGCGTTCAGCGGTGCTCGCATCGACATCTGGCATCGGCTCGGACAGCAGTTCGAGAACGACGCTCTGATGACCGCGGAGGAAGCGATGGCGCGAGCCAACATGGATCGCGCGGTCACCACGGTGCCTGTGGCGATTCCGACCGACGAATGGGGCGACGAACTTGTCCCTGCCGAAGGGTTGGACATGCCGCACTTCGTGGTGCTCGACGGCAAGCCGATCGTGACACCTGAGGGCGACCTCGGCCACATCCCCACCAAGATTGTGGGTGTCACAGGCAAGCAGGGTTCGGTCGGTCACGCCGACTTGTCGATCCTTGACAGGTTCATGTACGCCGAAGAAGCGATCACAGCATCACGCGGTGAAGCCGTGTGGTCGACCGCTGGTTTTCTGCGTGATGGCCGTCAGGGCTTCGCGACGATGGAAGCACCACCGACGATCATTGACCCGAACGGTGTCAACGACATCATCCGCAAGTACCTGACGGTCACTTGGTCGTTTGATGGTTCGCGCGGCACAGAGTTAGGTGTCAGCGACATTCGTGTCGTGTGCGCCAACACGCTCGGTCTTCACGAACACGCAAAGCAAAACGTGATCAAGATCAAGCACACCTCGCGTGCGGAAGATCGTCTGCGACTCGCAGCAGAGCATTGGGCGATGGCACAAAATTCGTCCGCTGCTCTGAAGTTGATGGCCGAACGGATGCTTGCTGTCGTCGACGGCAAGAAGGTGCTGCGTCGTATCTGCGACGAAGTGCTTGGCCTGAAGACAGACGTCGAGGCGTCGAAGCGTGCCAACTCGATCGCTGAACGTAAGCGTGACGAGTTGTACACGCTGTACCACGCGAAGACGAACGTCGACGCTGTTGGCGACAACGGCTGGGCTGCGTACAACACCGTTGCGGAGTACTTCGACTGGTTCTCCGATGTGAAGGGCCAAGACAAGACGCTCTCGCATCTGCGTCGCCAGTTCGACGGCACCGACAACAACCTGAAGGCGCAGGTTGCTGAGTTCATTTTGCAGGACGCCTGACCTGCTCAACCCTGACCTTGTGTCCGCCCCTTCGGGGGCGGACACATGGCACAACCAACCAACTACAGAACAGGAGTACCCGTTGAAAAACTTCAACATCCATTCACCCGTTGACATCGGCAACAGCAATCGAGACTTCGTCAATCCGACGTTTGCCGAAGCGCACGACAACGAGTTGCAGTATCTGGCATCACCGTCAACGACGTTGTGTGCGGTCACCGTGTGGTTGCACGAACCGAACACCCACATGGTCGATGTCGCCACGTTGCGTGACGACAAGATCAGGTTGCTGCTCAACGCCGTGTCGTCATCCATTGACGTTGTCACCACGGTGGTGTTGCACATCGACTTGGAGACATACACGGTGTCTGATCGTCAACTCGCATTGTCGTGGCTCGGGTTGCATCCGCGCCAACGCAACGCGTTGCTGCTTGACGCTGACGAGGTCGAGTACACCAACGACCTTGTCGTTGCGATTGAAGCGGTGACGGCATGACCGCGTCGATCGAGTTGACGTTGTCCCAACTGCGACACCTTGCCAAGTCGGTGTCACGCAGCATTGATGCGGAGGCGAAGAAATTGGAACGTCTCAAACCTCAGACACCCGTGTGGCGCGAAGTGAAGACGTCGTACGCGGTGCTTGACGAGGTTGACGAGATGATCCGTGACGCGATGCGTGAAATCCTCGACGAGGACGAATCGTGAGTTTCTTCGTCACCATCTTCATGGTGTTCATGTCCATCTTCTTCCCCCCAGCACCTGCTGGGGGGGAGGGATGCGACCAGTACACGATGCTGTTCACCTACTACGAGATGCCTCTCGAGCGTTCGGTTGCGATCTGCTACCGCGAGTCGAGGGGCTTTTCGCATGTCATCAACTCCGATGATCCCAACGGCGGGTCGTTCGGATTGATGCAAATCAACGCGATTCATTTGCGCGACATCGAGGTGCGCCCGCACCTGTGGGACGGTGTCGAGCGATGCAATGTCGACACGGTCGACGATCTGCTGATCGGCTGGAAGAACATCTGTGTCGCGTCGCATTTGTACGCCCATGCAGGTTGGGAGCCGTGGGGTGGCTAGGCCAAAGCAGCCACCGCCGAAGTGGTGGCGGTGCCCCGCATGTTCTAACCGCATCGGGTTGTATGTGGAGGTGGCCGAACCTCCGATCTGTGCCCGCCATATCCGCGGCGGGAAGAAGATGCAGCCAGACAACTGACAACCTTGACCTTGACGCCATGCGGGGTGCCGATATACGGTGCCCTGCATGGCGTCTTTGCATTTGTCCCTCGAAACTTCCATCGCTGCCACGATGGAGCGTTACGGTCGGCTCAAGTCTCTTGACCAGATCACGATCGCAACGCAGTTGAACGAGGTGCTGCTCGACGCCCAGTCACAAGTGGCATCTATTCGGCGCGGAGCAATCAGGACACTCCGCGCCGATGGTTACACCCTGAGCGAAATTGCTGGACAATGCGGGATGACTCCCCAACGCGTCCATCAATTAGAGATCGGTGTTGACCGTCGTGACAAGTCCTGAAACATTGAACAACAACAACCTCATCCTTGATAGCAGTCGCGTCACAGAATCCCGCTTACAGACCGACTCCCCGTCTTTTACACGGAGGTTCTGCTGGCATTCGTCTGACATCAAGGTTGGGCTATAGCGAAAGGGAAGACATGCCAGTAGAAAATCAACCTCTTGTCGACGAGTATCTGGGCTGGGTGGAGCATCGTGCTCGACTCGCACGATCCTCTGTTGACCAGTACCGAACGGTGCTTGCGAAGTATGTCGAATGGTTAGGTGATCGCTCGGTGAGCGATGTCACGTTCACCGATGTCGAGGACTTCGGGAACCGTGACCGTGACGGCGGTGTTGCGCCGTCGGCGGCGACTGCACGCCGTGACATCATTGTGGTGCGCGGCCTACATCAATGGGCACACGAACGTGATTACCCTGTGCGTAGCGTCAAGTCCGCTCGCTCACCCAAGGTGGTCGGTCGTACACCTAAACCTGTTGATGATGATGTGTGGGCGCAACTGTGGGCGTCAGACATGTGCGATGACGACCGCTGGTGGCTCGGCGTTGGCTACTTCTTTGGTTTGCGTCGCATCGAGATCGTGACGATCTCTGCATCATGTGTTGATCTTGATCGTGGCGAGATGACGTTCGTCCGCAAAGGCGGGTCGACGCAACCAATCGAGTATCGGGCGATGATTGAGATCGTGGCCGACGAGTTGCCCCATGTGTCTGATGGCTGGGAAAACTTTCTTGGCTTGTTCGACGACATGGTACGCTCACGCCCAGATGACGAATGGCTGTGGCCTGAATCAACAGGAGTCGTTGCGAGCGATTGCGTTCGCCTGAACAAGAGACTTGTCCGTCGACTGCTTCCCAATGCGGGGCTGCCAACGGATGCTGTCACCCCCCACAGGTTGCGTCACTCGTGTGCAACGAATCTATTGCGTGCAGGCGTGGAGCCAGCGTTCATCATGGATGCGCTGTCGCACAGCGACATCACGACAACGATGAAATACATGAAGACGTCAGGTCAACTGGCGAGATGGAAGGACAGAATTACATGAGCGGCGACCCCGATCCAAAATTGGTCGACGATCAACGCGAGCAACAAGTAATTGAGGCGTATCAACGTGGCGACAAGTTGCGGGACATCACAACCGCACTCGATGTGCCGCGTTCCACGGTGTATTACATCTTGGAAAAGCACGGGGTGACGTCGAACCGCGTGCAACGCGGTCGCCGTCTCGGCGGTGGCGATCAAGAACTTGCACAGTTGTATGACTTGATTGACGCACAGCAGCGCGTGATTGACCAGTTGCGTCACGAGATTGCGCGACTGAAGAACGAGTGATACGCGGGCGCAACAAAAAACGGATTGCATGGACATTCCGTTGCTGACAGGGCTGTGGCAGCGTTGTTACGCTGCCGCATACCAGAGGGGCGGCGATACCCGCCAGCCGCCCCGACATAGTCGATCGGGGCCACCTGAGGGGTGGCCCCGATCTCTGCCCGACCGACGAACTAGTGTTCGTCAAGGGTGACCTAGATACCAATTGGAACAGACTGAAACCAACGCCACATGGGAAGGAACCAGAGATGACACGAAACGACAACAGCAAGGTGGGTAACGACTGTGGTGTGGGTGCACACGACGAGGATTGCCTGTGCGATGTGACAATCGAGACGATCACACAGATCGCCCCGATTGACCCAGAACGATTCTGGGGGATGCGGTTTGCGTTGGAACGCAAACATGATCTTGACAGCGCAGAGTCGATCCTCGATCTCTTGGAAGCACTCGCTCTTGCCAAAGACGCAGCGGTCAACATGGCGAACTTCGACAATGTCGATGCACACGGCGTTGTCCGTGCCTCGTCGGAACTGAAAACACAAGTCGAGCAATGGGTACGCGACGGCAACTCGATCATCGATGCGCCACGCGCATTCTCGACATCGTGGGCAAATGTCCTTGCAGCCATCACCAAAGGAACACCGTCAACGGTGTGGTCATGGTCAGAGCCAATGTGGGCACAAATCGAGGACTGGGTGATGGCACACGACGAATGGCAGGGGTATCGCGCCTGTATGCGTACGTTCAAGATCGAACGTGGCGCAGCAATGACGATCGAGCGTCTGTACCGCCATGCGTCACATGCTGAAGGCTCAGGTGCTGCGTCAGCGATCAGGTCGCTGCTGTTGCGCTCTCCGCGCCAGAAGAACTCGTGGGTGGTCGCTAAGTGCGCGGAGTTGGGGTACACGATCGCCCGCGCCGATGTGACCGCGATGCGGTCACGGCTGCGCGAGCAGAACATGTTGCCTGCGCGCGGACAGAAGATGTCCGATTGGAGAGCCACCCAGCCCTGACATGGCTGTCAAATCAATGCCACACTTGATGTCGAAGCCCGCCCCCGTCCCCCCTTCCCTGCGAGGGGCGGGCTTCACAGAGGGTTCGACATGAACGACGAATGGAAGTGGATGTCACGCGACGACGAAGACTTCGAAGTGTGGATGGAATACGGGATCCGCATGCAGTACTGCGGGCCAATCGTGTGCCCAATCCACGACGGTCTACCCCTCACGATCGCTGAAGAAGAACTCGTCGAGTACGAAGAACTGTGCATCCCAATGGTTCGCATCTACGACTCGACAGCAACCGCCAAAGCGGTGCCTGCAAATCATTCGCCGTCGGTGTGGAGAAACCCGTGGCGCGACGACCTGTAAACCTCGCCCTCATCTTCTTGGGCGACCTGCTCTACAAAACAGTTGACCGCATTGTTGCGTGGCGACTGGAACAACTCAGGAGAAAAACACAGAGATGATCACCGAAGTAATCGACGACACCACACACATCTGGTTCCGACAGTCATGGCTCGACACCGCGTTCCGATGCCCTGAGCGTGGCCGTCAGGCCATCGTGAAACCAGAGTGGGACGAAATGACATCCGACTCCGCGCTGATTGGCACCGCTGTCCACCACGGCATCGAACAGTTCTTGCATGGCAACGTCGGCTCGCCCACACAGATCGCTGGCGAAGCCGAAGGGTTCTTGTCGGGCTACACCGACGACATCAAATGGACGAAGTACGAACAGTTCGGTGACCTCGTCGACCAAGCAACCGTGTGCTCGCAAGGCTGGGTCAACGACATCCTTCCCCACCTGCCGAACCTCGACGACGCGCAACCCGAAGTGAATTTCAAAATCCCGTTGTGGTCGCAGCACGGCTACACGATTGGGATCACAGGCACCATCGACCTTGTCGCTGACGGCCAACTGTGGGACTGGAAAACATCTGCCCGTGTCTACAACGCACGCGATAAGCAGAAGCATGCGATTCAGCCAACGATCTACGCGATGGCTGCTCTCAACTCTGACCTTGTGACCGCAAATTCTTTTCCAATGGATTTCACCTACGGGGTGATGATCCGCGGCTCCAAGCCAAAGGGACAAATTCTGAAAGTGACCCGTTTCCAAGGTCACGCAGATTTCGCGACAAAGCGAATGATGCAACTTGTCGACATGTACCACTTCTACGGACTCGACAAAACGTGGCCGATGAACGACGACCACTTCTTATGCAACTCGACATGGTGCCCGTGGTGGTCGATTTGCAAAGGCTCACACCTGTCCGCCGCTCACGACCGCGTGGGCGACTAACCCCAGAAAGAGGGGACTACACAACAATGGATACCAGAGACATCAGCATTCTCACTCAGGTCGCATTCAAAGGTGCGATCGAAGTGTGCCGCGACGGCATTGGCAGCGACCAAGGGAACCTCGCGTTCATCGAGACACTCACGTTTCTCGCTGACGCACTCACCCAAGAAGTTGCCACACGCACAGGATCCTCTGCCCCAGCCCCCGCGGCTGTGGCCGCGGCGGTCGCAGAAGTGTTCCCGAACGCCACACCTGTCGCGCAGGCCGCACCACAGCCCGACGGCGACGTCGAGATCATCCGCACCAAAGATGGTGCCCCGTTCGGTGACACGCCCGCATGGTTGATCTCCGCAGCAAAGGCCAAGGGTGTCACCAAGGTGTTTGACAACCGCAACCGTCTCGCACAGAACCCGAAGTTGCCGTGGTTCAAGTCGCCCGCCGACCAAGGTGAGGTGGCGTTCTGGCCTCCGAAGGGTGTTGCGAACGCCTGATGGAAAACATGTCCGCAGAGGACGCGTTGGCAGCGTGGGCGACGTTCGAGTCGCCCACGCCACCAGCGTCTGATTCACCAAAGTCATACGAGCATTACCGCCCATTGGCTGACGCCGCGACGGCGTTCGTCAAAGAGGCTCAGGACTCCCGCCGTATCTACACGGGCATGGACGTCCTTGACCAGCAGATGCGCGGCATCGGGGCTGGTCACTTGTGCCTGATTGTTGGCTACAGCCACTCAGGCAAAACACAGGTGCTTCTTTCATGGCTGCGTCACAACCGTGACAAAAAGATCGCCATGTTCATCCCAGACGAGCCAGCACCTCTCGTTCTCACCAAACTCACCGCTGTCACCCATCGCATCCCCGCACGAGAACTTGAAGCCCGCGTCGCCGACGGCGACCGTGACGCCATCGAGATGCTGCGAGCCACGGCGACAGACGAGTTCCCCAACCTTGCAGTTTTCGACAAGCCCCTCACCCCATCGGTTCTGGAACGCGGCTACAACGAAGTGTCCGACGTCTGGGGCCAAGAACCTGACCTTGTCATTGTCGACTACGTCGACCTTGTGCAAGCGGGCGAAACCGCACAATCGAAGTTCGATCTGCTGAAAGGATTCGGGTCACGGCACGAAGTGCCGATGATCGCGATCCACCAAACTTCACGTTCGTCTGGTGCCGAAGGTCGACGACTCACCATCGCGTCAGGTAACTACGGCGGTGAACAGCACGCCACGTTCTTGCTAGGTGTGCGCCGTAAACGATCAGCGATCATGGCAGAGATCGACCTGCAACGGGAGAAAGCCGAACGAGGCTCAGAAGCCGCGTACGACAAGATCGCGGAACTGGAACACGACGCCCACATCCACCAGTACACGATGACCGTGTCGCTCCTCAAAAACAAGAGGCCAGGAGGTGGACTCGTCGAAGAGTTCGACCTTGAGATCGACCAAGACACAGGAGCGTTGTACGAACTAAGTCACGGCGAACTGCCATCACAGCACCTGTACAACATTGAACGTGAACGCGAAGCCCGTCGCGCAGACCCGACACCGCCCACATCGAAACCTGCGTGGTCGCAGCCACGCATCATCGAAGGCGAGTTCTGATGGCGATCGCATTCGGCCTCGACGTCAACGATCTTCCTGACGGCGCGACACCACTTGAAGTTGTCGGTGCAGTCAAAGTGTTGAACAGCGACGGCGAACTTGAACTGTGGGGGTTCCAATCGGAAAACGTCACGTTCTGGGAAGCATCAGGGATGCTGCGCGTCGCAATGGCCGAATACGAAAACAACATCACCATGTACCACTTCGACTTTGGCTCAGAGGACGAAGATGATTGATCTCGTCGACAGGTTCCTGCATCTGTTCCGCGGACGCGGAGACTGCTACGGATCATGGACAGGTGGCTGCATCAAGCAGCCACTCACCCGACGCCAATTCGAACAACACCTCACCGACGGCCCATACATCGGTGTGTACCCGCTCGTCTCCGACCGTGTCTCATGGGGCTGCATCGACATCGACGGCAAAGACTTCGGTCACCAATGGGACAACATGTGGGCACTCGCCCGCAACCTCACCACCGTGCTCCGTGTCAAAGATGTAGTTGCACACACCGAACGCACCCAGAACGGCTACCACCTGTGGGTGTTCCCCGACGCCCCGCTTGTCCCTGCATCCCACATGCGTCGAGCACTCATGGCCGCATGCAAAGCAATCGGCTACGACCCCAAAGAAGTGAACCCGAAACAAGAGAAGGCAGTCGGCGTAGGAAACTACGTCCGTCTGCCGTACTACGGGGCGATCAGCAACGGGACACCTGAAAGCCGTTTCTTCGTCGACCCTGAAGGGTTGCCTCTCGACTTCGAAGAATCCCTCGCTGTTCTAGAACACGGCAAAACCGACCCCAAGTGTCTGGCGTCGCTGTCCGAACTATGGCAACCCCCCGCTGTTACACGGCTGGTCAACACGAACAACACGTTCGCGAACACATCGTTGATGACAGGGCGTGAATACACGATCTGGCGTGACGGCCCATTTGAAGGCAACGACCGATCAAGCACTCTCGTCCGCCTTGCCCGACTCATGCTGGAACGCGGCATCCCCACGAACGAGGTGTTCCCCATCTTGAAATCCGCGGACGAACGGTGGGGCAAGTACTACACGCGTGACGACTGCGACAAACAGATCGCAACAATCATCGAACAAGTGGTGGCACGGATCGATGGCTGATTTCCATATCGATTTCGATATCAAGCCGTTCCCAAAGGAACGGCCAAGGGCAACAAAAGGTGGCCGCGTCTACACGCCTGCCAAAACGATCAACTACGAAAAGGAACTACGCAACCTGTTCCTTCAACAAGTTGGCGACACCTTCGAACCATTCGACGGGCCGATCTCCGTCAAGGTTGACATTGCAACGGACAAGGTGTCCATAAGTGTCACCGCTGTCGACCACAAACCCAAAGGGATGCGCGGCGACCTCGACAACTACATCAAAGCAGCACTCGACGCCCTCAACGGGTTCGCATGGGGAGACGACCGACAGATCGTCCATTTGGACGCTCGGAAAGTTGGCCCATGAAGGAATACAACTCGCAAACCTTCGATAAGCGTTTCGGCTATCTCGGAGACACCGCTGAAGCAGCGTTCGACCGCGTGTACCCGAAACATCATCAACTTGGTTTGAACAGGCCACCGTTCTCGATGCGAGGAATGGATCCTGTGTTGCGTTACACGCCCGACAGGATGCTGTCCACGGGACTCGTGGAAGTCATGGCAATCGGCCATGACAACACGTTGAAGATCAAACACGAAAAAGTTGACGCCCTGAAAATGTGGGCGAAGATCGCCAGCGTCGACCTGTTCGTCTACCACAAGCCGAAGAACCTGTACTGGCAGGCACCACTCACCAAATGGGTGCGACGTCTCGGTGCACACGGCGTCGAATCAGAATTCGACGACGGCAAAACGTACATCGGACTCAACGCGGAACATTTCCCTGCTGAACCGATCGGGGTTCCTCATGCCGAATCGTGAGTTCCCCACACACATCACCGAATGGGCAAGAGCCAAACCAGCAAACCCCCTCGACGCCGAAACGTGGCCCGAAGCCACCGTGCGTGAAACGACCTTCACCCGCCGTCCAGAAACGGCGATCCAAGCGTTAATGGAATCAGGCCCATGCGACGAACCAGAAACATCACTTGAAGAAATCCAACTCGTACGCGAAGTAGTTGCCGAATCAATCAGCCAACTACCCGAACGCCTCCGTTACGTCATCGACGCCGTCAACAGCGAACGCGTATCAATCCGCCAACTCGCAGCCCGCATGTCCATGTCGAAATCACAAGTTCATCGGCTCGTCGACCAAGCAGAAGAACAACTTCGCCTACTACTCATCGGACACCCCATCATCAGAAGGAGACTCGGTTTGCCCGCCGACAACTGGAACCAAGCAGCACTCGACATCGTCGACATGCTGTGCCCCGTAGGGAACGGCACAGACGACGAACAACTCATGCACATACTCGCCGCGCTCGAAGACATGCGAGCCAGATTCCATCTCGGATCAGACGACGCACAACTCTTCTCCGACCCCGCATTCAAAATGGGTCGAGCCGCATCAGGCTGGCTGGACAACCACGGCATCTGGGACGTCGACTCGATGCACGCACTCCTATGCCGCAAACAAGCCGACTACGGACACGGCAACATCACCACGTTCGGAGCACGCGGAGTTGTCGTCCGACTATCCGACAAAGTTGAACGACTCAAAAACCTGACGTCAAACCAGAACCACCCGCAAAACGAATCGATCGTCGACACCTACGACGACATCGTCGGCTACTGCACAATCCTGCTCATGCTCGCCAACAACACCTTTGGACTGGAGTTAACCAATGACTGACACCACCCCCGACACCCCCGACACCCCCGACATCAACCAACTAGAAGCAATCGTTCTCGGCATCCTCGACGGCCTCGCAACCGTGCTGTCCCCGCAAGTAATGCAAATCATCACCGACCGCGCAGCACAACACCTGCAGCCCGATGAATGACCCCGACCTCGACCAAATCAAAACCGACCTGAGAGCACTCCGCAAAGAAGTCCGACGCAGAGGACTACCGCTCTCAATGATCGGCAAAATCAAAGTCGTCGAAGCACTACTCCCCATCGTCAAGGAGAAACGTGGCTGACTGCTCCAAAGCAACAGGGTGCAGGAACTGCGGCAAGCCCCTCAAAGGGCGACGCCGCATCTACTGCACCAACAACTGCCGCTACGACTACTACGCCAACCACAAATGGTCATCAGCGAGAGAACGTGCCCGCAACCGTGTCCGCTACTACGAATGCGAACATTGCCACGAGCACTTCCAAAAAGTTGAAGTGAACCACATCATCCCCGTCAGAGGTAAACGCAACGAATGGGGATGCCACCATCATCAAGAAAACCTTGAAGTGCTATGCCACGACTGCCACGTTGCAGCCACACGCAAACAACGCGCCGAAGGTTACTTCGACTGAGGTTCGCCCTCGCAACACGTTCCCTTATGCCCGCACTCTGGACATCGCCAACGACATTGCACAGGCGGGTACTCGCAACCACAGTTGTCGCACTCGACCATCACGACGTCTTCTCGATCAACTTGCGCCAAGTCTTCGGGCCACAAATAGCGTCAACCTTCAAGCCGTTAGCCCGCTGGAATCTGCGGACGGATTGTTCGGTCTTCCTGCCGAACCATCCGTCCGCTAGGGTGAGATAACCAGCCTTTGTTAGACGGGTCTGCATTTCACGCACAGCCTTGTTGCCACGCATGCCTCGACGGCAAGTCTGTCGACGATAATCCTCCACAGGCTTCGACACAGGTTCAGGCTTCGACGGCTTCCCAGCCTCGAAGTCCAGAACCGCCTGAGGCAAATTGTCGCCACGCACATACCTGATGTGCCACGGCTCAGACTGCAACTCCCACGAAAACCCAAACCTGTGAGCATTCTCAACCAGCCACGGGATTGCAGGCCCAATGTATTTCGCCCTTGACGGATGATCACCCAACGCAGTATCGATCGCCAAACCCCAACCGTGGTTCGATGTTGCAGGCGTAGCCGCCGCCGCAACACCCCGCTTCTTGTACCAGCGTTTCCCGTTCCACTTGCGTGACCCCTTCAACGTGCATTTCGCAGGGTTGTACGCAGGCAGGTAGCGCGACAAAAAGAGCGACTCCTGCCGATCATAAGTGCGGTAAATCCTGCCCGTATAAATCAGATCAAAGCCAGCGTCCTTCGCGGCGGCAACAAGCGCAAACCATGCGCGTGCCGCCGTCTTTTCCAACTTGCCCCACGGCGGGACTTCAGTCAGGATCGAGTCGGGCAACTTCCCGTTCACCATCCCATGCAAAGAAGATGGTCGAACAACTTTCTCAATTGGCAGTTTCACACAACTATGGGCAAAACGTCCCCGCTAGTTCTCCCGTGTCCGACGACGCATCTCCGCTTCAATGACCTGCGGGGACAACTCGCGGACAGGGATACCCAGATAGTTCGCCCATGACTGCGCTTCACGACCCGAATACCTGTCACCCAAACCCAGCAGACGTTGCGCCTGCGCCAACGGAGGCGCAATCGACCGTGCCGCATACGACAACTTCTCTGGCGTCCCACCGTAGAACGGCTGATCAAAGAACAAGTTCTTGTCGAACAGCATCGTTTCCAACGGCACCTTCAAGAACGGAGTGAAGTCCGTCAACGCCCGTTTCGGATCCAACGGGTTGAACTTCGACACATCTTCAGCAAGGTTCACGAACGGAAGATCAGGAGTCAACGCGATGTCGTTGCCACCAAACAGCCCAACATCGCGGGCACCGATGAAACCCATCCGTTCCCGAATCCACTTAGGCACAATGTCGTTCTCTTCGTCCTGAGCGAAGTTGTTCACAAAGTTGCGGTAAATCGCGTACGCCTTCGGGCGTGTCAACATCTGCTGAATCTGCAACGGGGCGTTACGCGAAGCAAACACATAGAACGGAACCAACTGTTTCGCTGCCCTGTCGAACTTCGACAACTCTGAGTAGTCGAAGTGAAGACGGGCAATACGACCGATCGCTTGATCAAGGTTCGCTCCGCCGCGAACCGCAGCCAACGCCGCAGCGAAACGGATCGGCCCTTCCACATAGTTTTCGCCAGCCGACCTCGACGCACGAACAGCCCAGTTGTCCAACGCTTTACGTTCCAACTTGAACGCACCCTCGCGGGCACCAATTTCCTCGACACCGAAACGACCCGCAACACCTGAACCGAACGTCGCTTCCAAAGCCAGACGTTCCTCGTCACCCAACGACTCCATCGCCTGCTTGCCACCACGACGGATATCACCCCAAATACGGAACGCGTCCATGTGGTCACGCAAACCAACACCGTCAGAGAAGTTCATAAACCCTGCGGACATCATGTTGCGAACATGAAATCCTGGGGTCAACGTCGCATACGTCTTGAAGAAACGGTTCGCGTACGCGAGGTACTTCATAAACTCGCCGTTATCCAACGAGCGTTCAAAGTTCCGCAACGCGTCAGCGACAGCCGATGTCACCTGAGGGCCAGCATCACCCAACAGATCTGGCCCCAACTGCTCGAAACCATCGCGGTACACACGTTTAAACACGGGAGCAGCAAGACGTTGCTGATCCGCAGCCTCAATCAACGAATCGAAGAACAACAGATCGTTCTCTGACGCTTTGACCTGCTTCAACATCCCCTCGTACTCGTCAAGCAACCCGTAAGTGCGAACCGACCAGTTGTTCAAACCGTTCTTCTGAACCTCGCGACCCAACCCAGTCACAATGTCCCCGAAATCGCGAGCAGCCTGAGAATTCTTGAACTGCTTCGGCGCAGTCTTCACAGCCTTCGCCTTCGCCCTCAAACCCTTCGCAACCTCTTCACGAGCCTTCGCCCTGTCTGTCCACAAACGATTCGCCGACTCACGGGCTTGGGCTGCACGATCAAAACGTGCAAGCCCAGCCGCTTCCAACTCGTCAACACGAGCAACCGCTTCCGTCGCCGCCACAAAACGAGAAATCTGATCCTCAACACCAGACTCTGCTTGCTGCGCAGCACGGTTCAACGACTCAGGTGTTTCAATCAGCGAGTACGGATCAAACTCCGCCTGCTGCACCCGTGTCGCCAACCTGTCAGCCTCACCGCCCTGCGCCAACTCGATACGCCGCGACACGCTGTTTAGTTCCTTCTGCGCGGCAGGCAAACGATCACCCATCTCGCGGATAAATTCACGCAGCCCCTCGCGACGCTTCGCAGCAACCTGATAACGCGACACAGGATCAACCGTGTCAAACCCCAAAGCGTTACGCCACGAATTAATCGTCCCGTCAGGAGTCACCTGTGACGTCTGACGGGCAACACCCTGCGCATACGCGGCACGCGAACGGTTCCTCGCCATCCGCTGCTCAAACGACCTGACCGATTTACCCAAGTTCTCAGGCTTCAAAAAGTCGTCCCACAACTTCGCTGCTTCCGCGTAACTACTCCGCGTGTTCTGCATCCTGCGTGCAACGTCACGGGCACGATCCCAAGTGATCGAATCACCAAGAATCGTTTTGATCTCAGCCGCAGCAGTATCAACCGCGGCGGCTGTTTCCTGCCTGATCTCCGCGTAGCCGACACGCCTCAACCAGAAATCGTCAACAAACTCGATCGGTGCCCCACCCGTATCAACAATTTCTGAACCAGTTCTCGTCGCAGGCAACGCGTTGTCATCAACAGCGTTCGCCATCCAATCCTCACGCTGCCGACGAACCTTCGTGTCTTCCCTGTACTTGACAACAAGCCCACCCAAAGTGTCATTTTCGGTAACCGTCACATCATCGCCAAGCACCCATTTCTTACCGTTCGCGTCAACAACAACCATCCGACCCTTGTCATCAAGAGTCGGAGCGGAAGCCCCAACGATCACAATCGGATCATCCTTGTCGACAACAAGGTGCATGTCACCCGCAGAAGCAGAACCCCTCGCAGCCGTCTTCTGCTCAATCTCTTTGAAGATCGCCCGATGCGCTTCCTCGCGACGCTTCACATCATGCATCCGTGCCGCAATTGCATGCATCTGGTCATCGATCTGTCGACGCAACTCCTTCACCTGTTTCTCAGACAACTCGACAACTTTGCCGTCAGCCACACGACGCGACACACCCAACATGTCAGCATCCTGTTTCGCTAGCCCGTCGTAATACTTGCGCACATCCTCCGAAGACCTAGCCAACGCACGTTGGAACGCCGTATCAAACGCCTCTTCGGTCACAGCACCAGCAGCATCAGTTGGTAGCAGCCCCTGATCAATGGCAGCGTTCACACGGGCAATAGCCGCACCAATCACAGACGCTTCAACAAGTTCATCCATGTCGCGCACATCAGCCAAACGCGAATTCGTTTGCTGATTCAACTTCGCCAGACGACCCGCCTCGTCGTACAAATCATGCAACGACCCGCGAGCAGCCTTCTCCGCGCCACCAATCTGCGAATCAATGTCTTGCAGACGTTCCGAATAGTAAGCAAACCAGTCATCCCATTGCGGATCCCTCGCAGCGCGAGGATCAGCAATGTTGTACTTCGCAACCTTTTCCTTCGCCTCGCTGAGAAGACGTTCACGAATCACACCCAACGTCTTGATACGAGCAGCAAGGTTCCGATGAGCCTGCTCTGCAGGCAACATCCGCGGGTTCGCACCAAAATCAATCGGGGCGACAGCACCTCCCGTACCCACAGCACGACCGCTCAACACCCGATCAGCCAACTGGCCTTTCAACTGCTGCCAACGAGAAGCAACCTCTGCAGGGACACGGTCAAGCATCTGCTCCGTCACCAAAGAATCGTCAAGAACAGAGTTCAACGACCTAATAATTGCTGTACGCCGACTTCCATTCGTGAACGGCATCGTGTCAATCGCTTCAACCAACGCGTCCCGCTGGGCGTTCGCGGCATCAGCCGCGACACGATCAGCACCCGTCAACCCAGACACCGCACGCTTACCGAACAACTCGTCGTTCAACTTCGCGACAGAATCCATCTCGCGCCACAACTCGGGCAACGTCGCAGCGTCAGCATCAGTTGGGACACCCTTAGCGATCTCTCTTGACTTCTGCGCCAAAGCCTGACGTTCGGCACGAAAATCAAGAGGCGACGACTTCAAAGGAGTGCCCGCCTCTGTCGCAGCACCCAACGCAATCGGGCTGTCGCCCTTAACACCTTTCGCTGCCTGCTCGGCGCGAGCCACAGCAGCCCTGCGGGAACGCCAGCGAACATGCTGATCCGTTGACCTGCGGATTGTTCGTGGCTGATAACCCTTTTCCAATTTGCGCATCGTGCGAACCGTTTCACGCAAACCATCCAACTGGCGGCGAGCCTCCGCCACCGTCAACACGCCAGACGTCTTCGCTGTTCGAGGCTGACCAAACAGAGCAGGATCAATTTCGACAGACGCGACAGCCAACTCGTCGTAACGACCTAACTGTCGCTCCAAAAGCGACAGGTGGGTGTCAATCTTTCGCGCTTCTTTCGAATAACCAGCGAACGTCTCCAACGCCACGCTCACATCTTCAGGCAGAACCTGATACACCGCATCCAACTCTTCTCGGATCGCAGCAACCGTTTCCTTAGCCGCCGCCAACTGCTCCGCTTTCTTTCCAGCAGCCATCTTCTTCGTGGCCCCAGCCTGCGTTTGAGGTGCTTGGAAGAAACGAGGATCGCGAGGATTCGACGGCAAACCTAAACCCCTACGGACATGGGAAAGCATTGTCGCATCAATGTTCCCCATGTCAATCATCCACAACGTCCGCTGCGCGTCATCCATCAATTGGATTGAACGATCAGTCAACTCGTCCAACCGCTGCTGGTAGTAACGCATCCACTCGTCAAGATCCCGATTCTTCGGGCGAGAATCCAACATGCGCTGATACGCACGCTCGCTTGCTTCTTTCGTGCGACGAATCGGATACAACACATCGGCTTTAGCAACAGAAGGTTTCGCAGCCAACGAATCAAGACGCGCAATCTCACGATCAATGCGGTCGATCTCTCCTTGCACCTTCACCAGATGCTGCGTCAAACGCTCAGGACTGTTCTCGATAGCACGCTGACGCTTAATCCGCTCATCGTCCAACAACTCGCGGACAGTACGCCCAAACAAATCATCGTCAACGACGCGATCCAAGAACGCTTCGGCAGCATCATCTGCAGACCGTCGCGCCTCATCAAACGAGGCAGCGGCCTTGTTGCGGCCACGCGTAGCGTTAGCCAACCTACGGATCACATCATTGCGTTTCTTCAAAACTTCTTCAGGCAACAAAAACGGATTGGCACGGTTGAAGTTCTCAAACAGTTCCACAACATTTGCCGTCACCACCTGCCCAGACGACATCGGCCCCGACAGAAACCCGTTCGTAATCCCATACTCAGACAACATCGACCGAACATCAGCGAAAGCCGCATCGCGGGCATCATTCGCCAAACGCAACGACTCCTGACCGCGAGCAATACCCTCACGGATACTCGCCGCCGTGTCCGCTGCAGACTGGCTTGGCTGCGGACGAGACAACGCATCTTCCAACGCATCAATCTCGCCATCCAACATGTCGGCACGCGCCGAATACGAATTCGGTGGAACAAACACATTGTCCGCATCAAGAATCTGAGGCAAAAGCCTGTCAGGGTTCGCATCAGCAAACGCCTGAGCAGCAACCTCAGGCGAACGCGCAATCAACGCAAGATTGTCAATCTCGCCTTCAAGCCGTGCCTGCTCCGCAAGTAGGCGCGGCAACATTCGCTGATCCTCACGGATCTTCTGCAACCGCGTCTTCTCCGAAGCCAACTGCTTCGCAACCTTCTCCAAACGACCCTGCACAACATCAGGGCCAGTAACAGCCGCCTTCGCACGCAAATCCGACGCCTGCTTCTCAAGACGATCAACAGCAGACTGCGCCGCAGCAGCCTGCTTCTCAAACCCGTCCCGTAACTCCGAATACGCCTTCTTGAACGTCGCCAACTGTTTCTGCGGTGACTGATCTTTCGACCAGTTGCCAATCATCTGGCGAATCTTCGCCCCGACAGCATCCTGACGGTCAGCGAACAACAACACATCATCGGACAGGCTCAACCGAACATTCGCAGCAGCCTCCGCAGTTTCACGCAACAACGACTTCTGCTGCGCCTGCACCTCTTTCTTCCTTGCTGTGAAAACATCCCGCAACTCCTTGTTGCGGATCTTCATCAAGTCCTCGTCGGGAATGAAATCAAACGCGTCCTCGCTCACCGTCGACAAATTCGACTCACGCAAACGCTTCACCGCATCCAACACACCCGACGCCTCAGACGCCTGACCCATATAACGCGCCATCAACAACTGGGCGTCATCCTCCAAGAACTTCTCAGGGCCACCACCGAACGCTTTACGCATCGCATTGTTGATGTCAACAATCGAACCCGATCCGAAATCGACATCGACACCGTTGAACTTGTACTTCCCACCCTTAAACACGCGTTCCATCGCGACTGTCGGCCCAGCAGTCAGATCGATGCCAACCGCCTTGCGGAACTCGACAGCGTCAGCAGAATCACCCTTCAACCAGTCCCACGCCCGACGAGTCCAAACGTGAGGCACATACGCAACCCCTTGACGTTCCATCTCGATCGAACCAATACGGGCACCACGACCAACAAGATCCTCACGGATCTGAGTCAAAACCTTCCCGAAAGCAGTCGCATCGCCACGCTCCGTGGCATGCGTCAACGCAACACGCTGCTGCTCATCCATGCCGTCAAACAACCCTTTGGCTGTCGACTCGTAACCCCTGAAGAACTTGTTCTTTCCTGCCTGACGGGCGTTCACATACGCCAACACCGTTGCGGCCTCAGTTGGCCGCATCGGGCCAGCACCTTGCTGCAACGTCTTATAGACGCCCTCAAGCCCCTCAGGCTTACGGGAAATCTTCGTCCACCAATCAGACGACGTCACCGCGTTGCGGCCACGAGCCATCGTGTTCCCGATCGCACGATCAATCCCGCCTGTCCCCGCAATTCTTTGCCCCATGAAACGCAGACCGCGCTGCCCAAGGCCATAAGCCTCGCGCTGCGCGGCATCAGACACCGCCGAACCACCAAGACGACCAATTGCAGCGACAGTCGCGTCGTCGGCACCCTGCAGAGCAGCACGGCCAGCAGTAGCAAACCGCCCCTGCCTGCCCGCCGCACTCATCCCTTTACGCACACCAGCGTTCGCCCCACCCGTCACATACGTCAACGGGTCGAGAAGAACATCGCCTGCGAAACCAATCGCACGGTCAACCCATTTGTTACCCGTCACATCGCCCGTGATTGTTCCGAACCCGAACGTCGGGTCATCGAACTGCTGTTTGAAATCGCTCCACGACGCATCACCATCGGTAATGCCAACCGCGTCCAAACCTTCTTTCAGACCAGACACGATCGCTCGACGAGGCATGTCGAGCACGTTCAATCCTTTAAGGACAGCACCCCCAATGTTGCCCCACACGCTTGAACCACCCGACCCACCATTGTCGATAGGTGTGCGGTCGCGCTGCTCCCAGTATTCGGCTGCGCTCATTGATGACTGGTTGTCACGAACGGGATCACGTTGCTGCCCGTACGCAGCCGCACGACCAGCCTGCGGGATACGAGAAGTTACAAGACCGCTATTAGGGGTACGCCCTGAAACCAGTCCGCGCAGAATGTCGTCAAGATTTGCCATCAATTAAATGGACGAATCGTCCCTGTTTCAGGAACCAAACAGGCTTTGTCCAGCCCCAAGGAACTGGCGTGCAGCCGTAGACCGCGGCGTCACGCCTTTCGACTCCAAGAACTTGTTCAACGTGTAAGCAATACGAGCCTCACGCGTCACCGCGTCCTTGTCCTCTTTAGCCTTCTTCACAAAATCAGCCGTCTCACCGCTCATCTCGTAATCCTTGCCAGCGTTGTTGTTACGCGCCTTCGACAAATCACGACGAGTTTCGGACTCGAAAACATCCAGCAAACCCTCACGGGTCGCATTCGCAAGACGATCCTGTTTCTGGCCCCACGCAGGAGTCGCCTTACGAATCCTGTCCGCACCCTCTTGGAAATACGGATCCTCCGCGTCAAACCCGACGCCAAGCGTCGCAGTTGTCATCTCCTCTTTTGTCAACGGCTCATCGTAGAAATAGAACTTCCCGTCAGGAGCCATGTACGTCACACCCTCAACAAGTTCGTTTGCAACTCGACGGCCAGATGACGCAGGAGGCGCAGTCGTAGCGTTCACCTCTTCGGGTGTCGTTGCAAAAATGTCGCCGTACTGAGGGACAGGCTGGGGTTGCGGCCCCAGCGGTTCCTCCAAAGAACGGATATACGCGTCCATTGCCGACTCCATGTACGCATCGGTATCACCCATGCGGTCATCCAACGCCGCCATGCGATCATCTTTCAACGCAGACAAAGCAGGGGCACGAGACTCAGCGAACGCATTTGATGCATCTTCCAAATATGGGTTCAGCATGAACGCATCAAATTCCGTCCCGTACGAAGGCAACCCTAAACGAGAATCAACATCGTTGCCCGCGGACTCGGACACCTTGTCTTCAATCAAACTGTCGAACCAATCCGTAGCAGTTGACGACACCGTCTTGCGCCACGCATCGCGTTCGCCCGAATCGTTGAACGACACCAAACCCCGTTGCACCAAATCTTCTTCGACCTCGCGCAATGCTTCCGACGGCGACGAACCATCAAGAATTGCCTTAGCGACCAAACCTTCCCACGAGGTGCTCCCAGTCATCTCCGAAATCGCTTGAAGGCGTGCAATCCCCGACGGCGTCGGGGCAGGCCCGCCGTCCATTCCGTTCGCTGCACGAATCAGCGAAGCAATATCAGGCGACATCCAATCCTGCACCGTGTTCGTGTACTGGCTCATCGTCCCCGAATCAGGAGGCAACCATCCCTTAGTCGGGCTGTACTCCATCGGAGATTGCGGAGACAGCATCGATGACAACATCATCTGAAAATAGATGTCCCTCGAAGGGTCACCCGTCAAACTTGTGTCGCTCATACCGTCACCGTCCCAAGAAGAGAAGAAAGAACAGATGGGTCAATTGTTTGACCCATGCCAGCAGACTGCAGAATCAGGTTCAGCAACGCTTCAGTATTCGGCTGACCAGCGGCAGCGTTAGCAGCCGCCTGCTCATTGGCGATCTGGTTATTCGCCGCCAACCATTCGTTCATCACCGCCGCGTTGAAGTTGTTCGCCTGATTCTGGGCATTCCAACCCGCCATCGCGCCCTCATTGTTTGCCTGAGTGTTCGCAATGTTCGCGTTGTTGTCGATCGTTGACTGCGCCATCGCCCAATCGTTCAAACCGCCAGAGTTAAACATGTTCGCTTGGTTCTGATAACCAGCGTTCGCAGTAGAAGCATCTTGATTCATCCCCGCTTGCGTCAACGCCCAATTATTCAAACCCTGCGAGTTCATCTGACCCGCCTGATTCATCAACGCGTTATTCGACGCGTCGATGCCCATGTTGGATTGCAACTGCATGTTGTTCAACGCCGCTTCAGCCAACATGCGTTGCTGGTCGACATTGCTCAAACCAGCAGCCTGCGCCATCTGCGCACCCGACAACGACATGTCGCGTGCGCCACTCAACGCACGATCAAGCATCGCGCCACGACCAGCGAACAAATCCGCAACATTACGGACACCAGAATTAGCCGCACCCAACGCCTGCTGATACTGGTCGCCAACACCTTGGAGGGCAGCAAGTTGAGCCAACTCTGGTGACATCTGCTGACCCTCGGGAACAACATTGCCAATCGATGTTTGCTGCGGCTGCGACAACCGCTCGATGAGCGGGTTGAACGCGCCGCTCACAGTTTGCTGTGTTTGCGCAGCGATATCTGACAACGACTGTCGCAACGGGGAGAAATCCTGATACTGCAACAGAGTCGGGTTGAACTGTTGGTACTCGGGCAACTGCTGCGCTTGAACAGTTGCTGCTTCAACCGTGTTGAACGCAGGCAACTGCTCTGGCTGGATCTGCTGCAACGCTGGCATCGACGCAACCTGCTGCATCGCGGGAGCACCCATCTGCTGGAACTGTGGTGCCTGCTGCGGGCCAAAAGCACCCTGCCCCAAACCAGCAAGCATTGCCCCAACATTCCCGTACGACGAACCCCCACCACCAGTAGGAGGTGGCTCATTCATCGTCGTCCACCAATTTTCCAACGTCGAAAAGAAATCGTTATCCATCATGTCGTCGTCAGAACCCAACAGGCTCGCCATCGCGTCCTGACCGCTGTTTTGCACAGCGGTACTTGTCGGCTTCGGCTTCGATGTCGGCGCATACGAATAACCAGAACCGTCGTAGCCCACAACCTGAGGTGCAGCGACAGTTGGGCGACCCGAACCAAACCCAGATGTGTTCCCGTTACGCCCTAACGGGTCTTGTTGCCTTGGAGCCATCAGTAGCCACCTCCATACATCGATTGCAACTGCTGCAAACCAGTTGCCGTGTTCGCGATCTGCTGCGCTTTCTGAAACTCCAGATCATCCATCGTCTGCTGATAAAAATCGTCGTACAACGCCTGCTGCTGATCAAAGTTCGAAATGCCCGCGTTGAAATCTTCCTGCATCTGACCCATCTGCTGCGTGTAATCTCCGACGTAATTCGCCATCGCACGCTGCATCACACCCGACTGGATCCCACCGCCACCCATCCCCCGCTGAGTTTGCTGTGCCGTAAACGACGGCAACTGGCGATTGAAACCCTTCCTGAAAGAATCCATGTCGCGCTGTCCGCGCTGCGTAAAGAACCCTTTCTGGTAGGCGTTGTCGGCAGTTTGAACGCCATAGTCTGTTGTGGCATCACGCTGCTGTCGCAGAATCGAGGAAAGGTCGGGCATCGCCATCAGTCATATATCCGTTTCGTCCCTTGTCACGCCGACAAAGCAGCGACTTGGGCTTCCAATTCTGAAATTCGAGCATTCGCTTCTTTCAAACCAGCGACAGCAACACCAACAACAGTCGCAAGATTCAACGTCGGTGTCTCGCCGACATCTGAAACAGCAATCGGAAGAACTTCTGCCACTTCCTCCGCGATTAAGCCAACACACGTTTGACCATCACCGTCGATGTAACTGAACGACACGGGTCGAAGCGAATCCACCACCGTCGTCGCCCCAGAGAAATCATTGATGTTTTCCTTTATCGTCCGCGACGAGTTCAGCGACGGCGAACGAGTCACCAACTTGTACACATCGATGGTGACGGAATCACCGTTCTGTGCCTGACGAAAAAAGAACGTATCGCTAGCAGCACGAATCTGAGGGCCATAAAAGGTGCCGCTATACGAATGGCCGAATGCCATCGACACACCCTGACCACTATCCGTAGTTCCTGTCCCATCAGAACGGATGATGAATGACGCATCAAGCCAAGAATTTCCCGTCAAAGAACAACCAGTAATAGTTGTCGCTCTTCCGCTATTCGGAAGGTAGGAATGGCTATGGCTGGTCGCAGCGTACGAATGAGTGTGAGAAGTCGACGCATACGAGTGTGTATGACCATCCAGCGAAACAGTCCCCGAAGAATTAGGGAACGTAATCGTCCTGTTCGACGACATGTCTGCCGTCGCAAACGTCAACGTGTGAGTGTTATTGACCGTGTCTTTAATACGCAGATACTTGCCCGTACCCCCAACCGTCAAAGTTCCCGTCATCGTGTCATCTGTATCGGAACGCAAAAACTGGGTTGAATTTAAGTTGTCAAGTTTGTCCGAATCAGCCGCTTTAGCCGTTGAACCCAACTTGCCATCCAACGCATCCTGCAACCCATCGACGTTGGCAATCGTATGGTCATGCCCATCATCTGAAATAACGAAATCCAACGTCCCGTCAGCATTTTGATAAGTGACAGCGATACCACCAGACTCCGTGTTCCCACTTACCATCGCGCCAACAATGTCCTGAACATTCTCCGTGAAATCGTCGATGTTCCCGACCACATGGTTATGCGAATCATCCGTCACCGCAGCAGCAAACGAAACATTTCCAAGGTTGGTAATCGTGCCAGCACCAGTCACATCACCTGTCAAAGTGATCGTGATGTCCGTGCCTTCAAGCGTCGTCACCCGCGTATTCATCGCGGAATCCTTGCCATCAACATACGACTTAGTAGAAGCCGCAAGATTCGACGTCGGATTAGACGGCAACAGCAGTTCGCCAGTCATGGCGATACTGCCATCACGATTCAACAACTCGGTGTTGACATGCGTCTCAATCGCATCAAAATTCTGCTGGACATCAGTCGCATCAGCAGTTGACCCATTCGTCAAGTTATTCGGAACATTCAAATTAGTCATCGCAGCCTCCGCGGGATGTACTTCAACACGAGGCCATTAACACCCCATGCTTTTGAGGACTCGCCCTCAAACAACAACTGGACAGACGACGCAGGCCCAAACGATGGGCCGCGTTCCAACAACGTGCCCGAACCACCAGTACCCCAGTAGCCCGAACCCCACACCATCGACCCCCACACCCCAGCCGTAGAAAACGCGCCAACAGAAATGTTTCTCTGACGCGCAGCACTCGACCCGTCAAAATCTCGGAACACCTTGATTGACAAGTCGTAAGCAGACGACTTCTTCTCCAACACCAAATCAGGTGACCGCCATTGCTTACGCAACGACGGCCAACCAGCATCAACCCAACGAGTCGCGTAACGCGTCGCAAAACCAGACGATGAACCATCCAAGTTGTCGACCGCAACTTCCAACTCGTCCAAACGAACAACAGCAGGGGTCGAACGGCACGCAGCAAACGCCCTGTTATCTGACGCCCCATAGTTCCCGCCCTGAGCGAACGGGCCTACACCCTCATCCCCTGCACCGATGTACGCAGTCCACGCACCGTTCTTGCCCAACGACGGATCAAACACGAACGACGTCTTCGCTGACGCAGGCGGGCTACCGCTGTCATCATTCAAATACGGGACAGATACCCACAACCTGTCCTTCACCCAACCCATCCACAACTCGGTAGACGACGAGTTGTTGAAATACGCGTCCTCAAACACAGGTCGCAACTGGGGAGAAATCTCGACAGGGAACTGCGTGTCAGTAATCGCAAACACCCCACGCGGCCACGAAAAGAAAAACACCGTCTGCTCGGAACGGGCAATCGCTTGCCTATGAACAGCACCCACCTCGCGGGTCACATTCACCAACTGCCACGACTCGCTGCTGTAACCAAACAACGCCCACACACTTGACGGCTTGAAAATCAGAAGATGGTCGCGCATCGGGAGCAGCCCTGTAATCGGGCCACCGCCCTCCTTAATGTCGATGTAGTCATCAGCGTTCCACGCACCAGCCAACGACGGATGCGACCACCGCACCCTGTGCGGGTGGGCGTTCGAATCCTCATAGGTGTACGCGGCAAACATGTACCCCGAATGTGCAGCGACAAACTCGCATTGAGGGAACACATTCGACGACGGAGCCGAATACGCGGTGAACGTCGAAGCCCCAGCAGCCGTCATCAACGACGGCGTGCTGGTATCCCACTCCAACACCTGCCGCTGATTTCCACACGCGACGTACAACGTGTCACCCCACGACGCAAAATCTGCAAGATGTGGTGACGCGTCAACAACCACATCAACACCGCCGACCTGCACCGTTGAAAACGACCCGTTGGTCGACTCCAGCACGACACCGTTGTTAGCGACAAACACATGGTCGGTGCCATTCGCCAACGTGTGGACAAACATCGAACGTGGATCCCACGGCGACGCGACCGCAACAGAATTCCAACGCTCCCAACCCTTGCGCGAAAAGAAACCGCCGCGAGGATCGATGTCGACATTCAACATGTCAGGCGACTCGTTCTCGCTCAACTCGAACGCGTCAGCGCGAAGGTTCAACCCTCCCGTGAAATTCACAAGGTTTAACGCTTCGACACGAGCCATCAGATATCCCAGACGTACCTGACACTCTGAGTCCTGACACGCGTACCACCGTTGTAGACCAAAGGTTCGTGGTGTTGTGGACGCATGATGTCCTCGTGGGCCTGCTCGGCTGTTGCGGCCCACCGACGCATGTAAGTGTTCTCCAACTCAGGATCTTCCAACTGGGCGTACGCCAACGAACACGCATAATGAAACAACGGGATGTGCAACCGCTCATCCGCGTCAACCTCTGTCGCCGCACCAGCAGAAACCCAATCTGTCGGCTTACGCCAACCGCGAATCGTGTAATCACGATCCGTGGTTGGTGTTGGATACAACGTGATGTTCGAACCCCACCACGAAAAGTATTGAGGCAATCCGTTGCTCGAGTTGCCGTAAAACTTGTCTTCCGCCAACTCCGAACCAATCTGGATAAGGCGAATGTTTTCTTCCGTGTCGCGGATAGACGCAATCCCCGCCAACGTCGACGGCACGGACACAGACGAGCCGCTCGACGTCACCGACCACGACGACTCAAAAAACGGCCAACGCCGCTCCAACTGGATCGTGCGGTTGTAACCCTCGCGGATGTACATGTCCAACGTCGCGTTGGACAAATCATCCTCATCCAAATCCATTTGGGTGCGGACAGCGTCACGAATTTCACTCAGGTTCATTCGATTCGCCTTCCATCTGCTTACGACGCGCCTTTGCGTCCTCCAACATTCCCTTAGAGCGCAGATGGCCGACACAAAAACGTGTCCCCAACGCCTTCGGCCCCTTGCACGAATGATTCTGCGCTTCGCACAACTTCGGGTCGCGTTGCTGCACAGGCGCACCAGACCACAACGCCCGCTCAACCTCACCATGAGCGTTAGCCATAATGTGGCCTGTCGGCGCAGACCCGTACAGGGCGTTAACTACTGCAACTTCTTGATTGTCCATCATCTAGATAGACGAACCGTCCCCCACACAACAGAAAAGGGGTGGGCCGATGAACGGTTCGGCCCACCCCAGATCTGTAGATCAGGAATCGTCAGGAAGTGGCGATGTTGCTGATCTTGAAGTGACGCTTGCGGTTACGCACGGTCATGTTGCCGTAAGCGGTGATCACGCTGTAACGCGCATCCACCGTCGCAGCAGCACCGCTGGAAGCGTGAGCCGAAGCGGTGTTGCCCGACAGGCCATCGGTGAAAGCCGACTGCTTGAACCAGCGGGCCGTGTGACCAGCAAAACCGATGTACTTCGAGTTCACACCGTAAATGGTGCCTGCGGGGCAGTCGAAGTCCCAGTACATCGGGACGCCCTGAACCATCAGGTTCTGGAAGCCCGCGTTCGCGCTCTTCACATCGCTGTACCGCACCTGCGGGGTCAACTGTGACTCGTACAGTTCGAACACATCCTGCGCCGTGAACACGGCGTCGATGCGGTCGGTGCCCGAATCGGACGCGCTGTTCGAAGCCTCGGCAACGAACGCACGAACGTCAACGTCAGCAAACGCCGTGGCGGTCTTGTCGCGAACGACCGAACGCCAGTACTCGTTGCCAACAGTGGTGCAGTCAATGCCGCCAACGGTGGTCACGGTCGAGTTGTGGTCACCGATCAGGATGCCCAGACCGCTCCAGTCCGTAGCAGCAGCAAGAGAAGTAGCGAACAGCATGGTGCTGATCTTGTTCTTCAGGGTCTGCTCGGCCTGCATGGTCTTGGCTTCGAGAAGGCTGACCACCTGCTCTTCGCCGCTGTTCTTCGCCTCTTCCAGACCGCTGATAGCGATCGTGGCGTACAGCGACTTCCAGTCAAACTCGGCAGCGGTAATGCCATCTTGCGGGGTGATCGACAACTGCTCCCACTCACCGTAGGAACCCGCCTGACCCTCTGCATAAATCAAAGGCTCGACGATCTTGTTGCCGCCCGACAGCATGCGCAGACGGTTCTTCTCCATGAGGTGGAAAAGCACGGGACGCGAGTTGAACACGTTGTCGGTGAGCGTCTCGCGATAGTTGTCCAGCGTGGTGGACAACAGGGTGTCAAAGTTTGGATTGGACATGAGTTTCTACTCCTTGGCAGATCAGGAAGCGTTTTGCGCTTTCGCTAACGCCCACGCTTCTTGAATGGATTTGGGTCGAGTCGCAGGAGCAGGAGCAACAACGTCCCCGCCAGAACCAGCACCGCTCGAAACAGAAGCGGCGGCATCAGCCGACGCTCTCTTACGGGCCTGATCCTGAGCCGCTTTCCGTGCCTGCTGGTCAGAAGTTGCTGACTGGCGGGCCACCAAGCGGTCGAATGCCATTTCCTTGTACACGCTCTCCAGATAACGCGGATCGTTTAATCCTCTGTTGAGTGCCTCACGGATGACAGACGAAGGGTCGAAGTCTTCTCCGTACCTCTGCTGAAGTTGCCCCACAACCTGATCGAGTTGCTGCGCTGCCTGCTGCTGCTGGAAATACGTCGTCACGCCTTGCAACTGCTGTTCCAACTGCGCGATACGTTTCTCCGAAGGATCCGTGAACCAATCATCGGTGTCCTCATAGGACGTATTGGCTGCTACCTCGGCTTGACCAATCCCATAATGATTCTGCAGGAACCTCATCGTCTCCTGCGGATTGACCTGCATCGCTTGATCAACAGTTTCCCAAAACTGCACCTGCTGTGCCTTCTGGGAAAGTTCTTGAGTCTTACGCGTGTAATCCGCTTGACGTTGATATCCCTGCAACGCCTCCGCTACAGGCACCTCCAGTTCCTCACCATCTACCTTGACGCGTGCGTAATGGTTTCCGTACTCGTCCAGATCCAGATAGTTCGGCTCAGGGGCTATGTCTCCCTCGTCGACTTGTCCATCAAACGCGATGGGGTCTGCTTCGGGTGTGACGGCTTCCTCGGTGAAACCGCCTTCATCAAATGTGTCCAAGAGTCCTCCTCGGGTTGCTCTCAGTACCTATAGACAAAGTGTCCCGTCAGCGAATCTCAGATGACGGGACAAACCCAGAAGCACCCTGCACCGCAGCCATCAACTCAGGAGGAATCCCATCAACAGGTGACTGTTCGGGCATCGGAGGAGCCGCCTGTTCGCCGCCCTGAGGCATCGGTGCGCCCTGCTGTCCCTGCTGCTGTGGCTGCATCTGCTGTGGCTGTCCCATGAACATTGTTGGATCCTTAATCCCGAATCCGAACTGCAGCACATGGCGAGCCAACGCCATCGGGTCAACGATCCCCTGACCGACAAACGGGGCCATAGCGTCCACCAATTGGAGTGCGGATTGGCGACGGAACGACTCGTTCATCGGCTGGGTGGAGCCGGCCTCGACCTCGTAGTCGAACTCACCAGCGATGTAATCGCTGTCGAAATTGATCCACGCAGGAACCGCTTTCGAACCAACAACACGAATCACCTTCTCGCCAGTCATGTACATCTGCATCAACTGGATGACACGCGCACCACATTGAGACAAAGTCGACTCGATGCGTGACAACTTGTCCGCAGCACGCGAATTCATCGCGTCCTGAATCATCGCCGCCTCAGTCGCGGTACGACGTATCTGCGCAGTCGCGCCACGCATGTAATCCGACGTACCGCTGATCCGATCCATGTCCTGCTGGATCAACTCGGACTGGTTGTAGAAATCTGGCGGGGTGCCAATAGATGGCATTGGTGCGACAGCCTTCTGAATATCCATCTGGCCGTTCGTGTCAACAGGCACCATCGTGTTGTCCTCGTCAGACTCCAACGCTTTGATCCCGTCGGTGTCAAACGCTTCCTTGTCGTACAACCACTTGCGAGCAAACCGCTTACGGTGGTTCATCATCTGCGAACGAGTGTTGTTCAACTCGTACTGCAACTCCTCAATCGATTCCAACTCGCCCATCGGGTAGAAATGATCAGGAACCTCATAGTTGCGGATCATCACGAACGGATGGCCGAACGGGAACGGGATCGGCTTCGGAGCGATCAAAAACCCGTCTTCGCATGACTGAGCAAACGTGCTCACTTCGTTACGACGCAAGTCGTAGAACTCCCACACATCAACGTATGCGTACGGTGACGTATCGGGATCATCAACAACGTCGCGGCCATCACGGGCATCCTCTGATGACCATCGGGACACATGCGTACCACCAACCATCTTCCGATGCTTTGCGTCATAACGAGAATCGACACGAACGTCGCCTAACGGGCGACGAATCCGCTGCGCAATCCACTTCATATCTTTCGGGCCGCGAGCATCAGGGTCAACGTAAATGTCAAACGGGCTGATCCGTTCGATGTACGGCCTGTCGTCGTCCTCGATCATCCTTTTCTCGGACTCGACATTGCCCTCAACCGTTTCGTCACGGTCGTCGACGCCGTAGTCGTCGACACCGTGATCATCGGCCCGTGCCTCTTTGATCTCAATAGGCTTCGTCGCCTTGTACCCGACTTTGACCCAGCCGTGGCCCATCACCAGAAAGTCATCTACCGCTAGACGGAACTCGTCCTGATACTTGTAGGTGCGCCACATGTAGTTCAACACCTCTTCGGTGATGATTGCCTGCGCTGCCGCTTCAGGCTTGCGGGCAGAAACCACAAACTTCGGGTTGTTCACCGCGATCGAAGGTGCGATGACATTCTTGGTCGCAAACGCCATGTTGATGATCATGCGGTCTTCACGAGACAACGACTTGTAATGCTTGCCGCGATACAAATCGACCATCCGTTTCCACAAGTCGTCACGGCGTGAATCGTTACGCCAACGGACTGAACGGTTCAGTTCGAGATTCAACCGCTTCAAACGGTCAGAGTTTGACTGACGGGCCATCAGAACGAACTCTCAGGGATCTTTGACAGCCACGCCTGCGACATGCGGGCTGCAAGGTTCCACACGGCTACAACACCTGCAATAGCAGCAGCCTTAAAGAACGAGATATCGACAACTGCCGATGTCAACGGGGCCGCGGTCGCGCCTGCAACAAAAGTTGCGAGCGCACGCTTGAAAGCATCTTGATACGTCATCATTTCTCCTTCGTCAAATGCCACTCGATGTGGTCATCAACACGGTCAGCAACATGATCGACTTTTTTGTCGATCTGTTGCAGTAGTTGGCTGTTGCGGTTGTGGTCACGATTGTTCTCGCGACGCGTCTTTTCAATCAGCGTCACAACAACCCCAGATGGGGCAAGGACAGCAATAACGATCTGGAGCCACGCGGGCATCTCACACCCACCGTGTCCCGACAGGCTCGATCTCAACACCGTTAGCCGCCGCCTGACGTTCCGTATCGCGGATCACCTCGGGAATCGTCTCGTTAGAGAACGATTCACGAGTGTCGCGAACACCACGCCAAGTAAAACCAATCGTCGCCACTTTGCATTTGAAACAAGTGTCGCCAGACGACTGCGATTCCGTGAATTCACAACCGCAGGAACAGAGTTTGATTGATTCAGCCATCAAAGAGATGTCTGAACCGTCCCCTGTCACGAATTGCGTACCGAAAACGACCCAATCGGAGGTTCTTGCTCCTTGGGGGCCTCTTTGAACATGTGTTCCATGAACCAGCCAAACGACCCCGCAGGAGGTTTCGTTTCCACCTGATACTCCTGCAAGAAGACGTACTTCAACCCTTGGTTCGCAATCGCCAACGACATCACACGGTCATCATGCGGCGACCCGTGCATCTTCCCGTTGCCCTCACGAACAAACGTCCGCAACTCCGCAATTGTCTCTGCATCCCACAACGTGATCGACGACTCGCGCAACTCCTTACCCAACTCGTCAATCGCCAACGGCTTCGTCGCCGCAGTCGTACGCCAACCCATAATCTCCGTCACCGCAGTCGTACGGTTCTGCAACCTGCGCTGCCTGTACAACGGGCTGTAATTGAACCTCTTCAAAGCGGTCAACGTCGTCAACCCGTGGTTGTTGTTCTCCACCAACAGCAACGCTTGGTTGTAATAGATCCCCAACAGACGCAACACATCAGAACCAAACATGTCAGGGTCAATGTGGCCGTGATAGTGCGCCACCACCTCATGGGTGTTGGCGTCAATCACATGCGCCGACGAATAGTCGCCATACTCCAAACCCTCGGCAACGTCAGCACCAATCACATACTTGTGTCGCTGCTCGGGGTGTTTCCAAATGCGTAACGCTCCCCCATCGGCCACAAACTCGATCTGACCCTTCTTCAACTCGCGTAAGTAGCCGCGATCCTCAGGAGGCAATGTTTCCAACGCCCGCAACGCGTCAATGTTGAACACAGGGCGACCCGACTTCAAGAACGCCTCGTCAGGATTATCAGGATATTCCTGCGCTAACTGCCACTCAGGCAAGTCACGTTTCTTCGCCTCGTACCACAGGTCATCACGGCCACCAGCCCGCCACGAGAAAAACACGCCCTTGAAACGGTTCGTCCCGTTCTGCGAACCCACCCACAACTTGTGAAACAAGTTCCCCTCGCCATTCGCTGTGCCCAACATGATCACACGGCCACCGACGTCAGCGACAGGCTCAATAGCAGCCCACGCCTCCTCGGAATTTGGCAACTGGCCCATCTCGTCAACCACAACAAGAAACACGGACTCGCCACGGGCAGGATCAGACGCAGACGGCAACGACTCGATATACGACTCGTTTGTGAAATCCATCTTCAACTGGTTCGAGTTCACGATCGGGCCGCGATACTTCATCCAGTCGGGCAGAAACTTGTAGCCGTACTTCGACTTCTGCAACAGTTTCGCCGCGTCACGTTCCGTCTTCGACAACATGACAATCGGACGATCCTTGTAAAAGAACGCCAACCAGAAACAATAAGTCGCGACCAGCGTTGAAAACCCGACCTGACGGGCTTTCAACACAATCGCATAACGCGACTCGATCCAACACCGCACCGTTTCACGTTGCGCATCACGCAACTCAAACGTGATCCGCCCCTTCTCAGGGTGACGGATATGCCAGTAGTTCTCGCAGAAATGTTCGAACGCTGCCAACTTCTCATCGACAGACGTTCCGCCCCAATCAGGGGCGCAACGTCGCCAATCCCGTTCCCTCAGTAGATCATCAAGCGTCGGTTCCGTCATGCGGATGATCGTGATCGTGGTCGTGTGGTGCGTTCAATGCTTCCTGAAGCATTTCGATACGCACTTGCTGGATCGCAATAGTCAGTTCCTTCGGGAACTGCTGCTCCAAAACCCTGATAACCGATTCCATAGGGACATTGCCCTCATTCATTACGCTGCTCCTTGTAGTTGCTCTTCCAACTGCTCAACCTTGGCAGTTAGTTCTTGAATGGCCGCGATAGCAATCGCTGTCACAGCCAAAGTCTTAACCCCTGTGTGATCGTTTTCTTCACCAAACCGTGTTGCCTCAGGAGCGACCTCTCCTACTTCCTCCGCGACAAATCCGAAGTATCCTGTTTGCCAATCTTTTACCCACCAACATGGTTCTTCAGGTGTGCCATTGCAGTCTCGTCCGCACTCGTGCCACAGTTCGTCGCTTTCAAAAGGTTCCAAACCTTTGTTTTCTCTGATACGGTTTAATCTTTGTAACGCCTCATCGCGTCGAGGTGACGTTGGCAACTGGCGCATGTGGGTATGCCAATCCCAACGGTAATGGCGAGGGCGCAAAGCCATAGCAATATCTAAACCACTTCGCTCATAAGTTGGATCACCGTCGCTGGAAAGAGCAGAAGGACTGTTGCGGAAATCAGCGATATCTTGTTTGTCTTTGCGCGAAGAACGATCAATTACGTCCGCTTCCAACACGCACCATCCCGTGTCAGGGTAATTGCGACAGTAAATCGTGTTGTTATTGTACCCGACCCTAAACTGAGGGGCTTGGCCGCCGGGGTGAAACGACAAAGTTGATGGGTTGGCATCAATAAAAATGGACGCTGCATCATAATTTGAACCTCCGTTTTTATCGACACGAAAACCTTTGCTGTTGTAAACACGAACATAACTTGAATCCGTCATGTAAACCCCACCAGTATAAGTTTGGTTATACCAACCAACTGCACCAGTCGTACGGAACCAATCACCGCTAGGCAAATAGAAACCTGCGCTATTCAAATACGCGCCGTACGGAGCAAAACCCAAAGAGTTCGTTCCCTGACGGTACAAACCCAAATCCGTGTCCGAAGTAAACGTAAAGGACGGGTCAGATGTCGAACCGTTATCGCCGTGGAATTCATTTGCCCGCGAAATACCAGTAACGTATGAGTCTCCCTCAACACGAAGTCTATGAGTGTTCTTGGAGTCGTCAGGAGTGGTTCCTACCATCAGGTTGCAGTTGTACCACCCGTACTTTTGACTTCCAGCAGAGTTGCCACGCAAGCCCATGCGCCATACGTTTTCCTGTTCGGAGTAGAAGCCCCATCCTGAGTAGCCGACCATGACGGGGCCGTCAGACCACGGCAATGCTGTGTCAGCGTTGTTGAGACTGTAAATCTTGTGATTGTTGTCAGAGGCCCCATTGAGCATGATTGCATTGGGGCGAGTTACAACTACATTGCCAGACCTAGCCTCAACATTTCCGTTGAAATATCCAGCCCCTGATCCAGTAATTCCGTATGTCGAGCCATCTACAAAGAATCCGCCATCGGCACGGATATAGCGTGGCGTGTAGATGTTTTTTGCTGTCTCTTGATTGATTCGCAACCAAGTAGTGTCTTCGCACCCGATCTCACCCATACGGGTCGTTCCGTTATAAAACTGTATGTGGTCGGAAACATTGTTGTCGGCTTTGTAGATGCGAATTTCATGGTTGCTGTTCGAACCATCACCAACGTCAAGGCGAGCATTGACCTGAAGTTCGCCAGTCATCGTTCCACCAGCAGTAGGCACATACGAATGAGTGTGGCTAGAAGCCGCTTTGCCATCCAACGTCGTTTGCAAGTTATCAACATTCGCAATTGTGTGATTATGACTGTCATCATTGACCGTCACAGACAACGTGCCATCTGACAAATTCGTCAACGTCACCGAACCTGTTGCATCTCCAGACAACGTGATCGTCGGAGAAGAACTAATATTTGCGTAACGGGCATCGCCACGCGGCTCAGTCAAATACTGCGGATGATCATCATCCCCCAACCCAGTCAAGTCACCATGAGCAGGAGACAACGCATCAATCGTCGCCTGCACCCCAGCCAAACGACGATCCAACTCCAAAAACGCACGACGAGACGGCTCCCCAACACCAGCCGACAAAAACGAGCCGCCATCAGCCATTCTTACGCTCCTCCAACATCCCCTGCGCCGTAGCCGCAATCATCGCCTGCAACTCATCATCAGACACCCGCGCCAAATCCGACACAGACCGAACCTCAACCGTCGGAGGCTTAATCGCCTCAATCGCCTCCAAATACAACTTCGCAGCCTGCACCTGCTTCGGATCCGTCGAATCCACCGCCCGCTGATACATCGCCTCCAACACATCCTGCGCACGCTCAGGCGACCCCACCACCTGCTTCGCCTGCTCCTCCCACTCCGCACGGATATAACTCCGCTCCTTCCAATCGCGGAGCGTCCTCTCGCTCACACCCAACTCCAGAGCGAGATCCTTAGCCGTAGCAGGCTGACGCTCCTGCTTGGGAGTCGTCAGCCAATCAACCAGACGTTGATGTCGCGGATCATCGAGGGCCATCACGACGATGGTCAAAGTGTCCCGTGACCCCAATGGGACAGATACACCAGATATATAGAACCCCGCAGAGGGAGCGACGGCCCCAGAGCGACCGAAACAGAAACAAGTTGCCAAGCCGACTGGATTGGCGAGGAACGCAAGTGGATCGCCAAGCCTGACGGCTTGGCTCTCCTAGCAACTAGAACCAAATATGCAAGGACAGTTGCCCTTGGGACTCCTGTGGAAACAGACCCCCACCCCTATCCACAGATCTGGCTAAGTCCCCCTCACCTCCTCCTAGCGCATCGACCCCGTGGGGCACCCACACTCCCCCCCTCGGCTGACGGTACATAACCCGTGTTCTGTGCCAAATGCTGGTCTGACATGGCCTCGGGAAACCCTTGCGCTGCATGGGGCACCTGTAAATAGGTGACGACGGCAACACCGCCGACGTTGAACCCAACTATCACAAGGGGGTGCCGCTATGGCACGAACGAATGTCAACCTGTCCACCATGTCCGATGCGCTGCTGGCAAAGGCGACGCGTGACGCGATCGCTGCAGAGGCTGCGTCGGCTCTGCACCATGCGCACCATGTCGGGCTGCACATCGTCGAATGGACGCACCGTGAGATGACGGCGCGTGATGCTGGCGAGCGGTTCGGTATGGGCGAGGCGATGACGTCCAAGCGCGTGGCGATTGCGTCGGTCGATATCGATGTTCTGATCGCTGGCCTTGATGCTGCTGGTCTGTCGCACAGCGTGCCGAATGCGTACGAGTGGGTGCGGACTTTCCGTAGCGGAAAGTTGACGAAGTCGGGCAAGTTGCCGAAGAAGCAGCCGAAGCCTGCGCCTGCGAAGCCGAAGTTCAGCGCGTCCGATGCTGCTGCGAAGTTGCGTAAGCAGTACAGCAAGCGTCAGATCGCTGCGCTCATCGCTGCTTTGGCCGACTGATCGGCTCTGTTTGTCAACCCTGACGTTGTGTCACCTGAGGTGTCACCGACTTTCCGTAGCGGAAAGTTGGTGGCACCAACTGGTCACACAATCCCGTGTGTCCTGTTACAGAAAGGGGGTCGCTGTGCGCGACCTGTTTGATTCCATTGATGACGATTTCCGTATCGTTGACGAGTTTGTCGTTTGGTTTGATGACGACGATCTCGGCACCCATGTCATGGGTGAGATGCTGCTGGCTAATGGTGGCCTGATCAATGTGGAGGTGTTGGCATGAGCACCAGTTCCGCTGATCGGGTTCGTCCCATCATTCCTGTGAAGTCTCGCACTCCGCGTGCGACGCTGACGACAGCGTTCTGCGCTGATGAGTGGACTGCGGGGCGTATTGCTGCGCATCTTGTTCGGCAGCATGCCGAACTGTTTGGCACGCAGGCGATCCAGTTTGTCTATGGCGATGTCAGGGTCATCGAGGCTGCGATTTTGGAACGGCTGTCGCAGGCGTTCGAACATTGCTACGACAACGTCCTTGTGCTCAAGGTGTCACCCGTGAGCGTGGGGGTTTACCGCACTCGCGGTGTGCCCTTGCCCGATGAGCAAACGTGGATGGTCGACTTCGTGTTGACTGATACGACCGCTGTCGCCAGCGGTGTGGCGTTTGACGTCAAGTTGACGGGGTACGTCCGACATGCTTCGTGACGACTGCACGATTGATTACGGCGACGCCTGTGTCGCCGTAACGGATTGGGCGAGGTTCCATATCGCTCTTGGTGTTGGCGGTGTCGCTCTCATTTTGTGGTTGCGGTTCCGTAAGCCCTGACCTTGTGTCGGTTAGCGCGTCACCGACTTTCCGTTGCGGAAAGTTGGTGGCGCGTCATGCCTACATTGGATGTACCAATGGGCGGGAAGGAAATATGACAGACAACAACAGGGTGTGGGTTCATATCGACTGCGGTGGTGAGGTGGAAACCTTGCGCCCCAATCGTCACGATGTGTCGTTCGGGTACGAAACTACCGATGGTGCGCGTTTTCAGACGCTCGATGGTCTGCTGTTCGTGTTCGAGGAACGGGAGCGAATGCTGAAAGCCATTCTCGCTGTCGTCGACAAGTTCCGCACAGGGATCGACGAGGGCACGCCAGTATCGGTCTGTGATTGGGGTGAGTTGGAAACGGTGTTCGAGCCACTCGTCGAACTTGGTTTCTGATCAACGTCGACCTTGTGTCGGTTGAGATGTCATCGTTTCACGGTGTGAAACGGTGGCATCGATTGCCTACATCAGGCACTTCAGCACACACAACGTGTGTTGTCGCGATCCCTATGGGAGTTATCACATGGATTACAACAACTTGACCACCAGCGACATCGAGGCGTTGCAGCAGCAGTCGATCGAGTACATGACCCATTCGGCTCTCGTGGATGCGTACCGCACCGCGGTCGATGGCCTGCGCCATCTCGTCGAGGAGCGCGATCAACTCGTCGAGGTGCGCGATTCCCACTTCGAGAACACGCAGTTCCTCCACGGCGCTCTCGACGAGATGCGTCAGACGATCGTCGCTGTCGTCGAGCGTGGGCGCGAGGCGATGGCTGATGGCGACGTCTCGATCGACGATTGGGACGAGTTCGAGGAGTTCTTCCGCGAGTTCGACCGTTTCGACGGTGTCGACCTGTCGGCTCCGCGTCGCAAGGCGACGTTCCGTATCGAGGTGTCGGCGACGATCGAGGGCACCTGCTATGTCACCGACCCTGATGTCGATGACATCCTGCTTGAGGCGCGCCTCGTCGATAACGGTGACTGGTTCCAGTCGGTCGAGTTCTTGCCGTCGGAGTTCGACGACGTCGTCGACATCGAACTGGATTCGTCGTACGTCGACTTCGACACCGACAGCGTGTGCGTCAATATCGACGACTGATCAACCCTGCTCTTGTGTCGGCGTGGACTTTCCGTAGCGGAAAGTCCACGCTGGCACGGACATACAGCCCCATCACACACAAGGAGAAACATGGAACCTATTTCTGTCCCTCGCACGACACGTTGGCGTGTCGGCTCGTTGCTGTCTTCTGAGACTCACAAGTCTGCTTTGGCCCGTGACGGCTACACGCAGCGTATGTGCCATCTGTTACCGCACCGTGAGTCGATTCTGGTTGCAAGCCAGTTCGGCATCAAGTGCGATCATTGGCGCAACCTCTGCGTCGGCAGCACCCGTGGCTGTCGTGCTGTCTGTCTGCGCAAGTCTGGACGGTTGCGTTTTGATGACGCGATGCGTGCTGGCTTCGTCCGTTCGTACCTCTGGCAGTCTCACCGCGATCTGTTCCTCGAACGGCTCGACGCTGAGATCACGGATTTCGAGCGCAAGTGCAAGGACAAGCCTGTCGTCCGTTTGTACGGCACGCATGACGGCGACATTCTTGTCGATGCGCCTGAGATTGTCGCTGCACATCCCAATGTGATGTTCAACGACTACACAAAGTTGCCGATTGCGACTGGCAAGGTTGCGGACAATGTGTACCGCATCAAGTCTGCGACCGAATTGACGACGCGTGACGAGTTCCTCGACTACGCGGTGCGTGGCCTCAACCATGCTGTGCCGTTCGATCTGCGACCGAACGACCCGCTGCCAAAGTACTTTCATGGCATCCCTGTTGTCGATGGCGACATTGACGATCTGCGGTTCCTCGACCCTAAGGGTGTGATTGTCGGCCTGCGTTTCAAGGTCAGCACGAACGCTGTCCGTGCTCTGAACATCCACGGGTTCATCCGTCCCGTTGAGACTGCTGTCAGTATTGTCTGACAACCCTGACCTTGTGTCTGCGTGGACTTTCCGTAGCGGAAAGTCCACGCCGTCACAGGAATCACAACCACAACAACACACA
>Ga0181595_10000102_pt1 | contig 83411 bp, 70 predicted proteins | sample 041ome_7_FD_145604 | JGI IMG/M metagenome (GOLD analysis project Ga0181595, IMG submission 145604) | Coastal salt marsh microbial communities from the Groves Creek Marsh, Skidaway Island, Georgia - 041401AS metaG (spades assembly) | ecosystem: Environmental > Aquatic > Marine > Intertidal zone... | reverse complement strand
TTACCGCTCTGCAGAATAAAATCACATCAATGGAGCAAGGCATCGCAACAGCTGCATTCGCCACGGGTATGGCGGCGATAGCCTCGTCGATGCTCGCGCTACTGCGTGCAGGTGATCATCTCATCTCTAGCGCCTTTTTATTCGGCAATACCAATAGCTTTTTCGCGACATTGCAAACGCTTGGCATCGAAGTCAGCTTCGTCGATGCGACAGACGTCAAGAACGTCAAAGCGGCATTACAACCGAACACACGACTTGTTTTTGTCGAGACCATCGCCAATCCAGTGACTCAGATTGCAGACCTCGCAGCGATAGGTGATCTGTGTAGGCAGCATGATCTAGTTTACTGTGTAGACAATACGATGACGTCGCCACATCTCTTCTTACCCAAAGCCGTCGGTGCGTCGCTGGTCGTCAACTCACTCACCAAATACATTGGCGGGCATGGCAACGCGCTGGGTGGCACGATCACCGACACAGGATTATTCGATTGGAGTAAATTCCCTAATATCTACGACAGCTACAAAGGGCAAGAGCCGTCCGCATGGGGTATTACTCAAATCAAGAAAAAAGGTCTGCGCGATATGGGCGGAACACTTGGACCCGAAGCGGCACACCACCTCGCGGTGGGCTCCGAGACGCTGCCGCTGCGGATGGACAGAGCCTGCGCGAACGCACTCGCAGTCGCCCGTTTCTGCGACGCACACCCTGCAGTGAATAGGGTTAATTATCCGGGGCTCGAGACACACCCTCAGCACGCCCGCGCGCGCGAATTGTTTTGCGATTTTGGTTCACTAATGAGCATAGACCTCGCACCGGGTGTCGATTGCTTTGAGGTCTTGAATGCAATGGAAACTGTTGTGTCTTCAAGTAATTTAGGCGACACACGCACACTCGCGATTCCCGTTGCACATACAATTTTCCATGAGATGGGGGCAGAGCGCCGAGAGAGCATGGGAATTTCGGATTCGATGCTTCGTTTCTCGATAGGAATTGAAGATGAGTCGGATTTGCTCGCAGACTTCGCACATGCATTAGACACTGCGCTAGCTGGAGCCGCGTTCTCATGATGGTAAAGCTCTTCAGCACCCATGAACTCAAAGACGACAGCGCCAAGGGCATCGAAATAGACGGCAAGCGTCTTTTTGCGGTGCGCAAACAAGGTGAGATCCATGTGTATTGGAACCGCTGCCCTCATCTGGGTACACCGCTGGAATGGGAACAAGACAAATTTCTCGATGGCGACAATGCGCTTATCCAGTGCGCAACCCATGGCGCACTTTTCCAGATAGAGAGCGGTAAGTGCTTAGTCGGACCCTGCCGCGGGAAACATTTGCAGCCAGTGCCATTCGAACTCGCAGATGGCGTTGTCTCGGTTGCTGAGGCCGTTCTCAAACGCCCGTCCGCAATTTAGCGGTACGCGGCTAGATACGCGCTAAAGCTCCACCGGTAGCGAGGCTGCGAGACTAAGCGCGTTCTTGGCAGGATCGATCGAGACCCCGTAGGCGAGCACCTCGACTCCTTCTTTCACTGCCGCCTCGAGCAAGCGAGCGTATTCAGCATCTATCTCTCGGGCGACACTCACCCGCTCAATACCCGTATGCTGGACGCAAAAGAGCAGCACCGCCCGCTTTCCTCGCTTCACCTCTGTGGTTAATTCCTGCAGATGCTTTTGCCCTCTGGTCGTTACAGCATCTGGAAAAACGCCCAAGCCATTTTGCACCTTGAGCGTCAAACTCTTAACCTCGACAAGACATTCTCGGCGGGTTTCATCCCTATCCGCCTGTGTTAGCAAAAAGTCTATGCGGCTATTCTGCTCTCCGTAAGTGACTTCTCTACGGTGAGACGAATAGCCAACAAGCTCCGCTATTTCGCTCCTATCAAGAGCCTCGCCCACAAGCGTATTGGCAAGCGCTGAGTTGATTCCAATAAGACATCCATCGGCATCTTCCACGAGTTGCCACGTGCACGCATATTTGCGTTTCGGGTTGTGCGATTCGGTATACCAAACTCGCCAACCCTCTCCCTGACAGTGAGTCATCGCACCTGTATTGGGACAGTGTAAGGTGAATTCACTCCCATCTGGCCGCCTGACGTCGGCAAGGAATCGCTTGTAGCGCCTAAGTAATATCGCTTCCTGCAATGGATGCTCAAAAACCACTTGCGTCTCCTGCTGTCTGCCACCTCATCGTTAGGCTAGTGCAGATCGCAGTCGAGCGATGGCGATCTGAAGCTGAGCCATGCTCGTGGTAAACGAGATCCGCAACATTGTCTGCGCGGAGGCATCGCCGAAATCTGTGCCGGGGGTCATCGCGACACCATGCTCTTCGAGCATTTTTTTGCAGAACGCTTCGCTGTCGTCTGAGAACTTAGAACAATCGGCATAGACATAAAACGCGCCGGCGATTTCTTGCGGCAGAACGAACCCGAGCGCGGTCAACTCCTCGACCATGTAATCGCGGCGGCGTCTAAACTCCTCCCTACGAGATTCAAGAATGATTTGTGTTTCCGGTTCGAATGCAGCGAGAGCGGCATGTTGCGCAATTGACGAGGCCGAAATATACATGTTTTGCGCGAGGGTTCGCGCGGTATCGATGAATGCCTCTGGGACCACTATCCATCCGAGCCGCCAACCGGTCATACCGAAATATTTCGAAAAGCTGTTGACCACAAACGCCGTATCATCAACTTCGAGCACGCTAGGCAGGTCATCGACGAAGTGCAGACCGTGATAGATTTCATCGACCAGGAAATGCAGCCCCTCGCGCCGAGTCCATCCCGACAAAGCCTCGAGTTGGCTACGATTCAATATCGTTCCTGTGGGATTATTGGGTGAGGCTAGCCACACACCCCGGGTAGCATCAGTCCGATGGGCTATCAAGTCTGCAACGCTTGGCTGATAAGACGCAGCGCGCACAACGGGGACCAGTTGAGGACACGCATCGCGCAGTTTGATGAAATTACGCACACAAGGATAGGCGGGATCGGTGATAAGAATACCATCACCCTGCCCGACCAAGAGATGTGCCAAAAGCAGTAAGCCGCCGCTCGCTCCCGGGGTGATCAGTATTCTATCTGGGGAAATCTCGAGTCCGTGTTGAGCATGGTAGCGCTCGCTAATCTTAGTCCTAAGCGCCGCAAGTCCTGTGGCCGCCGTATACTGGGTCAGCCCAGCATCCAGCGCGGCCTTGCCCGCCTTCACAATAGGTTGAGCCGTAGAAAAGTCAGGCTCTCCAACTTCCAAATGGACGACATCCTCTCCGGCACACTCCAACTCGTGCGCGCGCTGCATAACACTCATCACCCTAAAAGGCGTGACACTTGCGAGTGCGGCACGGGGTTGGCTGGACGGAATTTCTGCCACGTTGTCTTGCGTTGATAGTTCCTTAGTCATTCGATTTCCATCAATTCGTCTTGCGAGGGGCGAGCAAATATTGTACTTGTTGTAAGGCAAGTTAGCAGTGGAAATAACTGTGAAGGATTTTAGCCGGCCAAGTCTACGGTTTCGCGTTCGAACCCAGCCTGCTATTCACCCGGCTATGAATCGCCACTGCTCGGACCGCCACTCAAAGAGGACAGGCAATAATTGATGCACAGGGAATCAAAATCTGCTAGTTTACCGTCCCCTTAAAAGACCCTGGCTAAAAACATCGGCAAAAGGATCTCAATAGAGAGCCTCGGCAAAAGCCCTAGGTCAGGGGAAGTTATGTAATACGCGTGACACGTCTGGAATCTATCTTTGAGCAATCCTGTGATTGAGTAACATTTAGAAAGATTTTTAGGCAGAGGCTTCGAAGGAAGCCGTTAGAAAGAAGCTTTCGCATTTTGAAAGGCAGCAAAGTCTATTCACTCTAGGTTTGACCTTTTAACTACCTAGGCCAAAGGGCCTGTAGAGGCATAAAGAAGCACATGTCCAAGACCGCTACCCCAGATACGCAACCCGTTCTAAAGAATTTCGTTCCGTACAAGCCCAAGCGCGGCGAAGAATACATGAACGAGAAACAGCGCGAGCATTTCAAGCAGATTCTGCTGGATTGGCGCAACCAACTCATGCAGGAAGTCGATCGTACGGTGCATCATATGCAGGACGAAGCGGCGAATTACCCTGATCCTGCCGATCGTGCGACTCAGGAAGAGGAATTTAGCCTCGAACTGCGGACGCGCGACCGCGAGCGCAAACTGATCAAAAAAATCGATAGCACTATCGAACTGATTGCTCAGGACGATTACGGGTTCTGCGATTCATGCGGAATTGAGATTGGCATTCGTCGCCTCGAGGCGCGACCTACTGCCAACAAGTGCATCGATTGTAAGACATTAGACGAAATCAAAGAGAAACAGCTAGGCAGCCTCTAGGCTGACTAGCCGACCGGCTGCCATGACCGGCTCTTCTTACGTCGGCAGGTTTGCCCCCTCCCCCTCAGGCCCACTCCACCTCGGCTCATTGCTTGCAGCCGTGGCTAGTTTCTTAGATGCGCGCGCACATGACGGCGTTTGGCTGGTGCGAATGGAAGACATCGATCCTCCTCGCGAACAGGCAGGCGCCGCAGACGAAATCCTGAGACAGCTGCAACAGTTCGGTCTTGCCTGGGATAACGACGTACTCTTTCAAAGTCAAAGACTCGATGCCTACGCAGCGGCCTTAATGCAGCTAGCTAACGAAGGTCTCTGCTTTCGCTGCGAATGCACGCGTTCTGCGCTGCGCGAGAATGGCAATGTTTACAGCGGCCAGTGCCGTCATTACGGAGTCAGCGCGCGGGACCTTCAGTACGTCGACAAAGACTCCAGCAGCGACGCGGCCGTCAGGGTTAGAGTTCCCCGGGAGACTTACTCGCTCCTGGACAGAGTCCAAGGTTCTTATTCACAAAATCTGGCAAGCGAGGTAGGTGACTTTGTCGTGCGCCGAAAAGATAGGCTGTTCGCCTATCAACTGGCGGTGGTAGTAGATGATGCCTATCAGGGTATCACCGATATTGTCCGCGGCATCGATCTACTTGAATCCACACCTCGGCAACTTTATTTACAGGAATGCCTCGGCTATCGGACGCCTCGCTATGCCCATTTACCGATTATTGTCGACGCCGCTGGTGATAAGCTCAGCAAGCAGAGCTTCGCACCACCGCTAAAGTCCGAACGACCAGAGGAGCAGCTACATCAATGTCTGGATCTGCTTGGTCTGTCTCCACCTCGCACATTGATCGACAGTAGCGTCGATACAATCCTCGCATGGGGCATCGAGCACTGGGATATACAGGCTGTGCCGAAATTGGCTACACTCAAAGCTCCTCAGTCAAGTTAACGAGAAAACCCGTGTACATCCCACGCTCGATCCTCATGCTATTAGTCATTATCTATCTACTGTTTTTATTGACAGTCGACTGGATTAACGCAGCAGACGAGCTCTGGTATCGGCCCTTTGTAGTCGCTTTTATAGTAGTCTTGGTAGCGCGCTGGGCACATCGAGATCAAGAGACTGACGAACCAGAATGAACTTCGAACTCCCCACCCTCGTCGCGCTCGGTAGTATCTATCTCTCTTTGCTCTTCGGGATCGCCTATATCACTGAACGTGGCTGGATCCCCCAGCGAGTTGTTCGGCATCCTATTGTCTACGTGCTTTCGCTCGGCGTTTTCGCCAGTATCTGGGCCTATTACGGCGTCGTCGGCAGTGCGCAGCGCGAAGGCTACGGGTATCTGGCGAACTCGATCGGCATCTCGTTAGCTTTCATGCTTTCGCCGCTGTTACTAAGACCGTTGCTCGAACTCACTCGAACCTACCAGCTGAGCTCACTCGCAGACCTCCTAGCGTTTCGGTATCGCTCCCCTTGGGTTGGAACAGTGACGACGCTTGTCATTTTAGTCGGCGTCACTCCGCTTATCGCTTTGCAAATTCGAGCTGTCGCAGACACCGCTGATATCTTATCGCCGGCCGCGTCGCACGGCTCTATCGCTGTCGGCTTTTGCGTTCTCATCACCCTTTTCGCCATTCTTTTTGGCACGTCGAGACGCCCGGGTCGCACTCAGCACGACGGACTCATGATGGCTATTGCGTTCGAGTCCCTAATTAAGCTTTTTGCTTTTTTAGTCGTTGGTGGATTCGCAATCTTCGGCGGCTTTGGCGGCTTCGACGAAATGCAGCTCTGGTTACTTTCACAGCCTGATCTTCTGGGCAGTCTCGAAAACACTAACTATTTCAGCTCATTTCATGTCATGGCACTGCTGTTTTTCTCCGCAGCTGTCGCGATGCCTCACATGTTCTATGTCACGTTTAACGGTAACGCAGGGCGAGGCGCACTCTCGTTTGCAAGCTGGGGACTCCCTCTCTATTTTCTTCTGATGAGCCTGCCGGTGCTTCCGATTCTTTGGGCGGGCATGCACGGAGGAAGCACCGTGCCGGTCGAATACTTCCCTGTGGCTATTGGGGTAGCTTTCGACCGCCCTGGAATAAGCCTGCTTGCCTATCTCGGCGGTCTCTCTGCCGCGAGCGGATTAATTATTGTTATTACGTTGGCACTGTCTAATATGTGCCTGAATCACCTCATTTTGCCGATACAACAGCCGTCGGCCAGCAAAGATATCTACCGCTGGCTCATGCAGCGACGGCGAGTACTTATCACGGCACTGATTTGGGCAGGTTTTGCCTTCCACTATCTACCCAGCGACAAGATCAGCATACAACTCATGGGCACCGTTGCCTTTGCAGCAGGCCTTCAGTTCCTTCCCGGAATTGTCGCCATACTTTACTGGCCACAGGCGAATAAGCGCGGGTTCTTCGTCGGTCTCGCATCGGGCGTAGGTATTTGGTTTCCGCTATTCATGCTGCCATTGCTGTCCGAGACCTACAGCTTCAGCGACATAGTGATTAACTGGCGCGAAACGGCGGCGCTGTCTCTTATCATCAATTGCCTTGCCTTCATTTTTGGCTCGCACTATTTTGGCAGCAGCGATGAAGAACGCAGCTCGGCAGACCTTTGTACCCTCGATACGATTAAGCGCCGCAAGCGCAGTGGTTTAGTGGCGAAATCAGCTGGGGACTTTATTAAGAGCCTCAGCAAGCCACTCGGTGAGCGCACTGCAACACGCGAGGTTGGCCAGGCACTTAAAGACCTAGGTCTGAAAAAAGATGACCGTAGGCCATACGCGATGCGCTTACTGCGAGGACGCCTCGAGGCAAACCTTTCAGGACTGCTTGGCCCCTCGATCGCACGCGAAATTATCGACAGCTACCTGCCGTATAGTATCGTTTCGCAACACGGCAGCTCGGACGTTACCGTAATCGAGAATCGAATCGAAGCCTACCGCAGCAATCTCTCAGGCATGGCTGCTGATCTCGACAATCTGCGCCGCTACCACCGCCAAATTTTGTTGGACCTTCCCCTCGGTGTTTGCTCTCTCAGCTCCGACCGCGAAATCATCATGTGGAATCGCGCGCTAGAGGAATTTACCGAAATCAACAGCGCCGACGTGGTCGGCTCCCAGCTAAGCGACTTGCCCGAGCCATGGCTAACCCTGCTCGAGGACTTCATTGGCGAGGACATCGATCATTCCTATAAACAGAGTTTCGAGCTGGCTGCGGCTAAACGCACGGTCAACCTCCATAAAGCCCTTATCGAAGAAAGCGGCGAGACGGGCAGCAACGAAGGCCTGATCATTCTGATGGAAGACATGACGGAAACAGAGATCCTCGAGGCAGGTCTAACCCACAGTGAGAGACTGGCATCTATCGGACGTCTCGCCGCAGGCGTCGCGCATGAGATTGGCAATCCCATTACTGGCATTGCGTGCCTCGCTCAGATTATTCGAGACGAATACAAAGACAGCGAACTTACAGGACTCGCTCAGCAAATCATTGAGCAGACAGACCGAACGTCAAAGATTTTGCAGTCACTCGTCAATTTTGCGCATGCAGGCACTAACAAGTTAATGCACGAAAACGAGCGTGTCCTGATAAGCGAATGCATCGCTCAGGCGCAAACCCTCGTCTCGCTCGACAAGAAGAACAAAGAGTTGCAGCTTGAAATCGACTGCGATGCAGAAGCCGCAATTCTCGGCGACTCGCAGCGCCTCCTGCAGGTGCTCATCAACCTAATCAATAATGCCCGCGATGCTTCGCAGGCCGGCGGCACGATCGTACTTGCGGCTAAAAGCATGGGCAGCCACATTCATATTAGTGTGACGGATTTCGGCGTCGGTATACCGAATGCGATCAAAAGCCGTGTTTTCGACCCCTTCTTTACGACGAAGGAAGCAGGGGAAGGAACGGGATTAGGCCTCTCGCTGGTGTTTAGCATTGTTGAGGATTTGAACGGAAATATTGATATAATCAGCCCGTTCGATAGAACGCGAGGGACGGGCACGCAGGTATTACTAAAATTTCCCTGCTATGATCCCCAGCCAGCAGAGACTTCAGCATAACTATCACGACCTTAATCAGATTAGAGCAGACGCATGACAGCAGAAAACCACATTCTAGTCGTCGAAGATGAGGCGGTTATCCGCAGCTCTCTTCGCCGTTTGCTCGAACGCCACGACTACAAGGTCAGCGAGGCCGGCAGCGTTCAAGAGGCGCTTGATAATTTTGACATCAACAGCTTTGACGTTGTTCTAAGCGATTTAAGACTGCCAGGCGCACCAGGCACCGATCTAATCAAAGCGACAAATCGCCCCGTGCTCATTATGACGAGTTATTCGAGTATTCGCTCGGCAATTGATTCGATGAAGATGGGCGCAGTCGACTACATCGCTAAGCCTTTCGAACACTCCGAACTCCTAGAGTCAGTCTCCAAGGTGCTGCGTGATCACGCCGAAGGAATAGAACTCGCAACCGCGGACGAATTCGAGCCTCCTGTGCACGGCATGATCGGCAGCTGCCCTCAGATGATGGAACTGTTCCGGCGTATTCGAAAAGTCGCGCTCACCAACTCGACCGTGCTAATCAATGGCGAATCGGGTACGGGTAAAGAGCTAGTCGCGAGAGCAATCCACAAACTAAGCAGCCGCTGCGAAAGCGAAATGATTTCTGTTAATTGTGCAGCGATACCCGAGAATCTCATAGAGTCTGAGCTATTCGGCCACGAAAAAGGCGCCTTCACCGGAGCGACTGCGACAAGAACCGGTCTTGTCGAAGCCGCCCATGGCAGCACACTCTTCTTAGACGAAATCGGCGAACTGCCGCTTGAAGCACAAGCGCGACTGCTGCGCGTCCTTCAAGAAAGCGAAATTCGAAAAGTCGGTTCAGTGCAGTCTAAAAAAGTGGATGTTAGGCTGGTTGTCGCGACCCACCGAGATCTCAAGCAACTTGTGGTTGATGGCCTTTTCAGAGAAGACCTCTACTACCGCATTAACGTCATGACCCTGCTTATCCCTCCTCTGCGCGACAGGGGCAACGATATACTCGAACTTGCAGATGCGATACTTGTTCGAACCTGCAAGCGGCTAAAAACGCCGGTATTAAGCTTTGCCGAAAGTGCGAGCCTCGCTATTGCTAAATACTCTTGGCCGGGCAATGTAAGAGAGCTTGAAAACGCAATCGAACGCGCTGTCGTGCTCGCGGAAGACAAATTAATTGGTGAAGAGCTCCTCGCCATAGATACTGAGAAGCCAAAAACAGTCGAAACCGCTGCCGAGACGCCCATCGCGAGCGCAGCTGCGATAGAAGAGCTTTCGCTCGAGGACTACTTCCAGCGCTTCGTTGTCGAACATGAAGACAGCATGAATGAAACTCAGCTCGCGAAAAAACTGGGCATAAGCCGAAAGTGCCTTTGGGAACGACGCCAGCGGTTTGGAATCCCACGCAAAAAGAAGCAAGAAGCCTGATCTCTGTTACCGCTACCTATCTACCCACTTGCGAGCGCAAAATGGTAACAGTGTTACACAAAAAACTCTCTCCCCGACGACCGCATTACCCTATAAACAATTGATTTTAATATATTTTTATTTTGTGGCACGGTTACTGCAACTTTTTAGAGCACAATAACAATAAATACTAATAATAAGAGTTAATAATAATAAAATGGCACGTTAAAGCTTCTGATTTGAGCGAAACTAGGTTGGTGCACAACAAAAAACATTGTTAGATGACAATAAAAAAATTAGCCCAATAACAATATCAAACCGGGCTACTAACACTCTCTGAGCCCTTCGATAGCTCAACCCGTAGGGTAAGAGTCATCGCTTTGATGATATCGAAGTGGACTACAGACGAATTTGGGGATGCATTGCATCCCTTTTTCATTTCTTCGGCCTACTCTTATCACCGCCCAAATCCCCAAAGTGCCGCTCTCGCTAAACTCGGCGCAACTTGGCTATTCAAATTCACTCTCTTTTAATCTTGGCATATCCGTGTATTATGCCGACTTTAACCGCCCTATCACTTTGTTGAGCGGATCACTCTTACCTCGCCTCGCCGTACCTCGTCTCGAAAATTACAGCGCAGGGCGTGAAATCGAGCTATGCCGATAGCAATGCACAAAGCAGACACTTCCCAAGGCCTCGACAAGGCAACCTTAATCCCTCGCGATCAACATAACGTGTCGCGGCGCAATATCTCCGATAACGCCCTGAGCGTTTTGCGCAAACTCGACGCTGCAGGCTTCCAAGGTTATCTAGTGGGTGGGGGCGTGCGCGACTTGTTACTCGAAAAACGACCAAAAGACTTCGATATCGCCACCGATGCGACGCCCGAAGAACTGCGGAGCCTCTTTCGCAATTCGCGCATTATTGGGCGCCGATTCAAAATAGTACATCTGCGTTATGGTCGTGAAATAATCGAGGCGACCACTTTCCGCGCGCCTCACGACGTCGCGGTGGAACTCGGAGAAAACACTTCTCGCAAGGGCATACGCAACCTAGATTCGGCGCATTCCTCCGCTGGAATGATTCTTCGCGATAACGTATACGGCAACGTAGACGAGGATGCCCTGCGACGAGATTTCACCGTCAATGCACTCTATTATCGGACCACTGACTTCGCGATCCTCGATTTCAGTACCGGTATGCAAGACCTGAAAGAACGGAAAATTCGTATGATCGGCAACCCTACAGAGCGCTATAAGGAGGACCCCGTAAGAATGCTGAGGGCTCTGCGCTTTAGCGCAAAACTCGACTTCGAAATCGAGGAGGAGACGCTTAAGCCAATCAACGAGCTTGCCTACCTGTTAGAATCAATTTCGCCGGCTCGTCTCTTCGATGAAACGATAAAATTGCTCGCGAGCGGCCAAGCAGAGGCGACCTTCGCATTGCTGCAGAAATACCAGCCCGGGAATTACCTTTTCGCACCGACACTCCGTGCTTTGCTCACCAAATTTAAAGGCCGTGATAACGCCGCAGCGTTGCTGCAGCTTGCGCTAAAGAATACCGATACTCGGCTCGCCGAAGGAAAATCGGTCACCCCCGCTTTCCTTTATGCAGCTCTTCTCTGGCCAGTAGTCCAGCTCAAGCTCGAACTGAACTCCTCACCTAAACTCAATTTAACGCAGCAATTTAACGTAGCGACAAATAACGCCATTGCCGAACAACTGACCTATACTTCAATCCCGAAGCGTTTCACCCAGGTGACTAAAGAAATTTGGGAACTGCAGGCTAGACTAGAAACCCGTAACCGCAGAGCCGCAGAGGGTGTCTTTGACCATCCGCGATTTCGTGCAGCTTATGACTTCCTTTTACTCAGGGAAGACGGTGGCGAAAACCTTGGCGGCGTGGGCGCATGGTGGACTGAGTTCCAAGAGGCCAGTGCTGAGGAGAGAGAGCGCATGCTTGAGCACCTGCCGCGCGAACAAAAACCGAGACGCAAAAATCGTCGCCGCAAGCCCTCGCGTAAAGAAGGCTAGAAAACAGCAGAGATCGCTATCCGCTGAGTGCCAAGGGTCGTAAAATAAAGCCTTAAGAGCAGACCGACAGCAAACCGTTCACCAACATTCACCCGACAACGCGGATCCCTCGACACCATGAGCAGTCAAAGCCAAGTTAGAAACGTCACTCTGACCACACTTTATAAAATTAAGGAGCGTGGCGAGAAGTTTGCCTGTCTTACAGCATACGACGCCTGTTTCGCAGGCATTGCGAGTGAGGCCGGCGTCGAAGTCTTGCTCGTTGGCGACTCGCTCGGCATGGTCTTGCAAGGACATGACAGCACACTCCCCGTAACCATGGACGACATGGTCTACCACATGCAATGCGTAAAGCGCGGTAACCGAGGCGCGCTTCTGGTTGCCGACTTGCCTTTCATGAGTTATGCCTCAGAGACTCAGACACTTGAAAACGCGGCTGCGCTGATGCGCGCGGGTGCTCACATGGTGAAATTAGAAGGCGGGGCATGGATCGAAAACACCACGCGCCTTCTGGCAGAACGCGGTATTCCCGTTTGCGCACACATGGGTCTTACGCCTCAGTCGATCAACCGTATAGGTGGCTTCTTCGTGCAAGGGCGCGATACCGCTCAGGCGCAGGCGATACTCCAAGAGGCGAAGATGCTGCAGGACGCCGGCGCAAGCGTTTTACTCCTCGAATGCGTGCCACGGGAACTGGCAAAGCTGGTTACTGACAGTCTCGATATTCCGGTCATTGGTATAGGCGCAGGTCCCGACACCACGGGGCAAATAATGGTGCTGCATGACGTGCTAGGGGTCTCCCCGATAACACCTAAATTTGTTAAGAATTTCCTGACCGAATCTACAGACGGTATCCCCGGCGCGCTGCGAAAGTATGTGGCCGATGTGAAATCTCAGGCATTCCCCGCAGAAGAACACTGCTTTAACTAGTCGGCGCTCACTAGAAAATGCAAACATTTAAAACTATCGAGTCGCTTCAGTCGGCTCTCGGTGACGCGGCAAGTGGCACACTCGGCTTCGTTCCTACCATGGGCAACCTGCACGCAGGTCATCTGGCGCTCGTGGCCCGCGCACGCGCCGAACACGACCTCGTCGTCGTGAGCATTTTCGTCAATCCGTTGCAGTTCGGCGCTAATGAAGACCTCGACGCCTACCCGCGCACACTCGACGCAGATAGCTCTGCGCTTATTGACGCAGGCTGTGACGTACTGTTTTTGCCAAGCGCAGAGGAACTCTACGGCGACAACATGAAGGCTAGCACGCGGGTACGAGTGCCGGAGCTTGGCACCGATTACTGCGGCGCCAGTCGCCCCGGACATTTCGATGGCGTCACAACGGTGGTCGCAAAGCTGTTCAATATCGTGCAGCCAGATGCTGCCTATTTCGGACTCAAGGACTATCAGCAGTTCTCAATTATTCGCAAAATGGTCTTCGATCTCGCGATGCCAGTGGTACTCCACGGAGTGGACACCGTCCGCGAATCAAGCGGACTCGCGCTATCCTCTCGCAATGGTTATCTTACACCCGAGCAAAAAACACTCGCTCCTTTGCTTTACCAAACAATCAGCTCAATTGGAGAGGCCCTCGCCGCTGGCGAGAAGGATTTCATGCGCCTTACCCAAATGGGCAAACAACAGCTGCAGGAAGCCGGTTTTCAGCCTGACTATCTCGCCATCGCCGATGCGATATCCCTGCGCCCGGCAATGAAAGAAGATACCCACCTCGTTATACTCGTCGCCGCGTTCCTCGGCAGCACCCGTTTGATCGATAATCTTCGGATCTCACTCTAGTTTCACTCGTAAGTTTTCTACCTACCCTGATTGCCTAAATTAGCGAGAAAAGTCGTTGGGCTACGAGGGCTCGAGCAGCCGCCTGACCGCGTTGAGATGGGTGTGCCTTTACGGCATACTCAGAGCCAGAATCACCCTTGGCGATCACGCCATTTCAGCGTCTTTGGAAAGCCCTTTTATGTCTAGCAGCAAGCTCTACCCCGTGACAGAACAAGCCGCCGCTCGTAGCCACCTTACCAGAGCGCAGTATGAGGCAATGTACGCCCAGTCTATCGAGAACCCGGAGGAGTTTTGGGCCGAGCAGGCCGGGAGTCTACTGCATTGGCACGAGCCATGGCGCTATGTGAGTGGCGGCAATTTTGCCACAGCAGACTCGAAATGGTTCGAGGGGGCGCGGCTGAACGTCGCCTATAACTGTATAGACAGGCACCTCGAGCATCGCTCGGCGCAAACAGCGATTATTTGGGAAGGCGACGACCCTAGCGACGATGCCCATATAACCTACAAAGCGCTGCATGAAGCGGTCGGCAGACTTGCTAACGCACTTAAAGCGCGCGGTGTAAAAAAAGGTGACAGAGTCTGTATTTATATGCCAATGATTCCAGAGGCGAGCTACGCGATGCTCGCCTGCGCCCGCATCGGCGCGGTGCATTCTGTCGTCTTCGGCGGCTTCTCCCCGGAGTCGCTAAAGGACCGTATTCTCGACTCGGACTGTCGGGTAGTGATCACCGCCGACGAAGGTGTTCGCGGGGGACGGGCAATACCGTTGAAGGCGAACGTCGACGCAGCGGTAGCAGACTGCCCCGGCGTTCACACCGTATTTGTCGTGCGCCGCACCCATGCAAAAATCAGTTGGGACGACGCTCGTGATGTCTGCTACCACCAAAGCACAAGCGTACAGTCTGCCGACTGCCCCATTGAGCTGATGGCGGCAGAGGACCCCTTATTTATACTTTACACGTCGGGATCGACTGGCAAACCCAAAGGAGTGCTTCACACTACCGCTGGCTACCTGCTCGGGGCGAGCATGACCCACAAATACGTATTCGATTACCACGAGGGCGATATTTACTGGTGCACCGCTGACGTAGGCTGGGTTACGGGTCATAGCTATATAGTCTACGGGCCGTTGGCCAACGGCGCGACAACTCTCATGTTCGAAGGGGTTCCAACCTATCCAGACGCCTCACGTTTTTGGCAGGTAATCGACAAGCATAAGGTAAATATTTTCTATACTGCACCGACAGCAATCCGGGCGCTAATGGCTGCTGGCGATGAGCCAGTCACACGCACTTCGCGCGCCTCGCTAAGGCTTTTGGGCAGCGTCGGTGAGCCTATCAATCCTGAAGCTTGGGAATGGTATTACAGAGTCGTAGGCGAGGGTCGATGCGCCATTGTCGACACATGGTGGCAAACTGAAACCGGCGCCATCATGATTACTCCGCTGCCCGGTGTCACCGACCTAAAACCAGGTTCGGCAACACTCCCCTTTTTCGGTGTAAAACCCCTATTACTCGACACCGAGGGAAACGAGCTCCAGGGAATTGCTACCGGCAATCTCGTCCTTGGGCAAACTTGGCCAAGTCAGCTTCGCAGCATCTATGGCGATCACCAGCGCTGCATCGATACTTATTTCAAAGCGTATCCGGGTTATTACTTTACTGGCGACAGCGCGCACCGAGATGAGGATGGCTATTACTGGGTAACCGGTCGCGTCGACGATGTGATCAATGTTTCAGGACATCGCTTGGGCACCGCCGAAATCGAAAGCGCGCTCGTCTTACATGAAAGCGTCGCCGAGGCGGCAGTCGTTGGCTATCCTCACGATATCAAAGGGCAAGCGATCTATGCCTATGTCACGCTTATGGATGGAATCGATGAATCGAGCGAGCTCAACGCCAATCTACGCGCATTCGTTGCAAGCGAAATCGGTGCTTTCGCGCGACCTGAGATAATTCAGTTTGCGCCCGGGCTGCCAAAGACTCGTTCAGGCAAAATCATGCGTCGGATTTTGCGAAAAATCGCAGCGAATGAACTCGAATCTCTCGGCGATACAACAACTCTCGCCGACCCAACCGTGGTCGACCAGCTTGTCGCCAAGCGAATAAATAAGTAACTATTCGCATGCTAGATCTGGCGATGAAGCCGAGAGGGTTTGGCGAACCCGCCTAAAGAGAACTAATGCAAGAAGTATTCAGCAGTGAAGACGCTCAACAAAAAACTATCTTAGGGCGGATACGCGCGCTCATTGCCGCTCTCGTTTCGCATTTTCCGTTGACGGGGCAAGGTAGCCTAGCACTGATTTTATCGGCAGGCGCTCTGCGTCTATTCGGCTATGGCAGCATGGACCTCGTCGTTTTCGCCCTATGCCTCTGTGCACTCTTCGTGGTGATAACCTCTCTCTTCGCCACAGTCATCGGCGGTCTGATCGTGCAGCGTCGCGTCATTCGAGCTTTGCAGAATCAATCGACCTCCCGGTCGGGTTACGCCTCCTTCGAGGCGGGATATTTCAATAGCACGGATTTTTCGCTCGTCGCGGTTCGCGGGCTTCCACTCATCCGCATCAATTGGCAAATCGTTTCGCCAGCGAACATAGAAACTTTAAACGAGCATCGACGAGATAATCGTCTACACGAAACGATCATTCCTGCGCGTCGAGGCAAAAGCGCCTCAATCACCCGCCGGTTCGAAGTCAGAGATGCACTCGGGTTCTGCAGCTATAGCTGGCTCGCAACACAACCTTTTCCTCACAGAACCCTTCCTCGCATAGGAGCCTATAAAGCAATCACACTCCAACGCGCGCGCGTTATGGAGGACGGCTTGCCTGATAACGGTGGTCGACCTGACGGCGACCGTATGGAAATCCGGCCCTATACGCCCGGAGACTCGGTGCGCGACATAATGTGGAAAGGCTTCGCCCGAAATCGACAGCTCAATGTTCGACTCCCCGAACGCAGCGTTGCATTCGACGACAAGGCCTGCGCTTACTTAGTGAGTGGCGTAGGCGACGAGGCAGCTTCAGCTCTGGCAAGACTAACGCTTGAATGCGGGTTGCTAGGCGACGATTGGCGCTTCGGTGCAGATACCCCCTCTCCTACCGGCACACTTGAATACCGGAGCCTTGAGGATGCGCTTGATGCTATTTCAGCGTCTGCCATGACCGACGAATCACGATTTAATAACCGTACATCAGACTCGGAATCCTATTATGGTCTAGACCGATTTATCGCCGCCACTCGATGTACTCAGTGCCTAGTTTTTGCCAGCGCGCGCGATTCAGCGGTGCTCAATAAGCTTGCCGCAACCGCTCACTCGGGCAGTTGTCGACTTAATCTAGTCGTCGGCGTAGACGTGCTCGGCAGACACACTCCTTCGGCGAGTTGGCAGAAAGCGCTGTGGCAGGAGTCCCGGTCCGCGCCTAAATCACCAAAGCTTTCTTCTACATCAGATTTGACGGCTCTGAGCCAGTGCGTAGAATCGATCGTACTAGTCGATAGAACCAGCGGAGATTTGCTAAAAATTTCCGACCTCGAGGATGCGATTCTTGGTTAAGCCGCTCCCAATTTCAGTAGACGCAGGCAGTGCTGCACGGTCGGCACGGAGTTACGGCGCCCGCCACTTTCGCAAAACCCAGTTTTTGCGCCTAACAGCTGTTGCCTTCGCTGCATGGCTTGTGAGCCTCCCTCTAACCATAGCGAGTGGCTCGTTAGGCGCAGTTTTGGGCGCCTTGCTTGTGCCATTCTTGCTCGATAGGTTCTACCAAACAGGCAGGCTAGCCCATTTTCGCTTGAGCGCTGCGATAGCCGTCGCACTGCTACTCGCATTAGTTGGCTTAATGGTTGCTAGCGTTCTGCGCAACGGCAGCGAGCTTAGCGAACTGCTAAGTGCTAACCCATTGGCTGCAGACAACCCATTAGCACTCTACAGCGTGGGAGAATTTATCGCAGGTTTCGCGTTAGCCGCAGCGCTCTGCGGCAGCTTGCATTTACTGTCGCAGCGGGGCGGTGCTGGAAGGCTATGCGAACTAGTATTTATTGCCTGTGCAATCGTCTTCACGCTTACCGCTCATCGCAACGGCATGATCGACCGCCCGTTCGTACTCGGCGATTTCGCTCTCATTCGTGGCTATGATCCTGCGTATTTATTGATGGGCATCGGTACTGTCTCTCTGCTCGTGCTCACAGCTATCAATATGCAAGAAACAAACAAGGTGCGCGCGGTTTACCATCTTGCCACTCTCATCGCAGTTTGCCTTTTACTTACTGTTTTTGTGAGCCGCTTCGGTCTGCCGACCCCAGAGCTTACCAACGACCTCGGCCTCACGGGACAGCAAGGCAACGGGAGTCAAGAAGACAATCCCTTCCAGGACAGTACGAATGATCCAAAGGATAAAGCTGCGCCGGTCGCCGTCGTCGTTTTCCATGATGACTATGAACCCGTCGACGGATCATACTATTTCCGTGAATCTGCCTATTCACAATTCAACGGGCAACGTATCGACTACGCCACGCGTGCGGACATGGACACCGACCTTTTGACGGGTTTTGATCGCCCCATCGATTCGCGTGATTCCAATACCGAACAAGGCTTAGACTACGCGACTTCTCCCCTGTCCGAGGCACCGCGAATGGCGGTGCGAACCACAATTGGCACCCTAGTCCCTCACCGCTCACCCTTTGGACTAGACACGCCAACGGCGTTTAAACGCATCCCCAATCCAAATGCAACGCGCTTCGACAATGCGTATGAAGCTATTTCGCATGTCCCCCTTTTCGAGTTTGATATTCTATTGGGACGTAAGACTGGCAATGAAGCATGGAGCGCCGACGTTGCAGCAGAATACTTAACGTTACCCGATGATGATCGCTACGCAGAGCTGGCAGCGTCGTTAACCGCGCAATTAAAACCCGAATTCGCGCAGGACGATTTTGCACGCGCATGGACCATCAAACAGTATCTCGATGAAAATGGAATCTACAGCTTAAAAAACGCGCACGCGGCAGAACCCGACCCAGCAGCCTCCTTCCTCTTCGGTGACCTCACAGGCTACTGTGTTCACTTTGCTTTCTCGGCAGTTTATTTATACCGCAGCCTCGGCATACCCGCTCGCGTCGGCGTTGGTTATTCCGTTCCGGCAAGTAACCGAGCAGGCGGATCATCCTTACTCATACAGGCTATTCATGGACACGCGTGGCCCGAGGTATATTTTGAAGATGTGGGTTGGGTCATCATCGATCCGGCGCCCCAGCAGACGCTTGTAGATATGACCACCGACCCGCAGGATAATCTGCAGCAACTCCTCGGAGATATGCTGCGCAATGAATCGTCATTTGAGCAGTTTATTGACGCGCAGCGTGAGTCGGCTTTCGATCCCATAGCATTGCTGCAGCAATTAGGCCGCTACCTCACTATCGCTGCAGCATTTATCGTAATGCTCGGTTACCTTGCAAAAATACAACGTCGGTTCGCGCCACGCTTCGGAGCGGGGAAAAATCGATCACTGACAGGCTACAGAGCAACTCTCGATCGGCTCGCCGATGTGGGTCTGAGACGAGAATTTGGCGAATCTCGAGAAGCATTTGCAGCGCGTTGCTCTTCCTACGCTCCAGGTCTTGCTAAGCTTACACACGCCCATTTAGCGGCAACATTGGGTAACACGTACTCTACATCGAATCTTAATCAATCTCGCACCAAGACCAATGACCATCCAAAGCTTAGCGCGTACGAATGGGATTCACTTGAACGATCGGTTTGCTCTGAACTAAAAACCAACTTCCCGTTATGGCGCAGACTGGTCGGCGCCCTGCATCCCTTTAGCTGGTCTACAACACGCTAGCCCGATTGGAGTTTTAAATGAGTTTAGACAACGTAACAGCGGACGATGATTCGCTCGCAATATCTGTTAGTTCCCCTTTAGATTCTTCAGATCCTCAACATGAACTGGCTGCTGCGCGCGAGACCTTAGTCAAACTCTCCGGCATCGTTAAAGAGACCGTTATAGGACGCGATGAGGTGATCGAGCTATGCATTATCGCGCTAGTTTCAGATGGCCATGTGCTACTGGAAGATTTTCCTGGCTCCGGAAAAACCACCCTTGCGAAAACTCTCGGTGAGGCGATAGTCAGCAAGAAAGTTCCACTAATGTCATCCGATAACTCAATTGCTGAACAGGATATTGCTGCTTTCCGACGCATTCAGTTTACACCCGACCTGCTGCCTTCTGATGTTACCGGCGTGCCAATTTTCGATCCGAGCAATAACAGCTTTCATTTTCGCCGCGGACCGCTGTTTGCGCACGTGGTGCTTGCTGACGAGATCAACCGCACATCACCCAAAGTGCAATCAGCGATGCTCGAAGCGATGGGGGAGAAACAGGTGTCCGTTGACAACACGACCTACCCACTTGGCGAGCTGTTTTTCGTTATCGCGACTCAAAACCCCTTAGATTTGGTTGGTACATACCCCCTGCCAACACCGCAGCTTGATCGATTTTTGTTTAAATTGACGATGGAACACATCGATCGTGACGCCGAGCTAGCTGTTTTATCAACCCACCTCGATCGACAACAGGGAAGCACACGCATTGCGACCGAGAATACAGTGACCCGAGAATCGCTCCTGAGCGCGCGTCGGATCATTGCGTCCAACGTAGTAATCAGCGACGCCATAAAAGTCGCACTGGTCGATATTTCGAGAGATTTGAGACGCGATTCACGTGTTCTCCAAGGCAATTCCACCCGCAGCATTGTGCTTATGCTGCCTGCGCTAAAAGCGGCGGCCGCACTCGATGGGCGTAATTATGTCAGTGCGGCCGACATCGAAAAACTGCTACCGCAGGTGTTCGCTCACCGCCTCGAGCTCGCACCGGGTGCCGGCGACGTCTATGCACTGCTGCGCGAAATCATGATGCCAGCGATGGAGCAGCTTGCCCGATCCACCCTTCGATAGAGCAGACGCCCTAGGCTAATGCGCGAGGATATTCGCGAGGATGATTAATAATTTTGCAGGTAAAATGCCGACGTTAACCGGTCGCTCGTTCAGACAGCGTCCTCTGCTTGATGCTACCCTTTGCCTTTTGTGCGCGTTACTTTCGCTTACTCTGAGCATCTCTGCTAAGGGACAAGACCTTACTGAGATCGAGCTGCCTACGCCGGAGATTTGCTTCGGCCTGCGAACTATTGTCGAACCTCAAGCCCTCGCTGTGTGTAGCGCGCTTGATGCTAATTTGCGTATTCGCGCACGCGAGCTCGCAGAGCAATGGTTGACCACGGCGCCGGATTCTGCAGCAGCGCATTACACCCTTGCAGAGGTATTATTATCGGTTGAAGGCAATGTCCCACGCGCACTATTTCACCTGAATCAGGCCGAAGCCAAGAGTAAAATCCGCTCGTTTGACCAGATGATAGAGGTAAGCGCCGAGGCGCCATTAGACGCAAAACCGGAGACGCCGCTGTGGCACTACCTTACCCTGAATCAACTGGCATCCGTTCATCAGCTTATCGGTAATCAGGAGGACTCTCTCCGCTACTTGGATGCATTGACGGAAGCCTACGGGGTTAACCTCGAATCCTACAAAGGCTGGCCACTAATCAAGCTCGGCCGTTTCGAAGACGCGCGGCAAAGTGCGCTGCGGGTCTTAGCCGCAGAGGACGTGGACCGATTCTCCGAAGCGCAGGCTTGGAATACCCTCTGCGCGGTAGAACTCAGCGAGCCTCAAGAAAATCTCTCGGCACCAGCCTGCGATAAAGCACTTGAACTTGACGAAGCAGCACAGAGTGACCGACCGGAATTAAGCACAGTGACGCTCACTAACGCTGCGGAAGTCGCCCTAAGCAGACTCCGTGTCGATCAAGCAGAAAATTTAATCGACAGGGCCACTCGCTATCCAAATCCGAGCAGCGTGTCCAACCCTTGGATTCAGAAGCTCTATCTGACACTCGCGCAGGGTCGATTCGACGATGCGCAGAGCGCACTAGGGCAAATGTTAATCTGGCGTAACAGACAAGATCCTCTGATTGGCGTCAGTAATCGTGCTGAACATTTCCTCGTAAGCGCGGCCTTTCTGCTCATTGCAGGCTACACGGAAGATGCGGCGCGCCTCGCCGAATCTGCCTTGAATCAGCCGGATCGTAACGGGAATTTTAGCGCAGACGATGCGCAAAAAGATGCGATCGCGGCACTGCTTACTACCCTCGCCTATCGCGCTGATTACGAACGTCAACTTGAGCATGCCGCAGCGCAAGACTGGCAACTGAGGCTTTCCTTAGTCGCCAAAGCGCAACTCACGCGACTCGCGGCCTGGCGCGCTGGCCGCCGTGCCGCATCTCTTTTCGCTAACGCCGAAATCATGCGCGATCGACTCCGCCCCTATGCGCCGCTCGATGTACACATACCAGAATGGATGGAGCCCGAGATCGCAAAACTACTGGGAGCCGGCGTTTTTGACCTGCTTATCGCCGACGCGGAAATCCGAGGTTCCTTCCGTGGCGCGGCGGGCTACAAACATGTTTTTGAAACTGAGACAGCCGCGCTGCAAGAGGAGTTCGACAGGGTCATCAGCGAGGGCATGCTTGCTCTTTCGCTGCTTCCAAGCGCCGAAGTCTTGCTACGCGCACGCGTGCACTGGCATCTAGCTCACGCGCATTGGAGTAAAGGCGATGCCCTTATGGCGCGCTCCCTGTTGAGCACCTCCCTGCGACAAGATCCAAGCCTCGCCCGTCGACTGGGCGGCAATATCCCAATAGCACTTAGCCACGATGGGAGCGAGTTCGCGCTCGCACTAGCCTCTAAGCTTGCCGCGTCACCTCGGTTCGACGCGACACCCGAGGGGCTCGCATTAGAAATCGCGGCAACCTCACTTTGCCTGCGCGACAGCGAAGGCGCGGTGCTTTCGTGCTACACTCCGAAATCCGGCGAGCTAGATCCCGCAGAAATGGCCGTCGAGTTTCAACGTCAGCTTTTCGGTATCGGAGTCGATCTGAGCAAAGCTCAACTCTCGGCGCTCATGGGCGCGAGCGTGGTGTTGAGATCACAGAGTTACGGTAGCGAAAGCGCATTACCGAATTTTTAAATAAGCAACGCTAACTGTATTGCCACAGCGGCTCGCTGCGAGAAATAAGAAGTCATGGAGAACACCCTAGCAAAGCGAGTCATCGTCCTCCTGGCGGCAACCTCTGCACTCGGACCAACGGCGATGCAAATATTGCTGCCGGCAATACCAGTGATCAAAGAAACTTTCGAGGTTAGCGCCGAGGTTGCTCAGCTAACCCTCAGCCTGTCCATGTTCGCGATTGCGATAGGCACTCTCACCTACGGACCGCTTTCGGATCAGTTCGGCCGGCGTCCCATCATGATTTTAGGCCTCTGCATTACGATTATCGGCTCGCTATTCTGCTTTTTCGCGAACACAATCGAGATGCTTATCACAGGGCGAATCATTCAGGCGTTTGGCGGCGCTGTCGGGCTCGTGCTGGCCCGCGCGATTGTGAGAGATGTCTATGGCCCTGAGCAGGCTGCACGAGTCATTGCAACGCTCGTTATGGTAATGGTCGTGATGCCAATGTTCTCACCTGCCGTGGGTGGCGAACTTATGTCTCGCTTTGGCTGGGAATCGGTATTTCTAGTCATGGCAGCTCTCAGCCTAGGAATAATGCTGGTACTGCGCGCGTCTCTCGCCGAGACCTTGGCGGAGCCGGTGCCATTTGAAGGCATCGGCGCGATGTTAGGAAACTTCGCCCATCTATTTCGCTCGCGCGCATTCAGGGGGTATGCCTTCTGCGTTAGCTTTGTGTCAGTCGTGTTTTTTGCCTTTATCTCAGCTGCACCCGAAATCATGATTACCGTACTTAAGCGTCCACCAACGGAGTACGGCTACTATTTCATTATGGTGCCACTAGGATTTATGACCGGCAATTACATTGCGCGTCATTTTGGTCGAACGCTCGGCATCAATCGTTTAATAATGCTTGGCGCGAGCACGGGCATCATTGGAATCGTCTGTGCCATTGCGCTGCAGCTGCTCGGCTTCCATCACCCGCTCGCCCTATTTATTCCTGTCGCCGTCGCTGTGCTCGGCAATGGTATTACCCTGCCCAATGCGCAAGCTGCCGCGATTAATGAATTTCCGCGATTCGCAGGCACAGCCTCTGGCCTCACAGGTTTTTTACAGATGGCTTTTTCGGCGATTGCAGCGCAGCTTGTAGCAATCATCTTTAACGGCACCGTGTATCCGCTGCTTCTCATGATGCTCGCCGCATCGGTCGCCTCATTGCTGTTTTTCTTAGTAGGGACCCGCGTGGTCACTTCGCAATAAATCGATATCTCTCTAGATTGAGTCAACGCTTCTGAGGATTTTAAAGTCTCAGCAGCTGCTCACAAAAGCCCTGCTCGTCTCGCAAACATCGAACGTCTAGAATGAGTGAGCCATCTGAGAGTCGGCCGATGATGGGCTTGGGCAATGCGCGCAATCTAGCTGCGAGTTTAGTCAATGCTGCGTCGCTCTGTCCCGGGCGCAGAGAGACAGAAATAGCGCGGCTCGGCATCAATTCTAACGGCAATGCACCACTGCCAATTTGACTTTTACAATCAATTATCTCGACCGCAAACGCATCGCCGACCGCCTCACTAACGACCGGTAGAATACGCGCTATCGATGCGTCAATCTCTTGGAGTGACCGTGTTAGATCTACTAACAGAGGCAAGCGCTGCGGAAGCGATTCTGGATCTCGATAGAGCTGTAAAACAGACAACAATCCCGCTAGCACTGTCTTGTCGACACGCAAAGCACGCTTGAGCGGATTGGCCTTGAGTCGCTTTATAAGATCAGCGCGACCCACGATGATTCCCGACTGCGGCCCACCCAAAAGTTTATCGCCGCTAAAAGTAACGAGGTCGGCACCTGCTTCGATAGTCGCCCTCACCGTGGGCTCTGGCGGAAGTCCGAAGCGCGCCATATCGACAAGACAGCCACTCCCGAGGTCAGAGACAAACGGTATACCTGCGTTGTGAGCGATGTCAGCGAGCACTGATTCGGGAACCGCACTTGTAAATCCGCGTATTTCATAATTGCTGGCATGTACTTTCATCACCAAGGCTGTTTTAGGCGTGAGCGCTGATTCGAAATCGCGCGCGTGAGTCCGATTGGTAGTACCCACTTCACGAAGTATCGCACCGGCGCTTTCCATCACATCAGGTATGCGGAAGGCACCGCCGATTTCTACGAGTTCGCCACGAGAAATCAACACCTCCCGCTCTCTAGCGAGTGTATTAAGGAGTAACACGACTGCTGCCGCGTTGTTATTCACGACCGTTGCCGCTTCGGCGCCGGTAAGCTCGCAAATAAGACCCTCCAGATGCGCGTCTCTATCGCCCCGCTTGCCCGTGTGCAAGTTATATTCGAGGTCGACTGCTTCACCGGCGGCTATGGCCATCGCTGCTATCGCCGAGTCAGGCAATCTCGATCGCCCGAGGTTAGTATGAATAACTGTACCCGTGAGATTAAAAACCGGTCGAAACAGCGGTTGGTACTCCGACTCGATTCTCAACACCGCTGCCTCGGCTACACGCTGACCTATTTCCTCCCGCGAGTGGTTTAAAAACTCACCCGCAGCACGCGCCATTTCGCGGCGGAGAATCTCGACCTCGGATCGAATGGCTAATTTTACTGGCTCACGACCATAGGCCGTGATCGCGGAATGCACCACCTGCTCTTTGAGAATACTATCGACTGGGGGAATTAGCGCGAACGCTCGTTGATCACTCATGGTTTAAATCCATCTCGGAAGTCGGCTAGGCTGCTAGCATAGCCTGCACAGCTCATGAGGTGAATGTACGGAATAGTCGCTACACGCGCAATCAAGACTTAAAGTCAGCACGGGTTTGTGAGATAAAGCAGCCTAGGTACTATGAGCAACCATAACCGACGCGCTATTGATAAAGCGAAACGGAAAGAGTAAGTCAGAAAGACAGGACAAAGAGGACAATGCAAACCAGACATCCGTTGATTATCGCCAATAACTTTCATCCGCCGACAATCGAGGCATTAGATGCAATCTACGACACGGTTCATCTTTGGACTCTCAATGAAGACCAAAAACGGGCAACATTGGCCTCGCTCGAGGGTCGCTGTATCGCTGCAGCGTCTGCCTCATGGGCGACAGACCCGCTGCTTTATACCCTCGATTCACTTGAACTCATCTCCTGCTTTGGCGTTGGCGTCGATGGTATCGATTTTGCTGCAACCAAGCGCTGCAACATCAAGGTAACGAATACACCGAGCGTCCTTGACGATGCCGTGGCTGATATTGCGATAGGACTCATCATCGCCTGTGCGCGAAGATTTGTCGCTGCGGATGCCTTCGTGCGCGAAGGAAAGTGGGCAAAGGGCCCTCTCCCCCTCGGAAAGAGTCTCGCAGGTAAAACACTGGGAATTGCAGGCCTTGGGCGTATTGGGCAGGAAGTCGCCGACAGAGCGAAAGGATTCAAACTCAACATTGCGTACCATAACCGCAAGCCGAAAGACTGCGACTATGCGTATTTTCAAACGCTTAATGAACTCGCTCACGCGAGTGACATTGTCGTAAACGTCCTGCCGGGAGGACCTGCAACATTCAAATTATTCGATGCGTCATTTTTCGAGAGTCTCGGCGCTGAGGGCATATTTATCAATGTTGGCCGGGGCCAAAGTGTCGACGAGGCCGCGCTCGTTACTGCATTGCAAGACAAGAGGATTGCCGCTGCGGGACTCGATGTTTACGCCCAAGAACCGTCTGTTCCCGCTGAACTGGTCGCAATGGATAATGTCGTACTCCTGCCACACATTGGCAGCGCGACGGGTGAAACAAGAGCCGCGATGGGCAATCTTGTTAAGGCGAATTTAGCCTCGTATTTTGAAGACCGAACGCTGGTCAGTGAATTTTTCGCAGACTAAGGAGCTAGACCGAACGGATCACTCTGTTATGTAGAAATAGACGTACCGCGCCTCCGTGTCATAACACATATCTTCCTCTCCAGTAAAAACACGCGGATCGGTCAGGTCGATCTCCACGAATAGGTCTTTATAGGAGGAGCTTAATGAGTTGTAGACTACCTCCTGAACAATAAGCAGATGAAAATACTCGATACCCATTTTTGCCGCATGCTTGCTGAATAGGTCCCATAGTTCGGGCCGTTTACGCAATTCCTCATATTTGGCCGCCTGAACAATCGCCTCACCATATAAATCATAAGACCGAATACCGGCGCTCTGAAACGTCCCCTGTATCGAATTATAGGCGAGCCCGATTGCTGCTTTAATTGGTCGTAAATAGTTGAATTTCTCGACCTCCTTATTAAAGGCATCGAGCATGGTCAGGGCAGTTGAAACCGCGCTATCGGCAAGCGATCTAGCCTCAGTCGGGAGAAAAGGGTATCCCACAGTGCTGATAAATCCATCTCCGGTTTCTTTCAATCGAAACGCACGCGATCGCAATGGATTATGTTCATAACCACGCATGCAGATTTCTAAGAATGATTCGAATACCTTCAGAAAAAACTCCTGCGTTTTCTCGTGCTTTATTTCAGCAGAACGCTGAACATCAAATACGCTCACGATTGCCTTGCCTTCCTTCAGCGGCATTGTCGCCTCTAGCTCCTCTCCATTCTTTATCATCTCAAGTTGATGCGAGTAGACTAATTTGGAGAGCTGTTTAACTAAGTGTTGTCGCGTGCTTGCATCCGTAGATCGTGAGTAGAACCGCGCTCTGACGCCGTCATAGAAAATCCAGCTGACAACCGAACCCGACAGAAACCCCTGTAATAGCTGAAGAACACTGGCAGCGAAAAACTCTTTGTCGACCGCAAAGATCAGCGCCGAAAAGAACACCGTTAAGAGAAGGTTTCTAACAATAGTGAATTGATAGGTCGCATGATAGGAAAGCGCAATGACAATCAATAGGATGAAGTTCACTTGGCCTGCCAAGCGGTTACTCAAGACCTCCCTTTCGACTTGCGTATCCACGTTGGTGAATAAGAGGTAGCAAATAAATGCAAAGCTCAGTAATGAAGTGATGCTTACAGTATCTACGATTACAGGACTAAATTTTTCGATACCCGAGTAGAAATTAATTACTAATGGGAACAGGCCTACGATAATAACGGGCAGTGCATAGGCAAAAAGGGTGAGCGGGGCATCCGGATTATTGGTCTGAATCGCATAACGGTAAGTTGCGACTGAGGTGATCAGAATAAGCACTAAAAACACCCTACCTACCCAGCCACGAATAAGCTGTGAAGCCTCATCGCATAGTTCATAGCCGAACTCCTGTAGATGGTCTCGGCAATACGCAGAGTACTTTTGGCGCTCCCCTTTTAACTCTGGCACAACCATCTCATCATATCTCTCAGAATTAATATCGCCTGCACCGCCGCCCTTTTGGAGCCGTCACTTTGTCCAATTCAGATAGAGAGAGAGGGAACTAGATCACAGTTTAGCCACGGAGAGCTGCGGTAATCGTATAAAGACCCGACTAAAGCCTTGAATGATTCAATTACGGACTACTTCCCCGTTCGTATACGCAGCCATTCGCATCTAACGCATAACTCTTTCAACCAGACAGCCAAGGGTTTGAGATGAACGACTTTATTGCGCGACCCATAGTCGAAAACCTCCTTTTCGCCTTGTTTGTCCTCATTGTTTGTTCATTGGTCCTAGCTAGGTTCACAGTGTTTAAGACGACCAACAGACGAAGCCTAGTCGGAAGTTTTTTTTATGACCCAATTGTTGCCATCCATATTGGATTCACGGCTTACAGTTATTTTACAAGCAGCTACAACGATTCTATTCCGCTGATTATGCCTTTCATTTTCTATTTAGGTGGCGGCTCACTTTTTTTCTGGGCGATAAAAACCACCCGGGAGTTAAGTTTCGCTCTTAGCAACATCCCGGAAAAATTAGTAAGCCGCGGCGCATTTTTAGTGGTTCGTCATCCTTACTATACCTCTTACATTCTTACATGGACGGCCTCTTGTTTGGCTTATTCCTCCTCGGTGATCTGGGCTACGCAAATTTACCTAACAGCTTTCTATGTTTACTCGGCGAGAGAAGAAGAAAAGAAACTATTGCAAGGCAAGTACGCAGCTGACTATCAAATTTATCAACACACAGTAGGCATGTTCCTACCGAGGATGACACTATGGCTAAGTTAAACTTTAGGAAAATTTCTGAGCCCTACGAAATAGAAAATTTCTTTACCCTGGCAACTCATCATAGTGGCGTTCGCCTGCCCTCTGCCTATGCCGAGCGTGCGACTATCTACGGCGCCTTTATTGGTGATCACTTGGCGGGTGGCTACATGTTGGTCACAAAGCCCGACTATCGGACTCTGATGTTCGTCCCGGATCACTGCAAACGGGAGCATGCGTTTTTCGGCAATAGCGCCTATGAAATGATGGAAATCAATGCGCTCTGGCTTGGAACACGGATCAAGACACCACAGATGCAGCTCCGCTTTTGGACAAATCTCATCCTTACTGTTTTTTTCTGTAGAAAAAAATACCTTCTATTGCTCAGCAACACGAAAAACAAGACGATCCTCAGGCTAGTGCAGATGGCTAATCCGACGATTCTATACGAAGGTCCGCCACAGCTTGCCGGCGGCCAATCTACGCATCAGAGTATTCGGGTTGGCTACACTACGCGCTGGAGCATACTCCTTCATTTTCCGCGCTACCTGAAGGAAATCGCTGATCGAAAAAGACGTTTCAAGGAAACGCGACGAGCACAAATAGCGCATCAATTGGCGCGGGACGTGCCCGCCCAATAGTTTTCTTGATCGGTGCATTGATCACGCCACGCGGCCATCTGCCGTGGCGTGACAATTTGCAACGCGCTAAGCGCTAGATTTTGCATGGCCATTGATTTATTCTCCTCCCTTTCGGATACGGCGTGCTCGTATTCGCGACCTAAGAAAACAACCCGCTAGCAGATTCCACCTCCAACGTATCGATTTCCGGACCGAGCAAGAGTACTTGCTGCGGTAGTGCAGCGCTTTCGATTGGTGGAGCTCTTGTGAAAGCGGGCGAGTAGCTTATTTGAGGGTAACCAAGAGTCATGAGCAAGAACACTAAGGCCGTAGTAAAAAAACAAGCAAAAACAAAAGCCTCGACAAAAAATACAACCGCCAACAACCGCGTCGCAGCTAACTACGTCTATGCCTTTGGCAAGAAAACTGACGGCAATGCAACCATGCGCGACCTACTCGGCGGCAAAGGCGCTAACCTCGCAGAGATGGCGTCTATTGGCCTTCCAGTCCCTCCCGGCTTCACGATAAGCACCGAAGTGTGCGGCTACTACTACGATAACGGCAGGACCTACCCTGCGTCGCTCTCCAAATCCGTCCTAAAGGCGATCAAACAGATCGAAAGCCAGCTCGGCAAAAGCTTCGGCGGGCGCAGTAATCCATTACTCGTGTCGGTTCGCTCCGGCGCACGCGATTCTATGCCGGGGATGATGGACACAATCCTCAATCTCGGTCTCAACGACGTGACGGTCGAAGGTCTCGCCGAGATCTCAGGAAACCCTCGTTTCGCTTGGGATTGCTACAGAAGATTCATACAAATGTATGGCGACGTCGTCATGGGTGTGCAAGCACGCTCAGAGGAAGAAGAAGACCCCTTCCACGAGATTCTCGAAAAAATGAAGCGCAAGCTTAAAATCGAGACAGACAGTGACCTGAGCACAGAAAATCTGAAAACACTCGTCGACCAATATAAGGCGCTAATTCGCAAGCGCACCCGTTCAGCTTTCCCGCAGGATGTGTTTGAGCAGCTGTGGGGCGCAACCAGCGCTGTGTTTAGCTCATGGCGCAACGAGCGCGCTATTCTCTACCGCCAACAGTATGCGATCCCCGCTGAATGGGGCACCGCAGTTAATATCCAGGCTATGGTATTCGGTAATGCCGGAGACGATAGCGCAACGGGTGTGGCATTTACTCGCGACCCCGCAAACGGCGAAAAAGTCTTCTACGGCGAATACCTTATCAACGCGCAGGGAGAAGACGTGGTTGCGGGAGTCCGAACCCCTAATGCAATTGCTCAGCTCGCAAACGAATTGCCTCAGAGCTACCGTGATCTTGAGAAAGTGCGTAACAAATTAGAGAAGCACTTTAAAGATATGCAGGACTTCGAGTTCACAATAGAGCGAGGCCGCCTGTTTATCCTGCAGACACGAAACGGGAAGCGCACCGGCCTCGCGGCCGTTCGCATCGCCGTTGAGATGCAGCGCGAGCGACTTATGAATCAAGAAACCGCGCTGTTGAAAATTCCTGCAGAATCTATCGATTCTCTGCTCGTTCCTGTTTTCGACCCTAAAGCGCTTAAAGCTGCGCCGGTCATCGGCAAGGGCCTGCCCGCGGGCCCAGGCGCCGCAACCGGTCGCATTGCCTTTACCGCTGCAACCGCAGAAGCTGAGACACGCAAGGGCAATAAGGTTGTTCTTTGCCGCAATGAAACCTCACCCGACGACCTCAAGGGAATGTTGCATTCGCAAGGAATTTTGACGTCACGCGGCGGTGTCTCGTCACACGCAGCACTTGTCGCCCGACAGCTCGGCAAAGTCTGTATTTGTGGAGCCAGCGAGATCGTCATTAACTACGAGAAGAAGACTCTTACCGCAGGGAAAGTGGTCCTTAAAGAAGGTGATTACATCTCGATCGATGGCAGTACCGGCCTAATCTACAAGGGCATGATCGAAAGCGCTGACTCTGAGGTTAAGCGCGTGCTCGAGGGTAGTCTCAAGGCCAACAAGAGCTATACCTATGAGCTATTTCAAACGGTAATGAGCTGGGCCGACAAATACCGCACATTAAACGTTCGCACCAATGCCGACACGCCAGCGATGGCTAAACAAGCGGTAGCATTCGGCGCTGAAGGTATCGGCCTTTGCCGAACAGAACATATGTTCTTCGACGGCGAGCGCATCGACATTATGCGCCAAATGATTCTCGCCGCAGACGAAGTGCAGCGCCGTTCAGCACTCAAAAAGCTACTTCCCTTCCAAAAGAAAGACTTCGTGGGGCTATTCAAGGCAATGGAAGGTCGCCCAGTAACTATTCGTCTTCTCGATCCGCCTTTACATGAATTTCTCCCACACGACGACGTCGTCCGTCGCCAGCTTGCAGAGAAACTCGGCGTGCCTTTTGATTTCGTGATCGATCGCATCAAAGCCCTTCACGAAGAAAACCCCATGCTCGGTTGCCGCGGCTGCCGACTTGGCATCATCTACCCGGAGATTACCGAAATGCAGGCCCGCGCGCTGTTCGAGGCTGCGGCTCAAGTGAGCAAAGGTAAAAAAGCGATCAAGATCAATGCCGAGATTATGATTCCTCTCGTCGGTTTCCGCGCCGAGCTCGCAGACCAACTCAAAATTGTGCACCGGGTCGCTGCAGAGGTCATGAAAAAGCACAAGGTCAAGATCGACTACCTAGTAGGCACTATGATCGAGGTGCCGCGCGCTGCAATCACCGCCGATGAAATCGCACACGAAGCAGATTTCTTCAGCTTTGGCACCAACGATCTGACGCAGACCACCCTGGGTCTCAGCCGCGATGATATGGGTCTGTTTTACGACCAATACCAAAGCAAAGAAATTTATAACCAAAATCCGTTTGCTAGCCTTGATCAAACCGGCGTAGGTAAACTAGTCGACCTCGCAGTTGAGCGCGGCCGACAGACTAAGCCAAATATTAAGCTTGGTATTTGTGGCGAACACGCAGGCGACCCGATGTCTATAGACTTCTGCCACCGCGCGGGTCTCAACTACGTTAGTTGTTCTCCCCCCCGAGTGCCTATTGCCCGACTAGCCGCAGCTCAGGCGAGGCTGCGGAACAAATAGCAGACTGTTTTACCGTTTGCAACGTGAGTTGATCGACCATAGAAAACCCGCGGTTGCCTTAAGCGATCGCGGTTTTTTTTCGCCGCCAAGCGGTCGAGATCATCACAGTCTGCAAAGCATTCGGCTGAGAGCGCGAATGCACGAAGTATTTGTGCAATGCAGCAGTTTCGGGTACTTTCGGGTCAATAAGACTCTATTCGAAGGAGCCCACTCAATGTCCATTCGCAAAACCCGCACTACTGCTTTTCGCCCGGTCTTAGAAACGCTGACCCACACTCTCGCTATCCGTCACGCTCTCCTAGTTGCATTTGTGGCCTGCACCTCATTGTCCACGGCAGCGGCGCAAGACTACACTGCACCAAGAACCGAGTGGGGACAGCCGGACTTACAGGGCGTGTGGAATTTCTCCTCTGACCGACCGATGATTAGGCCTAGCCAATTTGGCGAACGCGAGTTTCTCTCGGAAGCAGAGATTACTCGTATCGAAGCACTTGCCGCAGCCCGTGATGCCAACTCAGATGGCGCCCTGCCCATAGCCGGGGTGGACGAGTCTTACAACGATTTCTGGATTGAGAATGCCGGTATTGGCGGCTTAAAACGCACATCGCACATAGTCTATCCTAGAGACGGCCAACTCCCTCCTTTCGCCGACACAGCTATCAACCAAAAAGGCAATTACGGCGGTGAAGATACCGGCGAATCGCGCCCGGCACGGATTCTTGCAGGTGGCATCGGCACCGATGGGCCTGAAGATCGGGGGCTTTCCGAGCGTTGCATAGTAGGGTTTAACTCTGGCCCTCCGTTTATCCCTAGCCTTTACAATAACAATGTGCAGATTTTCCAAAGCAGAGATCACGCGGTGCTCTTAACCGAGATGATCCACGATGCCCGGATCGTGCCGCTCGCCAACTCGGCGGCCGAGCACCATGCACTGCATGAGGACATTCGCCTTTGGACCGGCGACTCTCGCGGCTACTGGGATGGCGACACGCTTGTAGTGATCACAAAAAACTTTAACGACCTCACTACGAGCTTCAATGCACATGGCACTGCGTTCGACAAGATACTGACAGAGCGTTTCACACGCACGGCCGCCGACACCGTTGATTATGAATTCACAGTCGACGACCCAACAACTTTCACGGACAAGATTGTCGCGATTGTCGAGATGACAAAGGTAGCCGGTCAGCTCTATGAATACGCCTGCCACGAAGGCAACTACGGCATGGTTAATATTCTGCGCGGTGCGCGCGCACAGGAGGCGCGCGAGGCTCAGGAGGCTGACTAAAACACAGAGCACCAATCCACGTTAGCCAGACTCTCATTAACTCTCACCAAATACCCTAAAGAAGGATCGAGACTATGAGCAGCAGTCTTCTTGCCCTACTCGCGTTCACGCCGATACTCGTCGTCGGGGTTCTGCTCGTCGTCCTTCGCTGGCCTGCCAGCCGCGCCATGCCAGTCGCCTACTTGATCGTTGCCGGACTCGCCATTGGCGTTTGGCGGGTGCCAGGGACACAGGTGCTCGCTGCGAGTATTAACGGCCTTATCATTGCCGCCACACTTATCTACATCATTTTTGGTGCCATTCTGCTGCTAAACACCCTGCAGCGCAGCGGTGCAATGCGTGCTATTCGCGCAGGATTCTCAGATATCACTCCCGATAGGCGCATTCAGGTAATTATTATCGCCTGGCTGTTCGGCTCGTTTATCGAAGGTTCGGCCGGCTTCGGCACGCCGGCCGCTGTAGCGGTGCCGCTTATGGTGGGCTTGGGTTTTCCCGCGATGGCAGCCGTCGTCGCTGGCATGATAATTCAGAGTACGCCGGTGTCGTTTGGGGCCATGGGCACACCTATTCTAGTTGGTCTCGGTACGGGGCTCTCGGCAGACCCCGATATGGCTGAGTTCGCAACCAGCCTAGGTTTCGAGCGCTGGGATCTCTTTCTTGCCAATATCGCTGCGCGCGTCGCTTTAATCCATGCCATCGCGGGCACGTTCATCCCTCTTTTAGTTGTTGCGACGATGACCCGCTTCTTCGGAATAAAACGAAGCTTCGCCGAAGGGCTCGAGGTTTGGCGATTTGCACTTTTTGCTGCGTTCTCTATGACGATACCCTATCTTTTAGTTGCTACCCTTCTCGGCCCCGAATTCCCTTCGATGTTCGGCGGTCTCATCGGTCTCGCCATCGTAATTCCGGCAGCGAAGCGCGGATTTCTTATGCCAGCCAAAGGGCGGGAATGGCGCTTTCCGGAGCGTGCAGCTTGGGAGCCCGACTGGAGCAGCACGCTCACCGTACCTGCCGAAAGAGATGACGACGACCAAACGTCAATGATGAGCCTTTTGCGCGCTTGGTCTCCCTATTTTGTCATTGCGGTGCTGTTAGTAATTACTCGCCTGCGGATTCTCGATCTCGAGTCAGCGCTGCGTAGCGCGCATCCACTCATCACGTGGGCATGGCCACAGATTTTTGGCAGCTCGATCTCTGCGTCCTTTCAGCCGTTATGGTCGCCTGGAAGCATTTTTATTCTCGCTTCGGTCATCACAATTGGACTTCATAGACTTCCCCTTGCGCAATTTTCACGCGGTGTAGGTGACTCACTTAGAACTCTCGCACCAGCGTCTATGGCGCTTATCTTCACCGTGCCCATGGTTCAGGTTTTCATTAATTCCAGCGACGGCGCAGCTGGCTTTGAGCAAATGCCGCTTGCGCTCGCAGAAGGCGTGGCAGTGCTAACTGGGGCAGCATGGCCTCTATTTTCACCCTTTATTGGCGGCCTCGGTGCATTCGTTGCCGGCAGTAATACCGTGAGCAATATGATGTTCTCTCTTTTCCAATTTGGGGTTGGTGAACGTATCGGCTACGACCCACTCTGGATTGTCGCCCTGCAAGCGGTAGGTGGCGCCGCAGGCAATATCATCTGTGTACACAATGTGGTTGCAGCCTCGGCCGTGGTGGGGCTTGTTGGCAAGGAAGGCGCGGTTATACGCAAGACTCTGCTCGCGTTTGTTTACTACGCCCTTTTTACCGGTGCCATCGGCTTAGGAATTGTGAACCTTGCTAACGGCTTTTTGAACACCGGCTTCTTTCTTGCCGCCGCAATAGCCGCATGTTTTGTCTTCGCCATCGCACGCGCGCGACCTGCAGCACTGCCTTAGACTCGGCAAGGACACAGCAGTAACTACAATGAACGCAGTCAACTCACCTCGTCAGTTTCTTGTTATTGCCACCGCAGGCCATGTCGATCATGGCAAAACGTCGCTGGTAAAACAGCTTACCGGAACAGACACTGATACTCTCGCCGAAGAGAAAGCACGCGGATTAACGATAAATGCGGGCTTTGCCTATCGTCATTCCGATGACGAAACCCAAAGCGCAACAACACTCGGCTTCGTCGATGTGCCCGGACACAGCGATTTCATCAACAACATGTTGGCTGGGGTTAGCGCGGTGAACGCTGCGCTGCTCGTCGTTGCTGCAGACGACGGCATCATGCCGCAGACGCGCGAGCATTTAGCTATATTGGATTTGCTAGGGATTAACAAGGGCGCGGTCGCCCTGACGAAAATTGATCAGTGCACGCAAGAGCGACTCCTTGAGGTTGAAAGCGAGATTAGCGCCCTCCTCGCACGCACACGCCTGAGTAGTGCTCCCCTCTTCAGAATTAACAATGTCAGTGGTGCTGGGGTTGCCGAACTCGCGACGCATCTAAACACACTGGCGTTGCAGCAGAAAGCAAATAACTCTAGTCGAGAGCAGCATCCCCGCTTTTCCATCGACCGCTGTTTCACAGCGAAAGGTATCGGCACCATTGTGACGGGAACTCTAGCGGCTGGCACTATCAATCAGGGCGAACAACTAGTTCATTGCGGCACTGGAGAGTCGGTGCGAATACGCGGCATACGTATTGACCAATCCGAATGCCAATCACTCCATGCAGGCCAGCGCGCGGCACTAAGCATTAGCCTAGGTCTCGATGAAATCAAACGCGGAGATTTTCTCGGTGTCGCTCAACGCCGCGTCATGCGATTTGATACACATCTTAAACTTATCGATCCGACAACTTCGCTAAAGTCTGGTGTCGACTACCATCTTCACATTGGCGCTGCGCATCGCCTCGCACGCCTGCGCAAACTCGATGAAACTACGGGCCTCTATCAATTCAGCCTGGATGAGCCTATCACCTGCCACTGGGGGGACCGCTTTATCCTCCGAGACCCTGCTGCCAAGAGATCGCTGGGTGGAGGCACAGTCATCGATACGGAGCTGCCAAAGCGGGGCAGAGCCAGTTTAGAGAGACTCGCTCTATTGAGGGCGTATCGGGGCGAAACCGACGCTGCGATCGATTCCGCTCTTGCTGTTGCACCATTTGGCATCGACCTCGAACAATTTGCACTCGCCCGCAATCTGACTTTTGCTTTCATAGAGACTCACCTTGAACGCGTAAGACAACAATCGCCTGCGCCTCTTGAAGTGTTTATCGAGGACAGACGCCTACCGCGCTTAGTCGGTGCGTCTGCCGCTGCGACATTGACAAACCGCCTCACAGATTTGTTAGGGCATTTCCATGATGAGAAGCCTAGCGAAGCAGGCTTACTCGAATCGGCGATCGCGCGTGCCTTGCGGCCAAGCATTCCTAGTCCGGTGCTCAAAGGATTCATAACAGCATTGGCCGCGAAAGGCGTTCTGCGCCGCGAAGGAAGCCATATTGCGCTCGCCACACATCACGCTGAAGTCAGCAGAGAGCGTCAGGAGTTCGACGCGAAGATTGCTCCCCTGCTCGAGCATGGAGACCTAACGCCGCCACGAACCAGAGAGATCGTCGACGCGACGGGAATACCCTTGAGAGCGGTCGAGCGGATTTTGCAACATTGCGCGCGCGCTGGCATCGTAGTGAAGGTCGCCGACAATAGATTTTACCCGCCTGCTACCCTCGCTAAACTCGCAGAGACTGCGAATCAACTCATGGCTGCGAGTAACGGCGCTGGATTTAGCGTTATTGAGTTTAGAGACAAGACGGGGATGGGCCGCAATCTATGTATCGAGGTGCTTGAACATTTCGACGGTTGCGGTTACACCCTAAGGAAGGAAAACGTCCGCGTAATCCGAAAGTCCTGGTCGGAGGTGGCCGCTTAGCAGCCACCGACCAACTCCGTAGACCGAATTGAAAGCCTTACCGACTCGATGATTTACAACCGCCAAAACTACGACGCTTTAGGGTGCAAGACTACCGTCATCTTAGAGTAACCCTTCACGAAGCTAGAGTAGATTCGCTCGGGCTCTCCGACCACTTCGATGTTTTCGAAACGATCCATGATCTCTTCCCAGACAATACGCAACTGCATTTCTGCGAGACGATTGCCCATGCAACGGTGCAGCCCGAACCCGAATGAAAGGTGCTGCCGCGCATTCGGGCGGTCTATGATCAGACGTTCCGGGTTCTCGATGACTTCGTCATCTTGATTACCCGACGCATACCACATGATGACTTTGTCACCCTTTTTGATTTTCTGCCCGTTCAGCTCGGTATCAACTTTCGCTGTGCGCCGCATGTACGCGAGCGGGGTTTGCCAGCGAATAATTTCCGATACCATGTTAGGAATCAATGAGTGGTCGGCGCGAAGCTTGTCATACTCTTCGGGGAACTGATTAAGTGCAAGCACACCGCCGGTAATTGAATTACGCGTGGTGTCATTGCCTCCAACGATCAGCAGCAGAATATTGCCGAGATACTCCATGGGCGGCATATTCTTAGTGGCCTCGCCATGCGAGAGCATCGAAATAAGATCGTTACCTGGCTCCGCATTGACGCGCTCGTTCCAGAGGCGCGTAAACGTCGCGAGGCAGTCTTGCATCGCCTCCCAGCGCTCCTCATGACTATTAACGATGCCGCCACCAGGAATCGCGGTTGCGACATCTGACCAGAAAGTCAGCTTGTGACGGTCCTCGAAGGGAAAGTCAAAAAGCGTCGCTAGCATCTGTGTAGTCAGTTCAATTGAGACTCGTTCCACCCAATCGAATTCCTCGCCAATAGGCAAATCATCAAGAATCGCTGCAGCACGGCTGCGAATCAATCCTTCGAGATTTTTGAGGTTTGACGGCGCCACAACGCCCTGCACCACTCGTCGTTGCTCATCATGCTTGGGTGGATCCATCGAAATAAACGAGGGAACTGTAAACTCTTCAAACGCATCGACAATGCCAATCGTAGGCTCGGATGAGTAGATATGAGGTGACGTATCGACTTCCATAATGTCTTTGTATTTCATCACGGACCAGTAAGGACCGGTCGCCGATTTCGCACAATAGTGCACGGGAGCTTCCTCGCGCAAACGCTTGAGAAAAGGCAGAAATTCGTTTTCTTTCCAGATGCCAGGATGGGCAAGATCTATTTGCTCTAGGGGCATTGCATAGGGATCTCTGCCCACCATGCTCCACTTGCTTTCTGGACGGCGGTCCAACTGAGGGGATGCTGGGGTATCGCTCATAATAATTTCTCTAAACTCTCTTCGAACTCTTACTTGAAACGCTAATTTAAAACTGAAATTCCGGCGTGGTAACCATCAGCCCATCGAGTTCCTCGCTAAGGGTAATCTGGCAGCAAAGGCGCGAGTTTCCTCGACGATCGCTGCTAAGGCCTAGCATGGCATCTTCGTTGGCGTCCATTGCTGTCAACTTGCCGACCCATGCCTCGTCGACGTAGACATGGCAGGTCGCACACGAACAGGACCCGCCGCAGTCTGCATCAATTCCGGGCACACCATTGGAGACCGCAGCCTGCATAACCGAGATACCAGCGGCAGCCTCAACTGATCGCTCGTTTCCTGTATGGTCTTTGAATAAAATCTTTACCATCTAAAACAGTTCCTACTATTAAAATATTACTAAGTTGACCACTTTTGTTCTTAACGTTCCCTATGCGTGATAGGCCGTCTATCGACGCCGGCTCCGCGGCCTATGGCTAATCACGATTAGGTAGCAAGACAGCAAGGGAATTTACCTTACCAAGATTCATAAGCTTAAAGAAACATTACGTGCTGCATTTGAAAAAAGTTCGTCGTTTTCGAAAAAACAGTTACTCTTACTTACGCGTTTCACACCCCCAATTAAGAAACTAGGCAGTCAGCACATGATTCAGAGCACCCAGTATCCAAAACGCTATATGCCCGTGCTGATTAGTGCCTGTCTACTCCTGATGCTTTCCTTTGGCCTGCGCTCGGGTTTTGGTCTCTTTCTTCAACCCATGAGCGAGGCAAATGGCTGGGGACGCGATGTCCTAGCGCTGGCACTCGCGATTCAGAATTTATCGTGGGGTTTAAGTGCGGTCATTGCAGGAGGCTTCGTTAACCGTTTCGGCACCACCAAGGTCTTGCTTGGCGGTATTGCCCTCTATGGACTAGGCACACTGGGGATGGCAAGCAGCACCACCGCGCTGAGCGCTAGTCTAACGGCCGGTGTTATTGTAGGCGCAGGCATTGCCGGCACCTCCTTTGGTATTGTTTTGCCCGCAATCGCTCGCGCTGTTCCTGCTGAGAAACAAGGTTGGGCATTAGGCATAGGCACGGCTGCTGGCAGCGTGGGACAGTTTTTGATCGTGCCAGCGGCGCAGGTATTCATCGATTGGCTGGGGTGGCTAGGCGCGCTTCAGTTGATGAGCTTGCTCGGCTTTGGCATGGCAGTGTTTGTCATCCCCCTCGCCCGCTATGGGAACGAAGCCAGCGAAAGCCCGGCAGACTCTCCCGCGATAAGCCTCTGGCAGCTTACGCGCAAGGCCTTGGCGGTTCGTTCCTATGTTCTATTACTGATCGGATTCTACGTGTGTGGCTACCATCTCGCCTTCATCACAGTTCACATGCCTGGCTATGTCGTAGACCTTGGCTTTAGCCCGCAGGTCGGTGCTTGGAGTATCGGCACTATAGGCTTATGCAATATTTTTGGCGCTTATTATTCGGGGGTAGCAAGTGGCAAGCGACCCAAACACAGAATGCTTTCAGCAATTTATCTTACACGTGCACTCGCGATTCTCCTTTTCCTGTTGCTGCCGCCTTCGCTATTCAGTGTCTTGGGCTTCAGTGCCGCGATGGGCTTTTTATGGCTTTCCACAATCCCACCAACTTCCGGGTTGGTCGCGCAGTTTTTCGGCGTAAAAAACATGCCGTACCTCTACGGACTCGTGTTTCTGAGCCACCAGTTGGGCAGCTTTAGCGGGGTCTGGTTGGGTGGCTATCTCTATGAGACCACTGGTCACTACGATGGCATCTGGCTTTCAGGCGTTGCGCTCGGGCTTCTCGCGGCTCTATTGCATTGGCCCATTAAAGAGCAGAGCTATGAGACCAATTTACGCACCGTCTCCGTCACGTCGTAAGTGGAGAACTCATTTTTCTCACGGCCCACGAACGCTCTTGCGGTAGCTCGGCTCACAACGGCCTAGTTGTCGACTTCGGAATCGAGCAACCCTTCGATTAACGATCCCATCGCAATGCGATCTGGTCTCAGCCTTTGGACGTTTTTTAACGTGAACCCTAAAAAAACAGAGACACCATGCCCGAAGGCCCCGAAATACGCCGCGCAGCAGATAAAATAGCGAAAGTACTTGAAGGCGAGACTATCGATCGCGTTGAATTCTCCTTTGCGCATCTCAAGCGCTTCGAAAGTGATTTGCAGTCGAGGGAGGTGATCGGCCTCGAAACTCGCGGCAAAGCGCTCCTAACTCATTTTGATAACGGCCTGAGCATCTACTCACACAATCAGCTCTATGGACGTTGGTATATCGTAAAGCAAGGCAACCCCCCTTCAACGAATCGCTCTCTCAGGCTTGCGCTTCACACAGCTACGCACAGCGCACTGCTCTACTCTGCCTCGGAAATTGACGTATTAGATGCCGATGGCATTGCCCAGCATCCCTTCCTCGCCAAAATAGGCCCAGACATTCTGTCTCCTACGCTTACATGGCGAGAAATCGCGACACGGCTTACCTCCGCTAGGTTTAGGAAACGCTCTGTCGGTATACTCTATTTAGATCAAGCATTTCTTGCAGGGGTCGGGAACTACCTGCGCTCGGAGATTCTTTTTGCTGCCAACATAAATCCGCGAGCACGTCCCTGCGATCTTGAAACGAAGCAAATAAACAATCTAGCCCGAAGCACGCTCAAGATTAGCCAGCAAGCTTATTCTACTGGTGGTATTACCAACGCGCCTTCACTAGTCGAAAAACTCAAACGGCAGGGACTTCGACGCGGGCAATATCGCCACACTGTTTTCGCGCGCGAAAATCAAGCCTGCTACACCTGCGGAGAAACCATTCTTAAAGAGGCAATTTCGTCGCGCCGGCTTTACTGGTGTCCGCTTTGTCAGTATTAACCACGAGACTGGGTACAGGGTTCGAACATCATGAACGACATAGTCGCTGACAGACTTGATAGCCACGAAATACCCGTTTGGTTACTCAGGGAATTACGCTCTGATCAAGCTGGTGAGACTGGCGCGGTCGCGATCTACGAGGGCATTCTCTGGGTTAGCAGGGACACTAAGATCAGGCGGTTTGCTGAAGATCATCTGCGCACAGAGCAAAGCCATCTTACTAAGATAAACTCAGTGCTACCGGCAAAGTCGCGAAGCCGTCTGCTGCCTCTCTGGCGAGCAGCAGGCTTCGTCACTGGCGCACTCCCGAGCTTGTTCGGCGCGCGCGCTATTTACGCCACTATCGCCGCTGTCGAAACGTTTGTTGATGAGCACTATCTGCAGCAGATCGAACGTCTAGACCGAGAACAGCTTTTACCCACTGTGAGAGAACTACTCGCTGATTGCCGAGAGGACGAGATTCATCACAAACAAGAAGCCGAGCAGGCAATGGGTGCCGGACCTCAACTTGTTCTTCGAACATGGTGCAGAATCGTAGATTTCGGCTCACGCATCGCGGTCGCCATAGAACGGCGATAGGCGGAAATTGCTGCCCTCTACGGCCCCGCTGTAAACTTCACATCCCACGGTATTCATGGAATCATCAGGGTTTTCCTTCATTCGAATGGAGACCCGCTAATGACTCACGCACAGAAATTTCGTTGCACGCGGGGAATAGCCGCGCCGCTTTTTACACTGCTACTCATGTTTGTCGCTCTGCCCTCCTTCGGCGCGGCTGCAGGTTTTACCCTCACCGCACTCGACCGCTATGTGCAGACACCCGATGACAATTACCGCTACGAAGTCATCGATGTCGTCTCTGGTGAGTTTAAGGGAGAAGCGTATAAGACCTACATAATCGAAATGATCAGCCAGCAATGGCTTACTGAGGCCGAGGTGAATCTGCCTTTATGGGTGCATGAACTGGTGATTACCGTGCCCGCAGAAGTCACTAGCGACATCGGCTTTCTTTATTTAACTGGTGGCAACAACGAGGGTAATCGCCGCGGTGCGGCGCCCGAAAGCGATATCAAGCGCGCACTGCAAACGGGCACAGTCGTCTCGACACTGTATGGCGTGCCGAGCCAGCCTCTCGTGTTTGCCGACGACGATGGGCGCAGGCGTAGCGAAGACGGCATTATCGCCTACACCTGGGACAAGTATCTGCGCACCGGCGATGAGAAGTGGCCCCTGCGCCTCCCTATGACCAAGGCCGCCGTCCGCGCGATGGACACCATTACCGACCTGATGCAAAGTCAGGCGAGCCCGACAGCAACAGTCGACAAGTTTGTCGTGGCCGGCGGTTCCAAGCGTGGTTGGACGACATGGACTGCCGCCGCAGTCGACTCACGTGTCATCGCGATCATGCCGATCGTTATCGACGTGCTCAATCTTGAAGAGAGCTTCAAACATCATTTCAGTGTCTATGGCGCTTACTCCCTCGCGGTGAGCGACTATGTGCTTAACGGTAACATCGCCTGGATGGGCACGCCTGAATTCGGCGAACTCATGAAAATCGTCGAGCCTTTCGAATACCGCGATCGCCTAACGCTGCCAAAGTTTTTGCTCAACTCCACCGGTGATGAATTCTTTATCCCCGACTCCTGGCGATTCTATTGGGACGAACTTGTTGGCGAAAAACACCTGCGCTACGTCCCCAATTCTAACCACAGCATGGCGAACACCGACGTCATGGAAAGCGTCGATGCGTGGTACCACGCCGTGGTAAAAAACGTGCAGATGCCGCGCTATAACTGGGAGGTCGCAGACGACGGAACGATTACCGTATTCACCCTCGACGAGCCCCTCGAGGTGCTTTTGTGGCAAGCGAGTAATCCAAACGAACGCAACTTTATGCAAGCGCAAATAGGCCGCGCCTACACCTCGACCGCCCTGACCGAGAGCGAGCCAGGCGTTTATCAGATCAAGATCGATCCACCCAAGACTGGCTATACCGCTTATTATGTCGAGCTAGCATTCCCCAGCGGTACTGTCGAGCCGCTGAAGTTCAGCACTGGCGTCAAGGTAGTCCCGGATGTTGTTGAGCACGAGTGGAAGATGGCGCCGGCGAGTGCGAGGGAGTAAATGCTGAAGACTTAATCAGGAAATGTTGGCGGAAGAGGCAGGAGTCGAACCCACCAAGCCTGTTTTACAGACCTCACCGGGTTTGAAGTCCGGGCACCCCACCGGGGATGATACTCTTCCGCTAGCGAGTCTAACACGGGCTGTTTGCAGGGGTCACCTTGCTCACTTGTTCAGCTGATTAAGGGCCCAGTTATAACTTAGAAAGCGGATGCGCATGTTGCCTTTGGCTAACGTCTCAGCTTGTTCTGCGCTCAGCCCTAATTCGCTGCTATAACGAGCAACAAATTCACCCAAGGAGTTTGATCCCCCCCATCCGCGCTCGAAGTCTTCGCGATACCACTTAAAAATACTCGACAAGTACAAACGGCCGTCGTCGAAATAATTGCGCGATCGATCGCTGAGAAATATGCGAACGGCGTCTTCGAGCTGAGCATTAAGCTTGGCGCCGGTATAAGCCTCAGCGCGTAAGGCAGGACAGCCGATGGCAGCGCAATTCACGGCGAAATGAATACGAGGCTCGTTATAACGCCCCGATCCTCTAATCATATCGTGCTCTATGAAATCCAAAGTCACGCGCTCACCAAACAGCGCGACGCGCTCAAGCTCCCAGGCAGAGGTAAACAGCGAACCAATATCCCGAATAGAGGCAAGCGTATCTGTCGAATTCATATTGTCGAGAATGAGGTCTACGGTTGCAGCGTTATAAAGATTGATCAGAAAGGAGAGTTGTTCCGATGTCTCCCATGCATCAAAAGTGGCTCGTGAAACCCCCGAAGCCTGCTTTAGATACTGATCCAGTTGCTCGCGATTAGTGCCAAGTGAGATATAGTCGACGGCCGTTGATCGCCCGTCTTCGCTGACGACCACATGCTTTGAAAGTAGCAAATCCCACAAGCCGTGGTCGAATTCGCCAAAAGCTTTGGGAGAGCACAGTAGCAGGAGCAAGGTGCTGACTAGTAGTTTTGCCCGTGGTAACCACAAGCGTTCCCTCGTCCTCAGGTTTTTGTACTCCCTAGATTCACGGTTATGTCTGGCAAGCACCCTCTCCTACCCTCCACCCATGTAATGGCGTATGCTCGCGGTCACACTGGGTGACGCCGAAACGTTCACGTTCATTTGCTTAAAAATGATTCTTAACTCGCGCTACCCTTAAGATTTTTGCGCAGCGGTCAATATAGAGTAGATAACAGGACAGAGCCAGCCAAGCATCACCTAGCAGGACTGCATACGCTTACATCGGTCGCCGAGCCAGGATTGCTGCGACCCCCAAGACACGGAGAGAGCATCGATGAAATACGCTGAGATTACGGGCTGGGGCAAATGCGTCCCTCCGGCGGTATTGAGCAACCAAGATTTGACAACTTTTATGGATACCAGCGATGAATGGATTACAAGTCGCACAGGTATTCGCGAACGCCGCATCCTGCACTGCAATTTTTCCGATATGGCTGTGGTTGCCGCTCGCCGCGCGTTGGCCGCTGCTAATCTAGACCCAATGGAACTAGACCTTATTCTGCTTGGCAGCTTAACCGTTGATTCGATGTGCCCAAATACCGCGTCTCTTATAGCGGACGAACTCGGCGCGCGAAATGCTGCAGCAATTGACCTAAATTCGGCTTGCACCGGCTTCCTCTATGGCCTTCATATCGGCACAAATCTGATCAAGACAGGCGCTCATAAAAAAGTGTTGGTTCTAGGTGGCGAATTTATCTCGCACTACATGGACTGGAGCAATCGCGATGTCGCTGTACTCTTCGGCGACGCTTGCGGTGCTGTTGTACTCGAAGCCTCAGACGAAGAGGTTGGCTTATTGTCTGCACGAATCGGGTGTGAATCCGATGCTAAGTACGCAATACAGATTACGAATATCGGCTCGGCCGAGAGTCGATTATCCGAAGAATTCCTATTCAATACCTGGAATTTCGAAGGCCAAGAGGTATTTAAGCGCGCTGTGAAGGCGATGGCACAAGGCTGCGAAGAGGTGCTAAAAGACACCGAATTAAGCATCAACGACGTAAGCCTTGTCGTGCCTCATCAAGCGAATAAACGCATTCTCGACGCCCTTGCAAAGCGCGTCGGCATCGACGAGGACCGGGTTTTCGTCAACGTGCACAAATATGGCAATACCTCGGCTGGCACCATCCCGGTTGCACTCGCTGAGGCAGTGGATGAAGGCCGCGTTAAAGCTGGCGACACACTGCTAACCGCCTCTTTTGGCGCGGGCCTAACGTGGGGCGCAGGTGTTATACGCTGGGGGCAACGAACGACACCCCTGGCTCTCAGCGATGCCGAGCTCCCGCCAAACGACAAGACCGCGCTCGAACTACTCGAGCCGCATATTGCGCGCTATGCCGCGAGAGCAGCTCGTAGATAAACGTCCAGACTCTCGACAAAAGGCCACGTTGGATATACCTTCTAGATGTTGGTAACCAGTTCCATTCTAGTGTGTCCATTTGTAAGGGAGTCAAAGATGATAAAAATAAAACCCCACTCCACCCTCGCGCTATTTGCGCGCCTAGGCACAGCCCTGGCGCTGCTCTCAGCGCCAATGCTCGCTAGCGCTCAAGCAATGGAGTCTGCCGAACCGTTCAAGGTAGGCACGTTCGCTATCGACGATATTCCTACCGTCGGTCTGGTGATGCGCGATGATTCATTAGTGGTTGATCTGAATGCGGCTAACCGCGCCATGCAACTACTTCCTCAATACAGTCATCTCGATATGCCAGACGATATGCTGGGACTTATCGAGCGCTACGAATATGGGCTGAAATACCGGATCTACGAAGTCGTCAATTGGCTCGTTGAAGAGGAGTTGCTGAGCGGCAGTGCGATGCGAGATTTCGTGCATCCTGTAGAGAGCGTCGACATCATGGCGCCGATTCAATACCCCAGCAAAATCATGAACGCGGCAGTCAACTTTTACACGCACGCGTGTGAAGGCTGCAACGACGACGAACTCGCTCAGCGCACAAGGGAGCGGCGCGAAAATCGCGGCGTGCCCTATCTCTTTCTCAAACCCACCCGTGGTGCGGTGATCGGCGACGGTGAAGACATAATCATGCCTTATGGCCGCGATGAGATTGAGTACGAAGTCGAAATGGCTATCGTCTTCGGGCGTACCGGAAAATACATTTCTGCAGAAAGGGCGTATGACCACGTATTCGGCTATATGGTCGCTATGGACGTATCTGACCGAGGCGGACGTCCACCGGGCGGTTACGGAGTGCGCTCGGATTGGTTCGTTGGTAAAGGGCACGACACCTTCGCGCCGCACGGTCCCTGGATCGTCCCTAAAGAATTTTACGGCGACCCCATGCAGCGTCTCCACCAAATCACTGTAGTTGACGGCGTCACGGTGCAGGAAGCCAGAGCGGGAGATATGATCCACAATATCCCCGAATTGATAGAGTATGCTTCCTCTCTGATCACCGTGTTCCCGGGCGATGTAATGCAGAGCGGTACATCGGGCGGCACTGGGGCTGGGCGTGTGGAACGCGCCTCTGGCTCAGGTTTCCTCATCGACGGCGAGACCATCACTGCACAGATCGAAGGGATCGGGACGTTAACTCATCGCGTTGTAGCTGAGAAAAGCATTCCTAGCGATCTGTCGGGCGCGCAACTACCGCCGGTAAGCAGTTACCGCGACCAGCGTTAACACCTAATAGCGGAAACAAATTCAAAGGCCTCCTTCTACTAAGTCGGAGGCCTTTGTTTTATACAGGAATCAATGAATGACTCTGTCACTGTTTTTTTGGCTCACCCTCGCTGCGGCCGGCGTGGGTTTCTGGTGGCAAAGCGATAGAGTCAGAAGCTTTGCTTACCAATACGTGATCAATTACTCAAGAGAACACGGCCTGCAGCTGCTCGATCAGTCGCTCGTTCTTGTTGGTCTCAAGCCTGTGAGGGGAGAAGACGGGGGACTACATTTAAGGCGCCGCTATCGATTCGAGTTCTCCACCACAGGGGAAATACGCTACAAAGGCTGGATCGAAATGAACGGCGTGAGAATGCAAAAGCTCGATGTCGAACCACACGTCTTGGCTTCTTCGCCCACCGACGAGACGCTACACTGAGCTACACTTTTCGCGAGCTATCATCCAACCAGTTTATTCAGCCTCGGGTAATAGCGCCCTAGTGCAGCAGCTCGAGCGATCACATAAATAATCATTGCCGCCCAGAGTCCCTCTACTCCAAATGTCGGCGTAAGCAGCCACCAGGCCATAAAGTAGACAACGATAGAATGAATAGCCGCGTTGCGCATTTCCCGCGTGGCGCTCAATCCAATGAAAATACCGTCTAACTGGAATGCACCGAACGAGACCGCGACATAGATGACAGCGTAACCAAGCAGCGGCGCAGACGCTTCGCGCACGGGCTCTATGTCAGTGAGTAAAGCAATCAGCGCTGAGCCGCAGAAGAGCAGTCCTAACGCAAGAAAGACTGCAGTGGCTGCTGCTAGCACAGTCGACCGAACTACGGCGAGATGATAAAGCTCTGCCCTACCCGCACCGCGAGCTTTGCCGACTAGCGCCTCGACAACAAAGGCATAACCATCAAGAAAAAAGGCCGCAAACGAGACTAGTTGCAATAACAAGTGATTGCTTGCCAGTACAACCTCGCCGTAGCGTGCGCTCTGGTCTGCGAAAAACGCAAAGGACAGAATAAGCAGCAGAGTCCGAATCATAATGTCGACATTGGACGACAGCATGCTCTTGAGTGCGTCCCTGCGCAGCACCTCGGACCAGTCTACAAACCTAGCCTCGCGACTGCGAGCATTAAGCGCGCGGATCACAATAAACAGACCCAGTGCGAGCGTTGCCCATTCGGCCAGAGCGGTGCCCAAAGCGACACCGGGCGCTCCCATATCGAAGACACCGGCGAACAGCAAGTCGAGCGCAATGTTTAGGCCATTCATAAAAAATTGTAAAAATAGCAGCTGCTTACTTAAGCCTAAGCCAATGAGCACGCCCATAAGAGCGAAAATGCTTAACGTTGCGGGCGCTCCCCAGATCCGCAGATCAAAATAGCCTCGAGTTACGCGCTCAACCGTATCCGGCGCGCTAAACATTTCGATCGCGGCCCACGCTATACCGCTTTGCAGAAGAATCAGTAAAATGCCGAGTCCAAACGCCATTAGCAACGCCCTGGCAACAACTGCACGAAGCTCAGATTCATGCTGCGCTCCCGCCGCTGCAGCGACAAACCCTGTTGTGCTCATGCGCAGAAAACCGAAACTCCAATACACGAACGAAAAAATTACCGCGCCAAGTGCGATTGCACCTAGATCGACCGTCGTAGCGAAATTACCGATTATCGCCGTATCTACGAGACCTAATGTTGGCACAGCCGCATTCGCAAGAATAATAGGCCAAGCGCGAGAGAGCAGCGAGCGGTAGCTTGTCTCCTCGCTCTCAGAATTAATTTCTGCATTGATTAACATGCAAGCAGCCTTCTGTACCGTTTATTAGACCGTCTAGAATGCGCTATGCTCGGATTTGTGAATCGATTCTGAATCATCTGGTTTGGATCAGTTAATCTGGCCGAGCTAAAGCAACTTGAGAATAAGCTTATCGCGTTTGCGGCTAGGAATTTGAGAGCGGGAAGTCTAGCATGCGACACTAGCTAATACTTAAGGGGTCTCAACGAGCAGAGCGTTTTTGACATTATAACTATTTCCCTTTTTGTTACACACCAAAGGCCGCGGGCCAACTAGAATGAGAGACAATCAGCATGATTCGATTACACCACCTACGCATTGGCCGCTCGCTGTTTACCCTATGGCAACTCGAGGAACTCGGCGCCGAATACGACCTTACAATCTATCTGCGGGATGAAAACTTCCGCGCGCCGGCGCAGCTGAAGGAAATTCATCCTCTCGGCAAGTCTCCTGTGATCGAAGACGGCGATCTGATCCTTTCAGAATCGAGCGCGATCACAACTTACCTGCTTGAGAAATTCGACAGAGAGAATCGCTTCTCCCCGCCTCGAACACAGATCAATGATTGGGCAAAGTTCACTCAGTGGCTTCACTACCCGGAAGGCTCTGTTTTCGCGCCTCTGCTCATAAAAATGCTGCTATTGAGAGGAGGAGAGCACGCTGGGCTGGAGGTATTTAGCGCGAAGGAGATTGCACTTCATTTGGGCCACATCAGCAATCAATTGGGTGCTAACGACTTCATCCTCGGATCGAAATTTAGTGCCGCCGATTTTGGTGTGGCGTATGTCGTGTCCTTAGCTGATCGACTCGGACAGCTCGACGCCTACCCCACGCTTAAGGGCTACCTTGCGCGCTGCACACAGCGTCCGGCGTTCGCTCGGGCGGTGGAGAAAGGCGTCGAATAAGCTATGCGAGCAGATACCGTCGAGGGCCTTTAAATCAAGGAGCTAGGCTTGCCTGCCATTCGAAGTAACGCTCGCTTATTTCCTCCGGGCGCTCCAGAGGCAGCAGGTGCCCCGCTCCTTCGAGTTCATGATACCGCCCCGCCCCACACACACGCTGCCAGCGCAGCCATTCGCGCTTCGCGAGGGTATTCGACTTTCCTCCTCGGAAGCCTAGGACAGGTACATCTAGTGCCGATAACCGAGGCCAGACATTGTGCACAAGGGCATAACACCGCGCCTCCCACTCTTTGCTAAACCGAAGCGTAACGCCTTCTTCTGGATGCTCGGTTGTGCTGTGTTCGACCAAATCCCACAGCCCTTCGTCGGTAAAGCCCTTAAAAACTGCCTTGGGACGAAAATGATCGAATACGCTTTGCTTATCTGGCCAACGGTCGACTCGATTCAACGCGCGCTGTATCGGCGGCACTTTGCTTGGGAAGAATTTACCAATCTGCCTCAAACCAAACTGCCATGCAGCCGGCAAAAGGACTGGCTCCATGAGTGCGAGGCTCGAGAAACCCTTGGGGCGCAGCTTGTGCGCCAGTAATAATGTCGAGCCCCCCATTGAATGCCCAAAGCCATGCACAGGCTCACCTAATTCATCGAGGAGTTCGGCAACATCGTCAGCAAAGCGTTGCCATGAATCGAGCTGCAGAGGGTCTTGTTGCCAGAGGGGACGATGCTCAACCGCCAACACGCGATACTCTCGCGTCAGACGGGTAAGCAGATCGCGGTATACGCGAGGAGGGTAGCCGTTAGCATGCGAGAAGAGAATAATAGGGCCTGTTCCGCCGAAATCGACGACAGGGATTTTGGCGTGGAGGTCTAGTAACTGCACTGAGCGGGATCTCTCCTTGAGAATTAGATTTGCAACCTTTGAGGGTCTTTACGTTATAGTGTGAAAACTAATCGAATTATTAAAGGTCTTTTTAAAGGGTTGAAGCAAGTATACAGGGATTACACCATGGAACTCGTTTACTGGCACTGGATTGTCTTGGGTATCGTACTCATGCTCTCCGAAATGTTTATTGGGTCTTTCTTTATTATTTGGTTTGGGGCCGCCGCCGTTTTCGTTGGTCTAAGCATGCTCATCGCACCGGGCATCGGCGCGCCAGCACAGCTTATTTTCTGGACGCTTCTCTCTCTCGTATTTGCGGTCGCCTGGTTTCGTTTTCTTAAACCGTTGTCGAAAGACGTTACCAAAGCGGGCTTGTCACGCGAGACCCTAATCGGTGAGATCGGCCAAGTGCTCTCTGTACCTAACGGCGAAAAACGCGGCATGGTTCGCTTTCCCGCACCACTGCTTGGCTCGGACGAGTGGCTAATCATGTCCCAAGATAATTTGAATATTGGGGATCGAGTTTCAGTTAAAGATGTCTCAGGAAACTCTCTAATCGTCGTACGCGTCTAGGCGAGGACGAAACGCAACTCATTGACTCGGAGATCGCTATGGAACCGGCTTTAATTTTAACGACTGCTCTTTTTATTTTCCTGCTCGTGACCGTCGCTAAGGGCGTGAGGCAAGTCCCTCAGGGCAACAAATGGGTTGTTCAGCGATTAGGGAAATACTACACATCGCTCAACCCCGGGCTCAATTTCGTGATCCCTTACATAGACAGCATTGCCTACAAGGTAACGACAAAAGACATCGTATTGGACATACCCTCGCAGGAAGTCATCACGAAAGATAATGCCGTTATCATGACAAATGCCGTAGCCTACATAAATATCGTGTCGCCCGAAAAGGCGGTTTACGGTGTTGAAGATTACACCCTGGCCATTCAAACGCTGGTGCAGACTTCACTTCGCTCAATTGTCGGCGAAATGGCACTCGACGACGCGCTCTCGTCCCGCGATCACATTAAGGCAAAGCTCAAGGCAGCGATTAGCGATGACATCGCGGACTGGGGCATCACGCTCAAAACAGTAGAGATTCAAGACATAAATCCGTCGGGCACTATGCAGGCAGCGATGGAAGAACAGGCCGCCGCCGAGCGTGCTCGCCGCGCCACAGTGACGCGCGCAGATGGCGATAAGCAGGCCGCAATCTTAAAGGCAGAGGGAAAACTAGAGGCCTCGCGGCGCGAAGCTGAGGCGCAGGTCATACTTGCGCAGGCGAGTCAGACGGCTATCGAACTCGTCACCTCTGCGGTAGGCGACAATGAGCTACCTGTTGCCTATCTTTTAGGTGAAAAGTACATCGCCTCCTTGCAGAATCTTTCGGCATCCGAGAATTCTAAATTCGTCGTCTTCCCTGCAGATATTCCCGCTGCGTTGAAAGGCATGATGGGAGGGCGCTAACCCACCCCGCGCGAGAATCTCTCAACTCCCGCGTGAAGGACTCAAAAATTACCGTTGATCTTGAGCGATAGCGTGCGACCAGAACCGCCGCAGTTATCCTCAATTTCCTCCAGAATGCCGTCTGACATTCTGCCCACGAAGCGCTGCCTCTCGCGGCATTGCATATTGTCATTCGCGTTAAGCACGTCTAGGCGGTAGGTAATCCCGCGGCGGTCGACGAACTGCACAAAAGCACTGACATTCGGATCGCCTGCGCGCAGCTCGATGTCGTCGATCTCGTAGCGTTTCATGTTGCCATCGAAGCGATTATTCCATTCCATCCCATAACTAATGTCTAGCGAGGACACATCGTGACGCATGCCCAAACGCAGTCGACCCCGGTCGAAATTGGCGAAGCGACGATCAAGCCCTAAGAAAGGGTCAGTCACGCTAGAGTCTTTGGCGTTGAAATTAGCGGTGACTAGCAAGTTCGGCATATCGATCATTCGCATGCGGATGCTCGCGGCTGCGTTTAGTCCGTACATGTGACCATCACCAATATTGCCAGCAATCGACTGCAAATTGCTCTCATTGACCGTCGCATCAACGCGCTCGATCACGTCGGTATGTTGGTGATACCAAACACCTGCGGACACAACGCCCACGTCATTCGGCAAACGATACTCGCCCTTAAGATCGTAGGCCCAAAGCCACTCAGGCCTTAGATTCTCATTTCCGCCGAGAACATTTGAGTCATTATCTTGATCATCGTTCGAGGCAACAAAATCGCCGAATCTTAATTGCCTCACTCGTTTTTCAACGGTTCCTCTGACCTGCAACTGCGGCGTGAGGTCGTAGCGGAAATCAATTTTTGGCTTGAAAAAACCGAAGTCGCGCGACAGCGACTTCTCGCCCGACTGGCTAATCTCTGAGGATTCATAGAGCATCGATGTCTCGAGTGACATCTGCGTATTCAACTGCCAATTGTGAATCAGAAATGGCTCATAACGCATTTCTTCAACGGTGGAGACCGCGTTTGACACGCTTTGCGCGACGAGGCCGCCCAGCTTAGGATCAGGGATTCCATTCGCATCTTTGATGCCGTAGGCAAGACGAGAATCAAGTATGGTTTGCGCGCGCTCAATGCCAAGTTCGACATCCTGAGAGTCGAAAATATCGAAAGTAAAGGAGCCTCTGGCGATGCGCTCTTTGGTGACGCTGCCAGTATCGAGAAAGAGAGAGAGCTCCTCGCTGCCATCGTCCGCAACGTCGTAGCGTTTACGGACGCTATCGACATTCCCCTGATTACTTATAATCAACGCTTTGAATCGCGATCCTTGCTGCGTGCGCAACTCATAGTCCGCACCGATTTCCCAATTATCCCGCTCGCCGGGCAATTCTTCGCGCTGCAGCGCCACCGCGTTGGGATACACGCGCAGGTTCACCGTGCGTCGCGCGAGTGTCGTCGGATTGTCATTCTGCGAATAAAGTGCATTGAGTCTAGCGCTCGAGTTAGGGCTAAATTCGTAGTCGAAATTGGCGCTGTAGTTGTAGCTGGTTTGATCACGAATCTGATCTTCACGAATTGCATCGTTCGCAGTGAAGTCCCCGAGCACGCTATCTTCATAGGTAATACGATGGTCGTAACGCGGCTCTGCCGAAGCGCTCAGCACATAGCCAAGCTTTGCTAAATTTCCGCTGACCGCGACAGACCCGCCGGACTGGCTTTCTCCATCTGCATAGCGATCTGTATTGACTCCAACATTGAGCGCTGTCGATGAAAGCTCCTCGCGGAGGATCACATTGACTACGACGCCGCTGCCGCGCACATCGAGATCACCCGAAGTGCCTCTTATCAGCTCAATATAATCGACCTGCCCTGCAGTAATGCGTCCCAATTGACCGCTGGCCTGATTGCTCTTGCCCGCCATACGTTTGCCGTTGATGATTATCTCGCTACCACCGCCGCCACCTAACCCACGGCCGCCATTGCCGCCGCCGGCACCGCCGCCGAATCCGCCGCCGCTGCTAGTCGCACCTCCGATACCTGGAATGCGATCGACCATATCCTGCGCCGTAATGGGATTAAACTCAGCGAAATAGTCGGCGCGATAAATAACCGTTGATTCGTCACCAACGTTGTCCTGTGCATTCACAGCACCGGCCAAAGAGGAAACCAGTAAAACAGCGCGAAAAACGCAGCGCGTCTTGCGCGAAAAGAGAGAGATAGTCATCTTGTGACTCCGAGCATGGGGCTTGTAATGCGTTCAGTGCTTAATGCACTTGTTATTCGATCTAATGCTTTGCATTATTAATTTTTACTATCAGGCGCAGGAGTATAGAGGCCAGCGCCGCCCCCTACTGTTACAAATTGTGGAGGACTTGAGTCTAGGATAGACTCGGGTTTAAAAGACGGGGCTCTCGCAGCTCAAGAGACGAAACGCATGCTACAAGATCCAGAAACAGCGTCACCCGAATTCCGAGAGTCACATTTTATTGCCGGCGACCTCCGCCTCGCGGTGAGCTACTGGCTCCTCTACTTTGTAGGCGCTTGTTTCCTTTTCTTCGCGGGGAGCTGGGCAGTCGATTCTGATAATTGGGTTACGTTTCTTGGATTGGTCTCACTCCAACTAGCCTATACATTCTTGCTCGTGATTGGCATTCGAAACCGCTATCGGGGGCCGCAAAAGTGGAAGGTGATTTCGAGGACCTCTTCGGTTTTCATGATAATCAACATCCTCGTTGGTATCAGCACACTAGGCTTTGTTTATTGACCAGAGGTCGGGTATGCAACCAAATCCGTTCGTAAAAGAGGATTCTCAGTGACCACTCCTACTTCATCCGCCGCGGCAACGCGCTACTCAATATATTTAAAGCGCGACTGTCCAACCTGCCAGCTCGTGATCCCCGCCGTCTCAGAACTTGCTGCCAAGTTAGGCGCAGATCTTACTCTCTATACCCAAGACGACCCTACTTTCCCCGATGTGCCAGGGGTTGTCGACGACAGCAACCTCGAGCAGTCCTATGCCGCTGGCATCGAAATCGTTCCGACCCTTATTCGCCACGATTCGGCAGGAATTGAGGCACGAATAGTGGGGTGGGACCGCGCAGAATGGCGTGAGTTTACGGGTATCCAGTCCCTCGGAGAGACCCTCATCGAGTTTAAGCCCGGGTGTGGCTCAAAGACGCAAGACCCAGGTATGGACGAGGTACTCGCGCTGCGCTTTGGCAAGAATGAATTGCAAGCGCGAGAAGTAGAGCTTGCCTCATCGGAGGACGAACTCGAGGCATGTTTCGATCGCGGTTGGAGCGACGGCTTACCTGTTGTGCCGCCCACTGCCCTGCGAGTAATTAGAATGCTCAAAGGCAGCGACAGATCAGCCTCTGAGATAATCGGCAACATACCACCAGACAATGTGCCCTGTAGCATCGAAAAAGTTGCGATCAACGCGGTTCTTGCTGGGTGCAAGCCCGAGTACTTCCCAGTAGTTCTCGCGGCGGTTGAGGCCGCTTTGCAAGACAAATTTTGTATGCATGGACTACTCTGCACGACCTATTTCTCTGCACCAGTTGTGATTGTGAATGGACCCATTGCCAACGCTATAGGCATGAACTCGGGTATTAACGCGTTGGGACAAGGCAACCGAGCCAACGCGACTATTGGCCGCGCACTTCAACTACTTATAAGGAATGTCGGCGGCGGTCTGCCGGGCGGCATCGATCGCGCCACGATGGGCAATCCCGGCAAATACAGCTACTGCTTCGCCGAAGATGAATCGGATGTCGATTGGCCGACCCTTGCTCAAGATCGCGGCTTTGACAGAAACGAATCCGTCGTCAGCCTTTTTGCCGGCGAGGGGCTTCAGGGCATCGTCGATCAGCAGTCTCGTACCCCAGAGTCGCTCGCTCGCAGCCTCGCCGCGAGCCTCAGGACAGTCGCTCATAGCAAGCTATTTGGTATGGCAGACGCGATTCTGCTAGTCTCCCCAGAGCACCGGCGCGTTTTCAAAGAAGGCGGCTGGACCAAGGCAGATTTGCGCGCTGCTCTGTACAACAATTTAATGACACCGGGCGAAGAAATCATGCGCGGTGCAGACGGCATCGCCGAAGGCATGCCCGAGCGTTTCAAAGACAAGATATTGAACAAATTTAGGGACGACGGCCTGCATATCGTGACGCTAGGTGGCACCGCTGGTATGTTTTCAGCCATTATCGGCGGTTGGGTCGCATCAGGCGAACGAGGTAGTCAGCTCGTTTCACAACCAACAGTAAGTTAACGACCAAAGGAGTGAGGCAATGCATACTTCTCTGCTAGACCCGACTGCCGAGCTAAGCCCGGTTGAGCGGCAAATCCTACCAAGGCTTGCAACACTCGCAGGTGCAACCGTAGGCCTGCTAGATATTTCAAAACCACGCGGAAAGGAATTCTTAGACGAAGTCGAAAGACAGCTTGTCGCTGTGGGTGCAAAGGTTAATCGCTATGCAAAACCGACTTTCGCAAGAATCGCGCCCCTAGAGCTCACTCAAAAGATCAGCGTCGAATGCGACGCCGTGATCGAAGGGCTCGCCGACTGAGGCTCGTGTACCTCGTGCAGTTTGCATGACATCATGAATCTCGAAAGTCGTGGACTTCCCTCAGCCTTTATCGCCTCGACTGAGTTCGTCGACGCGGCCGCGGCGCAGGGGCGCTCGTTGGGAATTGCACCTGCCAGTCTTTTCGTTCCGCATCCGATACAAGATCGTAGCGATGAAGAGATGACGCAACTGGCGAGAGACGCTATCGAAAACGTTAAACGGCTAGTCTGCGCTGCAGAGTAACCACAATTACTATTCAACTAAATTACTTTAATAGACCGGAGAAACAGCAGCATGACTAGAGAAGCAGTAATCGTATCCACGGCAAGAACCCCGATCGGCAAGGCCTACCGCGGTGCTTTTAATGACACCGATGCGCCAACAATGGGCGGCCACGTCATCGCCGCGGCGGTTCAGCGCGCGGGCATCGATCCTGCAGAGATCCAAGACGTGGTGATGGGTTGCGCCATGCAGCAGGGCTCTTCGGGCCAAAACATCGGCCGCACAGCGGGCGTCGCTGCAGGGCTTCCCTCAAGCGTATCAGGCATGAGCATGGACCGTCAGTGCGCATCGGGCATGATGGCTATAGCGACCGCTGCCAAGCAGGTGATCGTTGATGGTATGCCAATCGTGGTAGGCGGTGGCTTAGAGTCAATCAGCCTCGTGCAGAACGAGCATCGCAATGCGTATCGCGCAATCGATCCCAATGTCGTCGCGCGCTCACAGCATGCCTATATGCCGATGCTGCAAACGGCTGAAGTCGTCGCTAGCCGCTACAACATCTCGCGTGATGCGCAGGACGAATACTCTCTGCGAAGCCAGCAGCGTACGGCAGCCGCGCAGGCAGCCGGCAAGTTTGATGACGAAATCGTGCCAATGGCATCCAAGATGTTGTTCATGGACAAAGAAACTAAACAGCAAAGCGTCCACGATGTCATGCTCGAAAAAGACGAAGGTAATCGTCCTTCGACGACGCTTGAGGGTCTCGTTGGCCTTAAGCCTGTAATCGAGGGCGGCGTGATCACTGCCGGCAACGCTAGCCAGCTATCAGATGGCGCCTCAGCCTCGGTCATCATGGACAGCAAGCTTGCCGAACAGCGCGGCCTAAGCCCTCTAGGCGCCTACCGCGGCATGGCAGTTGCAGGCCTTGAACCTGATGAAATGGGCATTGGTCCTGTTTACGCAATCCCCAAGCTGTTGGCCGCTAACGGGTTAAAAATGGACGATATCGGCCTTTGGGAACTTAACGAAGCGTTTGCGGTGCAGGTTATTTACTGCCGCGATAAACTCGGAATTCCCGACGAACTTCTCAACGTCAATGGCGGCGCGATTTCGATTGGCCATCCCTACGGCATGAGCGGCGCCCGCATGGTCGGCCACGCCCTCATCGAAGGCAAGCGTCGCGGCGCCAAATACGTGGTTTGCACAATGTGTGTCGGTGGCGGCATGGGCGCGGCGGGTCTGTTCGAAGTTTACTAACCTGAGAGCAATCGAAAAAAAGCGAAGTGGATCTAGCCCGCTTCGCTTTTTTTTTGCGTGAGCCCCAGAACTATCAAGAAGACTATTAACAACGTGGCGGCGGGAGTGCTTGCGAGGTCAACAAAATTTCCTCTGCGACTCTTGTGCCAAATTCCTGCTCAATGCTTTCCTTGATCCTAGTCCCCAAGCGTTCGAAACTTTCGCATGACTCTCCTTCGATCGCTGCAAACTGCGTTCTATAGCTTTCGAAAAGAGCGACAAAGGCCTCGATATCAGCACCGTCGATGCCTGGATTGGGCTCCAATCTGCCCGTTGCCTCAAACGCGCTTAGAGTATCGTGCACATAGCTAAAAAGCCTGAGCGGCGACGCGCTACTCTCACTCTGCGCAGTGGCTCCTCGCTGTTCACCTAGCTCGCCGAGTACTAACAGCAGAGCTATCAGGTATCTAGTCAAAGTCACGAATCGCGCCCCTGTTAGACTTTTTGCCCGAGTTATTTCGTTTAGTTTCAAGCCGACGCTCCTTCGCGCCCCGCGTCGGTTGAGTAGCAATTCGCGTTGGCTTCACTGAAGTCGCTTTATCAAGCAGCGTGTTAAGGCGGTTGAGTGCATCTTGCTTGTTTTTCTCTTGACTACGAAACCGCTGTGCTTTGATTACTATCTCACCCGAGGAGAGTATTCGTGCATCGCGAGTGACTCTTATCATTTCGCGCTGCGCGCTTGAAAGGCGCGCTCGCAAGTAGTCAAACCGCAGCTGTACCGCGGTCGACACTTTGTTGACATTCTGACCACCCGGGCCGCTTGCCCGCATTGCTGAAAACTCTACTTCACTCTCTTTAATTTCGCGCATTACTGTGACTAGATCCACTTTGTATAGGTATTATTACTAACAAGACTAGCCCACGATTGCGCTGTTGCACAGCGTTTAAGGGTGCGATAAGGTCGAGAGACCCGACTCATTTTAGAAGCGAGTCTTTAGTTTTTTAGGATTTCGATCTATGCCATTGATTCATGAACTTTACCACTCACAATCAAAGAAAAACCGATTCGCCGCCCAAAGGTCCATAAAAAAGATTGCCTCACTCACGATTGGCGCAGTTGCCTATACGCTCTCCCTCACTGCAGCTAGCGCCCAAGAACCCGTTCGCCTAGGCTTCATGGATCCACTCTCAGGCACCTTTGCCTCGGTTGGCACAAGCGGTTTGAAAGCCCTCGAATTCGCTGCAGACTATTTTTACAACTCCAGAGGCGGAATCTTAGGCGGACGCATGATCGAGATTGTGCCTCTAGATAACAAGCAAAGCCCAACCGAGACTCAATTGCAATTTCGCCGAGCCGTCAGCGAGGAACTGCGGATAATTTTTCAGGGAAATAGCTCTGCAGTCGCCAATACATTAAATCAGACAATCGCGAAGCATAACCGGCGCAATGCTGGCCAAGAGGTGCTGCAGATTAACTATGCTGCGGTTGATCCTATTTTGACTAACGAAGAGTGCAGCTTCTGGCATTTCCGCTTCGACGCGCATGCCATCATGAAGCTAGATGTACTCACTGACTTCATTGCGATGAATGACGAGCTCAACAGCATTTACATCATCGGCCAAGACTATTCTTTTGGTCAGGTGGTCGCGGACAACACGATTAGACTACTAGGTGAGAAGCGCCCCGATATCGAGATCGTTGGCAATGAATTTCATCCCATCGGTCAGGTCAAAGACTTTACGCCCTATGTAACAAAGATTGCCTCTTCTGGGGCCGACGCAGTGGTCACTGGTAATTTTGGCGCCGACATGGTTTCGCTCGCGCGCTCGATTATTGATTCTGGACTCACTGTGCCAATCTACACGTTTTATGCTGCCTACGACGGCATCACCGCGACATTGGGTGCCGATGGCAAAGACCGCATACGTCTCATCCACACAGACCGCGCAAATCCCCTTGCAAGCGATGAGCGCCGCGAATTCTATCGGGCATTTAAAGCGAAGAATCCCGACTCAGATATCACTCAATCTCGATTGGTAAATGCGCTCATGATGGTCGTTCAGGCAATGGAGCAAACCCAAAGCACTGATCCCTATGATATCGCCGTCAAACTAGAAGATATGCGATTCACAAGTATTGCGGGTGACGAACTGTGGATGCGCGGCGAGGATCATCAGCTTTTCCAACCTTTGTATATTTCAAAACAGACCGACGAAGGTATCGAGTTCGACGCTGACAATTCGGGTTTCGGTCTTTTTACAGAATACGAAGTCAGCACAGAGGACACCCTCACTGACCATAGCTGCCGCATGCGTCGGCCACGACGTTAACCATGGCTGAAGTCTTCGTCTTTGCCACGCTAAACGGCCTCGTCACCGGTCTGCTCCTATTTATGCTCGCAAGTGGGCTAACGCTCATCTTTAGCATGATGGGCGTGCTGAATTTCGCCCACGCTAGCTTTTATATGCTCGGCGCCTATTTCGCTTATACACTCAGCACCTACATAGGCTTCTGGGGAGGCCTATTAATCGCCCCTCTCATCGTAGGCGGTATCGGCGCCGCAATCGAGCGGTACGGGCTTCGACGAGTGCATCAATCGGGTCACGTAGCCGAGCTTGTATTCACCTTTGGCCTCGCCTTTTTGATCGAAGAAGCTGTACAGTTTTTCTGGGGACGCGACACGAAAAACTATCAGTCGCCGGAGCTTTTCGATTTCGCTCTTTTCTCCCTTTTCGGGCAAGAATTTTCGGCCTACCGGGGATTCATGATCGCCATTGCCTGCCTTATTTTTGCTGCCCTGTATTTCATCCTCACGCGAAGCCGCGTCGGGATAATTATTCAAGCATCAATAAGCCATCCACAAACGGTTGCGAATCTCGGGCACAATGTACCCCTTATCTTTATGTGCGTATTTGGCGTAGGAACCGCGCTAGCAGGTGTTGCCGGTGTAATCGCCGGACCTGTGCTAACAACCTTCCCAGGGATGGCGACGGTATTGGGTAGCATCGTATTTGTTGTCGTGGTTATCGGCGGACTTGGCAGTCTGCCCGGCGCGTTAATAGCCTCGCTGCTAGTTGGGTTACTTCAATCTTATGCGATAGCCGCCGATGTAGGCGTGCCGGAATTGCTCAATCAATTTGGTGTGAGCTTCGACAGCAGTCACCCTCTCGATGATTTGTGGACGCTCAATTTGCCACAAGTCGCTCCAGTGCTGCCTTACCTCCTTTTGGTTTTAGTGCTTATATTCAAACCGACTGGGCTGATGGGCAATAGAGAAGAATGACATGAAAAAGCAATTTCCTATTTGGCTCGGATTCGCGCTCGCGCTTATTTTACTCCCACAGATTTTCGATACAGTGTTAGGCATCTCGATCCTCAACCAAATGACCATATGGATTATCTTTGCCTTGAGTTACAACATGCTGCTTGGTCAAGGTGGCATGCTTTCGTTTGGACACGCCGTCTATTTTGGCCTCGGAGGATTTATGAGCGTGCATGCGCTCAATCTTATCGCCGATGAAATAATTGTCTTTTCGATCACGCTAATCCCTCTTGTCGGTGGTGCTGTGGGGTTACTTGCCGCCTTTTTTATAGGCAGCTTTTCAACACGTAAATCAGGCACAGTGTTCGCCATGATCTCGCTAGGTATAGGCGAACTAATCGTAGCGTCTTCGCTGATTTTCGCTGATTTTTTCGGTGGAGAAGCCGGCGTGAGCGGAGACAGAACCTATGGACCTCCTTTTTTTGGAATAGAGTTCTTACAGGACGCTGAGGTCTACTATCTAGGCGCGTTCTGGTTATTTGTTGCCACGCTTTTTATGTATCTATTTACGCAAACACCTGCGGGTCGCATGGCAAATGCCGTTCGCGATAATCCAGAAAGGGCTGAATTTATCGGTTACAGCACAAGACGGGTAAGGTTTATCTCGTTTTGCGCTGCAGGACTCTTCGCAGGGGTTGCTGGCGGACTTTTCGCGATTAACTACGAGTTCATTACCGAAGAGAATCTTAACGCACTCACGTCGGGACGAGTGCTTCTGATGGCTTATATCGGAGGGCTTGGCTTTTTTATTGGGCCCATCGTTGGCGCAGTGATCTTAACGCTAATGAACTCGTTGCTTAGTAATTATAGCGAGATGTGGATGCTCTATTTAGGCATAATGTTTTTACTTACCGTGCTATTTCTGCCTCGCGGATTTGCAGGTTTCATAATGATGCATCAGACCGCATGGCAGAACCGCCGACTAGGAACCCTCATACTACCCTATTTAATTACAGCGATTCCTGCGTCGCTTTTTTTAGCAGGATTTGTTGGACTCGTCGAACTGAGCCACAAAGGCGATGACACCCTCTCTTTTTTCGGCTTGATTCTCGGCACCGAATCAATGCTTAGTTGGGGGATTTTGCTGACTCTCGCAGGCATCGGTGCTCTTGGCGTTAAACTCTCCCGCCCTCGTCTCGACGCCGCTTGGGTGCTCGCTAACACCGTGACATCAGACAATGGTGGAGACGCGCAATGAGCCTTCTGACTCTCGATGCTGTCTGCAAGAGCTTCGGTTCGACTCGCATAATCAATGACGTTTCACTCGACATCGAAGCTGGCGAGAAACACGCGATAATAGGCCCCAATGGTGCGGGGAAATCGACTCTTTTCCACCTCATCTCCGGACGCTACAACGTAAGCTCTGGTGCAATCGGCTTTCAAGGAAAGTCAATTCACAATCTTCCTCCCTATGAAATCGCGCGTCGCGGAATAGCCAGAAGCTTTCAGGTTACTAACATTTTCCCGCGCATGAGCGTCTTCGAAAACATTCGCTGCGCACTACTCTGGTCCGAAGGCTATCGATATTCTTTTTGGCAATTGGTAGGACGTCAGAAAAAGCTTAACGAGAAATCGTTCGGCATTCTCGAACAGATCGGCCTGAGCGACAAAGCCCAGTTACCGAGTGGCGAGCTCGCCTACGCCCAGCAGCGTGCGCTTGAGCTTGGGGTTGCTATCGCAAGCGGAGCCGAATTGATTATGCTCGACGAACCCGTCGCAGGCATGAGCAATAGCGAAGCCGAAAATGCGGTCGCGCTGATTCGACGAATCACCGAAGGCAAAACGCTCATCATGGTCGAACATGACATGAACATAGTGTTCGATATTGCAGATCGGATAAGTGTCTTGGTTTACGGCGAAATTATCGCAACCGACACACCCGAAAATATTCGCGGCAATAAGCGGGTGCAAGAAGCTTATTTAGGAGAGGTACCCTGCGATGCTTAAGGTGACTGATCTGCACGCTTACTACGATAAAAGCCACATATTGCAGGGCGTCAATTTCTATGTCGAAGCGGGTGAAATTGTTAGCCTACTCGGCCGCAACGGCGTCGGGCGCTCTACCACTGTTAAGACCATCATGGGCGAGGTCGAACCTCGGGGGTCTATTCTGTTTAAGGACGAGGAAATCGCCGGGTTAAAGAGTTTTGAAATCGCCCACCGGGGACTGGGTTATGTCCCAGAGAGCCGCGATATATTCCCAACGCTCACTGTACGCCAAAATCTCACTCTTGGCCTCAAGGGTAAGAGCGAAAGCGGGCGCTGGACTATCGATGAAATGTTTAACATGTTTCCGAATCTTGCCGAACGCGCTGATGTGCCCGGCGGGGTGCTAAGTGGCGGAGAGCAGCAGATGCTGTGTATGTGCCGCACGCTGATGGGCGATCCTGAGTTGATAATGATCGATGAGCCTACCGAGGGCCTCGCCCCTAAGGTAGTTGAACAGATAGGCGTACTCCTGCAGGAGATTGCAAGTCGAGGCGTCTCTATTTTACTCGTAGAACAAAAACTATCGATTGCGCTCAAGATTTCTAGCCGCCTTTACGTGATGGGCCATGGTAAAATTGTTTACGAAGGCACACCTCAGAGTCTACTTGAGGCGCATGATGTGCGCGCCGAGTGGCTTGAAGTCTAACTAACCCAGAGAACATTCGCATGACCCGCCCCATCCTCGCTCACTTTTTCCCCAAGACTCAGCCACTGATTTGCGCCCGGTCTTTCATTACCAAACACGGTGCTTCTTTACGTGCATTGGCACTTTGTTTAGGCGTTATGCAAATTCTACTCCCCAGCCCTGCGGCGGCTTGGGATGAAACCGGGCACAGGCTCTCAGCAAGCGTCGCACTGCGGTACTTAAACTTTGACACACAGCGCGAACTACTCACTCTACTGCAACAGCATCCGCGCTATCAGCAAGACTTTATCGATAAAATGCCATCCGAGCTTGTCGACGCGCCTCCCGAGCGTCAACTCAGCTGGCTGTTGGGGCAAGCCGCCTATTGGCCAGACATTGCGCGCGGATTCAATGACAGCGAACGTGAAAAATATAGCCGCCCCAGCTGGCACTATATCGATGGTGCCTGGCTGCGTGATAGCGCTAAAGTACAGGGCAATGTCTATGTTAACCGCCCTCCAGCGCCGGAAATTCTGGGCTTAGCAGGGAGTGCAATCACATCCGAGCGCGATGCCGACAATGTTGTGACCGCATTAGATTACAACACCCGCATTCTCGCCAATGATGAGGCAGACGCGGCACAGCGCGCAGTCGCGCTTTGCTGGGTGCTCCATCTTATAGGCGATATTCACCAACCCCTCCATTCGGGCTCACTCTACAGCGCGGAGTTGTTTGCGACTGGCGACCGCGGCGGTAACGCCATTCGAATCGGCGAGAGCAATCTGCATTCTGTATGGGACCGAGCGATGCGCGGTGCCGACAGGCAATCGCGCAGCCTGCTCTATGCCGCCACCTACGAAGACCTATCGGGTCGCGAATCTGACTGGACTCTCTGGCTTGCGGAAAGCCGAGAAATTTTAGTTCCTTCGGTTTATAACGATGCTCTGCTCGGAGCAATTCGCAGCGCCGACAGCAGCGGCGCTGAGCGCCTGCCAAGCCAAGTACTGAGCGACGACTACGTGGCCGAGATGGTCAGCATTGCAAGCGATCGCCTAGGACTTGCCGGTCTAAGACTCGCCATCTGGTTTCAGAATGAACTGCCTGCCGCGGCGCCTACTTTAAGCCGTGAACCTGATTGATTTGCCAAAGCTCGCGATCGATAATCAGGGCTGGTAAAAAATTACAAAAGTGAGACCCTAGCTATGCCTTCGAAAAATCGCCAGAAAGCTCACTGCAGCACTCTGCAGCCGCGCGCCTCAAAGTCTTTACCGTCCCTGTTCGCCGTTTTCGTCCTATCGACGGCGACGCTTTTGACACCTTCCTTGATCCCATCTACCGTCCTCGCGGACACATTTGCTGGGGCAACAGTTGTGCCAGAGCGGGTGGGAATGTCAGGCGAGCGCCTCGCAAGGCTTGATGCCAATCTTGAAGCCTATGCCACAAACAATCGCTTATCAGGACAAGTGTATATTGTCATGCGCCATGGAGAGGTGGTTGCACATGAGGCGAATGGGCTGCAGGACGTTGCTCGAGCCATACCCATGAAGACCGATACTATCTTTCGAATCGCCTCGCAGACTAAAGCTATTACCAGCCTTGCCATCATGATGCTGCAAGAGAGGGGGCAGCTCGACATAAATCAACCACTGTCTAAGTATCTCCCCGAGTGGAACGATGTCCAGGTTGCGGTGCCTGACGACTCTGGCGGCTACTCGCTCGAGCCTGCCCGAACTAAAATCACCTTACGCCATCTGCTCACGCATACCGGCGGCATGAGTTACGGAACAGGACCCAGTGCAGCGGAGTGGCAGCGGGCAAACATGCAGGGCTGGTATTTCGCCGACCGCAATGAGCCTATTCGAGAAACAATTGCCCGCATGGCATCACTTCCACTTGATGCGCATCCTGGTGAAAGCTGGATTTACGGCTACAATACCGACATCCTCGGCGCAGTCGTTGAAGTCGTTAGCGGCGAGAATCTCGCCGATTTTTTCGCGAACAATATTTTCGCGCCCCTAGGCATGAACGACACACACTTCTATCTTCCGGCTGAAAAACGCGCTCGTCTTGCGACTGTTTATCGACCTAAAGATGGGGGTGGTATAGAGGCAATCCCCGAGACAAACGGCATGCAAAGCCAAGGTCTCTATGCCGAGGGGCCGCAGCAAAGCTACTCTGGAGGCGCCGGACTGCTTTCAACAGCTGCCGACTACGCGAAATTTTTGCAAATGACCTTGAACGGGGGTGAGTATAATGGTGAGCGGTTAGTGTCCCGCAAAACCATCGAACTCATGACAACAGACCATCTCGGTGAGATCGAATTTCGTCCGGGACAGGGCTTCGGTTTAGGTTTTTCGATAGCAACAGACCTCGGCTTGCGGGGCACCCTCGGATCCGAAGGTGAATATGCTTGGGGAGGCGCGTATCATTCGACCTACTGGGTGGACCCGACAGAGGGTCTCGTTGTCGTTTACCTCACGCAAATAATCCCCGCAACTGGGCTTGAAGATCACATCACCTTACGCAACGGTGTTTATCAGTCGATAGTAGATTAATCATGCCATTCACTCTCTCTGTGCTCGATCAATCTCCCGTACGCGCCGGTAGCACTCCCTATGCTGCACTGCAGGAAACAATCGAGCTGGCGGGGCACGTGGATAGACTCGGCTACCATCGTTACTGGGTCTCTGAGCATCATGCGTCAGGAGCGCTCGCCGGCTGCTCGCCTGAAGTATTACTCGGCCGCCTGGGCGCCGAGACAGCGCGTATAAGGTTAGGCTCAGGCGGTGTAATGCTGCCCCATTACAGCCCCTACAAAGTCGCTGAAAACTTCAAGTTACTGCAGACACTTTATCCAAACCGCGTGGATCTCGGTGTCGGACGTGCACCGGGCACAGACCCCTTTACCGCCGCCGCGATTCGCTATGGTTCACGCGTAGGACCCGAACACTTCCCAAATATGATCGCTGACCTTCAGGCTCTGCTGAATGACACTGATCCGCCGACCCCGGGCATGGAGAATGCGCGTGCCTTCCCGCAGACCGAGGTACCACCAGAAATGTGGATGCTAGGCTCTAGCGAGGACAGCGCAACACTTGCTGGGCTAGCTGGCTTGCCCTACAACTTCGCCTATTTTATTAATCCAAATATTAGCCCCGATATATTTAATCTCTATCGCACTCGGTTTAAACCAGGACCGAATCTCGACAGACCCCATACGTGCCTCTCGCTGTTTGCTGTCTGTGCAGATACCGAGGAAGAGGCCAAACGACTCGCGAGCAGCCGTGACCTCTGGTATATCCGCTTACTCCGAGGCAATCCAGGCCCTTTTCCTACACCCGAAGAAGCTCTCGATTACCCCTACGCGGCGAGCGAACTCGCGCTCATTCATTCCAATCAAGAAAAGCGCGCGGTAGGAACACCGGCGCAGGTAAGAGCAAAGCTTGAGTCGCTTGCTACGCTATTTGGTGTTGAGGAAATCATGCTGGTGACTATCGTACATGATCATCGAGCACGCCTGCGCTCTTATGAATTACTCGCTAACGAATTTGAGCTTACCGGCGCCAACGAAAAAGCGGCGTAGCCTGCGCCACGAGGCAGTCGAAGTTAATCGCTAGAACGGCGCCTCACCTGTTCGAGCAATGTTTCTTTCGAGACCTTTAGATTGCGCCGCGCCGCCTCGATGCCGGCATGATACCCTGCGTAGGCGACCAATACCCAAATGAGCATAGAGCCGTCCCAATAACTGAACCACACAAATGCGCTGATCAGATTGCCCAGTTGATTCATGCCTACGTTGAAGAGAAAGGATATGAGTCCGTCGCCAAAAAGCACATCGAGGCCGGGGAAATTGAAGACGAAGTCTATCAACTCACTCAACTCAATAACCAAGAATGTCCAAAGTGCTGCCAGACCGTAAAAACCGCTGCCGAAGTACATCCATTTCTCGAAGACGAGGTCGGTTTTAGATTTTTCGGCAAATGACTTTTTCTTCTCGTTCTTAAATAACGCTTTTATCTTTTTTACGCCGCGCTCAATGCTTTTTCGATCAGATTGCCGATCTAATTCGCCGCTAACAAATAGCCGCATAAAAATAAGCCAGCTTAATAAGGCTAATGGCAGACCCAGCTCGATTATCGCTTTGAGTATATCGACTGCCATGCTGGCTCCCTGTTAGGGAATTACTTCGCGAATAGCTGCGAAGCGATATCCTTAAATCCCTTAAATTCTAATGCGTTGCCGCTAGGGTCACAGAAAAACATCGTGCCTTGCTCGCCGACTTCGCCAGCGAATCTCACATAGGGCTCAATCACAAATTCGTCGACGAATTCCCGTGCTCTCTCAGCAAAACGCTCCCAGTCCTCAAACGCTAGCACAACGCCACAATGTGGAACGGGAACACCGTGCCCATCGACGGCATTAGCTATGCTGCGCACTGAGCCCTGCGGGCCAAGTTCACGATTCAGATGAACCACAAACTGATGACCAAACATATCAAAGTCTATCCAGTCAGATGCGCTTCTTCCTTCAGGAAAGCCCATTTTCTGACCGTAAAATTCGCGCGCCTCTTCTATGTCACGCACCTGTACAGCAATATGGAAAGGGGTAAGAGTCATTTTTGAACGTCCATAATATGACTTAGAGTTTCTCTGCAATAGCCTCTAGCGAATCGCTGAGCAATTCAAAACGATCGCGTGTTCTGCCGCGCGAGGACTCCGCTTCTGTGTCGAAGGACACAGCCAGCGACCTAAGTTTGCCTGCAACTCGATCGTCGCGAACGTTGTTGTCTAAACGCTCCTGCGCATCGCCAAGCACTGCGCTGAGGTCTTCTGCCGTATCCGATGTCACCACTTCGCTGCGCAGTAACTGATCGAGATAGGCAAGTGCGACAACTGGTTCGGCCGGCCATACGTGTTGCTCTTGGCGTTGGGCATTAAACGTACCGCCCGAGCTTCGCAGCGATGCAGCGGCGATTTCATTTTCGCTAATGAAATCACTCGGCAAGAGTTCGAAGACATCGAAGCCGCGTGCGATTTCAGTTCCATAGATGAGTCCTTCAAACCAGTAAGCTGACCAATATCCACCGAGAATTAGTTCTTCGGCATCGACTGGCCCACGGTCGAAGAAAGCAATTTCTTGGGGGTTCGAGGAATCTGTGAAATCGAAAACCGAAATCCCGCCCTGATACCAAGCCTGAACCATAATGTCACGACCTGGGACAGGGATGAGCGAGCCGTTATGCGCGACGCAGTTCTCTTGGTCGGTCTGCGGCGCCGGCATTTTGAAGTAGCTGCGGAACTGCATCTGATTATCGACAATATCGTAAATAGCGTCTGCACCCCACGTTAGCGGGTCAGATGCTCGGCAGCGCGGACGAGAACCGCCACCCCACTCGTCCGTGAACACCACTTTACGACCATCATTACTGAAAGTGGCCGAGTGCCAATAGGCGAAGCCCGGGTCGATGACCTCTGCTACTCGGGTAGGGTTGGCAGGGTCTGAGATATCTAAAAGGATGCCATTACCCGAACAAGCACCTGCTGCGAGACCCACCTCGGGATAGGCCGTAATATCGTGACACTGGTTTGTTTCGCGCGTCGTTTGTGTCCCAGGACCATGGTCACCACCTTCCCAGAGACCCGCAATAACACCCGAGGCAGGATCCGAAAATATTGTCGGTCGGTTAACCACGCGGGCTGAGGCGGGGTCGTTAACGGGAATCTGAATTACATCAATGCGAAAAAGCGCCGATTCAGGATTCTCATAGGGTGATTCATCATAGCAGCCGTCGAGTTCTTCGCCCGGGCGCACGGAGCTTGTTCCCGAACCATAAATGTAAAGATTTCCCGAGTCGTCGGGATCAGTAACCACCGTATGGGTATGCGAGCCGCGGCAGGTCTGCACTGCACCCACTTGAATAGGCATTCTAAAATCACTTATGTCGAAGATGCGTATCCCGCGGAAGCGCTCAGCGCTTTCCGGCTCAGCTACACCTTGGAGTCCGCAGTCTAGTCGTCCGCGAGTCTGCTCAACCGACATGATCAGCAGATCGCCAACCACAGAGACATCACCCTGCCCGCCCGGGCAGACAACTGAGCTGAGTAACTTAGGTTCACGCGGTAACGAAATATCGTAGGCATTAAAGCCGTGATAGTTACCTGCTACAACAACATCGCCGGCAAACACCAAATCGGTGTTTGCGAAATTCATCAGGCTCGGCCGAGGCTCCGCCGTCTCGTCCTCTGTATCGGCAGGAACGACGCCTTCGTCTGCTGCATTGGTCAGCGTTTCAATTGTTGTGCCGTTTTGAATCGCATCGTCCTCAGCGCTAGACTCCTCTACTGTCTGGGAGGATTGTATTGCCTGAGGCCGCGCTCGTCTCATAGGCAGCCCCTGAGGATTATCTGGGTCAAAAAAGCCGTCGGGCTTCGGCAACGCAGCAAGCAAACGCATATTAAGTGCCGCCTGCCCAGCGTCATCGTACCCAGGTTTGAGGTTTACTCGAGGATCGGGGGAGAATCCGGCAAGCATCGCGCTCATGCGCTCTATCTCGCTGGTCTGGTCTGAAGTCACATCTGTAGTGAATGCAAAAAGCACAGAATCTTGAGCAGTACCGGGTTGGTCGAGCAATCGATCGACCATGCTTATTGCCCCCTCGTGATGTTTGATCATTAGCTGAAGAAAGCGCGAATCGAATTCTTGTCCGGCTAATCCGGCAAGTTCGTTGAGCTCCGCCTCGGTCAGTATCCCGGGCATCATCTCGGGATTTGCAGCCATCGCCTGCATCTCTGCCATCGGCATAGCACGCGGTAAACCTCGCTCTGCCAACCAGTCCTCCATCATCACAATCTCGTCATCTTGAGAGAGCGAGATGCGCAGCGCCATCAGTTGGATGGCTTCACGAGAGCTTCGTGTCTCAACCAATGCGGCCATTTGCAGCGCTTGAGAATGATGCATGATCATCCCCTGCATAAATTTCACGTCAGCATCGGTATAGCTGAGGCTGGCAAGATCAGAGGCTTCTTCGATGGTAATTTGGCGGCTTGGCTGACCCGGTGCACCCGGCTGAATAATAGGCACCTGCGCGGTCGCGCTCGACAGCAGCGCCACACTAAAAAATAGAGTAGAACACGCTTTTATCGTCACTGAATTCTTCATTAATAACCCTCCAGAAAAGCCCGCTTGTAATATCCTCGGCCTCATAGATTGCCCGAGTCACCCAGTCTACCTACGAAGTCCTGCTCTTGGCAGCTTAATTTAGCGCACATCGACTTCCTTTAGCCTCGGGTCGACTTCTGCTAGCGCCGCTAATGATAATTCCAGACGAGCATTAAGAAAGCTGTCGCCCGGCGTCATCGTTTGCAACAGCGTAGCGAAATACAACGGTTCTTTCGCCTCGCGTTCAAGCCACCCTACCGACCAGCCAGTGTGCAGACCATCCGCTGCAGTCGCCCACCCTGTTTTTCCATAGACTCTACCGCCATATTCTACTCGCTGCATTATCTGTTTAACCTGTGCTATGACCTCTTGCCTGAAGGGTAGATCGGCACGATAGAGACGCTGAAGAAACTCGAGCTGTTCGCGAGGCGTGATGCGCAGATCACCGCTTATCCAAAACTGGTCGACACCCCCGCCGATTGAGCGATTTCCGTAGCCCGCGATGTCGAGATAGGACTGCATTCTTTCAGCACCAATTTCTCTCACCAAGTGTTGATAGTGAGGCAATGCCGACAGCGCGAAAGCGCTAGCAAAATCGAGGTCTCGGTTAATTTCCTCTCGGGTGCTTGTATAGTGAGGTAGGCGGATGATTTGATCTGTCGAGGCGACGACGCCAGATTCAAGCGCGGCAAGCGAACTAAATACCTTAAAAGTGGATGCGGGAATGGCTGCTCGCACGAGCCACTGCTCGTTCGTTGCGAACACGTCACCTGTCTCGCCGTCGAGTAAAAAAACACCCCCAGAAAAACCACTGGCGACTCTCTGAGCATCATTGAGGGGTTTGACTATTTGGGCCGGCTTCGTCACCTGTCCCGCTGGCTGCGCCGTCGAACAGCTAACGAACAGCAACAGCATGGCTAGCAGCGCGGCGCGGTTCAGCGGATTCATCAGCCGCCTCACTCGCCGCCCTATTGGCGCGCCTTCTAAAAGAGGATTTAGTTCTGTTTCGCTGCGCTTCCGCATTTCTAAAACTCGATATTCGACAGGTAGCCTGACGCAGCGCAGCATTGATAGCAATGAGGATCAGCTCAGGTCGACCGCATAGCTACGCAGGATTTCCATCGCTACGGTCTCTAGCGTTTTTTTGTGCGTACGCCGAAGAAAAACACGCGGGGCTTTCCCCTCCTCGTGAGCCTCAAGCCAACGCGACGCACACAAACACCAAGAGTCGCCAGGTTTGAGGCCGGGAAAACCAAAGGCCGGCACGGGCGTGCTCAGATCATTGCCCTGTGAGCGCGTAAAATTCAAAAACTCATCGGTTACCGCAACGCAAACTGTGTGACAGCCATGATCGATCTCACTCGTATTGCAGCAGCCATCGCGAAAGAAACCTGTGGCCGGATCCATCCCACAGGGCTCGAGTGGCTCGCCAAAAACATTGACCGATTCATCCATTTGCATGCGCCAACCCTTTATCTAGAAGCCGTTTAAGCTCGCGTAACGATCACGATGAAAAAGTGCGTCCCCCAAAAACGCCGACGCGACGCGGGCACGCTTCATGTAAAAACCGATATCGTATTCATCAGTCATACCAATGCCACCGTGCATCTGCACCGCTTCATTGCTCACGAGGGTAGCGACTTCGCTGAGTTTAGCTTTCGCAATACTGGCGAGTTCAGCGATTTGAGCCTCGGTTTTCTCCGCGTCGTCGAGGGCAGAGAGTGCGGCACGGACCGCCGATTTACACAATTCGATTTCGGAATACATTTCGGCGGCGCGATGTTGCAACCCCTGAAAAGAACCAATGAGAACACCAAACTGCTCGCGCTGTTTCAGGTAGTCAAGAGTGATATCGAATGCCTGCTGCATGCTCCCGAGCATTTCAGCCGCGACACCAATACGACCAATATCCAAGACTCGAGTCAGACCCGGATAAGCATTCCCCTCAGCGCCGAGAAGTGCGTCGGCACCAATCTTCACATCATTGAGACTAAGCATTGCAGAGTTACGACTGTCTACCATCCAGCTGCGATTGATCGACACACCATCAGTATTCGCGTCAATCAAAAAGAGGCTAATGCCCGTCTCGTCATCGATTGCACCCGATGTGCGCGCAACAACGACAAGCTTGTTCGCAATATGCCCATCGAGTACGAACGTCTTACAACCATTAAGCACATAGCCGTCGCCTGCTTTGACTGCTGACGTTTCGATTCGGTTAGGCCGATGATGCGGCTTTTCGTCGATTGCGAGTGCGAGAAGCAGTTCTCCACTAACGACTTTTGGTAGTAGTTCGCTTTTCTGCACCTCTGAGCCGAGCTCGTTTATTGCAGAGGCGCCGAGTAGCACGGTGGCAATGAGTGGCGAACTGACAAGTGTACGACCCGATTCTTCGAGGACCACACCTAGGCCGCCATAACCGAATTCAAAGCCACCATACGCTTCGGGGATAGCCATACCGGCCCAGCCGAGTTCGAGCATCTGTCGCCAGAGGTTTTGGTCATAGCCTTGCGCATCTTTACTATCGCGCAGTCCCCGTAAAACCGACACTGGCGCGTTCTGATCGACGAATGCCTTGGCCGAGTCTTTTAACAATTGCTGATCTTCGCTTAATACTAAACTCATAATTCTCTCTCGCTCGCAGGCTATTGCCGCCGAGTTATTTCTCTATTTCTGCACCAGACTAAGCATGTCCGGTAGACCCAGTACACGTTTAGCGATCACGTTTAGCTGCACCTCCGAGGTGCCGCCTTCAATCGAGTTCGCTTTAGAACGCAACCATTCGCGGGTCACGGCGATCTCATCGTTCGCAAAACCCTCACCTTCCCAGCCAAGTGCTTGACTGCCAAGAGAAGAAAGGAGCAATTCATAGCGTCGCTTATTGAGCTCGCACCCGTAGTTTTTGAGCATCGATGATGTCGCGTTTGGACCCTGACCCTGCTTCGACTCCTCGATAGAACGCTGTGAAGTTAGCGCGAACGCGGCACTGTCTATTTTAAATTGTGCAATTTCATCGCGAAGACCTGGGTCAGAAATCCTATCGGTGTCACCACGGTAGTGCATCGCCGCTCGCTCGACGCTATCCATCGTCGACGTTGTTCCGCCACGATCACCTTGACTACCCGCCAAACCGAAGCCGGAAATCATTGTGCGCTCGTGCTGCAATAGACGCTTAGCGATCGCCCATCCGTTATTAAGACCGCCTACGAGGTTGGAGGCTTTCGCACGCGCATTATCAAAAAATGTCTCGCAGAAAGGCGACATCCCGCTGATAAGCTTAATAGGCTTCGTCGTTACGCCTGGCGTATCCATGTCGAACAGAATGAAGCTGATCCCTGCGTGTTTAGGCACTTCACTATCGGTGCGTACGAGGCAAAAAATCCAATCCGCTTTATCTGCGTAAGAGGTCCACACTTTGGAGCCGTTGATAACATACTCATCGCCGTCGAGAACTGCTTTGGTGTTAAGACTTGCCAAGTCGGATCCAGATCCCGGCTCAGAATACCCCTGACACCAGCGAATTTCTCCACGGACAATTTTAGGAATGTGCTCCATTTTTTGTTCATGGGTGCCAGACTCAAGAAGTACTGGACCGAGCATACTGATACCGAAACTATTTAGCGGTGGACGCGCATTTATCCGAGCCATCTCCTGCGAGAGGATTATCGATTCCTCTTTGCTCAGCCCGCCACCGCCGTATTCTTTTGGCCAGGTAGGTGTAGTCCACCCTTTATCAGCCATGCGCTCTAGCCATATTTTGCTCTCGGGGTTAACGAATGTTGCCTTGCGTCCTCCCCAAACAACTTCGGCGTCAACCATAGGCGTGCGCATAGAGGCCGGGCAATTTGCCTCGAGCCACGCACGCGTTTCTTGTCTAAACTCTTCTAACTGAGCAATTGCTTGCACCTTTTTACTCCTCTGCTATGTTTTTGCCGCTAGGTATTTACGAGCACCTGTCGCCCGCGCACCTTACCTGCCTTGAGGTCGGCAAGTGCTGCCTCAGCTTCGGCCAAAGGGCGTTCATGAATTTCTATGGGATCAATTTTCCCTGCTCGAACCAATTCCATGAGCTCACCCATATCTTTAAGCGTGCCGACATAGCTGCCCTGGATAACGCGCGCGTTCATAGGTAAGAATGGGATAGGAATATTAAGAGACCCTCCATAGAGACCAACAATGATTATCATGCCGCCCTTGCGAAGACATCCAAGACCATAGTTAACTGAAGCTTCAGCGCCCACGAAGTCGAGCACTGCATAAGCGCCACCGGTCGACTTACGAATTTCTTTGCCAGATTGCGGGTCACCCGAATCGAATGTGCGAGTTACGCCCAATTCCCTCGCCGCGGCGAGTTTAGCTTCATCGATATCGGCAACAATTGGATCTATTCCCTTAGATAAGGCGATCTGAATCGCCATCATACCGACGCCACCTGCACCGATGATTACAACCTCATCGCCCTTGCCCAATTCACCTAACTTGTTTAACGCACTGTAAGCAGTAAGGCCGGAACAGGCATAGGTCGCTGCAAGACTGTCGCTTACCTCGCCTTTGTCGAACAGATAGCGAGAATGCGGTACCGATACATATTCGGCAAAGCCGCCTTTAGCCGCGATACCTAGCGCGCGACCTGGCGTGCAGAGGTTTTCATCGCCGCGCAGACATGACGCACATTCACCGCAGCCTATCCAGGGATAAACCACACGGCGATCGCCGACTGCAGCGCCTTCACATTCGGGGCCAATCGCAACGACTTCGCCGAAAATTTCATGGCCTAATACCATGCCGGGTCGTCCAACCTCTAGCTGTTTGCCGTGACCCAGATCGAACACTCCGTCGTGCATATGAATATCGGAATGACACACTCCGCAGGCCAGCATTTTAACGATGACTTCAGTGCCTTGTGGCTGCGGAATTTCAGATTCGACTGCGGCGAGAGGACCGCCTGGTGTAGTAGTTTCGAATGAGAGCATGATGACCTCCTGGCCTATTTCGGAAAGGGCAGCTGTGCGACGCGCCATTGCACCGCACAGCCATTAAGGTTCAGCACAGAAATTACTCCTGCTCGGCTCCCCATTGCGCGAAGGTTTTCCCTTCCTTCGCCAATTTTTCGAGCAGTGGTGCTGGTTTCCAATAGTCTTCGCCATAGCGGTCCCGGAATTCACAGATCTTGTCGTAAACGTTTTTCAGACCCACGTGATCTGCGTAGTGCATTGGCCCACCTTTAGGCGCTGGGAACGCATAACCGAACACATAGACAACGTCGATATCGCTCGGCCGCTGCGCAATACCCTCTTCGAGAATAAGTGCGCCTTCGTTGATCAGCGGGTATAGACAACGCTCAAGAATCTCTTGCTCGCTAACCTCGCGCTGTTCGACACCCAAGGCAGCCGCTTCTGATTTAATCAGCGCTTCAATCTCTGGGTCATTCATGCGTGCACGAGTGGCAGGATCGTATTTATAGAATCCTGCGCCTGTTTTTTGTCCGAAGCGACCCATCTCGACGAGCACTGTGCCCATACGGTAAAGCTTAGGGTCGTTGGGGAGATCTGTTCGTCCCTCACGTGCTTTATAGCCAACGTCGAGACCTGCGAGATCGCCCATCGCGAGAGGCCCCATCGCCATCCCGAAGCCTTCGAGTGCTGAGTCAACCTGAGCCGGGGTGCAACCATCGAGCAGCAGCATTTGTGACTCACGGCCATAGCCTCCAAGCATGCGGTTACCGATAAATCCGTAGCAGACGCGCGACAATGCACACACCTTGCCAATTTTCTTACCAATAGCCATCGAAGTTGCTAGTGCATCGTTCGCAGTCTTCTCACCGCGCACCACTTCGAGCAGTTTCATTACATTGGCTGGGCTGAAGAAATGCATGCCGAGCACATCCTGCGGACGCTTGGTTGCAGCGGCGATAGCATCAATGTCTTGGTAAGAGGTATTACTCGCAAGAATTGCGCCTGGCTTACAAACTGCATCGAGCTTCGCGAATATTTCTTTCTTTAGCTCTAAGTTTTCGAAGACAGCCTCAATAACCAAATCAACGTCGGCAAGATCGCCGTAGTCTGTGGTTCCGCTTATCGCGCCCATGCACTGCGCCACCTGCGCCTCGGTAAGCTTGCCTTTATTCATCGTGATTGCGTAGTTCTTCTCGATGATGCCGAGACCGCGTGCGAGTGCCTCGTCGTTAATCTCAACCATAACAACATTGATGCCCACGTTCGCAAAACACATTGCGATGCCGCCGCCCATAGTGCCGCCGCCGATAACCGCAACTTTTTTTACCTCACGCAGAGAGGTGTCGCGCGGAAGATCCTTAATCTTTGCCGCCTGACGCTCGGCGAAGAAGATATGACGCATTGCAGCAGATTCGGAAGAGCTAACTAATTCCATAAAAAGCTCGCGTTCACGATCGAGGCCTGCATCCATTGATTGTCCCACCGCTGCCTCGATACATGACACGATACGATCAGGTGCGATTTGTCCGCGAGCTCGCGCAGCAAGCTGCTTACGCGCCGCATCGAAGAAACCAGGTTCGACTGTAGCAGGATCGATCGTAATATCGCGGATACGCTTAAGGGGTGCGCCAGATGCGACAAGCTCTTTTGCATAGGCTATCGCGCCTGCCTGAACGTCATCGCCTGCCACGACCTCATCGATCAGATTGAGCGATTTCGCTTTCTCAGCAGCGATTGGATTACCAGAGGTAATCATGTCCAGCGCAACCTTCACACCAGCAATGCGAGGAACCCGCTGCGTGCCGCCCGCGCCTGGGAGAAGTCCAAGCTTTACTTCTGGCAATCCCACTTTTGCCGACGCGATAGCGCAGCGGTAATGACACGCAAGTGACACTTCGAAGCCGCCGCCAAGGGCCGTACCGTGTATAGCTGCAATGACTGGTTTAGTAGAGTTTTCGATAGCACCGAGCACTTCGGGCAGCCCTGGGGCTTGTGGCGGCTTGCCGAATTCGGTGATATCGGCGCCAGCGATAAAAGTCCGTCCCTCGCAGCGAAGAACTAAGGCGTCGGTCGCATCGCTTTGTGCCGCTGTCACAGCTTCAAGTATGCCAGCACGGACTACCTGCGCGAGGGCGTTGACGGGTGGATTGTTCACGCTAATAACGCCGATATTGTCGACGACTTGATAGCTCACTACATTGGACATAGTACTGGTTTCCTTTTCTATTTAATGCTGAATTTTGTATTGCTTTTGCGCTGAATTTAGCGCTTTGCGCCCGAACTAGTCCAAGCGTTCGATAATCGCCGCGACGCCCTGGCCGATGCCAATGCATAAGCTTATCGCCGCATAGCGGCCGCCGCTGCGTTCGAGTTGACGCATCGTTGTAAGCGCAATGCGCGCACCTGAGGCACCAAGTGGGTGGCCGACGGCAATTGCGCCTCCGTTAGGGTTTACGCGCGAATCAGTAAAGTCGACTTCAAGCATTTTGAGGCAACCCAACACTTGGGTTGCAAAGGCTTCATTTATCTCGATCACATCCATGTCTGCGAGGGTTAGATTCGCTCGCGCGAGCGCTTTGCGAATTGCAAACACGGGACCTAGCCCCATTACCCGTGGTTCAACGCCAGCGACGGCGCCCGCGATAATGCGGACACGCGGCTTAATGCCAAATTTCTCACCAACCTCGCGATTGCCGATCACTAGTGCCGCAGCACCGTCGTTGATCCCTGAAGCATTCCCCGCTGTGACTACTCCGCCGTCGAAGAGAGCACGGAGGTTACCAAGGGTTTCGATATCTGAGGACGGCCGAGGGTGCTCATCTGCGTCGACAGTAATTGCAGGCTTTTTCCGTCCCTGATCGACCTCGATAGGAATAATCTCGTCTTTAAAGAAGCCTGCCGCGCGCGCTGCCTCGTATTTTGACTGAGAGGCCGCGGCAAAAATATCGCTGTCTTCCCGCGAAATTCCTAGATCAGCGGCAATATTGTCCGCCGTCTGTGGCATGGTGTCGTTGCCATAGACTTTCGCATATTCTGGATTAGTGAATCGCGCACCAAGCGTGCTGTCAGCTATCTGTTGACCTCTATCGAATGCACTTGTTGCTTTGGAAAGAACGAGAGGCGCACGACTCATCGATTCGACGCCACCGGCCAGAAAGAGATCTCCCTCGCCGACTTTAACACCGCGTGCCGCGTCCAATGTCGCCGCGAGCCCCGATCCACATAATCGATTAACTGTAATTCCCGCCAGTGCCGTTGGCATGCCCGCGCGAAGCGAAGCAAAGCGCGCAACGTTACGACAATCTTCTCCAGCCCCGTTGGTGTTTCCCATGACGACATCTTCGAAGGCGTCGGGAGTGAAACCACTATTCCTAACGACAGACGTAATTACATGCGCAAGCAAATCGTCTGGACGGATAGATGAAAGCCCTCCGCCGTGTCTTCCGAAGGCCGAACGTCCGCCAGAGTAAATGAATGCGTCGTTAAGGTGCTTGTCTGACATAGCTGGGTGCTCTCCGAATTTGACTTAGTATGAGTTTTGAGGGTTAAGATCATGTCGCCGCCAAACAGGTCTGTCCGCGGCTCGTTTCCGTATCCCTCGGATCATAGCATAGGGTTTTTAGCCATGGTATGAGTCGCGCTGACTCGTGGATTATGCTAATTTCCCAGCTCCGAAGGCGCCTGAATACCATCCAAAGACCGCCCCCACATCATTAAGCAAAAGCAAGCTAGAGACAGGTAGACACTATGATCCGAGACCAAGAAACCATCAACGCCCTCGTCGATATTATCGAACGCTTCGTGCGCGAACGACTAATCCCAGCCGAAGAGCAAATGGCCGAGGAAGGTAAACTTCCAGACGAGCTGCTGCAGGAAATGCGCGAGTTGGGTTTGTTCGGCCTAACGATTCCCGAGGAATACGGTGGTCTCGGACTGACAATGGAAGAAGAGATTCTGGTCTCTATGGCGCTCGGTCACACATCTCCAGCTTTTCGCTCGATTATGGGCACAAACAACGGCATCGGATCCGCGGCGATCGTATTCAATGGCACAGAGGCACAAAAACAAAAATATCTGCCGAAGTATGCAAGTGGCGAGTGGATTAGCTGTTTCTGTTTGACCGAACCGGAAGCGGGTTCAGATGCAGCGTCACTGCGAACCACCGCGCGACGCGAAGGCGACCACTACGTGATCAATGGCACCAAGCGCTATATCACCAACGCACCGGTCGCACACACCTTTAATGTTATGGCTAGAACCAACCCCGACATCAAAGGCGCGCGCGGAATTTCGTCATTTATCGTTGAGCGAGACACGCCCGGAATCACGCTCGGCTCTGTAGATAAGAAAATGGGCCAGTCAGGGTCAATGACCTGCGACGTCATTTTCGAGGACGTGCGCGTGCCTGCCGAAAATATTATTGGCGAAGAAGGCGAAGGCTTCATTACTGCAATGAAGGTGCTAGACCGAGGTCGTCTACATATCTCTGGTGTGTCGATAGGCGTCGCAAAACGCTTAATCGCCGACGCACTCGACTACGCAATGCAGCGCAAGCAGTTTGGACAACCTATTGCCGAACAACAGCTCATTCAAGCCATGCTTGCAGACTCACAGACCGAGACGTATGCGGCTGAGTGTATGACATTGGAAACCGCCCGCCGCCGCGATAGAGGCGAAAATGTCAGCACTGAGTCCTCAGCGTGCAAACTTTTCTGCACCGAGATGGTTGGACGAGTTGCCGATCGCGCTGTGCAGATACATGGAGGCGCGGGCTACATGTCGGAATACGCTGTCGAGCGTTTCTACCGTGATGTCCGTCTGTTCAGACTCTATGAAGGCACAAGTCAGATTCAGCAGATAATCATCGCACGCAACATGATCAGAGCGGCAAGCTAGTACCCGAGGAAAATTTTGCCAAGGCGCTTTAGTCGATTCAGATTAGGGCGCTTTGAACATAACGTAAGATAGCGAATGTCCCATGACAGAGAAGCAAGCCAAAGGCTCAAGCGACAATCTGCAACCAGACGACGACTCGCAGGTTGTAAACCAGTCCCCACTTCAGCAAGCTATCTACGATGTGATCTTCGGCTACGAGTCCCGCGCTGGGCGCTGGTTCGACATTGCGCTTATCGTGCTTATAGTTTCGAGCGTCACTGCCGTTCTCGCCGACTCCGTCGCCTCGATTCATTCTAACTATGGTGGCTTGATCTATCGTTTGGAATGGGCGTTTACGCTAATCTTCACTCTCGAGTATTTTCTCAGAATTTATTCGACGCCCAATAAGCGCGCCTATCTATTCAGTTTTTACGGAATCATCGACCTCTTCTCGATACTACCGACCTACCTCGCTTTCCTTTTTCCGACCGCAGCTTACCTACTTGTCATCCGTATACTGCGAGTTCTGCGAATCTTTCGCATTCTCAAGCTGTTTCGTTATATCGGCGAGGCTAATCTACTCTATGCCGCGCTTCTGCAAGCTCGTCGTAAAATCATCGTCTTTCTGTTCTCTGTTCTCGTTCTAATCATTATTTTCGGCGCTCTGATGTTTGTCATCGAAGGGCCAGAGAATGGCTTCACAAATGTTCCGATCTCCATCTATTGGGCTATCGTGACCATCACAACGGTAGGCTATGGCGACATTGCTCCACAGACCTCGCTCGGACAATTTGTAGCAGCGTTCGCGATGATCTGCGGTTACGCGATTATTGCAGTCCCGACAGGAATAATCGGTGCCGAACTGATGCAGCAGGTACAGCGTAGCAATCAGCGCAATAACAGCGTGAGCTCAATCTGCTCCGGGTGTAAAAACGCCAATCACGATCTCGATGCACGCTTCTGTAAATACTGTGGACAAGAGGTGATTCGGAGTTGATCGATGAACGCGAAACCAGAGTATCTAGCTCTCACTCTTAATATCCACAAAGGGTTCTCGGCGAGCAATTTACGCTATACGCTAGAAGCGCTACGCGTAGCACTTCGCGACTCTGGGTGTAACCTGATTTTCTTACAAGAGGTAAGCGGAGAAAATAGCCGTTACCATCAACGAATCAAAGGCTGGCCAAACACCGATCAACTCGAATATCTGGCAGACTCTGATTGGCCTCATTTTGCCTCCGGACGCAACGCCGCTAGAATATATTAACGAACACATACCGCCTCAAGCGACGCTAATTCTCGCTGGCGATTTCAATGATTGGCGATCAACGGCGCATAGAACACTCGTATAAGAACTTGGATTAACAGAGGCATTCGACTCAATCTGCGGTGTGCCCGCGCGAACCTTCCCTGCCGCACTTCCATCACTTTCGATGGAGCGCATTTATTGTCGTGGGCTCTCAGTAGAACCGGCAAATATGCTGTCGCGTCCAAATTGGCGCTGGTTCTCAGATCACAGTGCCTTCGCTGCCAATCTGTCGAGGAATAAGCGTGCTTAATATTTTTATCAGCATAGCACTTGGCCTGCTCTCAACCGCAGCGGCTCTTCACGCGCTAACGACTAAAAGCGACTCCCGCTCGGCGCTTGCCTGGGTGAGCTTCTGCCTGCTCATGCCGCTTATTGGTCCGGTCGCTTACCTATTGCTCGGCATTAACCGGACAAGAAGCACCGCACGACGGCTTTACGCAACCAAGCCCACACTCGAGGAAGGCGAGCTGGCTCCGCTTTCAGAACGTCATTCGAGAGCGATGATAGGACAGCGAG